>PJUI01000023.1_pt1 | contig 342721 bp, 263 predicted proteins | sample 1512201 | NCBI WGS metagenome assembly PJUI01 (sample SAMN08177670, study PRJNA422409) | Feces metagenome, whole genome shotgun sequencing project. | isolation source: Chicken feces (2) enriched on wood chips | host: Gallus gallus | place: USA: Madison | collected 2015-01-15
AGCCAAACCGACTTCGACGCCTTGAAGGCTTATGCCCGTCGGACCCAGGCCTTTGACCTGGGCCTGCAACTGCTGGAGCACCGCGAACTGCGCCAGCGCTTCCCTTGGGTGGGCGATATCGCCGTCGGCGCGTCCTATTGCCCCGAGGACGGCCATGCCAACCCGCGCCTGGTGTCACCCGCCTTCGCCCAGGCGGCCCGGCACAGCGGGGCCCAGTTGCACGAGCAATGCAAAGTGCTGGCGGTAGACCACGACGGCCAGCGCTTCACCGTGCGTACCAGCACAGGCCAGTGCGTCAGGGCGCCCTGGCTGCTGAACTGCGCCGGCGCCTGGTCGGCGCAACTGGCCGAGTACTTCGGCGAAGCGGTGCCGCTGACGGCGGCCCACCCGGCCATGCTGGTCACCGAGCCACTGCCGCTGTTCATGACCGCCAGCACCGGGGTCGAAGGCGGCGGTATCTACGCCCGCCAGGTGGCGCGCGGCAACTGCGTGCTGGGCGGTGGGCGCGGCTTTGCCCTGACCCCAACCACCGCCCGCCCGGGGCAAGCCGCAGTGCTCGACATCCTGCGCAATGCCACCGAGCTGTACCCGGCATTGGCCGGCGCCCAGGCGATTCGCACCTGGAGCGGCACCGAAGGCTACCTGCCCGATGACGAACCCGTGATCGGCCCCAGCCTGCGCCAACCCGGCCTGCTGCATGGCTTCGGCTTTGCCGGCGCTGGCTTTCAGATTGGCCCGGCAGCCGGGGAAGCCCTGGCGCAATGCGTACTTCATGGCGCGCCGGCCATCAGCCTGGCGGCCTTTTCCATCAACCGTTTTCAGCCCAACCAACACTACAAGGAAAACCTGTCATGACGCACAAGCAACGTTTGCTCGCCCTGTTCTGCACCGTACCTGGCCTGTTCGCCTGCCTGCCCGCCATGGCGCAACCCACGTTGTACCTGGGCATGAACGGCGGCACCATGGAGCGGCTGTTCAGCGACAACATCCTGCCCCCGTTCGAGAAGGCCAACGGGGTGAAAGTGGTGATCGTCCCCGGCACTTCGGCCGACATCCTGGCCAAGGTCCAGGCCACGCCGAACAAGCCGGCGATCCACGTGATGGTGCTGGATGACGGCATCATGTATCGCGCCATCGGCATGGGCCTGTGCAGCACCCTCAAGCCCAACCCGACGCTGGCCCAGCTGCCGGAAAAAGCCCTGATCAAGGACAAGGCCGCCGCCGTCAGCCTGGGTGTGACCGGGCTTGCCTACAACAGCCGCCTGTTCAAGGAAAAAGGCTGGGCAACACCCACCTCGTGGAACGACCTGGCCGACCCGCGCTTCAAGGACAAAGTGGTGTTCCAGTCGATGGCGTCGTCCACCTTCGGCTTGCACGGTTTCCTCATGTACAACCGCCTGCACGGTGGCAGCGATACCGACGTCAACCCGGGCTTCACGGCGTGGAAGAAGAACGTTGGCCCGAACGTGCTGGAGTACATCCCCAACTCGGCCAAGCTTTCGGAAATGGTGCAAACCGATGAGGCCGCGTTGTTCCCGCTCACCCCTACCCAGGTCACGGCGCTGAAGCTCAAGGGCATCCCGGTGGAATACGCCGCGCCCAAAGAAGGCGCCGTGGTGCTCAACCAGGCCGAATGCGTCACCGCCAACAACGACCAGCCGGAGCTGGCGCAAAAGCTTGCCGAGTTCCTGCTCAGCCCTGAGGCGCAGGCACCGGCACTGGAGCTGGGTGACCAGATCCCGTCCAACCCCAACACGCCGACCAGCGACAAGACCCGTGGCCAGGTCGAAGCCATGCAGACCTACCTGCAAACTGCCGTGACCATCGACTGGGACCAGGTCAACACCCAGCGCCCGGAATGGAATGCCCGCTGGAATCGCCAGATCGAGCGATAGGCCGAGGCCCCCTGGCCCGCTGGCGGCGCCACAGGTGCCGGCCAGCGGGCACACCACCCGCTTGAGCCACCGATAACTGCACCGTCGCTCTGCCCTGCAAAGGCGCGGAAACGGCTTCTGCATGCCCGCAAAAAGGCTCGGGTACCCCTTGCATCACGCTGCCACCTAACTAGAACAAGCATCCGGAGCATGAAATGAGCATCAACACACTCGGCGTAACCGCCCTTCTACTGGCGTCCGCCAGCCCCCTGCTGCAGGCCAGCGAGCAGGCCGAGTCGGCGGGGTTCATCGAAGGCAGCAAGCTGTCGATCAAGGCACGCAACATGTACATGCAGCGCGACAACCGCGCCAGCGGCGCGCGGCAGAACTACGGCGAGGAATGGGCCCAGGGCTTTATCGGCACCTTTCAGTCCGGCTTCACCCAAGGCACCCTGGGTTTCGGCATCGACCTGATCGGCCAGTACGCCTTCAAGCTCGACACGGGCGACGGCCGCACCGGTGGCGGCACCGGCCTGCTGGAGCAAGACAGCCACGGCGCCAAGCAGGACATAAGCAAGGCCGGCGCGGCGCTGAAAGTGCGCGCGTCCAACACCGTGCTCAAATACGGTACACAAGTGATGGCAGTACCGGTGCTGGCCACCTCCGACAGCCGCCTGCTGCCAGAAACCGTCGACGGCTTCTCGCTAACCAGCAGGGAAATCCGCAACCTGCAGCTGGACGCCGGCCACTTTACCGGTCTGACCAATCGCAACCAGTCGTCCCGTGACAGCGGGCGCATGACCGCCGTGGATTACATCGGCGGGGTGTACAACTTCAATGAGCGGCTTTCCAGCAGCCTGTACTACGCAAAAACTGCCGAGCACTTTCGCAAATACTACGTGAACACCCGCTACCTGATGCCGCTGGGCGCCAGCCAGTCGCTGAAGCTGGACTTCAACGCCTACGACACGCAAAGCATCGGCCAGGCCCGCAGTGGCGAACTGGACAACCGCATCTGGAGCCTGGGCGGCACCTGGACGCTGGGGGCACATGCCTTCACCCTGGCCTACCAGAAGGTATCCGGCACCGGCGACTATGTGTACGGGCCGGACGGCAACGCGGTCTACAACTTTGCCAACTCGGTGCAGTACTCGGACTTCGACTACGAAAACCAGAAGTCCTGGCAGGCCCGCTATGACCTTAACCTGGCCGCTTACGGTGCGCCGGGGCTGAGCTTCATGACCCGCTACGTGAAAGGCACCGACTTCAAGAACGGCAGTGGCGGGGACCTGGATGGCAAGGCCTGGGAGCGCGATGTCGAATTGCGTTACGTGGTACAGGCCGGTTTGGCCAAGGACTTGTCGCTGCGCGTGCGTCAGGCCAGCTACCGCAGCTCGGACCGCGGCGGGCAGATTGATGAAGTGCGGGTGATTACCGAGTATCCGCTGAATATTTTCTGATCGCGGTCACGCCCGGCAGAAGCTCGCGGCATGGCACCGCAAAGCAGGCGACCCGGTGCCGCCGCCATTAACGCTTCAGTCCAGCACCGGCCGCAACAGCGCCTGTGCCTCATACAGTGGCGGCAAATAGCGCATGCGGATTTCATCAACACTCAACCGCGAAGCATGGGTGGTGATGGTCAGCGTCGCTTTCAGCTGCCCGGCACGGTCCAGCAACGGTACACCCAGCACCCGCATACCGATTTCATATTCCTGATCAACAATACAGAAGCCCTGCCCCTTCACCCGGTGCAATTCCGCCTCCAGCTGTGCCCGGTCTGTGAGCGTATAAGGCGTCAACGCCCGCAATGGGTTGCGTGCAAAGTACTCATCCCGCTCCCCGTCACCCAGCCAGGCCAGCCAGATCCGCCCGCCGGCCGTGCAATACATTGGCACCCGCGAACCGGGCCTGATCGACAACGAAGCCACATGGCTATAGCGGCTGCGCACCAGGTGGATGATCTCGTCACCATCGCGGGTACCCACCGACACATGCTCCTGGGTCTGGCGCGCCACCTGCTCGACAATCGGCCGCAGCATGCGCGGCAGTTGCGCCGAGTCCACGTAAGCCTGGCCGATCCGCAAAGCCTTGGGCGTCAGCCAGTACTCGCGGCTGTCGGTTTCGGCAAAGCCCTCGTGCACCAAGGTCAGCAAAAAACGCCGTGCGGCGCTGGGCGTAAGGCCAGACAACCTGGCCGCCTGCGGCACGCTGAGGCGCGGTTGCTCGGCGCTGAACAATTGCATAAGGGCCAGGCCTTTCTGCAAACCGGCGATCAAATCGCGGGGGTGGATGGCGGGCGTGTTCATCTTTTACGACTCGCAAGTGGGCAAAAACAGCCGATTACTGCGATAACCGGATCATGATTGCGATTATCGCATCAAAAGGCCGATCAACGCATTGTTGCTCTCCCGCCTCTGCATCACGCTTGCCTCCACAACAACATCAATAAGGAGGTCAGCATGATTCGTGGTTCCACTGAACTGGTTGCCATCGTCGGTTCGCCCATTGCCCAGGTGAAGTCCCCCGAGAACTTCAACACCTGGTTCGCCAACAACAACTGCAACGTCGCCATGCTGCCCATCGACCTGCACGAAGCCGCGCTGGGCAGCTTTGCCGACAGCCTGCGCGGCTGGCAAAACCTGCGCGGGTGCGTGGTCACCGTGCCCTACAAGCAGGCCATGGCCAGCCGCCTGGATGGTTTGAGCGAACGTGCGGCTGCCTTGGGTTCGGTCAATGTGATACGCCGCGAGCGCGATGGGCGCCTGCTGGGTGACAACGTAGACGGCGCCGGCTTCCTCGGTGCTGCGCGCAAGCATGGCTTTAACCCGGCGGGCAAACGGGCGCTGGTGATCGGTTGCGGCGGTGTTGGCAGTGCCATCAGCTACGCATTGGGCGAGGCAGGTATCGCCAGCATTACCCTCAGCGACACCAGCACAGCGCGCATGGGCGCTGTGTGCGAACTGCTCGGCAATGCCTTCCCGGGGCTTTCGATCAGCACGCAGTTCAGTGGGCTGGAAGACTTCGACCTGGTGGCCAACGCCTCCCCGGTCGGCATGGGCACAGGCGCAGAACTGCCGCTGTCCGCTGCCCTGCTGGCCACGTTGCAACCAGACACCTTGGTCGCCGACGTGGTCACTTCGCCCGAAATCACCCCGCTGCTTAACCGCGCGCGGCAAGTAGGCTGCGCGACCCAGACCGGCCCGGAAATGGCCTTCGCCCAACTCGGCCACCTTGGCGCCTTCATGGGCGTGACGCCGCTGGAGATCTGAGGCCATGGCGACTCTTGAACACAGACAACACAGCTTTGACCTGGTGGTATTGGGCAGCGGCGCCGGTGGTTTTGCCGCTGCCGCCACGGCGGCTCGCCGCGGGCTGAAGGTGCTGGTAGTGGAAAAGGCCGAACGCTTTGGCGGCACCTCGGCGATATCCGGCGGCGCGGTATGGCTGTACGGCACCGATCAAGCCCGCGCCGCGGGGGCCAAGGATTCACCCGAGGCCATGCGCACCTACCTCAAACATGTGATCGGCGACGGCTACGACCCTGCCCTGGCAGATGCCTTCATCGAGCACGGCCACCAGGCGCTGCGCTGGCTGGAACAGCACACCGAGCTGCGCTACGCCCTGCGCCCGCACTCCCCGGATTATTACCCCGATGCCCCTGGCGCCACCCAGTTTGGTCGGGCGCTGGAAATGGTCGAGTACGACGGCAAGCACCTCGGCCCCCGCTTCAAGGACCTGCAAATGCCACCGCCCGGCATGCTGTTGTTCGGGGGCATGATGGTCAACCGCGTGGATATCCAGCATTTCCTCAGCATTCGCCGCTCGCCCAAGTCGTTGTGGCATTGCCTGAAACTGATGGCACGTTACGCACGGGACCGCCTGCAGCACCCGCGTGGCACCCGGTTGACTACCGGCAACGCACTGATCGCCCGCCTGGCCACCAGCGCCTTTGCCGATGCCACACAGCTGTGGTTGCGCAGCGAGGCCCTGGAACTGATCGTTGAACAGGGCGCGGTCACGGGCGTGGTGGTACAGCACGAGGGGCGCCGCGAACGGGTACTGGCCCGCGGCGGTGTGGTGTGCGCCATGGGCGGGTTCGCGGCGGGCGCACTCGCCGCTGGCTACCGGCCAGCCCAGCAAGCACCGCACCTGACCATGTCACCCGCAGCCAACGACGGCGCTGCCCTGCGCCTTGGCCAGGCTGTGTCGGCAGCGCAGGGCGAGGGCCTGGCGGCCAACTTCTTCTGGGCGCCGGTTTCCGAACTGCGCCACGCCAGTGGCGAGCGTGAGCGCTTCCCGCATCTGGTCACCGACCGCGCCAAACCCGGCGTGATCGCGGTGAACCCGGCCGGGCGGCGCTTCGTCAACGAGTCCGACTCCTACCACCACTTCGTGCAGACCATGTTCGCCAACGGCCTTGCCAGCTGCTGGCTGGTCTGCGATGCCGAGGCCATGAACCGCTATGGCCTGGGCCTGGCGCGGCCTAAGCCGGTGAACAACCAGGCGTTGATCGATGCCGGCTACCTGTACCAGGCCGCAACACCACAGGCCCTGGCCCAGGCCATCGGCGTTGACCCACAGGTGCTTGCGCAAACCCTTGAGCAGTTCAACGCGGATGCCCGCAACGGCATCGACCGCGCGTTCGGCAAAGGCAGCAACAGCTACAACCGCTACATGGGCGACCCGCAACACACGCCCAACCCCTGCCTGGCGCCACTGGCAAGCGGGCCGTTCTACGCCATTCGCATTCACACCGGCGACCTCGGTTCGGCCTGCGGCTTGCTGACCAACGCCGATGCCAACGTGCTGAACCGCACCGGCCAGCCGATTGCCGGGCTGTACGCGGTCGGCAACGACATGAACTCACTGATGAAAGGCACCTACCCCGGCCCCGGCATTACCTTGGGCCCTGCCCTCACCTTCGGCTGGCTCGCTGCCAACCACATCACCGCGCGCCTGCAGGCGCCGGCCACACAAACGGAGACCCCGGCATGTACTACGAACTGAGAACCTACACCCTCGACCCACTGAAAATGGCCGACTGGCTGGCCCTGTACCAAAGCCATGCGCTGGAAGTGCAAAGCGAGCACCTGGGTAACCTGGTGGGCTTTTTTACCAGCGAGTTCGGCGACGTCAACCAGGTGGTGCACATCTGGGGCTATGCCAGCCTCGACGAGCGCATCGCCCGCCGCGCCGCAATGGCAGCCGACCCACGCTGGGCGGAATTCTCGCGGCGTAACCGCGAACTGGCGGCAGTAGTACGCCTGCAATCACGGCTGATGCGGCCCACCGGCTTTTCGCCGCTGCAGTGAACCGTAAGCCACCTCCTACCAACGCCTGAGCGGAACCCTTGCATGCAACCCCTCGAATGCGACGTACTCGTCATCGGTTCCGGTGCCTCTGGCCTGGCGGCCGCCGTTACCGCCGCGCATCACGGCCTGCACGTGATCGTTGCGGAAAAAGCCAGCCAGCTGGGCGGCACCAGCGCCTGGTCGGGGGGCTGGCTGTGGGTACCGCGCAATCCGCTGGCCGTTGCCGAAGGCATCGTCGAAAACGACGATGCCCCAGAACGCTACCTGCGTGCGCAAACCCATACGCACGAGCTGGACCCACGCCAGCGTGCATTCCTGCGCCACGGCCCGGAAATGGTGGCGTTTTTCCAACAGCACACCGCCGTACAGTTTCAATCCGGTAGCCGCATGCCCGACATGCGCGAAGGTGACGGCAGCGCAAACGGCGGCCGTTCGCTGTGCGCACTGCCCTACGACGGCCACCTGCTCGGGCCTTGGCTGCACAAGCTACGCCCGCCGCTGGACATCGTCAGCCTGGCCGGCATGGGCATTGCCGGCGGCGCCGACATGGCCGCCTTTTTCAATGCCACGCGCTCGCCCAAGGCAGCATTGCATGTAGGTAAGCGCCTGCTGCGCCACGGGCGCGACCTGCTGCTACACCGACGCGGCCAGCAACTGGTCAATGGCAACGCACTGGTGGCACGCCTGCTGCGCAGCGCGCTGGACCTGGGTGTGACGCTGCTGACCGACAAGCCGGCCAGCCGCCTGTTGGGGGAAGACCGGGTCAGCGGCGCGCTGTTTGCCGATGGCCAGGCGATCCACGCACGCCGGGGGGTGGTGCTGGCCTGTGGCGGCTTCCCGCACGACCGCGGGCGCATCGCTCAATTGATGGCGCATGCGCCAGATGGCACACGGCATTACTCTGCCGCGCCCAACGAAAACAGCGGCGACGGCCTGCGCCTGGGTGAACAGGCCGGTGGGCTGGTGAGCACCGAGCTGGCCCAATCCGGTGCCTGGGCACCGGTATCGCGGGTACCCCGCAGTAATGGTACCTTCGGCCATTTCCCACATCTGATCGACCGCGCCAAACCCGGCTTCATCGCCGTGCGCCGCGATGGCCGACGCTTCGTCAACGAAGCCGATTGCTACCATGACTTCATGAACGCACTGTTCGCTGCCACGCCGCAAGGCGAGCCACCTGAAGCCTGGCTGATCTGCGACCACCCCGCGCAACGCCGCTACGGCATCGGCTGGGCCAAGCCATTTCCCTTCCCCACCCGCTTTTACCAACGCTGCGGCTACCTGCACAGCGGCGCTACGCTGGCACAGCTGGCGCAGCGCTGCGGGATCGATGCCGCGCAGTTGCAGCGCACGGTGGACGGTTTCAACCATTCTGCGGCACAGGGTAAAGACCCGACCTTCCAGCGCGGCGCGTCGGCCTACAACCGGGCCCAGGGCGATCCGCAACAGGCACCCAACCCGTCGCTTCGGCCGTTGTTGAAGGGGCCGTTTTACGCGGTGAAACTGCTGCCTGGCAGCCTTGGCACTTTCGCCGGCCTGGGCACCGACGCCTCGGCCCGTGTGCTGGACCACGCGGGGCAGCCGATACCCGGGCTGTTTGCGGTGGGTAACGACATGCACAGCGTGATGGGTGGGCACTACCCGAGCGGTGGCATTACCCTTGGGCCAGGGATGACCTTTGGGTATCTGGCCGCTAGAGCATTAAGTGGCCTGCGTTCACAGTGAACACCGCAAGGGCCGATTTTCATAAAGGCTGCCCATGCGCCTGCTCTACCTGAGCCACCTTGGGCGACTGTTGCAATAACCCTCGCGGCAATCGGAAGCTTTTGAACGGTTGCTGGGTAATGGGATTGAAGGCTTTTTCAGCATTCAGTCGATAGCGCATCACGCCATCGCCGGTCCGGAAGCTCAGGTCTACGCTGGTTGGCGTCCGCCCATTGAGTGAGCCGCGGCTGAGCAAGCGGAACATCGACCATGGCCCGCGGTACTCCAGGCTGCTGCTGTTACCGTTCTGCCTCAGCAAGGTAAGGTTGCTGCGCACCTGCTGCCCCAAAGTATTGGGCCAGACGATCCCGGTGATCTGGCTCGGCCCATGGGTGTAGGAAATCAGCTGACCATCGAGGTCCAGCAGACTGGTACGCTGGTTAGCGCTGAGGCCCAACGGCTCGATGCTGAACTGCACACTCAGGTTGCCGCGCTGATCGAAGAAGGTTTCGCGGATGCGATCTGCCAGCTCGAGTTGCTCGATCACGTCGGCGCGAATCAAGGATTGCCCGTGCTGAGCGGACTGCAAGGCCTCAAGGTTCTCCTTCAGGAAGACCTCCAGATATTGATCATGAAACTGCTGCAGCCGCCCTTTCGGCCCGAAGAACGCCTCGAAGTCATCCAGTGAAGCATCGGGTGCCTTCACCATAAAGGGGTAGCGGCCTGCCAGACGTTGCTGGAAGAAACTGTAAACTTCAGCATCCCAACGCCGCTCCAGTTCGCGCAGTGCTTCAACGTTCAGCACCTGGGCGGTCTGATCGGCGAGCTTTCTGACCTGGTGGTTGATCGGCTCCGGCAAGCCTGTGGCAATACGTTGAAGGGTGCCTATCGGGTCATGACCTGTCATCGCAAAGCGCTGATGCACGGCTTGCAGTGCGGCCTTGCCGCGGTCCGGGCTGTCCTGTACGGCCTTGGCGTAGTCAAGCACGGCCGCAACAGCGCCAAGGGTTTCATCGTAGTAGCTCGGCTTTTCTCCTGAGGCCTGCAGCATCGCGCCCAAGCCTGCAAACGCCCGCTGGATGGCTAACGCTTGCTGTTGTTCAGGTTTGCCCGTTGCTGAGCGCAGCGTATTCAGTTCACCGGTTATTTCAACACCAGCTGGTGAAGCGAGTGAGGTGTTATCCCTGACCGTATCCAGCAGCCGCTGCAAAGGTGCTGCTGGACCGGTCAACTGCTGCAGGACCGTGACACCATGGTCCAGATCACGGAAGTCGGCCACGGTGAATGCGTTCAAGGCGCGTCGCCAACTGTCAATGTAATCGGCGCTGTAGAGGTTATGCAGCCGTTCGGTCAACGCATTGCGGTCGACGTCCGAATAGTCGAGTTGGCTGCGCTCGCCCAAGGCCCACTGATCAACCATCGCCATTTCAGCGAACCGCTGGCTGCGCGGCTCGAAGTATTCCCTGAAGCCCTTGGCTGTAAGCATGGCAGCCAGCAGTACCTCCTCCTCCCCTTGCCTGGCCCCGGAAAACGGCTGGTACACCACATCGAACGCAGGCCCTACCTGGTGGCGCAGGTCCAGACCGCTGTGCAACTGCTCTTGCGCCTGTTGCTTCAGCCCTGCATAGACCCGCTGTGGCAACGGCAATTTGCGCAACGCCTGCTGCACTTCGCTGACACGCTGACGGTACTGCGGCAAATCGGTATCTGCATAGGCCAAGGCGTACTTCAAATGCTGCATGAGGTCACGCTGCAGTTGCCCCTGCCCAGGAAATGCCCGTTGCCAATGGCGGGCCATCCAGTCCTCGACCCATTCGGGCCGGCGGCTGTCGCGGTCCTCGATCATCCGGTAAACCCTGAGCGCGGCCATTTGCTGCTCGCTACCAGAGGGTGCTGCGTTCATGGCATCGATCACACCACTGGCCAACGCCGGCAAGAAACGCCTGGACAACAAGCTCAGGTACGCCTCATCAACCAAAGGGCCAATGTTGCGCCCTTGATACAGACCAAAATCGGCAACACCCAGCCACGCCGCGCGATAGTCGCCAAACACCGCCACCGCATCGCGAATCTGGTCCAGTGGCTCCAGCAGGTTGCGCCCGGTCGGATCAAGCCGCAGATCGACTTCGTGACGGCTGTACTCCTGGCTTTTGGCGAACACACTGGCAGCCTTGGAGCTATTGATATCGAAGTAGCGCTGCCAGCTGGCGATGGCGATACTGAACGCCAGGAGGCCTACGCCAGAACCAATCCACAGCAATTGGCGCTTGCTGCGCGCTACCCGGACGTTGTCGCCCGCCAGGCCGGCCTCCTGATAGATAACCCGCCGGAATGCTTGCTGGATGAAATAGACCAACGCCTTGCCCTGCGCCTTGCCCTCACGCAGGGGAAGTTTCGTCTTGTAGGGCTGTGCCGCTTCACGGACAAATGCATTGCGCATGTCGCCGTGCTGCACCACTGACGACCAATACACACCACGTACCAACGGTGGCGTGGTGAAACGGTCACTCGCCAAGGCTTCGCGCAGAAATGCCAGTAGTATGGGTCGCAACCCGACCAGTTGGGCTTGCAGTGAGAACAGGCGCCCGCACGGCGCTGTTTTGCCCAGTACGTCCAGGCGATCGATGACCTGCTCGTTCAATGTGGCGAGAAGCCGCCCGTAGTGCTCGTCATACTCATCCAGCCAAGCATCGAACGCCTCAACCGCATCCAGCTTGAACGTGAACCCCAACAGGCTTTCACGCTTGGCGGCCGGAAGCTTGCTGTAGAACTGGTCGAAGCCGTCCAGCAGATCGAATTTGGTCAGTACCACGTACAGTGGCAGGCGCGACCCCAGCTGGGTGCTGACTTCGTACAGGCGTGCGCGCAACCCATGGGCCAGCGCGACGCGTTGGTCGGGCTTGCCATGCAACAGCGCCGGCAAGTCGACGACCAGCAACACACCATTAAGCGCCCGCTGGCTTCGATTCCGCAGCAGCCAGCCCAACAAGTGCTCCCACAACCGGGCCTCGGTACCGAGCGCCTCGAAGGGCTCAGACTCGGAGGGGTCGTTGGCGGCCGAGCCCGCCGGGGGCTTTTGACTGATGAAGACACCGGGCGGGTCAATGATCACGGCATCGTCGCTGACCCACCAACCGACCGGGTAGGCCGGTGCTTCAGCCTGTCGACCCCGTGCCTGGGCCTGGTCGATTCGCGTCAGGGTAAAGCGCTGATCGGTGCGGTCGATGAAGCTGCTTTTGCCGGATTTTTCGTCGCCCAACACCAGGTACCAGGGCAGCCGGTACAGCGCGCGTCGCCCACCGGCATTGTCGAGGTATCGCTCAAGCCCTTGGTTCAACGCCTTCTCTTGCGCCTGCATGAACGGTAGCGTGCCATCCAGTTCGACGGCGCGTGCCTGCTGGCGTTCTGCTTGCAGGCGGCGTAAGCGTCGGCGCACCACCACAAGCCAGCTCAAAAGCGGCACCAGCACGAGTACCAGGCTTGCCACGCTTCGATGAGCCACGCTTGCCAGCGGCTGTTGCTCACGCCACATCCATTGCGGGCCAAGCCACCAGATAGCGACCAGCATCAGCAAGGCGCCAAGCCCAAGCAGCAGCGGCAGCGCCAGGCCAATGCGCGTTACCCACGGCAAGCCCCAACGTTTGAGTTGCGTCCATATTTGATTCATCGAGGCTCCTGTTCCTTGTCTTGAACTGCCAGCGCTGGGGATGTCGCGTACTGCTGAAGCCGCTGGAACACTTCTGGCTCCCACGCACTGGCGGTGGTTTGCTGCATCGTTTGGGCAACGCTGGCGCACAGGTCCTGGGCCAGCCACGACACCCCCCGCGCGGCCAGCAGGTCGGCAGCGATCACGGTGGTGTGGCAGCGCTCACGGGGAGCACGAAAGCCCGCTTGCAGCCCTTGCAACCTCAGGAGCACCGGCTCTACACCAGCGGTTTCCAACTGGCTGACCAGCTCCTCGCGCAAGCCGCCAAACTCGTGGGAGGTTGAACTTTGCTCAGCAGCCCCTTGTGTGCCTTTGAGCCAGGCCAGGCATTGGTCGTCGACAAACACCGTGCCGTCACTGAAGCACAACTGCTGCAGCGCCGGCATTCGCTGTACAAACCGGGCAGTCGCACAACGGATGGCTTCAGCCACCTCGCCCATCGCCAGCCGTGTGGCAACGGTCGCAGCCAGAAAGCTGCCACGAATCCAGTAGGGGCAAGCCGTCACGCTTTTTTCAATCCGCTGAAGCAGTGCAGGGTCAAATGCCGTACTGGCAATGGCCTCTTCATAGACCCGCGTGATATCCAGCGGAACCGCCATCAATTCCGTACGGTCGCCCTGCCTGGCCTGGGGAGCAGCCTGAATGTGCGCCCACAACCCAAAACGCCGTAACTGGTAGCCGGTAGCGTCATAAGGGTCCTGCTGGTTGATGAGCTCGGCCATGGCGAGCACAGCCCGCCGTGTCTCACGCTCATTGCCCATCGACAGGCGTGACGCGGGTGTGGCGATGACGTCGGCCAGCGGCGCAGGTTTCACGCTCGCCGCCGGTGCCTTGGGTATGGCACCCTCGCCGACACCGTTGGCGAGCTCTATGTGCTTTCGCAGCAGGCGCTCCAATTCGTCGAGAACAGCTGCCTCCAGCTGTGCCGCGCCCTGTTGCTGCAGGTGCTTGAACGCCGCCTGCGCTGCCGCTGCATGGGTAGGCGTAAAAGTGAAACGGTCAAGACGCGGTAGCGCCTCGACCAAGCGACTGACCACCAGGCCAACCAGCTTGCGCTTGCCCAGAAAGCCTTTCGGCCCCGGCTTGGGATGAGCAGGTTCCCAGTAGCACTCGATCATGCCGGCCAACAACGCCAAGGTACATCCCCAACGCTCCCAGCAACCGCTACGCAGCCATGCGGCACTCAGGTGCGCAACAATTCGCAAATGCTTGCATTGCTGGCTCAGGTATTGACGGGACGCTTCTTCGATGTAGACCCAGTCGATCGAGGCGTCCTGCAGCCCACCCAGCTTGACCATTTCCTGGTCAATGGCCTGGTAGGTTTCGTCCTCGACATCGAACAGCCCGGCAGGAACTGCTGGATCAATCGGTGCGAGCAGCCGAGCGACTTCGACCGCGGATACCTGCGCTACCACCGGCATGTGCTTCGCGCCTGGCTGATCAGGGGGTCCAGGCCTTGAGCATCGAAGGTCAGCCCGTCGACCTCGCCGTGCTCACTCACAACCTCGATACGCTGGGCACCGATCAGTTTCCTGATCTGCTCGATGGCTGGCAGGCCCCGCCCGGCATCGAGCACCTGCCCGTTCTCCATCACCTGCCATGGCGTCTCACGGGTAGACCAGCCCTCACCGGTCAGCCGTACCTTGACCCAACTTGCATCGATCGGGCGCCTGGCAATCAGCTGTAGCCGGGAGATGGCCTGGATGCAACTGATGGCCATGTAGGTACGTTCATCACCCGATGCAATGGCGGGTGCCGAAATCACCAGCGCCGGTGCGCCTGGACCGTCCTGCGTCTGGCTGCCGATGCGAAACGTCAGGTCATCCGGTGCCCGTGCAGCTTCATTTGCCATCACGCGCAACACACTTGGGGCCTGCTGCTCCGGTGCTGACCACTGTCGTTTTGGCGTGTACGCCGGCGTGCCCGCAGCCTGATCGAAACAGGCCAGTCGCTCGACGTTGGACACAATCCGGGGGCAGTCCCGCGTGGGGCCCGCCAGCACCGATTGCAAACAAAACAGCAACGAGAGACCGGCGCCATATGCACAGCGGTTAATCATCCTGAACTTACTCTCTGAAATAGTACAAACGGCCTATATTACGGCGCGAATTTTCCTACAAATAAATGCCAATGCACATATGCGCATGCAGCCAACTCGAACTAATCCAGCGGAAGCCTAATACAGAGTTCCGAGTGCACACAAACAAATATTTACTTACATCTTTACTCTCGACCAGCGGACACTTTTCCATGCATGGTTTTTATAGAAGACGGGCAGCCTGCCCCACCAATTAAACACATGTAGGAAACTTCCTACAACATCGCGACAATACTAAACACAACTTGATTCCAAGTCTCCTACAAACTCAACAGGGAGTTACGCACTGATGTCTAAAAACACGGGATCCGTCGCACCTAAAGAACGCGTCAATATCAAGTATGTCCCCGCGACGAGCAATGAGCAGGCTGAGGTGGAGCTGCCCCACAAGATGCTGGTTCTGGGCGACTTCGGCCTGGATGACAGTCGTGCGCTTAAGCGAGTGGTCAGGAAGCTTGAGCACTCTCCGTAACGACCAAAGAATGCACGTATTCCCAGCTGCCCCGACCGGCCACATCGTAGGTGCAGGTTTAGTTCTGCATTTCAAGAACACGCTGACCAACCAAAATCATGTCTCACTGCATCTCGCTTACAGCGCCAATCAAGGGTTGGACGAAGACAATGAGATCCTCGCAACTTTTCGTCTGGAACGCTGACCATGGCAACCATCTGGATATTCAATTCAACGTCAAACTCTGGGCACAAACCTGCAATCGGAGGACAACTGGCAAGCGTATCCGAGAACACTTTATGCCTGCGAAATCCATGGATAACAGATTCCGTATTTATGGGTAAACTGTACTGCGCAATAACAGCCATATCACTTATCGGATTTTATCCTCAAATACTTCCAATTGTCTTGGACCTCTACAACGAGAGCATTGCATTGATGCTATTATTTTTAATTTTCCCATTCGCCTTCACACCTTTCCTTGCTTATCGAATTTTTTTTATAAAGGGTTTATCAACCATTTGCCTCAACCGCTCAACAAAAAAAATCTACTACCAACGCTTGAGCAAGGTATTCGTCTTTGAGTGGAGTAACACTGGCGGAGGCGTTTTCAAACGCACCGAGTACGGCGGTTCATCCTTCAGCACCAGCTACGCCCTCGCCTTCGCCCCTCGCCGAGCGGATGGCAGCCTCCACCAAAAAGACTGCCTCTGGGTCGACAGCAACGAACCCACCGAGCCCGGGGTCAGACACGTCGCCGAAGTGTGGGAGTACCTCCGCCATTTCATGAACCACGGTCCGGACAAGCTTCCGCCTCCCGGCGAGCCCAATTGGTGGCACAAGCCACTCCACGCCATCTGCCTGACCCCGGCTGAAGCCTGGCAACACTACGCGCCCTGGCGTACCGGCGAGCCCGGTGAAATGCAGGGCAAAAAGAACTGGCAACTGCCATTCTGGGCCGTGCTGTTCCCCTACAACCTCACCGTTGCCATCTGTTGGTACTTCGTCTGCAAACTATTCAATGTCCGAGCAGCACCACCGCCCCCAGCAGCCTTCGAAGCCCCCCCCGTTCAACCCCGCAAAAGGAAGCGCAAATGAAACCCATCGTACTGGTAGGCCATCGTCATAGCTGCCCGCTCCATGGCGAAGGCACTGTGGAAACCGGCGCAAGCGCAACATTCGTGGATGGCAGGGCCGTCGCCCGCGTGGGCGACCGCATCAGTTGTGGCGCAGTCATCGAAACCGGCGCTGCATGCACGATTATCGAGGGCCAACCCGCAGCGAGGGAGGGAGACACTACCAGCCACGGAGGGGCTCTGATCGAGGGGGACCAGGGTTGGCTCATTGATTGAAAGCAACTACCGGCACTGAGCCGAACGCGGTTAACCCCAGCGTTAAAACCAAACCTCTCCCTTGGTTTTGAAGCCGGTCAATCAATTGATTGGGCCGGTCTTCGGTCCAAATAACGAGGATGCGCTCACAGGCACAGTACCCCATGGTAATTGATGACATTATAATCGCCTCCAGCGTGGGAATATTCTTACACAGGGCACTTATAACTAAACAGCCCACGTTCAACACAGCCCCATGGGTTATCAAGAAAAATCCATCAAATTATTTCACCGCTTGCATTTACGCCCGACAACCACTAACACTTATCTCATCGCCCGATGGAGATAAGCCATGTCCCGCCTCGCCGAATTCCGTGCCCTCGAACGACTGCTTACGGCAAAGCCCGAACTTTCCTTCATTAAAATCGACCCCAACCTCGTCCGTGACTTAGAATTTGAAAGCAAACTTCACATGCTGCTTGCCGAATATCAATTCAATCTGTCCCATGTCCTGGCCATCATCGAGATCGAATGCACGACCAACATTGACGAGATCTATCAGCAATGCCGTCCTGTCGCACCGCCCCGACTTTATAGAGCCCGGCAAAGCAAATACTATATAAACCCACACACAGGGCAGGAAGTTGAAGCAAAGAGCACCCTGCACAAAACCGTGCGGTTGTGGATTCAGCAGTACGGCCGGGAGGAGGTCGAAAGCTGGGCAACTGCATGGTCTGTGTACACGCCCAAATCTGACCTGTAGCCCCCCTCACCCTGCCAGGCACGACCACCACAGCCTGCCCTTCCCTTCTGGACCTGCGCCCCATCAGGCAACCAGGTTGAAAGCCTTCTACCCTTTATTGGCGTGAATCCCTGCCGCGCCCACAGGGCAACGCAACCGTTCGGTAACCGAACAATAGCCCGTCTCTCGAATTGACGCTGCCGCCTTCACTGCGCACCATGCACCGGCCTTGCGTGCCCCCCCTGCCTGGAACTTGGTCACGCACCTGTAGCACCGCAGCTGAATACAATTTCAAGAAACGAGCAGTTTATGAACCACACCAAGACCACCCCCGCCGCGCCCCGGATGCATCAGGGTTCGATTGGCGACAAGCTTCGCGGCGCCTTTGGCGTCGGCAAGACCCGTTGGGGCATGCTTGCCCTGGTGTTCTTCGCCACCACCCTGAACTACATCGACCGCGCCGCCCTTGGCATCATGCAGCCTGTGCTGGCCAAGGAGATGAGCTGGACGGCGATGGACTACGCCAACATCAACTTCTGGTTCCAGGTCGGCTATGCCATCGGCTTTCTGCTGCAGGGCCGGCTGATCGACAAGGTTGGGGTAAAACGCGCCTTCTTCTTCGCCGTACTGCTGTGGAGCCTGGCCACTGGCGCCCATGGCCTGGCCACTTCGGCGGCCGGCTTCATGGTCTGCCGTTTCATCCTGGGCCTGACCGAGGCCGCCAACTACCCAGCCTGCGTGAAGACCGTGCGGTTGTGGTTCCCGGCGGGTGAGCGGGCCATCGCTACTGGCCTGTTCAACGCCGGCACCAACGTCGGCGCCATGGTCACCCCGGCCCTGCTACCGCTGATCCTCGCCGTGTGGGGTTGGCAGGCAGCGTTCATCGCCATGGGCTGCCTGGGCCTGGTGTGGGTGGTGTTGTGGGTGTTGAAGTACTACAACCCTGAAGACCACCCCAGCGTGCGCCAGAGCGAGGTGCAGTACATCCAGCAGGATGACGAGCCCGAGCCGACCCGTGTGCCGTTCAGCCGTATTTTGCGCCTGCGGGGCACCTGGGCGTTTGCGGTGGCCTATGCGATCACCGCGCCGGTGTTCTGGTTCTATCTGTACTGGCTGCCGCCGTTTCTCAACCAGCAATACAGCCTGGGCATCAACGTGACCCAGATGGGCATCCCGCTGATCATCATCTGGCTGACGGCGGACTTTGGCAGCATCGGCGGCGGCATCCTGTCGTCCTGGCTGATCGGCCGTGGCGTGCGGGCCACCACCGCACGGTTGGTGTCGATGCTGATCTTTGCCTGCACCATGGTCAGCGTCGTCTTTGCCGCCAACGCCAGTGGCCTGTGGGTCGCCGTGGCCGCCATTTCGCTGGCGGTCGGCGCGCATCAGGCGTGGACAGCGAATATCTGGAGCCTGGTGATGGACTACACGCCCAAACACCTGGTGAGCACGGTGTTCGGCTTCGGCAGCATGTGCGCGGCGATTGGCGGGATGTTCATGACGCAGATCGTCGGCAGCGTGCTGACCGCCACCAACAACAACTATGCCGTGTTGTTCACGATGATTCCGGCCATGTATTTCCTGGCGCTGGTGTGGATGTACTTCATGGCACCGCGCAAGGTCGAGAGCGCCTGAGGGCGCTAGCCACTTACCTCTACGGGGCCCTTGCGGGCCCTTTTTTTGGTCTGATGATCAGACCGTGAAAGTGCGTTTTCTGTCGGGGCAGCGTTGATTGCAAGGGGAAACACAAGTCCTGTAGGAGCAGCCTTGTGCTGCGAAGAGGCCATTGCAGCCGAAGATAATCTTTAGCTTTACCGGCCTCTTCGCAGCACAAGGCTGCTCCTACAGGGGTGAAGCGGCAGACTGCGTGATGGTGCCGAAATCAGACGGTGGCCAGCACAGCCATGGCTTTCTCCAGCGCCATGCGCGCGCGCTGTTCACCGCTGATGCCTTGCTCCAGCAGCTGCCGTGTGGGGATTTCCAGGCTCAGCGGCACGGTGGGCGGCAGGCCGCGCAGCAGGCTGACCAGGTCGGCATCGCCGTCACCGGGGAAGCGCCGCTCGTTTCGCGCCTGGCGCAGAATCTCGTCCATGTCGGCCGGTACCGGGCCGGCGACGTCACACAGCTGGGCGTAGCGCATGCGCTGCGGCGCCAGTTGTGTCAGATCGTCCAGCGAAGAGCCGGAGCGATTGAAGTGGAAGGCATCCACCAGTACGCAGCCATTGCTGCGGTCGGCGTTGGCCACCACCCGCATGGCCTGGCTCAGGTCGCGCACATCGGTCCAGGGCATGAACTCCAGATGCGGGTAAATGCCATACCCCGCTGCCAGGTCACACAACGCGGCAAAGCGCTCGGTCAGACGGGCTTCATCCGGGTCGTTGCCGGCCACCAGCAGCTCTGTGCCACCCAGCTCGGCGCCTACCGCCAGAATCGGTTCGAAATCGGCCACGCAGGTTTCGGGCTTAAGGCGCAGTATTTCCAGGTCGAGCACCTTGATACCGGTGTCGCGCAGGCGCGCCTGGGTTTGCCGGCGCAGGTCGGCGTCGGCCACCAGCGGGAAGTGCTGCTCCTGTTCGGTGGCCGGCACCAGGCGCAAGCCAACGTGGCTGTAACCGGCGCGGGCAGCTACCTCGACCATGTCCGGCGGGGACAGTTCGAGGACCGTCAGCGCGGCGAGGGAGAAAATTCGATCAGTCATTGTGAGTCACCAAAAATAAGTCAAGGTCGGCTTAGGCAATATGCTCGGGCGCACAGGCTCGGCCGCTTTGTGAGGCATGGCGAATGGCGTCGACCAGCGCCAGGGTGCGGCCAGCGTCGGCAGCGTCGATCAGCGGCGCCTGCTCACCGCGGGCAACCCGCACGAAATGCTGCAACTGCAGGGTCAACGCTTCGCCCTCAGGAATGGTTTCTTCGCTCTGCAGCAGCGGCGTGTGCCAGCCCGACCCCGCCTCGGCGTAGTGCCAGCGCTTGAGCTGGGGAATACTCAGCGCCCCTTGGGTGCCGGCCAGCAGGTAGCACGGCTGGCCATCCTGGCGCGGGTACATCGGGCTTTCGCCAGAGTCCAGCTCCCAGCTCCACGGCGCGGCCACCGCGTCCGAGCCGGTCAGGCTACCCAACGCACCGTTGGCGAACTGCAGCAGCACCGCGGCGCTGTCTTCGTTGGCAAAACCACGTACATCGTTACGGGTGAACGCCTGCACCTGCACCACCTCGCCGCACAGATGGCGCAGCAGGTCGAGGTCGTGGATCAGGTTGGTCAGCAAGAAGCCCGCCCCCGGCTCGCGACGCCATGGGGTTTCGAAGTAGCTGTCAGGTTTTTGCAACTGCCACAGTGCGGTGACATTGATCAGCCGGCCCAGCTTGCCGTCGGCAATCACCTGGTGGGCCCGGGCGATCAGTGGGTTGTGGCGCCGGTGATGGCCAACCAGCACGGGTACATCCCGACTACGCGATGCCTCTACCAACGCACGGACTTCATCCAGGTGCACGCCCACCGGCTTCTCGACCAGCACTGGCACGCCGGCCTCAATGCAATCCAGGGCGGTAGCCACATGCAGGTTATTCGGGTTGGCAACGATCACAGCCTCGGGGCGCACACGCTCCAGCATCTGCCGGTGGTCGGCAAAACAGGGCACGCCACATTCGGCAGCAAAAGCTTCGGCCTGCGGACCGGGGTCAGCCACCGCACACAGCTGGGCTTGCGGCACGTTACGCAAGTGCTGGTAGTGCTGGCGGCCCATGATGCCGGCGCCGATCAAGGCGATACGAAGGGGTGCGTTCAACAGCCTGTCCTCTTGTCATTGTTGTTTTACTGATTCTGGGACCAGATTCCAGAATCAGCACTAAACAATTTAGAACCAAGTTCAGCTTTTCAGAAGAACCTGCGGAACAGACTGTGCGGTAATCGACCAGTAATGTGCCTTCAGGCAAACAATTCGCTTGCCCGGCTGGCTGCGGACAGCTCCTGCGCCGCCGCCAGCAACAGCGGCGCAAGCTCTGCCAGGCGGCTCTGTGCCATGCGTGCACTGGGCCCGGCGATGCTCAATACGCCGATCACTTCGTCAGTTTGCGGGCGACGCACCACAGCCGCCAGGGCCGAGGTACCGATGGCCGAGGTTTCCTCGACCCAGGCATATCCCTGCTCGCGGGCACGGTGCAGGTAGGCAAGCAGCTCCTCAGTGGAACGTGGCGCATTCGGGCCGAACTGCGCAGGGTCGGCAATGCCTTGGCGCAACACCATCTGCAACGCCTGCTCATCGTCCAGGCTGGCCAGCCAGGCATGCCCGGACGCGGTGTAGAACAGTGGCGCATCGCGGCCCATGTCCGGGTCGTAGCGCAGCCCGGAACGGGCGCCCTGGGACTTGGCTATCCAGGTCTGCCGGGCACCGTCGATCACGCCAAGGCGCACCAGTTCGCCGCTGTCCTGGGCCAGGCGGTCGAGAATCGGCTGAATGATGTCGGCACCGTTGCTCGACAGGTATCTAAACCCTAATGCCACCAGCTTGGCCGACAGCTGATAGCGGCTGTTGTCGCGGTTCTGCCGCACGTAGCCCAGCCGCACAAGCTCGGTGAGCATGCGGTGGGCCGCGCTCTTGGGAATGTCCAGGCGCTCTGCCAAGGTCTGCAATGGCAGCCCCTGGGGTTCACCGGTAAGGCTTTCTACAAGACTGAAGGCGCGTTCGATCTGACTACCAGCCATGACACAGGTCCCTGAATTTTTGCGGATTCTAGAAGATGATTCCATATGAGCGGTAGCGGGCGCAGCCAGCGCGCCGTGAAATGTCCGGTTATCGCCCAGTAGTTGGCCGGCCAAGCTGCCACGCTCTTGCAGGCTGCGGCACTGCGGATAAAAATGTGGAACCTTGTTCTAATAACAAACAGGAACGCCGCAATGCCTTCTGCAGCTCTCGATACCGAATACGATGTACTGGTCATAGGCTCCGGCGCCGCCGGGCTGGCTGCGGCCGTGACGGCAGCCTGGCATGGGCAGAAGGTGATCGTGCTGGAGAAGGAGCCCGTGTTTGGCGGCGCCACCGCCTGGTCTGGCGGCTGGGCCTGGGTGCCACGCAACCCCTTGGCACAGCGGGCTGGCATTGTGGAAGACATCGAGCAGCCACGCACCTACCTGCGCAATGAGCTTGGGGCCTATTACAACGCCGAGCGCGTGGATGCCTTCCTCGAAGCCTGCCCGCATATGGTGGCGTTCTTCGAGAAGCACACAGCGCTGCAGTTTGCCGACGGCAACGGCATCCCGGACATGCATGGCGACACGCCAGGTGCGGCCCAGGGCGGACACCAGGTGATCGCCGCGCCGTACGACGCCCGCCAGGTTGGCGCCTTGCTGCCACGCCTGCGCAAGACCCTGCGCGAAACCTCGTTCATGGGCATGCCGATAATGGCCGGCGCCGACCTTGCCGCCTTCCTCAACATGACCCGCTCGCCCAAGGCCTTGCTGCACGTGTGCAAACGTTTTGGCCGGCACCTGTATCACTTGGCCCGCCATGGCCGGGCGATGCACCTGGTCAACGGCGTGGCATTGGTGGCACGCCTGGCCAAGTCGGCACAAGACCTGGGCGTGCACCTGCAGGAGTCGGCGCCGGCCAAACGCCTACTGGTCGAAGAGGGCCAGGTACGCGGGGTGCTGGTGGCCACGCCGCAGGGCGATCGGCAGATCCGGGCCAAGGCCGTGGTACTCGCGGCAGGCGGCTTCCCCAACGACAACGCCCGGCGCCGGCAGCTTTTCCCGCGTGATGCCAGCGGCCACGACAACCTGGCCCTGCCGCCACAGGGTTGTTCCGGGGACGGGCTGCGCCTGGGCGAGTCGGCGGGTGGCGTGGTCGCTACCGACCTGAAATCGCCAGTGGCCTGGGCGCCGGTTTCGCAGGTGCCGCACCGTGATGGCAGCATCGGCCACTTCCCGCACATCATCGAGCGCGGCAAGCCCGGCATCATTGGCGTGCTGGCCAACGGCAAGCGCTTTGTCAACGAAGCGCATGGCTATTACGACTATGTGTCAGCCATGGTCGCGGCGGTACCGCCGGACGAGGAAGTGTGCTCGTGGCTGGTTTGCGACCATCGCTTCCTGCGCCGCTATGGCCTGGGTTACGCCCGCCCGGCACCGCTGCCGGTAGGGCCGCATGTGCGCAGCGGCTACCTCAAGCGCGGCGCCACGCTCGAACAACTCGCCCAGGCGTGTGGCATCGACCCGTCCGGGTTACGCGCCACGGTCGATGACTTCAACAGCCACGCCCGCAACGGCCAGGACCCGGCATTCGGCCGTGGTTCCACACCGTTCAACCGCAAGCAGGGCGACCCGCAGCACAAAGGGCCCAACCCTTGTGTAGCGCCCATCGAGCATGGGCCGTTCTATGCGGTGAAGGTGAAGCCTGGCTGCTTTGGCACCTTTGCCGGGCTGCGCACCGATGGCAGTGCCCGCGTGCTGGACGAGGCCGGGCAGCCGATCCCGGGGCTGTATGCCGCAGGTACCGACATGGCCAGCGTGTTTGGTGGCTGGTACCCGTCGGGTGGCATCAACCTGGGCCCGGCGCTGACCTTTGGTTATGTGGCCGGGCGGCACATTGCCGGGGTGCAAGGGTACGAGTGAGGTACGCCGAAAGGTTTGCAGCGTTTATGCGATCGAGCGCCGCCCGCGCGGCGCATCGCGACGCAAGGCCGCTCCCACATTTGTTGCAACGTGGCCATGCCTGTGAGGCCATGGCTATCCACCTTGCGCACGACTTAAGACAGGTGGTGCGGCAGCCGCGCCAGCCTGGAGGTATTGTCACACCAACAAGGCGGGCAACCATCACCTGACAGGTTTGGCACGTTGCAACAAATGTGGGAGCGGCCTTGCGTCGCGATGCGCCGCGCGGGCGGCGCTCGATCTCACAGGCGCTGAAACTGCTGCGGCGGACGCCTGTCAGCCTTATCTCCGGTCAGCTGCGGTCAGCGCTTCGAAGATGTCGGCAATTGGTTTGCGTTCACCCCAGGGCACGCGGTGCTCCGGCCGCACGGCCAGCAGGGGTTCGTCTACATAGGGTTCAAACCCGCTGTTCCAGCATGACCAACGCCCCGACAATCAGCGCCTGCATGCCCTCATGCAACTCCACTTCCATCTCCGATTCTTCGCCAGCCCGGTCGGCCTCCAGCAGCGGCTCGCGCCCCGACACCGTGTACACCGTATCGGCCACCGCAAAGCCATGGAACGCCACCGTCGACAACAACCAGCGCGCCTGTTCCAGGCTCAGGCCGTAGGCTTGGGCGATGTGTGCCTGGTGGTCATTGATCTTGTCGATCATCGCTTCTGTCGCTGCCAGCCTGCGGATCACATAGGGCGTCAGACCCGGGTGGGCCTTCACGAATGCCTGTACCGACGTGGCAAAGCGCGTCAGGTAGGCGTGCAACCCTTCTACACAATCACCGTCTGCCCTGGGGATTTGCCAGCGCTGAAAGATCTCCTCGGCCACCAGGCACTTGAGTGCTTCGATGTTCGGCACATGCTTGTACAGCGCCATGTGGCTTACGCCCAACGCAGCGGCCACGCCAACGAACGTGAGGTTGGGCAAGCCGATGGCGACGCTCACGTCGGCAATCCGTTCACGGGTGATGGTACGAGGGCGACCGCGTCCGGGGGTGCGTTGTGGTGGTTGCATCGGGTCCTCCAGGCTTTGTGAAGACAGTCTTGTAGCTGTCTTGTCGCGTTTTCGCAAATTAGTTTATAGTCATGCAACTAATTAATTTGCAGCTTTCCAGGCCCGCTTCATGTCCGATTCATCAACGCCCCTTGACGATGCCGCCCCCTCAACAAACAAAGCCCGGAGCCCGCTCAGCCGTGTGCTTTCCCCCATTCGCGGGCGGCTGGCGCTGTCGGCAGTGCTGGCTGCTGCAGGTTCGATGCTGGCTTTGGTACCGCTGGCAGGCATTGCGCACATCGCACAGCTGGCCTTGAGCGAGACCGCCACATCGGGCGCCATTGGCCGGGCCATCGCAGCCAGCATCGCCAGCCTGTTCACTGGCATGGCCCTGATCACCGCAGCCGAAATGCTGGCGCACCAGGCCGACAACCACATCACCCATCACCTGCGCGTGGCGATCGGCCAGCGCCTGATGCAAGTGCCGCTCGGCTGGTTCAGCGAGCGGGCATCAAGCGAAGTGAAACGGGCCATGCAGGACGACATCGGCACACTGCACAGCCTGACCGCGCACTTTTTCACCACGCTGGGCCGCGCCGTGGGCGCCGTGCTGATTTCCGTGGCCTACCTGTTCGCCATGGACTGGCGCCTTGCCGTGGTCGTGCTGCTGCCCTTCCCGGCGTTCTTCCTGTTTCTGCACCGTGCCATCAAGGCCAGCGCAGCGCATATGGGTGATGTGGTTGCGGGCATGGGGCGCATCGACAACGCGGTGGTCGAGTTCGTCAATGGCATGCCGCTGGTCAAAGCATTCGGCGGGCGCGGCAACGCGCAGGACCGCTACCGTGCAGCGGTCGATGCCTTTGCCGAAACTTTCACCGGTTTCACCCGCCCACTGGTTGCGGCGATGGCACGGGCCAATGCCTTGATCGCCCCGGTGACGGTACTGGGGGTGGTGCTGCTGGCAGGCATGCTGTTCGTGGCGTTGGGCTGGATCGAGCCGCTGCAGATCCTGCCTTTTGCCCTGGTTACACCCGGGTTGTGCGCGCCGCTGCAGCTGTTGCATTACATCACCCACGACCTCAATAACGCCGTGGCGGCGGCCCAACGGGTGCAGGCCCTGCTGGACACTCCGGTGCTGCCGGCCCCTGCGGTTGGCGCCCTGCCCAACGGCAGCGAAATACGCGTGGAGCAACTGAGCCATGCCTACGACCCCGGCAACAACGTGCTCAATGACGTCAGCTTCACCTTGGCCCCCGGCACCACGACCGCCATCGTCGGCCCCTCTGGCGGCGGCAAGTCGACCCTGGCGCGCTTGCTGCTGCGGTTCTTCGACCCCGACGGCGGGCGCATCACCCTGGGCGGCGTCGACCTGCGGCAGATCGAGAGCCGCGAACTGTACCGACGCATAGGTTTCGTGCTGCAGGAGGTGCGGCTGATCCATGCAAGCGTGGCCGACAACATCGCCCTGGGTAAACCGACTGCAACCCGCGAGCAAGTCGAGGCGGCTGCGCGCCTGGCCAACATTCACGCCCGCATCCTGCAACTGCCGCGTGGTTATGACTCGGTGGTGGGCGAAGACGCGCAATTGTCCGGGGGCGAACAGCAGCGCCTGAGCATTGCCCGCGCCGTGCTGCTAGACCCGCCCGTGCTGGTACTGGACGAGGCCACCGCAGCCGCCGACGCCGAGAGCGAAGCGGCGATCCAGAATGCCCTGTCACGTTTCGCCCGGGGTCGCACCCTGCTGGTCATCGCCCACCGGCTGGACACGGTGATGCATGCCGACCAGATCCTGGTGCTGGACCAAGGCGCCCTGTGTGAACAAGGGCGCCACAGCGAATTGCTCACCCGCCAAGGCCTTTATGCACGGCTGTGGGCGCAGGGTGGGTATCAGGACACCGTGAAAAAGGCGCTGCCAGCATGCTGAAAACCTTCGTTCGACTGCTGGGCGAAAGCGCCCCGGCCTGGCGCCGTTACCTGCTGATGACCGTGCTGTACGGGGTATTCAGTGGCCTGACCATCAGTACCCTGGCGCCGCTCATGCTGCACCTGCTGAACAGCGAAATACGCGCTGCCAGTGCCTGGTTGGCCGTGCTGGCCGCCGGCATGACGCTGTGCTGGGCGTGGCGACGCCAGGTGGAACAGGCCGGCATAAGCTTGGCGGTAGCGGTGCTGCAAGGCGGCCGCCAGCACATTGGCGCCCAGGTGGCACAACTGCCACTGGGTTGGTTCACCCCCGACAACACCGCGCGGCTCGGGCATGTGATCACCCAGGGCACGATGGCCGTGGCCCAACTGCCGGCCCATGTGCTCACGCCGTTGATCGGTGGCAGCGTCACGCCGCTGGTGCTGTTGGTAGCGCTGTTCACCCTGCACCCACCGCTGGGGCTTGTCGCGCTGCTAGCGCTGCCGGCGCTCGCCGCGGTACTGCTGTTCAGCGCACGCCTGGGGCGCCGCGCCGATCAGGCCTTTCACCAGCACTTCGCCGCCGCCAGCCAGCGTATGGTGGAGTTCGCCCAGGCACAGTCGGTGCTGCGGGCCTTCAATGGGGATGGTGGTGGCACACGGTTGCTGGCGCAGAGCCTGGAGCGCCAGCGCAGCAGCGGCATGGGCCTGATCATTCGTGCTTCGCTGTCAGCATTGCTCAACAGTTGGGCCGTGCAGGCAACATTTGCCGCACTGTTGGTGGCCGCCGGCCTGTGGTTTGGCGATCAGGCGGGTGGCCAGGCGCAGGACGCAGTCGCGGTGATCGTGGCACTGGTGCTGGTGTGCCGCTTCATCGATCCGCTGCAGGACGTGGCCAGCCATGTCGAGATCCTGCGCGGGGCCCATGGCCAGCTGCAGGAAATCGAACGGGTCCTGGCCGCCAAGCCATTGCCAGAACCCGCCTCGCCCCAGCGGCCGGTGGGCGGCGCAATCAGCCTGCAAGGGGTGAGCTTGCGCTACAACCCCACCGGGCCCGACGTGCTGCAGAACGTGAACCTGCACATCCCGGCAGGCAGCATGACCGCCGTCATTGGCGCCTCGGGCTCGGGCAAGACATCGCTGATGCGCCTGATTGCACGGTTCTTCGATACCACCGAAGGCAGTGTGTGCATTGGCGGCGTCGACGTGCGGCAAATGGCCCGCGCCAGCCTGACCGACACGGTCAGCCAAGTACTGCAGGACACCTGGTTGTTCCAGGGCAGCATCGCCGACAACATCCGTATCGGCAAACCCGATGCCAGCGACGCCGAGGTACTGCAAGCGGCGCACATGGCCGGCTTGGCACACACCCTCGAACGGCTGCGCGGGGGCCTCGATGCGCCCGTGGGCGAAGGGGGTGCGCGGCTTTCCGGTGGCGAGCGCCAGCGTGTGAGCATTGCCCGTGCGCTGATCAGGCAAGCACCAGTACTGCTGGTGGACGAAGCCACCGCCGCCCTGGATGCCGAGAACCAGGCCGTGATTGCCCAGACGCTGCACAGCCTGCATGGGCATTGCACCTTGGTGGTCATCGCACACCAGCTCAGCACCGTGGCCATGGCCGACCATATCGTGGTGCTGGATGCCGGGCAGGTTGTCGAGCAAGGCGCACCGGCCACACTGCGCGCCAGTGGCGGGCACTATGCACGCATGCTCGAACAGCGCCACGCCGCCAACGGCTGGCGCATCGGGGCACCGCGGGTGGAACACGACTGATGCGTGTTGCATGGCTCATCCTGTTCCTGCTGTTGTGCGCGGCCTCACTGGCGGTCGGCGTTCGTGAGCTGGCCTGGTCTCAACTGCTCACCCTGCAAGGCGACGCCTGGCTGACCTTGACCGCAAGCCGCCTGCCACGGCTGGCGGCATTGCTACTGGTGGGTGTCGGGCTGGCGGTATGCGGTGTGATCCTGCAGCAGATCGTGCGCAACCGTTTCGTCGAGCCCGGCACTACCGGCGGGCTCGATGCCGCGCGCCTGGGCATCCTGCTGTCGCTGGGCATGGCGCCCGCGGCCGGGGCACTGCTGCGCATGCTGTTCGCACTGGCCGTGTGCTTTGCCGCCAGCCTTCTGTTTGTCACCCTCATCCGCCGCATACGCGCCCGCAACGCGGTGCTGGTGCCGGTCATCGGCCTGATGTACGGCGGCGTGCTGAGTGCGCTGGCCGAGTTCTACGCCTACCGCTTCAACTTGCTGCAAAGCATGCAGGGCTGGTTGCTGGGTGATTTTTCCAAGGTGGTGCAGGGCCGCTACGAAATCCTCTACCTGATTGTACCGATCGTGCTGCTCACCTACCTGTACGCCCAGCGCTTCACCGTGCTGGGCATGGGCGAAGGCATGGCCACCAGCCTGGGGCTGAACTACACCGCCAACGTGACGTTGGGCCTGCTGCTGGTAGCAGTGACGGTGTCGGCCAGCGTGATCATCGTCGGCGCCATCCCCTTCGTCGGCCTGGTGGTGCCCAACCTGGTCGCCCTGCGCCATGGCGACAACCTGCGCCGCACCCTGCCACTGGTGGCGCTGGGCGGTGCGGCCTTGCTGCTGGTCTGCGACCTGCTCGGGCGGTTGCTGATCTACCCGTACGAAGTACCCATCGGCCTGACTGCAGGCGGCCTGGGCGGGCTGATCTTCCTCGGGCTGATCATCTGGAGGCAGCGATGAAAGGCCGACACTGCATGTGGCTGGCCGTGGTGGCCCTGGCCACGCTGTTCGTGTTCGTCAACGCCGGGGCGGATTTCGCCTACCTCATCCCCAAGCGCCTTGTGCGCCTGGCGGCCATGGTAATCGGTGGCGTGTGCGTGGCCTGCTCCGCCATCGCCTTCCAGACCCTTTCCGGCAATCGCATCCTCACCCCGGCGATCATGGGCTACGAAGCCGTGTACCTGCTGCTGCAGGCGCTGCTGGTGCTGGGCATGGGCGTGCAGGGGCTGATGGTACTCGGCAGTGACGGCAATTTCCTGCTCTCGGTGCTGCTGATGCTCGGCTACTCCTGGGCCCTGCACCGCTGGCTGTTTCGTGACGGCAAAAACAACGTGTACTTCCTGCTGCTGGTCGGCCTGGTGCTGACCATGGTCATGGCCACGCTCACCCAGTTCGTCCAGCTGAAAGTCAGCCCCGGTGAGTTCTCGATGCTGCTGGGCTACACCCAGGCTTCGTTCAACCGGGCATCGCCGCAGTTGCTGCTGTATTCGGCCGCGCTGGTGGCGGGCGTGTGTGTGCTGCTGGCCCGGGCCGTACCGGTGCTGGACGTGCTGGCACTCGGGCGCGACCAGGCCATTTCGCTGGGCGTGGACTACCGGCGCAACGTGCGCCTGCTGCTGGCGCTGATCGCCGCGTTGGTCGCGGTGTCGACCAGCCTGTTGGGGCCCACGGCATTCATGGGCGTGTTCGTCGCCAACATCACCTATGCCATGGCCGGTACCTTCCGCCACCGGGTCACGCTGGCCCTCGGCAGCGCCGTGGCCATTGCCGTGTTCATTGCCGCCCAGTTGCTGGTCGAGCATATCTTCAACTACAGGACCACCGTCGGCATCCTCGTGAACCTGGTGTGTGGCACCTACTTCCTCGCCCTGATGGTGCGCAACCGGGGAGCCGCATGATTACTGTTCACGACCTGCACAAAACCTATGGCAGCAAGGTGGTGTTGAGCGGGGTAAGCGCCAGCTTCCCGCGCGGGCAGCTGACCTCGCTGATCGGCCCCAATGGCGCCGGCAAGACCACCTTGCTGATGATGCTGGCCCGGTTGCTGGCGCCTGGCAGCGGTGACATACGCCTGCACGGGCAAAGCATCGACAACATCGCCATCGGCGACTATGCCCGACGCGTCGCCACCCTGCGCCAGTCGGTCGACTTCAACCTGCGCCTGACCGTCGACGAGCTGGTCGCGTTCGGCCGCTTCCCCTACAGCCGTGGTGCGCTCACCGCTGCAGACCGTCGGGCCATCGACCAAGCCATTGCCTTTCTGTCCCTGGAGCCGCTGCGCCAGGCTTATCTCGATGAACTCAGCGGCGGCCAGCGGCAAATGGCCTTTCTGGCCATGACCATCGCCCAACAGACCGACTACCTGCTGCTGGACGAGCCGTTGAACAACCTCGATATGCGCCACGCCGTGCAGATCATGCGCGCCCTGCGCCGGTTGTGCGACGCGTTCGGCCGCACGGTGATCCTGGTAGTGCACGACATCAACTTCGCCGCCGCCTACTCAGACTACATCGTCGCCATGCAGGGTGGCCGTGTGCATTGCAGCGGCAGCGTCGAGCAGGTTGTGACCGAGCAACAGCTGCACGCGCTGTACGGGCTGGATTTCGACATCACCCACGGCGCGCGCGGCCGCCTGTGCAACTACTTCAACCCACCCGGAGAACAGCAATGAACCGCAACCACCCCGCCAACGGCTGGCCATTGGCACTACTGCTAGGCGCCACCCTCGCCCTGCACGGCTGCAACCAGCCCACGGCAACCACGGCGGCAACCGTGAAAACCGCGCAGCATGGCGACTACACGGCGGTTACCGTGCAACACAAGCTGGGCACCACGGTGATCAGTCAACTGCCACAGCGCACGGTGGCACTGGACATGAACGAAGTGGACTTCCTCGACCAGTTGGGCGTGCCCGTGGCGGGCATGCCCAAGGACTTCGTGCCGGACTTTCTTGCACGCTACAAGGATGCCGGGCAAACGGCAGATGTCGGCTCGATCGTGCAGCCCAACCTGGAGCGGGTGCATGCGGCGCGGCCTGACCTGATCCTGATCACCTCGCTGCAGGCCAACCACTATGGCGAACTGAGCGAAATGGCCCCGACCCTGCACTTCGATGTGGACTATCGCGACAGCGAAACCGGGCATGTCGCCATGATCAAGCAGCACCTGGTCAGCCTGGGCCAGGTGTTCGGCAAGCAGGACCTGGCCCAGCGCCAGGTTGACGCCCTGGAGGCCAGGCTGGCCCAGGCGCGCAGCGTCACCCATGACCGCCCGGAGCGGGCCCTGGTGGTGCTGCACAACAACGGCGCCTTCAGTGCCTTCGGCGTGCAGTCGCGCTACGGCTTTATCTTCAACGACCTGGGCGTAAAGCCGGCCACCACCACCCTGGATACCGGCCTGCATGGCCAGCCGATTTCCAGTGAGTTCATCCAGCAGGCCAACCCCGACATCCTCTATGTGGTGGATCGCACCGCCGTCATGGAGCACCGCCCGCTGATGACGGCTGAAACGCTGGGCAACCCGCTGCTCCGCCAGACCAACGCGTGGAAGCACGGCCGCGTGGTGTTCGTCGACCCGCAGGCCTGGTACGTCACGGCCGCCAGCCCGACCTCACTGGCCTTGATCGCGGCTGACGTGATCAAGGGCTATCAGGACTAGGCACTTCTTTTTTGCAAATGCCTGCCACTGCGTTAGCGCGTGATTCTCGTTTGCCTTACGTCTTCGCTTTTTAAAACCAAAAACACCAACCTGCCATCTGTCCCTCTGGAGCCATCGCGTGTCCATCCGTCCCTTGCACACACTCTCGTCCCCTGCCCTGACATTGCCTGCGCTACCGCGCACCCCGCTGGCACATGCCGTATTCATCGGCTTGGCCTTCGGTAGCTGCACAATGGCGCCAATCCCCGCACACGCCGAGACCGGCAACCCCCGCCCCCACTTGGCTACTGAAGAGAAACCCGCCACCCCGGAGCTGGCTGCCACCCTGATCGACGCCCAGGCCAGCGCTGTCGATCCACTGCCACCGGTGTATGCCGGCGGCCAGGTGGCCACCGGCGGGCGCGTAGGCCTGCTGGGCAACAAAGACTTCATGGAGACGCCGTTCAGCACCGTCAGCTACACCGACACCTACATCCAGGACCTGCAGGCCCGGGACATCACCGACGTCATCGCCGCCACCGACCCGTCGGTGTTCAGCAACGGCCTGACCGGCACCTACAGCGAGAACTACTCGATCCGCGGCTTCCAGACCAGCGTCAGTGACATGACTGTCGATGGCCTGTTCGGCATGGCCCCCTACTACCGCGCCTCACCCGAAATGTACGAGCGCATCGAAGTACTCAAAGGCCCGTCGGCGCTGCTTAACGGCATGCCGCCCGGCGGTTCGGTGGGCGGGGTCGTCAACCTGATTCCCAAGCGCGCTGGCGACACGCCGCTGACCCGGCTGACCGCCACCTACGCTTCCGATGCCCAGCTTGGCGGCCATGTCGACGTTGGCCGGCGCTTCGGTGAGGGCAACCAGTTTGGCGTGCGCTTCAACGGCATGTACCGCGACGGCGACACTGCCATCGACGATCAACGCCAGCGCAACGTGCTGTCTTCTCTGGCCCTGGACTGGCGTGGCGAACGTGGCAAGCTGTCGCTCGACCTGTTCGATACCGACGACCACATCAGCGGCCAGAACCGCGGCATGGGCCTGGCCGCTGGCGTACCAGTGCCCAAACCGCCAAAAAATGACACGCTGCTCAACCCCGACTGGGCCTACGTGGAAACCAAGGACAAAGGCGTCATCCTGCGCGGCGAGTACGAGCTGAACGAGCAGTTGCTGGCGTATGGCGCGGTCGGCACCAGCAAGACCGACTATCGCTACAGCGGCGCACTCACAGCCACGGTGAACAACAGCGCCGGTGATTTCACCACCGCGATGGGCCAGTTGCAGATGGAGATCCACAAGACCTCTGCCGAGGTCGGGCTGCGTGGCCATTTCGACACCTTCGGCATCAACCACCAATGGTCGGTCAACGCCACCCAGTACAGCGACACGCAAAAGGACTTCGGCCGCCGCGCCGCTGGCTCGAACTGGACGACCAATATCTACCACCCGGTCTGGGGCCCGAAGGTATCGGAGGCCTGGCCGCTGATCGCCCACACGGAGAACGACCTGAAAAGCTATGGCATCGCCGACACCCTGTCGGTGCTGGACGACCGCGTGCAGCTGACCCTCGGCGTACGTCGCCAGGAAGTGGTCACCGACACTTACAACACCAATACCGGTGCCCGCAACAAACCAGGCTATGACACCCACGCCACCACCCCCGCCGGGGCCATCCTGTTCAAGCTGACCGATGAGCTGTCGCTGTACGCCAACTACATCGAAGGCCTGAGCAAAGGCGCGGCCGCTCCGATCACCGCTGCCAACTATGGCGACGTGTTCGCGCCGTACAAATCAAAACAGAAGGAAATCGGCCTCAAGCTCGACCTGGGCACCTTCAGCCACACCTTGGCGCTGTATGAAATCAAGCGCCCGGGCAGCTACACCGACCCGGTCACCAACATCTTTTCGTTCGGTGGCGAGCAGCGTAACCGGGGCGTGGAATGGAGCTTCTTCGGTGCCCCTCTGCCCGACGTGCGCCTGATGGGGGGCGTGGCTTATGTCGAACCCAAGCTGACCAAGACCGCAGGCGGTGTCAACGATGGCAAGACCGCCACGGCTTACCCCAAGCTGCAGGGCAAGCTGGGCATGGAGTGGGACATCCCCGGCCTGGATGGGCTGACCCTGACCGGCAACGTGACCTCACAGTCCAAGCAATACATCAATGCCGAGAACAGCCTGTCGATTCCGGGTTACACGATCTTCGACGTGGGCGCCCGCTATGTGACCCAGATCGCCAACAAGCCGGTGACCTTGCGAGCGAACATCGCCAACCTGGGGGACAAGGACTACTGGGGTGTGCCACTGACCCAGACCCTGGGGTTGGGGGCGCCGCGGACCTATCAGCTGTCGGCTAGCGTGGACTTCTAACCGACAATTGTGCGGTGCCTGTGGGGGCCTCTTCGCGGGTGAACCCGCTCCCACAGGTACTGCACCGGCCTCAGGTGCAGTGCGATACCTGTGGGAGCGGGTTTACCCGCGAAGAATGTGACGCGGTAAAGGGTGGTGATATCAGCCGCGCAGCTGGTACCAGGTGGTCTTGAGCTGCGAATACTTGTCGAACGAATGCAGCGACAGGTCGCGCCCGAACCCCGACTGCTTGCCACCGCCGAAGGGCACCGTCACATCCAGCGCGTCGACCGTGTTCACCGACACGGTACCGGCTTTCAACGCCCGCGCTACCCGGTGCACCTGGTTGAAGTCATCGCTCCACACCGAGGCCGCCAGGCCATAGATACTGTCGTTGGCCAGGCGCACCGCTTCTTCTTCCGAGTCGAAGGCGCTGACTGCCAGCACCGGCCCGAACACTTCCTCCCGCGCCAGACCCATGCGGCCATCGACACCGGCAAAAATGGTCGGCTCGATGTAGTTGTCCGACCCTTCGATGGTCAGGCGCCGGCCGCCACACACCAACCGTGCGCCCTCTTGCCCGGCACGCCCAATGGCGGCTTCGATGCGGCCGGTTTGTTCGGCATCGACAATGGCACCCGCACGGCTCGCCGGGTCCAGGGGGTTGCCCGGCAACCACTGACGGGCTTTGGCGTGCAGGCGCTCGACAAATTCGTCATGGATGGAGCGCTGCACGTACAGCCGCGAGTTGGCCGAACACACCTCGCCCTGGTTGAAGAAAATACCGAATGCGGCCTTTTCCGCCGCCAGGTCCAGGTCCTGGCAGTTTTCGAACACCAGGTTGGGGCTCTTGCCGCCACACTCCAGCCACACCTGCTTGAGGTTGGACTGCGCCGAGTACTGCATGAAGTACTTGCCCACCTGGGTGGAGCCGGTGAACACCAGGCAATCCACATCCGGGTGCAGGCCCAGCGCCTGCCCAGCCTGCTCGCCCAAGCCAGGCACCACGTTCAGCACGCCTTCCGGCACACCGGCTTCCAGCGCCAGCTGGGCCAGGCGCAGGGCCGAGAACGGTGATTGTTCGGCAGGTTTGAGCACCACGCTGTTGCCGGCAGCCAGCGCCGGAGCGAGCTTCCAGGCGGCCATGTCGAGCGGGAAGTTCCATGGCACCACGGCAGCGACCACGCCAAGGGCTTCACGGGTGATGGTGGCCAGTGCATTGGGCGCAGTGGGCGCCACCTGGTCGTACAGCTTGTCCAGAGCTTCGCCGTACCAGGCGAACACATGGGCAGAGCCCGGCACGTCGATGTTGTAGGCGTCCATCACCGGCTTGCCCATGTTCAGCGAGTCCAGCAGGGCCAGCTCCTCGCGATGGGCCATGATCAGCTCGGCCAGGCGCAGCAGCACTCTCTTGCGCTCGCCTGGGGCCATGCGCGCCCAGGGGCCTTGTTCGAAGGTCCGACGTGCGCTGGCCACGGCAAGGTCGACCTCGGCCTGGCCGCAGGCAGCGACCTGGGCCAGTACGCTGTTGGTGGCGGGGTTGATGGCGGCGAACGTGGCGCCATCCTGTGCGTTGACGGGTTTGCCATTGATCAGCGCCTGGGATGGCAGGTACAGGTCCGAGGCGCGTTGTTGCCAGAATTCGAGGGTGTACATTTGTACTCCAGGCGACCGCGGTGGCGATCATTTTGCGGAAGTAACAGGTACCACACAGTCCGCAAGCGCGCCGCGCTCCCCCTTGTGGGAGCGGGCGTGCCCGCGAATCAGGCGACACGGAGGATGGCACCGGCTTCGCCGGTGTTCGCGGGCATGCCCGCTCCCACAGGGGAAACCGGTTGCCCTTGGCAACGGTTTAGAGCTTGCCGACCAAGCGGGCCGTACGGTCCACGGCAATGCGGGTTTTCTCCACCAGCTCATCCAGCTCGCTGTGGTTGGCGATCAAGGCCGGCGCCATGATCATCCGGCCCAACGTCGAGCGAATGATCACCCCCTCCTCAAAACCAAAGGTGCGGCATTGCCAGGCCAGGTCGTTCTCGTTGGCGAAGCGTTTGCGCGTCGGCTTGTGCTCGGCGAATTGCAACGCCGCCACCAACCCGGCGCCCTGCACCTGGCCGATCAACGGGTGGTCGGCGAACACCTCGCGCAGGATGCGTTGCAGGTACGGTCCGGTGTCATCCTTAACCTGGGTGACGATGCCTTCGTCGCGCAGCGCCTTCAGGTTGGCGATGGCCACCGCCGCCGCCACCGGGTGGCCGGAATAGGTCAGGCCGTGGGCAAACACCCCGCCCCGCTCCACCAGTGCCTCGGCAATGCGCTTGCTCAGCACCAGGCCACCCATAGGCACGTAGCCGCTGGTCAGGCCCTTGGCAATCGACAAGGTGTCGGGCTCGAAGCCGAAGTATTCATGGGCAAACCACTCGCCGGTGCGGCCAAAGCCACCAATCACCTCATCGGCGCACAACAGCACGTCGTACTGGCGGCAGATGCGCTGGATTTCCGGCCAGTAGCTTTCCGGCGGGAAGATCATGCCGCCTGCACCCTGGAACGGCTCGGCGATAAAGCCGGCAACGTTCTCGGCGCCCAGTTCGAGGATTTTTTCCTCCAGCTGCAAGGCGCAGCGGCGGCCGAACTCGGCCGGCGTCAGCTCGCCCCCCTCGGCGTACCAGTACGGTTCGTCGATGTGCGCCACATCCGGGATCAGCCCGCCCATTTCGTGCATGAACTTCATGCCGCCCAGCGCCGTAGCCGCCAGGGTCGAGCCGTGGTAACCGTTCCAGCGGCCAATCATGACCTTCTTGTTCGGCTGGCCGACCACTTGCCAGTAGCGGCGTACGGTACGGATCAACACTTCGTTGGCTTCAGAGCCTGAGTTGGTGTAGATCGCGTGGCTGTAGTGGCCGGGCAGCAGGCTGAACAGCAGCTCGGACAGTTCGATCACCGCCGGGTGGGTGGTGTGGAAAAACATGTTGTAGTAGGCCAGCTGGTCCATCTGCGTGGCGGCAGCGGCAGTCAGGTCGCGGCGCCCGTAGCCGAGCTGGGTGCACCACAGGCCAGACATGCCATCCAGGTAGCGCTTGCCCTCGCTGTCCCACAGGTGCAGGCGTTCGCCACCGACGATCACCCGCGGCCCTTCGGCATTCAGCGCTTTCTGGTCGAGGAAGGCATGGATATGGTGCGCGGCATCGGCTGCCTGGTAGTCGCGGGTCTGGCGTTGCGGGGCGAAAGGCGCATTCATTGTTGGTTTTCCTTTGCGGTGGGGTTGCAGGGTGGCTGGCGCTCAGCGCAGCTTGCCCATGTAGCTTTCCAGCGGGTCCTTGCCCAGCACGCCCTGGGCATTGGCCAGCGCGTCGATGAACAGGGAAAACAGCTCGGACTGGGTGCCGATGTCGAGCTTGGCGTAGACGTTCTTGCGGTGCGACTTGATGGTGTCTTCCGACACTCCCAGGCGCTCGGCCAGCGACTTGGTCGAGTGGCCACGCAGGATCAACTGGGCGATACGGCATTCACGCTCGGTCAGCAGCGAGCTGCCAAAGTTGTTCAGCGCCGCGTGGATGCGTTGTTCGAGGATGTTCTCGAAGCGCCCGGTGCGGCTGTCCAGCCCGGCGAAGTGCTTGCTCAGCACCGCCAGCACCCAGGGCGTGATGCGCCCGTACAGCTCGCGGGTGTGCGCATCCAGCTTGTCGGTGAACGCCAGCGACACCGCCAGGCTCTGCCCCGGCGCAACCTGCAGGATGTAGTTGAGCTCATCCTCCAGGTGCGAGTGCCGGTAGAACGACTGGTAGTATTCGCTGACCTCGAAATGGTCGGGCGCCACTTCGAACAACCCATAGCACCCCGACGCTACCTGCTCCACACAGGCACCGTAGAACGGGTCGAGCAGGTAGAAGCCGGACAAGTAGCGGCTGACATTGCCCTCAGGCTGCCAGGGCGCCTTGTCGTCCTGCTCGAACAGCGCACAAGGCATGCCGTCGTGCGGGTACAGGTACACCGTGGTCGCCTGGATCGGCCGGATAACGCCAAGTGCGGCAAACAGGTTGGCGGCAAAGCCCGGTCGGCCGATTGCCTCGGTGACCTTGGCCAGGTGCTCGAACCACTGTTCTGAAAGCAATTGATTAGTCACTGTGGGCCTGCCGTTTCTATTCAGAGGCACCGCCGCCAGTGCGGTGCGTTGTTGACCAGATACTCCCACGCCACCGCAGACGCCGGAATCACCCTTTGGGGTGAGCCGGGCAAGGCTGTACCCGCTCACCCCAAAGGGTGATTCCGGGTACCTGCAGGGTGTGGGAGCATCAACCCGCCCCAGCGCTGCGAGCCTTCCGCTCGACCTCCTTGCACTTCACCCACCGGTAACGAGCCTGCTCGCGTACCGCGGTGTCTTGCATCCCCTTCCAGGAGTTAGCAATGCATACAACAACAAGTACAGCCCATAGCCCCTCACATGACACCGCCGCGCATCCCTGCGCCAACACCGGCCGCTTCCGCAAGTCCATGGGGCTGACTGCCCTGGTCCTGTTCGGCCTGGCCTACATGGTGCCCCTGGCCGTATTCACCACGTACGGGCTGGTCACCCAGATGACCAAAGGGCACCTGCCCACCGCCTACCTGCTCACCCTCGCCGCCATGCTGCTGACTGCCTACAGCTACGGCCGCATGGTCCAGGCCCACCCCTACTCCGGCTCGGTCTACACCTATACGCGCAAGGCCTTCGGCAGCCACATCGGCTTTATTACCGGCTGGACACTGCTGCTCGACTACATCTTCCTGCCGCTGCTCAGCTACCTGCTGATCGGCATCTACATGTCGGAATACTTCCCGGCCATCCACGCCTGGGTGTGGGTGGCGGGCTCCATTGCCCTGGTCACCTTCCTCAACCTGATCGGCATCGAGTCCATCACCCGGGTCAACTGGATCCTGGTATTGGTGCAACTGGTGTTCATCATCGTCTTCGTCGCCCTGTCCGTGCTCAAGCTCAGCGGGCACGCGGAGCCGGTGTCGCTACTCGCCCCCTTCCATCACGAAGGCTTCAGCGTGCCGCTGATCATGACCGGCGCTGCCGTGCTGTGCCTGTCCTTCCTGGGGTTTGATGCCGTCTCGACCATGGCCGAAGAAACGACCAACCCGACCTACCGCATTCCGGTGGCGATCCTGGCGGTTTCGCTGATCGGCGGCTTGCTGTTTCTGGTGGTGTCGTACTGCGCGCAGATGGTGTTCCCCGACTGGGGCAGCTTCGCCGACCCGGATTCGGCCTCGGTGGATGTGATGCGCCGTGTCGGCGGCGAACTGCTGGTAACAGCCTTCACTGCCACCTACGTGGCCGGCTGCTTCGCCTCGGCCATGGTGTCCCAGGCTAGCGTGTCGCGCGTGCTGTTCGCCATGGGCCGCGACGGCGCGTTGCCGCGGGCGTTCGGCCAACTGGTGACGAAAAAACGCGTGCCAGCCACTGCCATCCTGGTGGTCAGCCTGCTGTCGCTGATCGCCCTGGTGATCACCCTCGACACCGTGGCCAACATGATCAGCTTCGGTGCGCTGTTCGCCTTTTCGGCGGTGAACCTGGCGGTGGTCAAGCACTATCTTGTAGACCAGAAACTGCGCGGTGGCCGCAACTACCTGCTGTACGGCGCCATCCCCGGCCTGGGCTTTCTCAGCACGCTGTGGCTGTGGAGCAGCCTGACCAGCCTGTCGTTCACCATCGGCCTGTGCTGGATGGGCATGGGCCTGGTAGTGCTGATGGGGCTGACGCGCGCGTTTCGGGTGAAGCTGCCGGAATTGCAGATGGCGGAGTGACGCTACAAGCTGGGTGATAACTGGTCGTTATCACCCGATCCGCATTAATCATTATTCAGCCCCCCGTTCGCCCCCTACAGTCCCAGCGCAACGACTGTCATTGCCAACGGGAAACGAAATGTCCATCGAACATCGCCTGAACCATATCGCCGGCCAACTCAGCGGCAACGGTGACGTGCTGCTGAACAGCGTCGACGCCCACACCGGCGAGCCGCTGCCTTACGCCTTCCACCAGGCGACCGGCGACGAAGTAGAGGCCGCCGTGCAGGCCGCCGAGGCCGCTTACCCCGCCTACCGCAGCACCAGCCCGACCCAGCGCGCCGCCTTCCTCGACGCCATTGCCAGCGAGCTGGACGCACTGGGTGACGACTTCATCCAGCATGTGATGCGCGAAACCGCGCTGCCCGAAGCCCGCATCCGTGGCGAACGCAGCCGTACCAGCAACCAGCTGCGCCTGTTTGCCGAGGTGGTGCGCCGGGGCGACTTCTACGCCGCACGCATCGACCGTGCCCTGCCCCAGCGTACCCCGCTGCCGCGCCCGGACCTGCGCCAGTACCGCATCGGCGTGGGCCCGGTGGCCGTGTTCGGTGCCAGCAACTTCCCGCTGGCCTTCTCCACTGCTGGCGGGGACACCGCCTCGGCGCTGGCCGCTGGCTGCCCGGTGGTGTTCAAGGCGCACAGCGGGCACATGCTGACTGCCGCCCATGTGGCTGGCGCCATTGACCGCGCGGTGGCCAGCAGCGGCGTGCCGACAGGCGTCTTCAACCTGATCTACGGTGCCGGCGTGGGCGAGGCGCTGGTCAAGCACCCGGCCATCCAGGCGGTCGGTTTTACCGGCTCGCTGCGCGGTGGCCGCGCCCTGTGCGACATGGCGGCAGCACGCCCGCAGCCAATCCCCGTATTTGCCGAAATGAGCAGCATCAACCCGGTGATCGTCCTGCCCCAGGCGCTGCAAGCCCGTGGCGAGCAGGTGGCCGGCGAACTGGCTGCCTCGGTGGTGATGGGTTGCGGCCAGTTCTGCACAAACCCTGGCCTTGTGGTGGGCATCCAGTCGCCGCAACTCGAGCATTTCGTGCAAACGCTGGTGGCACGCATGGCCGACCAGGGCCCGCAGACCATGCTTAACGCCGGCACCCTGCGCAGTTACCAGAACGGTGTGCAGCACCTGCTGGCGCACCCGGGTATCCAGCACCTGGCCGGGCAGCCACAGACCGGCAACCAGGCCCAGCCACAGCTGTTCAAGGCAGACGTAAGCTTGCTGCTGAACGGCGACCCGCTGCTGCAGGAAGAAGTATTCGGCCCGACCACCGTAGTGGTGGAGGTGGCCGACGCCGAGCAACTGGCTGAAGCGCTGCGCCACCTGCAAGGGCAACTGACCGCCACGCTGATTGCCGAGCCTGATGACCTGCGCGCCTTCGCCTCCCTGGTGCCGTTGCTGGAGCGCAAGGCCGGGCGCCTGCTGCTCAACGGCTACCCGACCGGTGTGGAGGTTTCCGATGCAATGGTGCATGGCGGGCCTTACCCGGCCACCTCCGACGCACGCGGCACCTCGGTCGGTACCTTGGCCATCGACCGCTTCCTGCGCCCGGTGTGCTTCCAGAACTACCCCGATGCACTGCTGCCGGATGCATTGAAAAACGCAAACCCGCTGGGGATTGCGCGGTTGCTCGATGGCGTGAACAGCCGCGACGCGGTGTGATACGGCGCATGTTGAGCAGGCACGGTGCAGCTTAGCCGTGCCAGGCTTGCAGGCAGCGTTGAAAAGACGCAATTACCTGGCTGCTCTGCCGATCAGCCAGGCAATACAGGTAAGTCTCTGTGTACACCGGGTCCTGCGCGATGCGGATCACCTTCAAGCGCGGATCGCCAATGTATTCCGCCTCGGACACCGCGCCAATGCCGATGCCACGGATCACAGCCTCGCGCAGCGCCTCGCGGCTGCCGATTTCCATGGCGATGCGCGGTGTTACCTGCGCCGCTTCCAGCGCATTGTCCAGCGCCAGCCGTGTAGTCGAACCCTGCTCACGGCGCAGCAACGGCTGCCCCTGCAGGGCTTGCAGCGGCACCTGATCGTGGCGGGCGAAAGGGTGATCGGCGCGGGCGAACAGGATCACCGGGTGCCTGGCATAACGTTGTGCGACAAACGCCGGATCATGGTGCAGCCCCGCCAACACACCGATGTCGGTCACATAGCCCTGCAGATCGGCCAGCACTGACGCCGAGTTGCCCACGCGGATGGACACGTCGATCTGTGGGTACGCCTGCCGATAGCGGTCGACCATTTCGATCACATGAAACGGCCCCACTGCACCGATCTTCAGCTCACCACGGTTTAGCTGGCCACTGTCACGCAGCAGGCTGGTCGCCTCGGCTTCGAGCATCGACATCTGCTGGGCAATGGGCAGCAAGGCGCGGCCAACGGCGGTCAGCTCGATGCGCCGCCCGCGGCGGTGGAACAGCTCGACATCAAATTCGCGTTCCAGCCCCTGGATCTGGTTGGTCGCGGTCGGCTGGCTGAGGCCGATGGCCCTGGCCCCGGCGCTGAAGCTGGCGTGCCGGGCCACGGCAAGGAAGGTGCGCAGGCGAGCGGTAGACATCCATAGATCCTTTGAATGGTTGGCTGGCCAAACGCATATTGAATTGATGCTGTGACTGTCACATGACAGCCCTAGCTTTGGCGCTACCGACAACAACCACTCCGGTATTGCCATGACCCCCTTCCCGAAACTGTTGCGCTGTGCCCGCCTCGCCCTGTTGCCACTGCTGCTCGCCCCCGCCGTGCAGGCACAGCAGGTGCTTACCGTCGGCCTGATCCCGTCGGAAGACTCCCAGGCCATGATCAAGAGCAGCCAGCAGGTGCTCGACCAGTTGCAAGCGCGCCTGGGCATGCCGGTCAAGCCATTCGTCGCTACTGACTACAACGGGGTGATCGAAGCCCTTCGCGCCGGCAAGCTGGACGTGGCCTACCTCGGCCCGTTTTCCTACGTACTGGCCAACCAGATCGCCGGTGCCGAAGCGTTTGCCGTGGCGGTGACCAAAAAGACCGCCAGCAGCGCCTACCACAGCCTGATCATCGCCCGTCAGGACAGCGGCATTCGTACGCTCGACGACCTCAAGGGCCACACCTTCGCCTTCGTCGACCCCAGCTCGGCCTCCGGCCATCTGTTCCCCAAGGCCGGCCTGGAGCACGCTGGCCATGACCCGAAAACCCTGTTCTCACGGGTGATCTTCTCCGGCTCGCACGATGCCAGCATTCTTGCCGTGGCAAACCGCAAGGTTGATGCAGCGGCCGTGGCCGACCGTATCCTGGCCGGGGCTGTGAACAACGGACAGGTTCAGCAGCAGGACTTCCAGGTGGTGTGGACCTCCCCGGATATTCCCGAATCACCAATGGTCTGGCGCAACAACCTTGACCCCGAACTGCAGGCCAGGCTGCGCACTGCGTTTGCCGGGATCAAGGACGTGCCATGGGGCGATCAGGGCATGCTCAATGGCTTCCAGCCGACCACTGACGCGGCCTACAACGTGGTTCGTGACACCGCCAAAGTGCTCGACCTCGACCTGCGGAGCCTGAAATGATCCGTATCCGCCAACTGACCAAGGGCTACGCCGACAACCCGGTACTGCGCGGCATCGACCTGGATGTTCAGGCCGGTGAATTCGTGGTGATCCTCGGCCAGTCCGGCGCCGGCAAATCGACCCTGCTGCGCTGCATGAACCGGCTGGCCCAGGCCGACACCGGCGAGCTGCAGGTGGCCGGGGTTAACGCCATGCGTGCAGCCGACCAACGCGCACTGCGCCGGCAGGTCGCGATGATCTTCCAGCATCACAACGTGGTAGCGCGGCTGTCGGTGCTTAAGAACGTGCTGACCGGCCGTCTCGGCCACTGCAGCACTCTTGCCTCGCTGCTACAGCTGTTTCGCCGCGACGACGTGGCCCTGGCGCGTGATTGCCTGCGCCGGGTCGAGCTGGAGCACAAGGCCGGGTCGCGCACCGATGCGCTGTCTGGCGGGCAGATGCAGCGGGTGGGTATCGCCCGTGCGCTGGCCCAGCGACCACAGGTGATCCTGGCCGACGAACCGGTGGCCAGCCTCGACCCGAGCACCGCGCATGTGGTCATGCAGTACCTGCGCGAAGCCAGCCGCACCCTCGGCATCACCGTGGTGTGCAACCTGCACCAGGTGGAACTGGCGCGGGCATTCGCCGACCGCATCGTCGGCCTGGCCAACGGGCGCCTGGTGTTCGACGGCCAACCCGGTCAGCTCGACGAAGCCGCGCTGCAGCGCATCTATCACAACCCATCTGCCAATGAGCCTGGGCAGGCAATGGCTGCACCACGGCCAATGCTGGCCACTGGCACAGGAGCCTCGGCATGACCCCGCAGAGCCACCAATGGCTGGTCAAAACACCCACTCGCGCCCGCAGCTGGCTGGGCACTGGCGCGCTGTTGCTGGCGATCGTCCTGGTGCTGCAGTGGAGCGCCGAAGGGGCACAGCTGAGCTGGGGCGAACTGGCCAACGGGTTGCCACAGATCGGCGACTTCCTTGGCCGCTCGCTGCCGCCAGACCTGAGCATAATGCCCAGTCTGTGGCGCCCGGCCCTGGAAACCCTGCAAATCGCGCTATGGGGCACCCTGTTGGGGATCGTTCTCGCCGTGCCGCTGGGCTTTCTGGCCGCGCGCAACTTGCATGGCAACCGCTGGCTGTACCAGGCCACCCGGCAGCTGCTGAACGTGATCCGCAGCATCAACGAGCTGATCCTGGCCTTGGTGTTCGTCTCGGCGGTAGGGCTGGGGCCCTTCCCAGGCGTGCTGGCCCTGGCGCTGCATGGCGTGGGCATGCTCGGCAAGTTCTTTGCCGAAACCATCGAGGAAATCGACCAGGGGCCCATTGAAGCGCTGCGGGCCACCGGTGCGCGGCCACTGCAGGTGATCGCCTTCGGCGTGCTGCCGCAAGTGATCACCGCCTGGATCGCCGTGGTGCTGTACCGCTTCGAGGTGAACCTGCGTTCGGCCACGGTGCTGGGCATGGTCGGTGCCGGTGGCCTGGGCTTCGAGCTGGTCAGCAGCCTGAAGCTGTTCAAGTACCAGGAAACCGCCACCTGCATCCTGGTGATCACTGTGATGGTGGTGCTTGCCGACCTGGTCTCCAACCGCCTGCGGCACGCCATTCAGGGCAACGCCCGCCACTGATTCGCCGCCCATTTAACCCCTTGCCACGTGCGCCCGGCGGGCGCGCGACGGGCAGACCATGCCTGGAGTTCAAGCCCATGCACTTTGTGTCCGTTATCGGCTCAGCCGATAGCACCCTGCAATCAATCGATTGGATCGAAACCCGCCAGCCGACGAGCATGGCTGCACCTTCCAACAACAATAAGGAACTGCCCATGCCTGCCTGCTTCCACAACCCGGTCACCACCGTTTTCGGCGGTGGCAGCCTGGACCAGATCGCCCGACACTGCCCCGGCAAAGTCGCGCTGGTCACCTTCCCCGAGGCCGAACAGCTCGGTTTGGTTGCGCGGGTACGCAGCCTGCTGGGCGAGCGACTGGTGTGCGTGATCGACAACGTGCAACCCAACCCCGATGTCGCCTGGCTGCGCGGTGTGCATGAAGCGTTCTGGGCACGGCACGGCGACTGCGATACGGTGCTGGCGCTAGGCGGTGGCAGCGCCATCGATACCGCAAAGGCGCTGATCGTCGGTACCGCTTCCGGCCATTTCGATGAACTGCTCGAGCTGCTGGCCAGCGGCAAACCGTTTACCCCGGCCCGACACAAGACACTGGTGGCCGCGCCGACCACGGCAGGCACCGGCAGCGAGGTGACGCCATGGGCCACCTTGTGGGACGCTGGCCAGCAGAAGAAGTACTCGCTGCACCTGAGCTGTACCTGGCCCAGCGTGGCGCTTATCGACCCGGAACTGATGCTCAGCGTGCCGGCCGGGGTGACGGTATCCACCGGGCTGGATGCTTTGTCCCACGCGCTGGAATCAATCTGGAACCACAACGCCAATCCGCTCTCCGATACCTTCGCGCTGTCGGCCATCGACGACATTCTCGACTGCCTGCCACGCCTGCAGCAGGACCTGGGCAACCGCGAGCTGCGGGCCCGCATGGCGTTGGCTGCACTGAAGGCCGGGCTGGCCTTTTCCAACACCAAGACTGCCTTGGCCCACTCCATTTCCTACGAAATGACCTTGCGCCACGGCCTGCCCCACGGCATCGCCTGCTCCTTCACCCTGCCGCTGGTGCTGGGCCTGGCCTGGGGCCGTGATGCCGGGCGTGACCAGATCCTGCAGAAGGCCTTCGGCCGCGACCTGGCAGCGGCCCAACAGCGCTTGCGAGCATTTCTTCATCAACTGGGCGTGCGCACCGAGTTCGCAGACTACGGCGTGACAGCCGCCGAGGCCCAGGCGATGATCGACGCCGCCATGCAGGGCGCCCGTGGGCGCAATTTCATCGGCGCGCAAGCCGCCTGACATTCCGCGTTTTTCCTGTAGCACCTTTCAAGAGTGCCGACTCGCCGTGCCCCTTGGGCCGGCGCCAGAGAACAAAAGGAAACCGTCATGAACCGTGCACAAACCCTGACTGGCGCGCTGCCCAGCACCATGCCGTTTCGCCTCGCGCAATGGCGCATGCTGCTGGCCGCGATGTTCTGCTACCTGTTCTTCTACACTGGGCGCCAAACCTTCGGTTTCGCCATCCCCGGGATCCAGGCCGAGTTCGGCCTGAGCAAGGAAACCCTCGGCTGGGCCTCCACCGCCATGCTGTGGATGTATGCCATTGGCCAGGCCATCAATGGCAACCTCGCCGACAAGTTCGGCGGCCGGCGCATCATGAGCATCGGCGCCGTGTTGTCATGCGGCGCCAACTGGGTCACCAGCTTTGCCGGCGGTTTTCTCAGCCTGATCCTGCCGTGGGGCGTCAACGGCTACTTCCAGGCCCTGGGCTGGGCGCCCGGCAGCCGCTTGCTGTCAAACTGGTGGGGTGCTGCCGAGCGCGGCAAGGTCTATGGCTTCTATGTGTTCGCCGCAGGCTGCGCTTCGGTGCTGTCGTATGTCACCTCGGTGGTGGTGATTGATGTACTGCACCTGGAGTGGCGGTGGATCTTCCGCCTGCCGGTGCTGCTGATGCTGGCCGGTGGCATCGTTTTTTACCTGGTTGCCCGGGAACGCCCGCAGGACATGGGCTACCCCGCGCTGGACGACACCGGCGTAGCCAACGCCGAAGACAGCGCCAACGCGGCCACCCAGGGCGGCGAAGAAACCTCGCGCCAGCGTTACCTTGCCGTTCTGAAAAACCCGCGTCTGCTGGTGGCCGCAGTGTCGCTGGGCTTCCAGAACGCTGCGCGCTACGGGCTGATCGTCTGGGTGCCGGTGCATTTCCTGGGCGCCAACTGGCAGAAAGGCGACAGTTTCATCGACCCGAAGTGGATCACCATCGCCTTGCCGGTGGGCATGGCCGTGGGCGCGCTGAGCAACGGCTGGGTGTCGGACAAGCTGTTCGGTAGCAAGCGCTACAAGGCAATCATGCTGTACATGGTGTTGGGCGCGCTCACCAGCCTGTGGATGTGGAGCCTGCCGGCACACAGCGCGGTGGGCCTGCTGGCGCTGTTCCTCTGCGGTTTCTTTGTCTATGGCCCTGCATCGAGCTTCTGGGCGTTGTGCCCCGACCTGGTTGGCGCGCGCCGCGCCGGCACCGCCACAGGGATCATGAATTTCGCATCGTACCTGTTCGCCGGGCTGGCAGAGCCGCTGATCGGACGTATGCTCGATACCACCGGCAACACCTCGCTGATCTTCGTCGTGGTCACCACAGCCTGCGCCTGCAGTGCCCTGGTGGCCCTGTTCGTGCGCCGCTGAGGTTGCCTGCCATGTCGTCCGTGCCATTGCCAGAGAGGTGTCATGTACCAGTACCACAAGTGGTTGCGCTCCTTCCATGCCGTGGCACGGACCGGCAGTTTCACCCAGGCCGCCGAGCTGCTGAGCATCGGCCAGCCGACTGTCAGCGAGCAGGTCAGCGGCCTGGAAAAACGCTTTTGCGTGGAACTGTTCCACCGCCGCGGGCGCTTTATCGAGCTGAGCCCGGCAGGCCGCCAGCTCTACGAAATCACCCAGGGCCTGTTCGGCCAGGAAGACGAAGCGCTGCAACTGCTGCACAGCTTCCAGCAACGCAAGCAAGGCATGCTGCGTATCGGCGCGGTGTCGCCGCCAATCGCCATGAGCCTGACGTACGAGCTGATGCAGCGCTACCCGCAGATCGAGCTGGAAACCTCGTTCAGCAGCGAGGCCGGGACACTGGAGAGGCTGTACAACTTCGACATCGACCTGGCCATCCTCGCCCTGTCGGAGTTCGACCAGCGCCTGAGCACCCGGCTATACCGCACCTGCCCGATTCTGGCGGTGGTGCGCGACGACCATCCCTGGGCCGGGCAGACGAGTGTCAGCGTAAAGGACATTGCCGATCAGCGCGTGGTGCTGCGCGAGGCGGCATCGCGCACCCGCCAGCTTGTGGAGGAAGGCTGCCGCCGGCATGGCGTTTCACTGGATTGCGCGATGCAGTTGAACAGCCGCGAGGCCATTGTGCATGCGGTGGTACACGGCATCGGCGTGGGCTTTGTCTCGGCGGTGGAGTATGCCGACCGGCCTGGCACGCGCTCTGTCGCCTTTATCGAAGACCCGTTCCACATCAGTTACTACCTGTGCTGCCTGGGCATCCGCCGTAACCGGGCGATCATCGCCGAACTGTTCGACGCGCTCAACGCGCACTGATGCACCACTGACCAGCGCGAGCCTGCCAATGCGTCGGGCGGGCCGCGCGCACCCTGAGTTTTTACCCACTGGAGCTTTGCTATGCACTATCAGCACCCCAAGCAACTGCAGGCCGCCATTCTTGACTGGGCCGGCACCGTGGTGGATTTCGGCTCGTTCGCCCCCACCCAGATCTTCGTCGAGGCCTTTGCCGAGTTCGGCGTGCAGGTCAGCCTGGAGGAAGCCCGCGGGCCCATGGGCATGGGCAAGTGGGACCATATACGCACCCTTTGCGATGTGCCCGCCATTGCCGCGCGCTACCAGGCCGCATTCGGCCATACGCCAAGCGACGATGATGTAACAGCCATCTACGAGCGCTTCATGCCCTTGCAGATCGAGAAGATCGCCGACCATTCGGCGCTGATTCCCGGGGCCCTGGAGGTCATCGCCCAGTTGCGCCGGCAAGGGCTGAAAATCGGCTCCTGCTCAGGCTACCCTGCTGTGGTAATGGAAAAGGTGGTGGCCCTGGCCTTGAGCAACGGCTACAGCGCCGACCACGTGGTGGCGACCGACGAGGTACCGAATGGTCGCCCCTACCCCGCACAGGCACTGGCCAACGTGATTGCCCTGGGGGTCAGCGATGTAGCGGCTTGCGTCAAGGTCGACGACACTTGGCCGGGCATTCTCGAGGGCCGCAGCGCGGGAATGTGGACCGTGGCCCTGACGTGCTCGGGCAACGCTCTCGGGCTGACCTACGAGCAATACAAGGCTTTGCCCGAAGCGGAACTGGAACAGCAACGCCGGCGCATTGGCAGCCTGTTCGAAGGTGCGCGACCGCATTACCTGATCGACACCATCGCCGAACTGCCCGGCGTCATCGCCGATATCAATGCCCGCCTGGCGCGTGGAGAAATGCCGCAAGGCTGTTGAACCTGACGGCATGGCCTGGTTTGTCCGCGAACAACGCGTCATCCGTTTCGCGGGCAAACCCGCTTCCGCGCGAAGGGCTGAGACACACAGATGCCATTGATGAAATGTCCTTGTCAGCATTCAATATGCTCCACTGACAATGGAACCCAATTCATCAACAAGGCCCGCCATGTACTCCTCCGAACGCCTGAAAGGCATCGACGTATTCGTTGCCGTCGCTGATCTGGGCAGCTTCACGGCAGCCGCCGAGCGGCTCAACCTCACCAGCTCGGCCATCAGCAAGAGCGTGGCCCGGCTGGAGGCCCGCCTGGGTGCACGCCTGTTCAACCGCACCACACGCACGTTGTCGCTCAGCGAGGCTGGCGTCATCTTCTACCGTACCTGCACCTCGGTCCTGGCCGACCTGGAAGAGGTCGAGCACGCACTGGTCGCCAGCGACAACGAACCCCATGGCAAGGTCCGGATAGAACTGCCAGCCTCCTACGGCCGCCTGCATGTGCTGCCCTTGATTCTGGACTTCATCCGCCTGCACCCATTGCTGCAACCGCACGTGTCTTTCTCCGACCGTTTTGTCGACCCGGTGCACGAAGGTATCGACATCGTGGTGCGAATCGGTGGCCCGGATGCCTGGCCTGCGGCACTTGGCCACCAGTACTTCGGTGCCCAGCGCCTGATGTTCTGTGCCGCACCCGCCTACCTCGAAAAGCACGGGGTGCCACAAGACGAACGCGACCTGGAACACCACCACTGCGTCGGCTATGGCCATACCGATGGCATGGTCAGCCCCTGGCTGTTCAAGGGCCGCCAGCCTGGCGAAATGGAACGACGCACCGTACAGCCACGCATCGCGGTGGGGGACGGCGAGGGGGAAGTTGCAGCAGTGCTGGCCGGTCATGGCATCGGCCAGCTACCCACTTGGCTGACCCAGCAACTGCTCGATCAAGGGCGCCTGGTCGAGGTGCTGCCAGAGCTGGCCACCGACGGCCTGCCAATGAATCTGGTGTGGCTCAAAAGCCGCGAGGGGCTACCCAAGGTCCGCGCCCTGCTCGACTACCTGCTGCCGCGGCTGGCGCCTCATGGTACCCGGGCCAGCGATGCGCGCTGATGCGCAAGGCCGCCGACAAGCGGCACAAGCCCCAGCGCCACCAGCGCCACGCCTGCGGCTACGTAGCCCAGGTATTCGATACCCAGCCCAGGGATGGTCAAGCCACCGAGGACGGCGCCCAGGCCAATCCCCGCATTGGCTGCCGACACATTGGTGCTACCGGCCAACGCCTGGGCATGCGTCACAGAACCCATCACCCGTACCTGGCTGATGGGGTATAGCGCGGTGTTGGCCACACCCCACACCCCCAGTGCCAGGCAGAACACCAAGCCTGCCTTTGCCAGCGGCACGATTGCCGCCATACCGATAGCCAGCAACAGCAGAAACAGCGCCGTCGCCCGCAGCGGTGAACGGTCCACGACCCGTCCACCGATCCAGTTGCCGAGCAGGCCCACTGCGCCAAAGCCCATCAGCCACCAACCGGTATGCGCGGGTGGGACACCCGCAACCCGCTGCAGCAGCTCGGCCAGGTAGCTGTAGCCTGTGAACATCGCGGTGAACACCACCACCGAAAGCAGGACGTTGGCGAGGAAATAGCGCTCTTTGAAAATGCGTGCCTGCTGCATGAAGTCGACCTTCGCCGCGCGGGCAACGTGCGGCATCCACACCCACATGGCCAGCGCCATCAGCAACGACAGTGCGGCCAGTATCCAGAATGCGCCACGCCAACCCACGGCATTGGACGCCACGGTGCCCAGCGGAATACCCAGCAACATCGCCGCCGAGATGCCCAGGTACACCTTGGAAATGGCTTGCCCTGCTTTATCAGGCCCGGCCAACTGGCCGGCCGTTTCACTGGCCGTGCCCCAGAACACCGGCAACGCCAGTGCCGGGACAACCCGCGCAATGGCCAGCACCCAGAAACTGGTCGAGGCCGCAGCCAATGCATTGGCTGCGGCAAATACCAGCAGAATGGTGATGAATAAACGCTTGCGGTCCAGGTGCGCCAATGCCGCAGTCAAGAACGGGCCGGCAAGCATCACAGTAAAGGCAAACAGCGTGACCAACTGCCCCGCCATCGAAATGGAAACCCCCAGGTCCTGGCTGAGCGCGGGCAACAAGCCGACAATCAGGAATTCGGTGGTCACGATCAAAAAGGCCGAAAAGGCAAGCACCGCGACGCTGATTGCAGCAGTACGGCCAGTGGCAGTAGCCCCAAGGCGGGGTTCAAAAGCAGACATCGAAACAGGCTCCAGAAAAGGTCCTGCCAGTCTATTGATAAATAAAATTCCTATTTCTGGTTATTTTTCACGAATTGAATGACGCAAAATCATCAATAGCACTTGAGTGTATACAACTTACAGGGTTCCTGATTACATTATCCCTCGCCTACGACCTCGGTAATCGCCAAGGCGTATTGCAACGGGCTTAAGCCATGTTATCTGCAACCGGTAAGAAAACCCTCCTAGTCAAAAACGCCGCACTTCTGGTCACCATGGACGGCCAACGCCGCGAGATCAAAAACGGCGGTCTGTACATCGAAGACAACCTGATCACACAGGTCGGCCCAACCGATACCCTGCCACAACAGGCCGACGTCATCCTCGACATGGCCGGCAAAGTGGTCATCCCAGGCCTGGTCAACACCCACCACCACATGTACCAGAGCCTCACCCGCGTGGTGCCGGCAGCCCAGGACGGCGAGCTGTTCAACTGGCTGACCAACCTGTACCCGATCTGGGCACGCCTGACCCCCGAGATGATCGCGGTGTCGACCCAGACCGCCATGGCCGAGCTGATCCTGTCCGGCTGCACCACCTCCAGCGACCACCTGTACATCTACCCCAACGGCTGCAAGCTCGACGACAGCATCCACGCTGCCGCCGAGATCGGCATGCGCTTCCACGCCGCGCGCGGCAGCATGAGCGTAGGCCAGAGCCAGGGCGGCCTGCCGCCTGATTCGGTGGTGGAAAAGGAAGCTGACATCCTCAAGGAGTCCCAGCGCCTGATCGAGGACTACCACGATGCCAGCCACGGCTCGATGCGCCGCATCGTGGTAGCGCCGTGCTCGCCCTTCTCGGTCAGCCGCGACCTGATGCGTGAAGCCGCCGTGCTGGCGCGCCAGTACGGGGTGTCGATGCACACCCACCTGGCCGAGAACGTCAACGACATCGCCTACAGCCGCGAGAAGTTCGGCATGACCCCTGCCGAGTACGCCGAGGACCTCGGCTGGGTCGGCCACGACGTATGGCATGCCCACTGCGTGCAGCTCGACCAGCACGGCATCGAGCTGTTCGCCCGCACCGGCACCGGCGTCGCCCACTGCCCATGCTCAAACATGCGCCTGGCCTCGGGCATTGCCCCGATACGCAAGATGCGCGACCACGGTGTACCGGTGGGCCTTGGGGTCGACGGCTCTGCCTCCAACGACGGCGCCAGCATGATCGGTGAAGTGCGCCAGGCCCTGCTACTGCAGCGGGTAGGCTTCGGCCCCGACGCCATGACCGCCCGCGAAGCTCTGGAAATCGCCACCCTCGGCGGGGCCAAGGTGCTCAACCGCAATGACATCGGCGCCCTGGCCCCGGGCATGGTCGCCGACTTCGTCGCCTTCGACCTCGGCCACGTCGCCTATGCCGGTGGCCACCACGACCCGCTGGCGGCACTGGTGTTCTGCACCCCGACCCAGGTGCACACCAGCGTGATCAACGGCCGCGTCGTGGTGAAAGACGGCCAGCTGGCCACCGTCGACCTGCCACGCGTGCTGGAGCGCCACAACCAGTTGGCACACCAGCTGGTCAGCGGCAACTGATGTACCCGGGCTGCTGCGGCCAAGGCCGGTTGCAGTAGCCCACACCTCCCATTCAAAACTCAACGAATGCGACTGAGACCGTGCTGTTAGACGCATAAAATAACAAAGCGAGCTACTCACCATGACTTCTCCCGCTTCACCTCGTCCGGAAGACGAGAACCTCGGCGTGGGCGCCAACCTGGCCTATGGCCTGCAACATGTACTGACCATGTACGGCGGCATGATCGCCGTACCGCTGATCATCGGCCAGGCCGCAGGCCTCAGCGCTGGCGATGTCGGCCTGCTGATTGCCGCCTCGCTGTTCGCAGGGGGCCTGGCAACATTGCTGCAGACCTTGGGCATCCCCTTCTTCGGCTGCCGCTTGCCGCTGGTGCAGGGGGTTTCCTTTGCCAGCGTCGCCACCATGGTTGCGATCATCGGCAATGACGGCACCGGCGGCATGCAGGTGGTGTTCGGCGCAGTGATCGTGTCGTCATTGGTCGGCCTGCTGATCACCCCGCTGTTCTCGCGCATCATCAAGTACTTCCCGCCCTTGGTGACAGGCATCGTCATCACCACCATCGGCCTGACCCTGATGCCGGTTACCGCGCGCTGGGCCATGGGCGGCAACAGCCAGGCCGCTGATTTTGGCAGCCCGGCGAACATTGGCCTGGCGGCGTTCACCCTGGCCTCGGTACTGCTGCTGAGCAAGCTGGGCAGTGCCAGCCTGTCGCGCCTGTCGATCCTGCTGGCTATCGTGATCGGCACGCTGGCAGCGATGGCCACCGGCATGGCCGATTTCTCCCAGGCGCTGCAAGGGCCGTGGGTGGCCATGCCCGAGGTGCTGCACTTCGGCGCACCGCAGTTCCAGGTGGCGGCGATCCTGTCGATGCTTATCGTCATCGTGGTGACCATGGTCGAGACTTCGGCAGACATCCTGGCCGTGGGTGAAATCATCGGCACACCGGTCGACTCCAAGCGCCTGGGCAATGGCCTGCGGGCCGACATGATCTCCAGCGCCCTGGCGCCGTTGTTCGGCTCGTTCACGCAAAGTGCCTTCGCGCAGAACGTCGGCCTGGTCGCCGTGACCGGGGTTAAGAGCCGCTACGTGGTGGCCAGCGCCGGCCTGATCCTGGTCACGCTGGGGCTGCTGCCGGTGATGGGCAGGTTGGTCGCCGCGGTGCCTACCGCCGTGCTCGGCGGTGCCGGCCTGGTACTGTTCGGCACGGTCGCGGCCAGCGGCATCCGCACCCTGGCCCAGGTGGACTACCGCAACAACATGAACCTGATCATTGTTGCCACCTCGATCGGCTTTGGCATGATCCCGATTGCGGCGCCGGGTTTCTATCACCACTTCCCGACCTGGTTCGAGACCATTTTCCACTCCGGCATCAGCTCGGCGGCGATCATGGCGATTCTGCTCAACCTGCTGTTCAACCACCTGCGCGCCGGCAACTCCGACCAGCAGTCGGTGTTCGTCGCCGCCAGCGAGCGCACCCTGCGCTACCGGGATATCGCCGGGCTGAATGAAGGTGATGTGTTCCGTGATGGCAAGCTGTATGACCGCGATGGCAACGAGGTGCCGATCATGGAGCCTGATGAGGGGCACTTCAAACCGGCCAAGGTGCCTGTTATGCACTGACACCTAATCCCCAAGGCTGACGCGCACCCTGTGGGAGCGGCCTTGTGTCGCGATAGGGCCGCAAAGCGGCCCTGGCAATCTATGCTGCGTCGCAGAAATTGTGGGGCTGCTGCGCAGCCCTATCGCGACACAAGGCCGCTCCCACAAAAAAGGCGACAGACCGCGGGCCCTGGCTTACTGCTGCTGCCGGGTAGCGCACACCACGATTTCGCGGATGCACACGGACTGCGGCTGGCCATAGGCAAAGCCGATGGTCTCGGCAATGGTCTCGGCCGTGAGCACCCCGCCCATCTCCTGCTTCCAGTCGTTGTACCCCGCCTTGATGGCGTCATCGGTCGTGTGGCTGAGCAGTTCGGTATCGACTGCACCCGGCTCGATGGTGATCACCCGCACATTGCTCGGTGCCAGCTCTTCGCGCAGGTTTTCCGACAGGCCGGTAACAGCAAACTTGGTGCCTACGTATGCGACATGGTTGGGGAAGGCCTTGCGACCGGCAACCGAACTGACGTTGATGATAGTGCCCTGCCTGCGCTCGACCATGCCGCTGGCGACCGCATGAATACCGTTGAGCAGGCCACGCACGTTCACGTCGAGCATGCGGTCCCACTGCTCCGGGTCCTGGGTGGCGATACTGCCCAGCAGCATCACACCCGCATTGTTGATGATCGCGTCTACCGGGCCAAACCGTGCTTCGGCCTCAGCGACGGCTGCCAGCACCGCAGCGCGGTCGGTGATATCGACCGCCAGTGCCAGGGTATTGGGCAGCTGCAGTTGCTGCATCGGCGCCAGGCGCCGGGACAGCAGCAACAGGGCGTGGCCACGGCTGGACAGCAGCTTGGCGGTGGCCAGGCCGATGCCGGAGCTGGCACCGGTAATGACTACCAAAGGTTTAAGGGTGTTGGTCATGGTCACCATCCTGTTATCCGATTTGCCTATGGGTAAGAAGTCGAGCGAGTATAGAAGCTGGTTTTTCTTGCGAAAAACGGGAAATTCTTTTCGCAGCCATCGGCATCACTTATGGGTAACCCATGGATTATCGCCAGCTTCGCGCCTTCATCGCCGTGTTCGAAGAGCGCAACATCACTGCCGCCGCGCGTTCGATACACCTTAGCCAACCGGCGCTTTCCGGCAGCATCCGGGCACTGGAGCAGGCCTTGGGCACCACGCTGTTCGTGCGCCAGGCCCGCGGCGTCGAGGTGACCGAGGATGCCCGCGCGCTCTACCCCGAAGCGCAGCGCATGGTCGCCGACGCCAATCGCCTGCTCGGCCGCTTCAAGGGGGATCGTGAGCGCGCGCCGTTGCAGATCGGCGTGGAGCAGGATGTGAGTGCGGCGGTACTGGGCAAGGTTTTACTGGCAGCCGCTGCCATGCAGCCCCCGGTGCGCTTGCAACTGGCGACCGGCTGCATGGGCGCGGTGCGGCTGGCCAGCGAAGAACTGCGCTGTGAGGATGAGTTGTTTCTGCCGCTGCACAGCGACCCGTTCGTGCTGGCGGTTGCGCAGCAGGCAACCACCGAAGCGCGCTGGATCACCTGCCCGTCACAGCCCAGCCATCAGCGCCTGCAACCTTTCTACAGCGGTACTCTGGTGGCAGAGGCAGACACCTTTGCCCTGGCCCTGGAGCTGGTTGCGGCGGGCCTGGGTGTCGCGATCGTGCCAGAATCGCTGGCCACCGAGCACCCCGGCGTGCGCATCGAGCCCATGCCACAACTCGACCTGCGCCGGCGTATCGGCCTGTGCTACTCGGCGCAGGCGCTGGCGGTTGATGGCGTCGTTCAGCTGCGCGATGCCTTGCAAAGTTGAATTGCCTGTACCGGCCCTGTCACCGGCCAGATTAAGCACGGGCTATGTGGGAGCTGGCTTGCCGGCGATGGGGTGCGAAGCAGCCCCAGGTTTCAGGTGCGCAGCACTTGCTCCCCGGCATTGCTCGGCAAACGAATGGCATCCGCCAACGCCACGCAGGCAATCAACGCAACGCCAATCAACGCCCAGTGGAAGTCGCTGACGGTCATCTCGCTTTCGCCGCCCCGCACCATCATCGCCACGCGCAACAGCAGTGCCACCACCGCCACACCCAACGCCATCGCCAGCTGGAAGCACATGCTGAACAGCGTCGAAGCCTCGCCCATCTGCTGCTTGGGCACATCGGCAAAACCGACAGCGTTGTACGTGGTGAACTGCATCGAGCGCGAAAGCCCGCCCACGAACAACACCACGGCCATCAAGTACCATGGCATGCCTTGCTGCAAGCCCAGGCAGGCCAGAATGCAACCAACGCCAATCAGCCCGTTGACCAGCAACACGCGGCGGAAACCATAGCGGCGCAGCAACCCGGTGGTAAACGGCTTCATGGCCAGGTTGCCGGCGAAGATCGCCAGTACCAGCAGCCCGGCATCCACCGGCGACAAGCCGAAACCAATCTGCAGCAGCAACGGGATCAGGAACGGCAAGGCGCTGATCGACAGGCGGAACAAGGTACCGCCAACGATGCTGACCCTGAACGTGGGGATAGACAGGGTATTCAGTGGCAATAGCGGCGAAGGATGGCGCCGGCAATGGCGAATTGCCAACCAGGTCAGCAAGCCGCCCAGCGACACCAGTGCCAGCCCGGCGCCCAAGCTGCCCCCCGCCAGCGAGCCAAGCATTTCCAGGCCGACCAGCCACGCCGCACAAGACGATGCCAGGAAAACGAACCCCAGCGTGTCGAAACGGCGTTTTTCATCTGACCGCGCATTCGGAATCAGCACCCAGGCAGCCGCAATGGCCAGCAACCCGAGGGGGATGTTCAGGTAGAAGATCCAGGGCCACGACCAATGCGTGACGATCAGGCCGCCGAGTGGCGGGCCCAATACTGGCGCCACCAGGCCGGGCCAGGTGATCACTGCGAGCATTTTCACCAGGTCCTTCTTCTCGGTCGTGCGCAGCACCACCAGCCGGCCTACCGGTACCATCAGGGCACCGCCAATGCCCTGAAGCACCCGGGCGGCGACGAAGGTTTCCAGGGTCGGGGCCATGCCGCACAGCAACGACGCCACGGTGAACAGGCCGATGGCCCCGGCAAATACCTGTCGCGGGCCGAAGCGGTCGGCCACCCAGCCACTGAGCGGAATGAACACCGCAACTGCCAGCAAGTAGGCACTGATGCCGATGTTCAGGCTGACAGCGCTTTCACCGAAGTCACTGGCCATTTGCGGCAGTGCCGTGGCAATCACGGTGGCGTCGAGGTTTTCCATGAAGAAGGTGATAGCCACCAGCAGGGCGATGCAGGTGGTTTGGCGGGAGGTGTAGACGGCTGCCGGGTTGGCCAAAGCTTCAGGTCCTTCTGATAGGTGAGTGCGGCTCAAGCAAGCCAAGGTTTCAGAGGCCCATGACCATCTCATGCCAGGCCATGCCGCCATGATCCGACGGCGACGGTTTCACGTACTGATACCCCATCTTCTGGTACAGCGCCACATGCTGCTGCTTGCACATCAGGTGAATGGTCTGCTTGCCCGAGGCCTTCATGCGGGCCATGAATTCGTCCATCAAGCGCTTGGCGTAACCTTTGCCCTGGTGCGCCGGGTCCACCACCACCGACATGATCACCACGTTCGGTGCTGCCGGGTCATGACCGATCAGTTCCTTGAATTCCTCATCAGACATGACCACTTCGTGGGCGCAACCGCTATTGATGAAGCCAACGATCTCACCTGCGTTTTCCAGGATCAGGAAGCCTTGCGGATACTGCGCGATGCGGGTGCGGATCTTCTCCAGCGTGGCCGCTTCATCCCCTTCATAGGCACCAATTTCAATGGCGTAGCAGCGCTCGGCGTCTGCAACAGTGGGGGTGCGGAACTGCGTGGTATTCATGGCTGACTCCTTGGAAACGTGAAAGCGTCAGGCATGGTAAACCAGTAGCGTTGTGCTTGCCGCCTACCTGGGATGGCACGCATGATGGGCGCATTGCCTACTCGCTCACGGACACGCCTATGACCGCTGCCTCACTCCCTCTCACAGAGCCAGGACGCTGCAAACGCCTGAAAGCGGCCAGCAGCAGCGACCATGACAACGTCGACGAACTGGTGATGGCGGCGCGGCCTTTCGAGAGCCGTGAGCGTTATGGCCACTTCCTGCAGGTACAACACCGCTTTCACGGCAGCCTGCTGGCGCTGTATCAGGACGATCAGCTGAACCGGTGGCTGCCGGGGCTGGTTGAGCTGTCGCGTTTTGCCGCAGTCGAGCAAGACCTGCTCGATCTGGGCCTGCCGCTGCCAACGTCTCCCCAGCCGGTCAGTGCCAGCCCGGCCCAAGCCCTGGGGTGGCTGTATTGCAGTGAAGGCTCCAACCTGGGCGCGGCGTTCCTGTTCAAGCACACTCAGCGCCTGGGGCTGGATGGAGAACAGGGCGCTCGACACCTGGCGCCGCACCCGGATGGTCGTGCACTGCACTGGCGCGAGTTCGTGGCCAGGCTTGATGGCCTGGTGCTGGATGAGGGGGAAGAAGCAGAAGTTGTGACGGGGGCGATTGCTGCGTTCGGCAGTTATCGGGCACATTTGCGTGAGGTATTCGCATAGATATAACGGAGTGGCATGGCACCGGCTGCGCCGGTGTTCGCGGCTGAAGCCGCTCCCACAGGTACTGCATAAGCCTGAAGCCAGTGCTGTACCTGCCGGCGCCGCGAAGGAGGTAACACAGGGCCTCACACCCTGTGCTACACACCAGACTTCAATGGTACCCTTCGCCGTCCTTGACCTTGCCGCGGAACACGTAATACGACCAGGCCGAATAGCCGAGGATGAACGGGATGATCAGCAGCGCACCGACCAGGGCGAAGCCCAGGCTCTGGGACGGCGCTGCGGCTTCCCAGATGGTCAGGCTGGGCGGCAGCACATACGGCCAGATGCTGATCACCAGACCGGTGAAGCCGAGGAACACCAGCAGCAGCGACCAGACGAAAGGCCCGGCATGCGGTGCGCCGCGCAACGACCTGAGGATCGCCCAGGTGGCCCCCAGCACCAGCACCGGTACCGGCAGGAAGAACCAGAAGTTCGGCAGGCTGAACCAGCGCTCGAAAATGGCCGGGTGGGTCAGTGGCGTCCAGATGCTGACGATCAGCATCGCCGCCACCGTCGCCAGGGTAATCGGTGAGCACGCGCGAATGATGCTGGCCTGCAACCGGCCTTCAGTCTTCAACACCAGCCAGGTGGCGCCCAGCAGCGCATACGCCACCACCACCCCGACCCCGCAGAACACGTTGAACGGTGTCAGCCAGCTCATCACGCCGTTGGTGGCCACGCCATCGACAATCGCGTGCCCTTCGATGAACGCCCCCAGCATCACCCCCTGGAAAAACGCCGCCGCGTAGGACCCGCCCGTGAACGCCTTGTCCCAGAACGGCTTGTGCGCCTCATCGGCCTTGAAGCGGAACTCGAACGACACGCCACGCCAGATCAACCCGGCCAGCAGGCCGAGCGCGGGGATGTACAGCGCACTGAGCAAGATGGCGTAGACCTTGGGGAACGCCGCCATCAACCCTGCCCCACCCAGCACCAGCCAGGTTTCGTTGCCATCCCACACCGGCGCCACGGTATTGACCATGGTGTCGCGGTGGTCGCGGTCGGTGATGAACGGGAACAGGATGCCGATACCCAGGTCGAAACCGTCCATGATGACGTACATCATCACGCCAAAGCCGATGATCAGAAACCAGATCAGCGGAAGATCAATACCCATGACAACGTCTCCGGTCAGTCAGTGTAATTGGGCGAATTTGGATACAGCGGGTCGTCCACTGCCGACAACGGGCGGGCGGGCCGCTGGTTGGCCGTCACCGGCTGCTCGTGGTCGTCGTGCGGTTGCGGCCCCTTGCCCACCAGGCGCAGCATGTAGGCGACGCCAGTGCCGAATACCCCGATGTACATCACCACTAGAACCACCAGGCCCACCGACAAGGTCAGCGCCGAATGGTCTGAAACTGCGTCCTTGGTACGCATCAGGCCGTACACCACCCAGGGCTGGCGGCCGATCTCGGTGACGTACCAGCCGGCCAGCAAGGCCACCAGGCCCGAGGGCCCCATCCACAGGGCAAACCGGGCCAGCCCCCGTGACGCGTACAACCGTCCACGCCAGCGCTGCCAGGTGCCATACAGGCCAAGCACGACCATCAGCAGCCCCAGGCCGACCATGACCCGGAAGCACCAGAACAGGATGGTGGCGTTGGGGCGGTCCTCTTTCGGGAAGTCCTTCAGCGCAGGGATCTGCCCGTGCAGGCTGTGGGTCAGAATCAGGCTGGCCAGGTTAGGGATCTCGACCTTGTAGCGGGTGGTTTCGGCCTCCATGTCCGGGATGCCGAACAGGATCAGCGGCACGCCCTGCCCCGGGGTGTTGCTCCAGTGGCCTTCTACTGCGGCAATCTTCGCGGGCTGGTGCTTGAGCGTATTCAGGCCATGCACGTCACCGATCAGCACCTGCAACGGCGCGGTGAACAGCAGCATCCACAGGGCCATCGAGAACATCCGCCGCACCGCCGGGGTGTTGTTGCCGCGCAACAGGTGCCACGCTGCCGAAGCACCGACGAACAACGCGGTCGACAGCATTGCAGCCGTGACCATATGGGCCAGGCGGTACGGGAACGATGGATTGAAGATGATGGCGAACCAATCCACCGGCACCACCACGCCATTGATCACTTCATGCCCTTGCGGTGTCTGCATCCAGCTGTTCGATGCCAGGATCCAGGTGGCGGAGATCATCGTGCCCACGGCCACCATGACGGTGGCGAAAAAGTGCAAGCCCCGGCCGACCTTGTGCCAGCCGAACAGCATCACCCCGAGGAAGCCCGCCTCAAGGAAGAAGGCCGTCAGCACCTCGTAGGTCAGCAACGGGCCGGTGATGCTGCCGGCGAACTGCGAGTAGAAGCTCCAGTTGGTGCCGAACTGGTACGCCATGACCAGCCCCGAGACCACGCCCATGGCGAAGTTGACGGCGAAGATCTTCGACCAGAAGTGGTACAGGTCGAGGTAGGCGTTGTCTTTCTTCCACAGCCACAAACCTTCCAGAACCGCCAGGAATGCCGCAAGGCCAATGGTGATGGCGGGGAAGATGATGTGAAAGGTAATGGTGAAACCGAACTGTATACGGGCCAGCTCCAGGGCTGTAAGGCTGAACATGGCTATGCCTCGCTCCGTTGGGAAAGACGTTGCAGCAGGGTGCGTGGACGGGCCTGGTGATGGGCGGCCGCGGCGTCCTGCCAGCGCTGCGCCGGCACGCTGGCCGACACCCGTACGCTGGTGAACCCGCACTGCAACAACATGGCGAACTGGTCGGGCAGCAAAGGCCCGGCGGCACGCAGGTCACCCCTGAAGCCGTGGCGCTCGCGCAGCAGCCTGGCAAGGGTGAAGCCGCGGCCATCGCGTGACTTCGCGAACTCGACCACGATCAAAGCCAGGTGGCCGAGCAACGGCAGCACATGCGCCGGGTCCTGGTCGGCCGCCAGCCACAGGCCTTCAGCCGGTTGGCCAAAACGCATGTGGTAGTCATCCCACTGCTGCGGCTGCAGCACGGTTTGCGGGGCGTAGGTCGGCAGCGTTTCACCCTCCAGGTAGCGCCAGCTGTCGGGCTGAACCCGGCCATCACGATCAACGAGCATCACGCAACACCTCCTTGAACGGCTCGATACCGACGCGGCGATAGGTATCAAGGAAGCGCTCGCCGTCCTCGCGCAATTGCAGGTAGATGCCAACGATCGCCTCGACGATGTCGGGCACCTCCTCAAAGGGCACCGAACGGCCCAGGATGGTCCCGACCGCAGCGTCCTCTTCGGCGCTGCCGCCCAGGGTGATCTGGTAGTTTTCGTGGCCGGCCTTGTCCAGACCGAGGATGCCGATATGCGCCACATGGTGGTGGGCGCAGGCATTGATACAGCCGGAGACATTGAGTTTCAGTTCGCCGATGTCCTGTTGCCGGGCCGCGTCGAAACGCAAGGCGATGCGTTGGGCAACCGGCACTGAACGGGCAGTGGCCAGGCTGCAGTAATCCATGCCCGGGCAGGCGATGGCGTCGGACAACAAACCGATATTGCTGGTCGCGAGCCCCACCTGGCGCAAGGCCTGCCATACGCTGTACAGGTCGCCCTGGCGGATGTGCGGCAGCACCAGGTTCTGCTCGTGCGACACCCGAATCTCGTTCAGCGAGTAGGCCTCGGCCAAATCGGCCAAGGTGAGCATTTCCTCGGCGCTGATATCGCCGGGGATGCCACCTGGTGGCTTCAGCGAGATGACCGCGCTGATGTAGCCACGCTGTTTGTGCGGGTGGGTATTGGTGCGTACCCAGCTGGCGAACGCGTTGTCGTCGGCCCGCGCACGCAGAAAGCTGTCACACAACCCGGGCAGCGCCTCGAAGGCCGGCTGCACGAAGCGGGCACGGATACCTTGGACGATGGCCGGCTCCAGGTACTGGTGATCCGCCGGCAGGCTGGCGAACTCGTGCTCGATCATTTCAATGAAACGGCCGGGCTTGAGCTCGCGCACCAGTATCTTGATGCGCGCCTTGTACAGGTTGTCGCGCCGGCCCAGGGCGTTGTAAACCCGCAGGATGGCTTCGACATAACGCAGCAGTTCGCGCTCGGGTAACCACTCCCGCACTCGGGTGCCAACAATCGGCGTACGCCCCAGGCCGCCCCCGGCATACACCTGGAAGCCCACCTCACCCTGCGCATTGCGCTGCGCCAGAATGCCAATGTCGTGGAAGCGTACAGCGGCACGGTCCTTGGGGCTGCCGGTTATGGCGATCTTGAACTTGCGTGGCAGGTAGGTGAACTCGGGGTGGTCGGTGGACCACTGCCGGAGGATCTCGGCATGCACCCGTGGGTCCAGCACCTCATCCTCGGCGGCCCCGGCAAAGTGGTCGGTGGTAACGTTGCGGATGCAGTTGCCACTGGTCTGGATGCAATGCAGGTCGGCATCGGCCAGTACCGACAGGATTTCTGGCGTATCGGCCAGGCGCGGCCAGTTGAACTGGATGTTCTGCCGGGTGGTGAGGTGGCCGTAGCCCTTGTCATAGGTGCGGGCCACATAGGCCAGCTGGCGCAGCTGCACTGCGCTCAAGGTGCCATAGGGGATGGCCACGCGCAGCATGTAGCCGTGCAATTGCAGGTACAGGCCGTTCATCAGCCGGTACACCTTGAACGCCTCTTCGTCCAGTTCGCCGCTCAAGCGGCGGGCAACCTGCTGCTCGAACTGGCGGGCGCGGTCCTTGAGAAACTCACGCTCGAACGGGTCGTATCGGTACACCCCCGCCTGCCCCGCCGCCACCGGCAGCAGCGGGCGCTCGCCCTTGCCACCTTGCGGCGACGTGCCTGCGGCCTGCTTGCCGAGGTCGCTGCGTACTGACGGGCCACGCGAGCGCAACCGTTCACGCAGGCTTTTCGGCTCTGGCAGGCCATCCACCAGCCAGGCTGCACAAGGCGTCGGCGCAACCACCTGGTTGGCCCGCACGGCAGCCTCGGCGGCGAGGGTTGCCGGTACCAGCGTCTGCGTATCGAAGGCGCCGGCCTGTTGCAGTGTCTCTACCCATTCGTGCCTGGCATCAAGCCAGACCACAGCCCCATCGTCGAGGCGATTGGCGCAGATCAGATGACAGTCATCCATCAAACATCTCCATGACTGGCAGCCCGGAAGCGCTTATCGTTGCAACCCTGCCACGCCGTTCCGGTGCACATCAAATAAACCATACGCTTTCCATATTGTATGGATTTGTTAACAACCGTATGCCATGATATTCCTATGTGTATGGACTGACAACCGGGAGGAAGACCTATGCCTCTTGCCGAAACGCCAAGAGAAGCTGCTCAAATGCGCTGGACAAAGCCTTTCAAGCCAAAAGCAGGCCCGAGATACATACAGATCGCGGACATGCTCGCAGAATCCATACAGTCTGGAATTTTGCGGAACGGCGAACAAATTCCACCGCAACGTGCACTGGCTGCGCACCTTGGTGTCGACCTGACCACAGTGACCCGGGCTTATGCCGAGGCTCGAGACCGTGGCCTGATTGCCTCCTACAGTGGTCGCGGCTCGTTCATCCTGGGCGCCCGCGAAACCATGACGCCGGCAGCCATCGACCTGACCATGAACATCCCGCCGCAGCCGGCCAATGGCTCGATGGCACAACTGGTGAGCGCCGGGCTTGAGCAGGTGCTGCAACGCAACCGCATCGAAGCACTGTCGCCCTACCAGGACGAACCGACCACCCGCTCGCTGCTGCAGGCGGCACAGGGTTGGCTGAAACCGGCATTGGGTGACCTGGACAGCCGCGGCCTTGCCCTCTGCTCGGGTTCGCAAGCGGCCATCTTTGCCATCCTCAGCACTCACACCCGCGCGGGCGATGCCATTCTCTGCGACCCACTCACTTACCCCGGCCTGCTGCTGGCCGCCCGGCAACTGGGGCTGCGCATTGTCGCGGTGGCCAGTGATGCCGACGGCATGCGCCCCGACGACCTGGAGCAGGCCTGCCAGGAAAGCGACGCGCACCTGCTGTACCTCAACCCCACGTTCCACAACCCCACCGCGCACACCATGCCCGCAGCCCGGCGCCAGGCAATTGCCGAGGTGTTGATCAAGCGCGGTATCACGCTGATCGAGGATGACCCTTACCGTTATCTGCTCGACGACGCGCCGGCGCCCATCGCCTGCCTGACCGGGGGCGCCAATACGTACTACCTGGCGTCGCTGTCCAAGTGCCTGTGGCCAAGCCTGCGCACAGCCTTTGTGCTGCCACCGCGTGGCGACGACGGGCAAAGCCTGCTCAATGGCTTGCGCGCATCGAGCATGGGCTGCTCGGCCTTGCTGCTGGCGCTGGTCGAACAGTGGATCCGCAGCGGCACCGCCGGGGAGCTGGTCCAGGAAATCCAGCGCGAAGCCCGCGCCCGCCAGCATCTGGCACGCACGCTGTTGAGCCATGAGTTCCAGGCCCACCCCACCGGGCTGCACCTGTGGTTGCAGCTGCCAGCGCACTGGCACCAGGATCGGTTTACCCAGGCCCTGGAGGATGTGGGGGTGAGCGTGGCCGGTGCGGACTCGTTCAGCGTGGCAACGCAGGGGCCGGATGCCGTGCGCATCTCGCTGGGCGGGGCACCGGATCAGGCCCTGCTGGGGCAGGCGTTGCGCAAGGTGGAGGGGCTATTGAAGGAAGACCGCCGCCGTGGCGGGCGGGCGTTTGTGTAAAGGGGTGATCAGGCGTCAAAAGTTCTACAAGTTGTTGCTGCAGCGAACTTTTTCCCGTTTACCGGTCTATCTGGGAGGCACAGAAAGGTAGCGGCACGCGAGACAAGGTTCGCCCCACACCTGCTGGCCAGATGGCTCAATTGTTATCAGAGGTTGGCTTCGCTCATGAAAATACATGTCGCAAGGTTGGTGCTGCTCGGCCTGTTCTCGTTCGCGGCGGTGGGCACGGCATCGGCAACTCAAATGAAAGCACCGGTGGCACCGGCGCCGGCCGTTCAGTCACCGTTGCAGCCTGCCGGCAATCCCTGGTCGAGGGTGGCCAGCGTGGCCGATGCACAGCCGGCCACGCTGCTGGCGCACGACGACGACCGCTGGCATGACCACAGAAGCGACGGGCGCCGTGAGCAGTGGCGGCGCGAGCAAGCCCGGCGGGACTGGGAGCGGCGGCGGGACTGGGAGCGGCGGCGTGACTGGGAACGGCGCCGCGATTGGGAGCGCCGCCATGAGCGGGCCATGCACCAGCGCCACCATGACGAGCACCGTTACTACCGCCGTTGAAGCCGACGCGATCCCTGTAGGAGCGGCCTTGTGTCGCGATGGGGCCGCTCTGCGGCCCGATCGCGACACAAGGCCGCTCCTACACGGTCCGTTTCAATCGGCCAGCTGAGGAGTATCCTCCGACGCCTCTGCCTCCATCTTCAAGCGGTCAGCCTTGCAGATGTACTTGGGCTTGCGCGGTGCCAGTTTGGCATTGGCCTTTTTGGCATGCGCCTCCAATAGCTGCTTGATCTTCTTGCGACGGTTCATAATCCACAGGGCCTTTCAGTGCAGTTTTGCTGACCACATCATACCCGTGTGGCCTGCGCATTGCGCCAGTAAACATGGCGCTGGGTCACCCGCCGGCCCCTATTCCTCGCCACCTTGACGTTATTTTCACACGCCGCAGATTAGCGTCACGCCCTTTCCGGTCACGGGCACATCCGCTGGCCGCCAAGGTACGACGAGGCATACGTGTCACACACTACATCCCCCGCCGCGCACACGCGCGTGGACTGGGCCGGCCTGGGCTGGCTTTTGCTGTTCTTCTGGTACTTCTCCGGCGTCACCCAGGCGTTGCTGCTGTTCAGCGGCACTACCGGCTTCGCCGGTTTTCGCGATGCGTTCTTCCTCAGCAGCCTGTGGCTGGCCCCGGTGCTGCTGCTGCCCCGCTTCACCCGCGCCACGGCGGCCGTCATCGGCCTGGTGCTTTGGGCGGCATCGCTGGTGGGCTTGAGTTACTTCGGCATTTATCGCCAGGAGTTCTCGCAAAGCGTCATCTTCGTCATGTTCGAGTCCAACACCGCCGAAGCCGGTGAGTACTTCAGCCAGTACTTCAGCGTGTGGCTGGGCCTGGCGCTGCTGCTGTACACGCTGGTGGCGGTGCTGCTGTGGAAGCGCGTGCGCCCGGTCAGCCTGCCCCTGCGCAGCCGCCTGCCAGTGGTGGCGCTGTTGCTGGTAGCCAACCTGGTATACCCGTTCTACAAGCAGATGGTGACCCAGGAGCGCAACTTCGCCGATGCTGCCGAAAAAGTGCAGCAGCGCATGGAGCCTGCAGTGCCCTGGCAACTGCTGGTCGGCTACCGTCAGTACCTTCAGCAACTGGACAACATGCAGAAGTTGCTGGCGCAGAACGCCGCGTTGCCGCCCCTGCAAAACCTGCGTGACAGCAGCGGTACGGCGCCACGCACCTTGGTGCTGGTGCTGGGCGAGTCCACCACCCGCGAGCACATGCACCTGTATGGCTACAACCGCGACACCACGCCCAACCTCGACGCGCTGGCCGCCAGCGACAAGGGCCTGACGGTGTTCCGCGACGTGGTATCGCCGCGCCCGTACACCATCGAAGTGATGCAGCAGATCCTCACCTTTGGCAACGAGCAGAACCCGGACCGCTTCCTCACCGATCCATCGCTGATCAACCTGATGAAACAGGCAGGCTACAAGACCTTCTGGATCACCAACCAGCAGACCATGACCAAGCGCAACACCATGCTGACCACGTTCTCGCAGCAGACCGACGCGCCGGTCTACCTGAACAACCAGCGCAACCAGAACGCCAGCCAGTACGATGACGTGGTGCTGGCGCCGTTCGAGAAGGCCCTGCAGGACCCTGCGCCGAACAAGTTCATCATCGTGCACCTGCTGGGCACGCACATGGACTATCGCTTCCGCTACCCGAACGACTACGCGCACTTCACCGACAGCCAAGGCGTACCGAAAGAGCTGACGCCAGACCAGGTAGAAACCTACAACTTCTACGACAACGCGGTGCGCTACAACGACTACGTGGTATCAAGCCTGATCAAGCGTTACTCGGCCGGCAGCCCCAATGGTTTCCTGGTGTACCTGTCCGACCATGGCGAAGACGTGTACAGCTCCGGCAACCACGACCGCCTGGGGCGCAACGAAGGCGCGCCGACCCGGCCGATGTACACCATCCCGTTCCTGCTGTGGACCTCGCCCAGCTGGCAGGCCGAGCACCCACGTGATTTGCAGGCCATGGCCAACCGCGCTTACAGCAGCTCGCACCTGATCCATACCCTGTCCGACCTGGCCGGGCTGAGCTATGACCGCTTCGAGCCGGCCAAGAGCCTGGTGAGCCCGCAATTTGTGGTGGCACCGCGCTGGATCGGCGACCCGTACCGCAAGGATGGCTTGCGCGAGTTCGACCACCTGCCGCTGGACAAGCCCGAGGGGGTGCAGGAAACGGCCAGTAATCATCAGTAGATCGTCACGTGTAGGAGCAGCCTTGTGCTGCGAAGAGGCCGGTATTGGAGGCATACGGATGTGTGGCCTGGACCGGCCGCTTCGCAGCACAAGGCTGCTCCTACAAGAATCGCGATAGGCCGTTTGCCGTATAAATTAAATTTAAATTGATTTTAAATTAAGCCTCAGCCACGCTCTGCCCATATTCCCGGTTTGCAGAGTACCCACCATGTCCGCAGCCCCCCGCGAACCCCGCAAGGACGGCGCCGTCACCCGTACGCGCATCCTCGAAGCCGCCGGCGAGCTGTTCGCCGCGCTCGGCTATGCCGAAACCAGCAACAAGGCCGTCGCGGCCAAGGCCGAAGTCGACCTGGCCTCGATCAATTACCACTTCGGCAGCCGCAATGGCCTGTACCTGGCCGTGCTCGACGAGGCCCGCCAACGCTTCCTCGACCTCAGCGACCTGCAACGCATCACCCAGGGCAGCCAGACACCGGCCGAAAAGCTGCGCGTGCTGGTGGAACTGGTGGTGCACAAGGCCACCCAGGCCCGGGACAACTGGCATTTGCGGGTACTGGCCGCAGAAATCCTGGCCCCCAGCCCTCACGGCCAGGCGCATCTGCAGGCCGCCGCGCCACTGCGCCTGTCACTGCTCAAGGGGCTGTTTAGCGAGGTCAGCACCATCCCCGTCGACGAACCGGCCCTGACCCGCTGCATCCTGTGCGTCACAGCGCCGTGGGCAATGCTGCTGATCGGCCCGCGCGGCGGCTCCGGGGCGCTGCACGAGATTCTGCAGATGCCCAGCGATGCCGTTGCAGCGCAGCTTTACCGCTTTGCCCTTGCAGGCCTGCAAGACGCTGGCCAGCAGCATGCCCAGGCCAACGCCACCCCCAGCTGAGGTAAGCACCGTGCAACCTGTATCCACTGATACCTCCCCCGCCGCAACGGACGCGCAAACCTCCATTCCACTGCTGCTGGCAGCGCTGATGCTGGTGATGTTCCTGGCCGCCCTCGACCAGACCATCGTCTCGACCGCACTGCCAACCATCGTCAGCGACCTCGGTGGGCTGCGCTGGCTGTCGTGGGTGGTCACCGCCTACCTGCTGGCCTCCACGGTGGTGGTGCCGCTGTATGGCAAATTCGGTGACCAGTTCGGCCGCAAGCGTGTGCTGCAGGTGGCCATCGTGCTGTTCCTGCTGGGCTCGGCCTTGTGTGGCGCAGCACAGGACATGGCCCAGCTGATCGCCTTCCGTACCCTGCAAGGGCTGGGTGGTGGCGGCTTGATGGTGGTGGCGATGGCCGCCATCGGCGATGTCATCCCGCCTGCCGAACGCGGCCGCTACCAAGGCCTGTTCGGTGGCGTGTTCGGCCTGGCCACCGTGGTAGGGCCGCTGATCGGCGGTTTTCTGGTCGAGCAGCTGTCGTGGCACTGGATCTTCTACATCAACCTGCCCCTGGGCCTGCTGGCGCTGCTGGTGATCGGCAGCGTGTTCCGCCCGCACGTGGCTTTGGTACGGCATACGGTGGACTACATCGGCGCGTTCTTCCTTACCGTGGCCTTGGCTGCCCTGGTGCTCATCACCAGCCTCGGCGGCAGCCTGCTGGCGTGGCAGTCGCTGGATATGCTGTGCCTTTCGCTGTTCGCCCTGATCGGCCTGGTCGGCTTCGTCCTGGAACAACGCCGCGCCGCCGAGCCAATCATGCCGCTGCACCTGTTCCGTCACCGTACCTTCGTGCTTGCCGGGCTGATCGGTTTCATCGTCGGGGTGTCGCTGTTCGGCGCGGTCACCTTCCTGCCGCTGTACATGCAGGTGGTGAAGAATGCCACGCCCACCAGCGCCGGGCTGCAGATGCTGCCGCTGATGGGTGGCCTGTTGGTGGTGTCGGCGATTACCGGGCGACTGATCAGCCGCTGGGGGCGTTACCGGGTGTTCCCGATCCTCGGCACCCTGCTGCAAGTGATTGCCCTGGGCCTGCTCAGCCGGCTACAGCTGGACACGCCCATGGCGCTGATGAACCTGTACATGGGCTTGCTGGGTGCCGGCCTGGGCATGGTCATGCAGGTGCTGATCCTGGCCGTGCAGAACAGCGTCGAATTGCGCCACATGGGCGTGGCGACCTCCGGGGCCACCTTGTTCCGCTCGATTGGCGGCGCAATCGGTGTGTCGCTATTCGGCGCCTTGTTCTCGCACAGCTTGCTGGGCGGCCTGGGCAGTGACTTCGCCGCCAGCGCCGGGGGTGCCGCGAGCCTTTCGCCGGCCGCCGTGCATGCCCTGCCCGCCGCCCTGCAGCACAGTTACCTGCAGGCGTTTTCCGGGGCAATGCATGGCGTATTCCTGCTGGCCGGGGTGATCACCAGCGTGGCTTTCGCACTGTCCTGGCTGCTGCGCGAGGTGCCGCTGCGCAAGGCCACGCAGGCGTGAACACAGGTCGACAGGCCTTCAGGCAGATGGCGAGCAGCTACCCCGAGCGGCACTGCCCCGCACTGCCTCGGCCAGTTTGCGCAGGTTGGCCTGGTGCGCATTTACCAGGCTGGTGATGCTGTTGTCAGCCGCAGTCTGCACCGAGGTGCGGCAGCTCAGCTCAGCCTGCCCCACCAGCTTCAGGCGCCACACGGCTTGCAGCGAGGCATAGCGCCCCGGCACCGTATCGAAGCGCTGTACGTCCACCCGCACTGCCGCTTTGGCGTCACCCGCCGGCCCACCCAGCTGGTCCTGCAAGGCGCTGCGAAACTCATCCACCAGGTTGGCACCCCACCATTCCGTCTCAAGAATGGCCAGGCCGCTCTGCCCTTGCCGCACCACCAGTTGCGGGCGGTCCACCTGGGGCGGCACGACCACCCGGGTCACCCGGATGTGCAGCCCGCTGTCACGCATCGGCTCGTTCGGCACCAGCGTGTGGTAATTGTTCGGCGTACTGCTGCAGCCCCCGAGCCACACCAGCAGGCTGGCCACACACACATTGCGCAGTCGTTGCATCGGCTGTCTCCTCAGGGTTCAAGCTCTGCGGCCCCGGCCGCTTTCGGCCGCCCGCGAATCAGCGACTCGGGGTGCCGGCCCAGGTAGTCGGCAAGGTCGCGCAGCGAACGCGACATGCGCTCCAGTTCGTCCAGCGTTTCGCCCATCCGCTCGCGCTGCGGGGAGTCCTCGGAAATGGCCGCATTGGCCGTGCGCAGGGTCTTGTGCACTTCGTCCAGCGCCACCTTCACATCCGGCAGCGTCTGGCCATTGAACTGTTTGAGGCTGGCGCGCAGCTCACGCAGGCTGCCGTCCAGGTTGCTGGCGATGCTTTCCAGCGGCAGCTTGGCAATGCGCTCGACCACCCGCTGCAGTTGCTCCTGCAACTGTTCCAGGCTGCCCGGCAAGGTGGGGATGGTGATGGGGTTGGCGGCCATGTCGAAGGCCACCTTGGGGGTATCCGGGTAAAAATCCAGGGATATGAACATCTGCCCGGTGATCAGGTTGCCGCTACGCGCCTGGGCCCGCAGCCCGTGCTCGACGAAGGTGCCTATCAGCCGCCGCGCCCCATCCACATCGCCCTCGGCGTGCTTGAACACCGCCAGCATCTTGCGGTGCACCGGCCCCAGCCGCTGTGGGTACACCACCGCATCGACCACCACCGGGAAGGTCTGCCGCTCGGCATCGTAGTCAAGCTTGATCGAGGTGACCCGGCCAAACTCCACGCCCTTGAACTCCACCGGCGCACCCACCGACAGGCCGCGCATGGCCTGGTCGAAGCGCAGCTGCAGGTATTGCGCCTGGCCATTGGGCGGGGCCAAGGCGGAGTCTCGGTCGGCAAACAGCTGGAAGCGGGCCTGATCGGCAGCAGGCTCGGCCTGCGGGGCAAAATCGGGCGAGCCAAAGGCCAGCCCGCCCACCAGGATCGATGACAGCGATTCGGTATCGACTTTAAGGCCATTGGCGCCAATCTGCATGTCGACGCCACTGGCATTCCAGAAGCGGCTGTCAGTGGTGACGAAACTGTCGTAGGGGGCCTGCACGAACACGCCTATCTCCACCCCTTTGCCATCGTCCTGCAGGGCAAAGGACACCACCTCACCCACCGGGATCTTGCGGTAGTAGATCGACGAGCCGACATCCAGCGAACCCAGGTCGCTGGCGGTGAGGAAGAAACGCTTGCCCTTTTCATCGAAGGTAATAGGTGGCGGCAGTTCCAGGCCGACAAAGGACTTTTCCGGTACTTTCGATTCGCCGGAATCAGCCCCGATGAAACTGCCCGACAGCAACGTATCCACCCCGGAGATTCCGCCCACGCCAATGCGCGGGCGCACCACCCAGAAGCGCGCGCCCTGAGTGGCGAACGCGCGGGCATCATCGGTCAACTGCACCTTGGCGACCACGCTTTTCTTGTCATCGGCCAGGTCCACCGTCGTGACTTCGCCAATCACCACGCTGCGGTACTTGACCTGGGTCTTGCCGGCCACCAGCCCCTCCCCCGAGTGGAAGGAAATGGCAATGACCGGGCCCTGCTGCATCCAGTTGCGCACCACCAGTGAAGCGCCAATCAGGATTGCCAGGATCGGCACGATCCACACCAGCGACACATTCCAGCGCCGGGTGCGTACTTCAACCTGCCCCGCGCCTTCGCGCTCGTCAGTCTGCTGCCCCATCAGTGCGGCCTCCCCTCGTTGGCATGGCTATCCCAGATCAGGCGTGGGTCGAAGCTCATCGCAGAAAACATGGTCAGCACCACCACCATGCCAAAGAACAGGATGCCCACCCGCGGCTCGATGGTGCCCAGCCCGCGCCGCTGCACCAACGCCGCCACCAGCGCCACCACCATGACATCAAGCATCGACCAATAGCCAATCAGCTCGACGAAGCGGTACAGCTGCGAGCGCTGGCGGCAGGCCCAGGTTGAACGGTGCTGGGCGGTGAACAGCAGCAGGCCGAGCGAGAAGAACTTGATGGCAGGCACCCCCACGCTGGCAATGAAGATGATCAGCGCGATGTCCCAGGCGCCGGCCTCCCAGAACTCCAGCACACCACCCCCAATGGTGCTTTCGCTGCCACTGCCAAGCATTTCGGTGTGCATCACCGGCAGCAGGTTGGCCGGGATGTAGAACACCAACGCCGCCAGCAGAAACGCCCAGCCCCGAGCGATGGCATTGGCTTTGCGCCGGTGAATGGCGGCGCCGCAGCGCGTGCAGGTGTGGTCACCGCTGCTCAGGTCACAGGCCTGGCCGCAGCCATGACACAGGCACAGTCCCAGTTGGTCGGCGTTGGCCGGGTGACTCATACCTGCACCCACAAGTCGCGAATATCCTTACCGGCGATACGGATGATCAGCATGCTCAGCGCGGCCAGGGCCAGCAGGCCTATACCAGGGATGACATCGAGCAGCCCGGCCAGCTTGATCACCGCCACCATCGCCCCCAGCAGGCATACTTCCAGCATGCTCCACGGTCGCAGGCTTTCCAGGCCGCGCATGCACAGGGCAAAACCGGGGGCACGCTGGCCGGCCAGGGCAAAACTCAACACCCAGCACAACATGGCAATCTGCAGCACCGGCGCAAAGATGATCGACAACGCCATGACCAGGGCGATGAAGGTGATGCTGCCGTGGCTGAGGATCTGCACGGCATCCCATAACGTCGCCGAATGGGTGAGGCCCTGCATGCCGATGGTCATCACCGGGTAGGCGTTGGCGAACACCAGCAGGATGCCGCCGGTCACACTCAAGGCCAGCCGCTGCTCGATGGTCAATGACGTATGCCGGTAGAGCACGCCGCCACAGCGCTGGCAAAGGGCGCGCTGGTGCTTGAGCAAAGGCGCACGCTGGTACACCGTGTCGCAGTACTCACAGATGATCAGATCCTGGGGCTGGGTCATGGCGTGTCCACGGTTAGCCCGACGTGGGGGTCACATGCAATGGCGAACTCTGTTATCCGGTGTAGACCATGCAGACAAATACGCCATCCCCAACCGATGACGGACTATCCTGTGAAACGGGCTTTCTGCCCGGTGGAGGTGTGCCATGCGTACGTTCACGTGGAGTTACCTGCTGGTGCTGCTGTGCGCCGCATCCGCAGCCCAGGCGCAGTCGGTAGTGCCGCTCAAGGGCCAGAGCAGCCAGCAGATGCAACTGGATATAAATGATTGCAATACCGTCGCTACCAACGCCGCGAACAGCACCGCGACGTCCAGCGAAGCCCATGTCGGTGGCCGGGTGCGTGGTGCGGCGGCAGGCGTCGCCGCCGGTGCCGTGGGCGCACAAGTGCGCGGCAACCAGCACGAGGAGCTGTATGACCGGGCCAGTGACGATGCCAAACAGCAATACCGGCAGAACCGTGCCGGCGAAACGGCCGCTGCCGGTGCGGCGGTCGGCGGCATGCGCCAGCGCCAGGACCGGCGCCAGGATCGGCGCAGCGAAGGCGAGGCCAAAACCCAGGCCCATGCCAGTGCCTACAGCGGTTGCCTGCAAGGGCGCGGCTATCAGATCAATCCTTGATCAGCGGGCACGCCATGCCCCTGGATGTACAGCATGGCGTGCCGCCTTCAGAACTTCGCCAGCTCTTCCCGACAGAACTCGACGAACAATTGCGCAGGCTTGGTCAGTTGCACCCGCTTCAACCAGGCCGCCGCCAGCCCCGACAGCGCCACCGGCTCGGCGATATCCAGCAGGGCCAGGCGCTGGCCGTCGTAGGTGTATTCCGAATGCGGTCGGGTCACCAGCAGCGAAAAACCGAAACCCTGCCCGACCATGCCCCGCACCATCTCGATCGACGGCGAGCTGAAGACGATGTTCGGCGTCAGGCCCATCTCGTTGAACAGGCTGACGAAGTAGGTACGGCTGGGGGCCACGTCCAGCAGGATCATCGGCTCCGGGCACAGGTCGCGCAGCGATACCTGGGCCTGGCCGGCAAAGCGGTGGTTTTCTGGCAGCAGCACGTAAGGTTTTTGCGGCGGCATCAGCGGCTCGGCTTCGATGGTGCCGTCCAGGTCATGATCATAGAGAAACGCCAGGTCGAACGTTCCGGCCGTCAGGCCCTGGATCAGCTCCTGCTGCTCGCCGTCGCGCAGGCGGATATCCACGCCTGGGTAACGCTGGCGAAAGGCGGCGATCAGGCGCGGCAGATACAACGGTGCCACGGTTTCGAAACAGCCGATGTCGATCTGCCCGGCGACGGTGTCGTTGTCAGCCAGGGCGTTCTGCTCGAACTCGTGGGCCATCTGCAGCAGCGATCGGGTCTTGGCGTAGAAACGCTTGCCGCTGGGCGTCAGCGACACACCCTGAGCATGGTGGCGAATGAACAGCTGCACGCCGAAGCTTTCTTCCAGGCTCTTGATGGCCGTGGAAATGGACGGCTGGGCGATGTACAGCTGGCGCGAGGCCTCGGCAACGCTACCGGCCTCCACGGTGGTGACGAAGTACTTCAGTTGTCGCAGGGTATAGGCAGCCACGGGCACCTCTTTGACGCCGGTTTGGGCGCGCAGGGATCATGCCTGACACTTTAACCCCGCTGGCTGGCGGACGGGGGCCGGGTGATGAAGGATTTACCTATGGCTTGAGCAGTTTTTTTGTAGAGCGATCGCCCGAGCCCGGGAACAGCTGCTGGCCAAATACTCCCGAACGTCTTTACTGATACCCAACGGCCTCAGCATTACGGTGTACGCCTATGAAGATCGTGGTCACCAGCATTCTCGTCGACGACCAGGCCAAGGCCCTGGCCTTCTACCACTACGTACTCGGTTTCGAGCCCAGGCACGACATCCCCATGGGCCGGCACCGCTGGCTGACCCTGACCTCGCCCAACGATCCCAGCGGCGTCGAACTGCTGCTGGAGCCAGACGCGCACCCGGCGGCCAAGGTGTACAAGGCCGCGCTCAAGCAGGATGGCATCCCCGCCACCTCGTTTGGCGTGCGCGATATACAGGCCGAATACACCCGCCTCTGCGCGGCGGGCGTGCAGTTCACCCAGCCGCCCACCGACATAGGCCCCGTCACCGTGGCCGTGTTCGATGACACCTGTGGCAACCTGATCCAGATCGCCCAGAAACACAGACAGCCCCACGCGCACCAATAAGGAAAACAGATGCGCCACGAATTCAGCGAAGTACTCAACGACCTGGTCGATTACTTTCTGCTTGGCGATATCCAGCTGCTCGAACGTTTCAAGCAGGAGCATGCGCTACCGGACGACCTCGCCTACGCCTTCACCCATGGTGACAGCGGCGACAAAGCGGTACGCGAAGGCGTCGTGCTGCCGCTGGCCGGGGTCGACAACCTGCCCTACCGCATTCTGTTCACCCTCGATGGCCATACCCCGGCCCTGCGCGAAGCTGGCAGCCGCCTGAAGCACCGGCGCAATGGCTATGTGCTGCGGGTCGAGCACGGGGCGTTGATGCTGTACACCTGGCGCATCCTGCAGCACTTCACGCCCAAGACCCTGGGTGACCTGATTGCCCGCTACCAGGTGCCGGGGCGGCCGATCATCGAGCTGGACAATGGCTGGTATGACGTTGAGGTGCTGGCGGGGGCACTGGTGCGCGACGGATTGTACGAGCCGGCGTTCGAATTCGTGTTGAAGAAACGCTGGAGCCGGGGTGAGGCAACTGAGGTGGATACGAGCTATGCCTTTGGCTTGCGTGGCTACTTCGACTGATTGATGGCCTGTGCCGGCCTCTTCGCGGGCTCGCCCGCGAAGAGGCCGGCACAGCTGCCCCATCAGTTGATATCCCGGTCCTTGGTCTCGGGCAGGAACAGGATCCCCAACACCGCCGTCATTACCGCGATCACGATCGGGTACCACAAGCCGTAATAGATATCCCCGGTCGCCGCCACCATGGCGAACGCAACCGTCGGCAGGAAGCCGCCGAACCAGCCATTACCGATGTGGTAAGGCAGCGACATCGAGGTGTAGCGGATACGCGCCGGGAATAGCTCGACCAGCCAGGCAGCAATCGGGCCGTAAACCATGGTCACGTAGATCACCAAAATGGTCAGCAGCAACAGCACCATCGGGTAGTGGATCTTCGCCGGGTCGGCCTTTTCCGGGTAGCCTGCTTCTTTCAACGCACCACTCAAGGTGGCGGTAAACGCCTCACTCTGCACCTTGAAGTCCGCTGCGGCCATGCTGCTGCCTTCAAAGCTCGGCAGCACCCGCTCACCAATGCGAATCTGCGCCACGCTGCCAGGTTCGGCCGCCTGGTTGGTGTAGGGAATGGCGCGCTTGGCAAGGAGGCTCTTGGCGATGTCGCAGGAGCTGGTGAATTTGGCCTTGCCCACCGGGTCGAACTGGAACGCGCACTGGCCAGGGTCAGCCACCACCACGACCGGGTTCTGCTCCTGGGCGACGAACACATCCGGGTTGCCGTACTCGGTCAACGCCTTGAAGATCGGGAAATAAGTCAGCGCAGCGATGATGCAGCCGGCCATGATGATCTTCTTGCGGCCAATGCGGTCAGACAGGCTGCCGAAGAGGATGAAGAACGGCGTGCCGATCAGCAACGAGCCGGCAATCAGCAGGTTGGCCGTCTGCGGCTCGATCTTGAGCATCTGCAACAGGAAGAAGAGTGCATAGAACTGCCCGGTGTACCAGACCACGGCCTGCCCGGCGGTGCCGCCCAGCAGCGACATGATCACCACCTTGAGGTTATCCCAGCGGGCGAACGACTCGGTCAACGGTGCCTTGGATGCCTTGCCCTCGGCCTTCATCTTCAGGAACACCGGCGACTCGTTGAGCTGCATGCGGATGTACACCGAAATCGCCAGCAGCAGGATCGACAGCAGGAACGGCACCCGCCAGCCCCAGGCCTCGAACACCTCGGTACCCATGACCGTGCGGCAGGTCATGATCACCAGCAGCGACAGGAACAGCCCCAGGGTCGCGGTGGTCTGGATCCAGGCGGTAAAGAAGCCGCGTCGGCCCTTGGGCGCATGTTCAGCCACATAGGTGGCCGCGCCGCCGTACTCGCCACCCAGGGCCAGGCCCTGCAGCAAACGCAAGGTGACCAGGATGATCGGCGCGGCCACGCCAATCGCGGTGTAGCTTGGTAGCAGGCCCACCAGTGCCGTAGACAGGCCCATGATGACGATGGTGATGAGGAAGGTGTGCTTGCGCCCGATCATGTCGCCCAGGCGACCGAACACGATAGCCCCGAACGGTCGTACGGCAAAACCGGCGGCAAAGGCCATCAAGGCGAAGATGAACGAGGTGGTTTCATTGACGCCGGCAAAGAAGTGCTTGGCGATGATCGCGGCCAGTGAACCATACAGGTAGAAGTCGTACCATTCGAACACCGTGCCCAGGGACGAGGCGAAGATGACCTTGCGCTCCTCCTTGGTAATGCCGCGTTGGGGCGCGCTACTGCCCGTGGATGCGCTGTCGATAACCGCCATGGGTTGCCTCCGTCTTGTCGTCATGCAGGCCGGAGCACCTCACAGGGAGTAAGTCACATCCCTTCCACCGTCGCACCCAGGCCCTAGGGCTTGCTTTGGTTGCGCGAAGCACGACGAGGCGGGCCGCCTCGGATCGCAGCAAGGTAACTGAAGCATAATCGGGTTTGCCGGGATATCCACCCGCCAGGCCAGCCATCAAGACCGACTATGTCCGCAAATGCATCAACGCGCCGCCAAGCCCTGCTGTGCCTCGCACTCGACAAAACCCAGGCGCAACCTGCCCGGATGCGCGTCGGAACGACCAAAGCCCAAGCGGTCGTAGGCGATTACCCGGTACCCGGTGGCTTGCGCCAACTGCGCTGGGAAGTCGCGCTACAACGCCACACACCCCAGCGAATCATGCAGCAGGACAATGGGCGCCCCCTGTGCCTGCAACGGCGTCCAATCCTGGGCGAACAACTTGCCTTGCGCGGTGTCGACCCAGTGCTCGCGCATGTGCAGGTTGCTCATACCCCCTCCGCGACCGGCCCCTTCAACTCCACCTGGTTGCCATCCGGGTCATAGCAGTACAGCGAAAGCCCCTCGCCTTCAGCGCCATAACGCTTTTCTGCCGGCTCCACTTTTACCCCGGCGGCTTCCAGGTAGGTGATCAAGGCGGCCTCATCGAACGGTTCGATACGCAGGCAGAAATGGTGCAGGTTGCGCCCTTCCACCCCCGGTGCCGCCCCGCCCGGCCGGCCCAGCGGGCCGTCCAGGGTCACCAGGTCGATCATCGCTGTGCCGGTTGCCAGGTGCACCATGCCCAGGTCTTCGCGCACGCGGCTGACTGCGCAGCCGAGCAACTCGGTGTAAAAAGCAACGCTGCGCGGCAGGTCGCTGACCCGCAACACAAGGTGATCGATGTGCTTGATGGTGAACGGTCGCATGCCTGGGCTCCTTCTTGGCGTTTCACGCAATGACGTTCGCCACCATAGCCCAGGTCGCTGGAGCGTGGCCAGAATCAGCTACTCGTTCACCAAGCGTTGCAGCACGCCCCCTTCATGGTGCGCCAGGATACGCAGCAGCTGGTCGACCAGCGCACGGTCCGGGGCATCCAGGTGGAAGTGGTGCCCGCCTGGGTGCCAGGAGACCTTCGCCTGGCTGGGCAAGGCGGCCTGACGCCGGGTAAAGGCCTCCCCGGTGAATGCCCCCTGCCGGCCGAACAGCAGATACAACGGGCAGCGGATCTGGCTTAGCAGGTCGCACGCTTCGCGCTCGGTCAGCGGCATGGGTTCGGGCAACACCAGCCGCGGGTCGTGGCGCCAGCAATAGCCATCGCCCAGCTGCAGCAGGTCGCGCAATGCCAGCAGCCGTGCGGCACCTTCCGACAGTTCGGTGTCAAGGCGCTCGCGCCGTTGCGCCAGGGCGGTGTCCAGGTCGTCGAAGCGGCCGACATCCGGCTCGGCAAAGCCCGGCAGCTGGCTGCGCTGAACCATGCGTTTGAGCCGGTAGGCCCGCGCCAGGTGCTGCACGCGGTCATCCTCGGCCACCGTGAACGGGGCACCCATGCCGTCGAGGAAGGTCATGCTGGCAATGCCACTGGTCATGGCCGCCAGTAGCGACGCCACACCGGTGCCCATGCCATGGGCCAGCACATGGAATTGCGCCAGGCCCAGGCTGTCGGTCACCGCCAGCATGTCTTCGGCATGCTCCCACAGGTAATAGCCACTGTCGCGGCGGCGATGGTCCGAACGGCCATGGCCGACCAGGTCGGGGGCCACCACAAAGCAACCGTCCAGCATCGGTGCCAGGCGTTCGAACGAGGCAGCGTTATCCAGCCAGCCATGCAAGGCCAGTACGGGAATACCGTCTTCGGCGCCCCAGGTGCGGACCGCTATTTCAATACCATCGAGGTCGAGCAGGTGATCTTTCGGGCTGCACAGCGAACGCATTGCAATTCTCCTTGGCTGCCTGCGTCTTGGCCTACCCCACCCTCTCGCACATCCCCCCTCGCCGCTAGCCCCTCACCGACCCGCGCATGCGCAGTACCGACCCTTGACGACAACTATCTACCGCACCATGGCGCCTTGATGAGCGTGGACTATTCGCCCCCAACGCAAGAGACCGTTGCCATGACCAACCCCACGCCGTTACATGAAAGCCAGATAACCCGAACATTACCGAAATGGAGCAAGGTTCTTCAGCCCGCCCATACGCACAAAGTGCTGCAAAGCCTGCGCAAGGTGTATCTGGATGAAGAGGGCTCCCCTTATTCTTGGTACGCCACTGCCGATGAGCCAGCGCGTGAGCAGTTGCACAGTGCTATCGAAACGCGGAACAAACGCCTGGTAGAAGTCAGGCAGGCACTGGCGGGTTTCCAGGACATCATCGGCTTCTGCACCCCTCTGCTGACCGAGCGCCTGAAGGTGAGCGTGCCCGTAGACAGGGCGCAATATGTGTTCCAGCCCTTTGAATCAGACGCCAACATCTGGGTCGGCGTACCCGACGTAGAAACGCCCTTGGTCCCCGACCTTGAGGTGGATGTCCTGGCCACCCGCCCTGTGGGCGAACCGCAAACACGCAGCTTGCTGGAGGCGGCCCTGCACAATTTCGAGGGCCTGGCCGAAGTAGGTCCTTACAGCAGACTCACCAGCGCTGCTGGCAGCGATTCGCCCCTACCGGGCCTGACGATGGCGGACTTCGTCACCCATTGTCGGGCGCTGGACCTTGGCGAACGCTATCAAGAGCATCTGCTGGCAACCCATGAGGGCGTCAATCGCGCCGAAGTCCAGCGCCTGTCAATCGCAGCGAGTCGCGAGGCCCTGAGGGTTCAAGTACTGATTGCAAAACTCAAAGGCCTGCTGAGCAAACATGGGCTCGATGCCCTTGGCCAACTGTGCGATGGCGAGCCTCACCCCACCTATGAAAAACAGCCACTGCATTGCTGGAACTTCAGTCTGTTCGGCATCCCTGTCCACGAAGTACTGTTCATCGGGCCAGACAATGCTGATCGGCAAAACCCCTGTGTCCTCTATTTACCTGGCGACAGCGAGCACCCGGTGAGGGAGTTTGCTTCTCGCCAGGAAGCCGCCAAGCATCTGCGCAGCCGGCTATTGCAACGCGAGTTTCGCCAAGCCCTGGTGCATTTCGCCTACAAGGACAGGCAAAAGGAACTGGCCGACAAACTGGAACATGCGCTGTTCGAAACGGATGAAGCAGGCAGACGCAAACCCCGAGACATGCCCGTGCTCCATTTCACCCCCTCACCAATCAGAACCGACCCTTGGGCGACCTTGTACAACGCACACCTTGCGCGCATGAAGGCCGACGCAAAAACCATTGCCGTCCCCACCGCCGAGGTCGACGCCAGGGCCCGTGACAAGCGCCTTAAGCAGTGGCTTGAGTTGGGCATGAATGTGCTGAACGTCGCCGCGTTTTTCGTGCCTGGGTTGAACACGGTCATGCTTGGCGTTTTCGCTTTCGATCTGATGAGCTCGGTGTTCACCGGCTTCGAGGCGTGGGAAGAAGGCGATACCCGCCAAGCACTGGCGCAACTGGAGTCGTTGGCAATCAACGCGGCGGTGATTGCCGGTTTTGCCACAGGCGCCAAGCTCGTCCAGGCGTCAGGCTTTGTCGATGCGCTGACAAGTGTGTGGCATGAAGACAAAGAACTGCTCTGGCACCCCGACATGAAGCCCTATGCGAGCACAACGGCTATCCCTGATGGGGCCCAACCTGACTTGCTCGGCCATGTGCACATCGATGGGAAAACCTTTCTGAAGCTGGACGGGACGCTGTACGAAGTGTTTCAGGGCGCAGAACAACAATGGCAGGTGCGCCACCCCGATGACGCGCATGCTTATGCCCCACGCTTGCTGCACCATGGTAACGCCCGCTGGCAACTGGCTCATGAACAGCCACTGGAATGGGACCGCGAACAACTCATGCGCCGCCTTGGCGGCTATGGCGCAGGCCTGGATGAGCGCGAACTGGACAATGCCATGCGCAGCACCGATACCGATCAAGACGTAGTGCGCCGTGCCCACGCAGCCGGCCTGCGTCCACCCGCCTTGTTGCTCGACACGCTACAGCGCCTGCAACTGGATAACCAGGCACAACAGATCATCACCCGCGTACGCCATGGGCTGGCGCTGGCTGCGTACGAAAACTTTGCCTTGCCTGAGTTGCTGCGCCTGCCGGGGTGGCCTGAGGGGCATGTGCTCAAGGTTTACCAAGGACCAGAACCTTGGGGCGAATCTGTGCACTACGGCCCTGTTGACACGGTTGGCCCGGTAGAAATAGAAGTTACCCGTAACGACCTGGACAATGGCCAGTTGAGCCAGACAGTGTTAGCGCAGATGGATGAAGAAGCCATCCTACAGTTGCTGGGCGAAACGCCGACCGAGCACCGATCATCCGCATTGAACAACACGCTGGCAGAACACCTGGAACAACATCGCGACGCTCTGCTAACCAGCCTGCAGCAAAGTCACCGCCCCACCCTCCCCCCAACCGTGCAACCACTCGCCCGGCAGTTTCCCGGCCTGCCGGACAGTGCACTTGAAGAACTGCTGGCAAACATCGGCAACGCCGAACGGGAAAACCTGAGAAACGGACGGGTGCCTCTTCGCATTGCCGAAGAAGCTCGCCTTCTGCAAGCTCGAGCGCGGCTTGACCGCGCCATCCTCGGCATTTTCAGGCCCAGCCTGGCCAACGACGACAGCCTGTGCCTGATACAGGCGCTGCAAGCCGAGCACCCGCAGGCGGACTCGGCGCAGTTGCTGGAACTCGCCCTTGGCGATCGCCAGCACTGCGCCTCGCTGCTCGGCCAGCAACCCATCAATCCCAGGTTCCGCTCCCCCTTGCGATTGGCCAACGGCCAGCTTGGCTATCCCCTGAGCGGCCATGGCTTGCAACGGCGCGTCTTGCCGGCCGCGCGTCGACTTCGGGCCCTCTACCCCGAACTCAGCAGCCAGCAAATCAGCGCACTGCAAACCGAGCTTGCCCAGGGAGGCGACCTGGGTAGCGCAATCAGCCAACTGGAAGCCGAGCAGCGCACCCTCAACCGTGATCTCAACCGCTGGGTTAGCACCTCGCGCACCCTGGATGAACGCTTTGATCGCCAGCAATTCACCGAGCGGCTGATGAGTGCTTCGCGGCGTGAAGGCGGCGCACAACGCGCAGTGCTGGTGCTGAGCCACATGCAACTGGAAGCGCTGCCAGCGTTCACTGCCCGAATGCCGCATATCCGGCAACTCGTCCTTGATGGGTTGCAGATGCGAGGCCTGGAGGGTGGCTTCCTGGCAAACTTCCCTGACCTGGAAACCCTGGAAATCATCAGCAACCCGGATATGGACGCCGAAACATTGTTCGAGGCGCTGAAGTCTGTGCCACGGCTACGCGAACTGAGCCTGACAGGCAATGGTTTAACTACCATTTCAGCCACAGCCCGACAAGCCATCGGGGCGATGCCCAGCCTGCGGGTACTGGGCCTCGGCCGTAACCGGCTGCAGCTCGATGACGCCAGCCTGGCCTTCCTGACGCGCTTGCCCCTGGATGCACTCGGCCTAAGCAACAATCAAATCACGCTTGATGAAAGCCTTGCCGCTCAGTTTCAGGACATGGTCCACCCTAAGGTACTGGACATGACTGGCAACCCACTGCGACTGGCGCCAGACCTGCGCTTCATGGCCCGCCTCAGCCACCTGAACCTCGACCGTTGCGAACTGCAGCAGTGGCCCGACAGCCTGACAATCCTCATGAGCCAGCCCCAGTACCAGCTGCGCTATCTGAACCTTTCCTCCAACCGCATTCGTACCCTGCCAGACTTGCCAGGTGTACTGCGCACCCCGTTCGCCCGCGATGTCGCCGCTCGCTTGCCTGAGCGCCGCTGGCTGTTCAACTACAACACGCTGGAAGCCGAGGCACGTGCGCGCCTGGGCAGCAGTGGCGTCAATGTATTCGAGCACGCCGAAGACGTCCCCCCGTGGCAAGGCCTTTTCCGTGACGGGGCAAGCAGTGCCGAAGAGCAGCTGTGGAGCAATCTGTTTGATCAAGGTGAAAACGCAGCGTTGCTGGGGGTACTCGAGCGTCTTGCCCAGTCGGCAGAAGCGCGGCGTGATGCCCAGGCCCTGGGGGCGCGTGTATGGGACCTGCTGGATGCCGCTGCCCACGACACCGTGCTGCGCGAACGCCTCGCCACCGTGGCCGGGGACTTCCCCCCAACCTGCGGCGACGCAGGTGCCGACGCCTTCAGTGCCTTGGAAATAGAAGTGCTGGCCCATCACGCTGCAGGCCATGCCGGTAGTCGACCGGCCGACCTGCTGAACCTGTATCGAAAGTTGTATCGACGCGATCAGGTCAATCAACTGGCCGACCGCATCAGCTGGAAACGGTCCTTGCGCAAGCAGGCGTTGCTCGATGATGTCTTCGATGAAGATCTCCCCTCATACGATGTGCTCGACGAGCCCTCTGCCTTTCCGGACACAGATTTGGAAACGGGGCTGGTGGACGATATCGAGCTGCGCCTGGCCTTGCGCCAGTCCCTGGCTACCGCGCTGGACTACCCTGAGCCGAGCAGCGGCATGTTGTACCGCAGCACGGCCAGGATCAACCAAGCAATCATTGACAGGGTGAAAGCTGCGGTGCTTGTTCTGGATACGGATGCCACCGCTCGAGAGCAATGGTTGAACCAGCAGCCGGGCTGGGTTGAGTACCTGAAACGAGAGCATGCGGCGCAGTTCAACCTGATCACCGACTTTTGGCGGCCAGGCTTGGACTACCTGTATCACTGCCTGGATGAAACCGCAGACCCGGTGACGTCCCTGGACAGTTCTTTGCTACGAGCCCTGGCCAGCGTCATGCCTGAAAACCCATTGGATGCTAGTGGCACTCTGCAACGCGTGGCGATCAACGAACAGCAGTATCGCCAAGCCGTGGACGTGCTGAGCGCCGAGCAGCAACAGGTTGAAACTGGTCTGCTGACCAGCCTCACTCGCCAGCTGCAGACACTCGGCAATTAAACCCTGCTCGCTGGACGCGCAGGTCTTCAAAGAAGGCCTGCCGACCATTCACCTGTCAGAAGACACGCCGACAACCGCATACGCATGACAGACCTGGGCAGGCAATTATCTACCGCACAGGGCGCCAGCGTATGCGGCCCCATAGCGGCTCCCGTCCACGGAGTGCCGACATGAGCCACACCCCTTATCACCACGCGCAAATGGTGCGTACCCTGCCCGGCTGGAGCAAGGCGTTGCACAGCGAGCATGCCAGCCAGATCATGGCGCGCTTGCACAAGGACTACCAGGACAGCCAGGGTATTACCTGCGCCTGGTATCAACAGGCAGACGAACCCACCCGCCAGGCCCTGCAGCGCGCCATCGCCAAGCGTGATGCCAGCAACAGGGCCTTGCACGCGGCGCTCGGCAACTTGCAGGGCGTGACCGAGTTCTGCGCCCCGTTACTGCAAGAACAGCTCAACATCGACACCCCGGTAACCCAGGCGCAATACGTTTATCAAGCCACCACGGTGAAGCAACCACGCGGGGTGCCCGGGGGCCCTGCCGTGCAGTATGAGCGGGGCGAGATTGTGTCCAAGGGTGCCCCGCAGTACCGCAGCCTGCTCGAAGCGGCCCTGCACAATTTCGAAGGCCCGGCCGACACCACGCGGTTCAGCCGCCTGCAGCACAGCCGCCAGGACATCAGGTCCATGACTGGGCTGACGGTGCCAGCCTTCATCGACCAATGTCGGGCGCTGAACCTGGGTCGGCGCTACCAGCAGCACCTTGACCAGGTCTTCGACGGAGCAAACAAGAACGAGCTGCAGCAGCTGGCCATCAACGCCCGGCGCGACGAGTTTCGCGTGCAAACCCGTATCGCTGCTTGCAAAGGCTACCTCAGCCCCGCCGGATCTTCCGCGCTGCATGGCCTGTGTGCCGAAAACGCCAACCCCACCTATCAGGGCCGCCCCCTGCGTTGCTGGCAACTGCAGTTGTTTGGCATCCCGATCCACGAACTGCTGTTCATCGCGCCCATGCAAAACCGCAAGCATGACCCGGTATTTCTCTACAACCCGGTGGATGGCGATGCGCTCAGGGAGTTCGCCTCGCTGGGCGATGCACGCAGGTACTTGCGCCAGCAACTGCTGCAGGACGACTACTGCAAGCGCTTCGTCGCCCTGGCATTGCAATCACAACAGGCGACGTTGAACAAGCGGCTCGCGCGCGCCCTGTATAGCAACGCCGACCAGGAAGACGGGGCGCAGCTGAAACCTCGCAAGTCGATACACCTGGAATCCATCGACAGAAACCTGCCAGATGCCCCTTGGGCATTACTGGAATCCAGCCACCTTGCCCGCCTGAGAGCTGATGCTCGCCAGGTCGCGGTGCCCACCGAAGATGTCGACGCCAGAGTACGCTTGCAGAACATCGAATACTGGCTGGACCTGGGCATGACCGTGCTGAATGTGGCAGCGATGGTCGTGCCATGCCTGAACCCGATCATGCTGACCCTCGGCGCCGCGCAGATCATGGGCAGTGTATTCGAGGGCGTCTCGGCCTGGGAGGAAGGTGACAATGCCGAGGCTGCAGCCCAGCTTGAGTCGGTGCTGCTGAACATTGTCACGGTCGCTGCCGTAGGTGGCGGTGCCGTGGCGCTGAAGGCTTCCGGCTTCGTCGACGCCATGCAGAGCATCGTCAAGGATGGCAAGGACTACCTGTGGAACGCCACGCTGAAGGACCATGCAAGCCCGGTGTCGATTGGCGAAGACCTTGAACCCGATGTGCAGGGCCGTTATACGGTTGACGGGCGTTACTACATACGCATCGAGGGTGTTGTGTACGAACAGTTGCAGGAACGCGGCCAATGGCGGATTCCCCACCCGCAAGAGCCGCAGGCCTATCGGCCAGTGGTTCGGGACAATGGCGCAGGCGCTTGGCGCGCGGCACACGAAGAGCCCCTCGAGTGGGATGACTTGCAGTTGGTGCGGCGCTTGGGGCCGATCAGTGAAGGCCTGGATGACGGCGAATTGCAGGCGGCACTGCAGTGCTCAGGGGTGCAAGGCGGTGAACTTCGCCAAACCCAGGTTGCCGCACAGCCTCCCCCCGCCTTGCTGGCCGACGCACTCGACCGGCTGCAAACACATGCCCAGACCAGCCTGCCCGAAGAAGCCGGGCCCCTGGCCCGGCAGTTTCCGGGCGTGCCGCAGCGTGCCATTGGGCAGATCATGGCCAGGACCTGCGCCCGTGAACGTCTGCTATTGGGCCAAGGCAGGGTACCCTTGCGCGTCGCCGAAGAAGCCCGGGGCTTGCAGGCACACGCTCGCCTGAGCAGGGCCTTGCTGGGGCTCTGGCGACCTGACCTGGCCACCGCCGACAGTAGCGTGCTGGATGCCGCGCTCAAAGCCGAGCACCCTGGCCTCGATGCACGCCAACGGTATGAAATGGCAGTCTCCGATCGGCTGCATGCAGCCAGGCTGATCGGACAGCAACCGATCAGGCCAGGCTATCGATCGCCCATGCGTCTGGCCGACGGTCGCGTTGGCTACCCACTCAGTGGAAGGCTGCATTGGGCCTGTACCGCAGATCGACGTCTGCGTGCACTCTACCCTGCCCTGAGCGCAAGCGAGCGCAATGCCTTGCGGCGTCAACTAAGCCAACGCGGCAGCGTCACAGCACAGCTCAGGGCGCTGGAGATCGAGCGTGACGCCCTCGACGTCACGCTGCGCAACTGGGTGAATCAGAGCACTGAAACCCAACGCGAGAGCAGCGGCGTGGTCCGCGACCTGGTAAATGCAGCCTGGCGTCGTGACGACCCTGACAACCTGACGCTGCAGCTGCTGCACGTCGACACGATGCCATCGTTGCCGGCTCGCTTCGATCACATCACCACCCTGAACATTCGCGCTATCGGCATCCGCCAGCTGCCCGCAGACTTTTTCCAGAGCTTCCCCTCCCTGCGCACACTGTGCCTGGCGCTAAGCCCGGAACTCGACTTCGAAGGCCTGTTCCAGGCGTTGGCCTTTACCCCTCAACTGGAAGTACTGGAGCTGGGCAACAACCAGCTCGGCAGCCTGACCGAGGCAATGCGTCAGCGCCTGGGTGGCCTTTCTCACCTGCGCAGGCTGAGCCTGCGCCTGAACACGTTGCAGCTTGCCGAAGCCGACTTGCAGACCCTTGCCCAGCTGCCCCTCGAAGACCTTGACCTGGAGAACAACCACATTGTGCTGAGTGAAGCGCTAGCTGCGCGTTTCGCCGACATGCGCAGCCTGCGCGACCTGCGCCTGACCAACAACCCGCTGGGGCAGGCGCCTGACGTGACCGGCCTGACATCGCTGGCCAACTTGCAACTGCGCAACTGCAGCCTGCGTGAATGGCCGCGTGGCCTTACATCATTGATGGCGCAGACCGACCTGCAATTGCGTCACCTCAGCCTGAGCGACAACCCGATCGGCCAGGTGCCGGACCTCGATCAGGTGCTGACCAGCCCCTTTGCCGACGCCCTGCGTACGCCAGGTCGCGATACTTTCTGGGGCTTCAACGAAAACGCTCTGGACGCCGACAGCCGCCGCCGCCTGCGCACGGCTGGCGTCGACGTGCATGGCGACGAGGAGCTGCCGGATGCCAGTGTGGACTTCTGGCTCGTGGATGCCAGACCGGAACAGGCGCAGCTCTGGGACGAGCTGTTCGAGGGTGACGCAAACCGGCATTTGCGCGAAGTGGTCGAACGCGTAGCGGGCTCGCGGCAAGCCGAGCGCAACCTGCGAGCGCTGACCCAGCAGGTCTGGCAGCTGCTTGAACAGGCGGGGCGAGACGAGGCGTTGCGCACCCATCTGGACAATGTCGCGCAAGACTACCCGCCCACCTGTGGCGACGCCGGTACCGATGCGTTCAGTGCCCTCGAGCTCGAAGCCCAGGTGTTCAGGCAACTGGCCGAGGAAGCGGAGCGCCCTGCCTACCTGTTCAACTTTTTCCGAAACCTCTACCGCCGCGAAATGGTCAACGCCCTGGCCGAACGGATCCAGCTCGCCCGCCAGGCCCGCCAGGCGCGCTTGCTGGAGCTGGAACGGCTGCCCGCCCAGGCTCAGCCCGCAAGGCTCGACGTGCCTGAGCTGGACCGCCTGGACGAACTGAGTGACAACGCCCTGCTCACTGGCGGCACGGACCTGATAGAAATACGCCTGGCCTTGCGCCAGTCACTGGCAGAACCGCTCAATTTCCCGGAAACCAGCCAAGGCATGCTCTATCGCCAAGAAGCGATGATCTCGGGACGTGTGGCCAGCAATGTCGAACGCGCTGTCCTGCGGCTGGACGATACCGCTACAGAACGCAGGGCCTGGGTTGCGCGACAGCCCAGCTGGCAACGCTACCTTGCCCAGCGCTTCGCCAGCCGGTTCGCAGCGCTGGACGCGCGTTGGTACCAAGGCATGCAGTACCTGGATTATTGCCTGGATGCCGAAAGCGAAGCAGTTAGTTCACTGGATCGCGCGGTGCTGCAATCCCTTACCGAGATACTGCCCGCGCCACCGCTGGATGCAACCGGCCAATTGCACAGAATGGACCTGGGCAGCCAGGCTTACGACCAGGCCAGCCGGCGCCTGAATGCCGGGCGTGACCAGCAGCGCGAAGCGTTGTTCGAAACGCTCACGCACGCGCAAGACCCCAACAACTAACCCTGCTACTGCCCACGCAGGTCTTCGAAAAAGGCCTGCCTGCCATCTACCTGGCTGGACGCCCGTGGGGCAGCGGCTGCATCTGCATTGGCGGCCTCGACATGCCAGTAGCAGTGCTGCACCGCGCGGGTCACCGCGACGTAGGCCAGGCGTTGCACTTCTTCCTTCTGCGCCGTATCGAACGGTTGGGCATCCCCGGCCTTGCCCAGCCCGGCCTGGCGATACACCTGGTTCTTGTAGGGCGAGCTGGTCAGGTACTGGCAGTCGCCCAGCATGAACACCGCATCGGCCTGCAAGCCTTTGGCACTGTGGTAGGTCAGCTGACGTAGCCGGCGCTGCTCGGCCGGCAATGCCGCCTCGGCGTGCAGCACGCTTTGCAGGTGTTCGTTCATCAAGGCCCTGTCGCTGCCCTTGCGGTACAGCATCATGACCGTCTCGCCCCGTTGGTAGTGCTCGATCAGCGTTTCACCCAAGGCGGCCTCGTCACGGTCGAACACCTTGACCGCAGAACCCGGCAATTCGGCTGCCGGGCCACTGGCGCGGGCTTTCTTGCCGGCAATCGCCGGGGTGCCTTTGACCAGGTGCTCGGCCGCGTCGATCACCTGCTGCTGGCAGCGGTAGTTGTCGACCAGCATCACCCGCGTGTTGGCCGGCGACGGGAAGGCTTTGGTGAATTCCATGAAGTACTTGGGCGAACTGCCACGCCAGCCATAGATCGACTGCCAGTCGTCACCCACGCACAGCAGCGACGAATGCTGGGCATGGCGCCCGGTGTGCATGGTCGGGCCACGTCGGCGGATTTCAGCAAGGCTGGCACGCAACCAGCTGACGATCTGCGGCGACACGTCCTGGAACTCGTCGATCATCAGGTGCGCCAAAGGCCGCAACAACGGGTCGGGCAGCAGTTGCAGGTTTTCCGGGTTGTTCTCGCTGAACAGGGCGAACATGCGGTTGTAGCTCATCACCGGCGGCGACTGGTCCAGCAGGTGTGCTTCCAGGGCCTTCCAGTACAGGGCCAGCGCCTCGAAAAACAAGGCATCGCTGTCGCCGGACGGGAAGCTCATCGCCGCCACCGCGTTGTTCACGTCCAGGCCAAGGTTCTCGATGAAGTTGGCCGCGCCGACAAAGGCGTCCAGCAACGGCGCCGGTGCCAGTTCCCCCTTGACCTTGTACTCGAACCCCGGGCCGGCCACGGCATCGCCAGCCAACGAGGCCGCCAGGCGCCGGGCCATGGCATAGTTGTCGAGCCAGATCAGCGGCCGGTCGCAGAATGCCTGCAACAGGGTTCGTTTGACCGCCCACTCGGCACGCACCGCCAACTTGGCCCCGGGGCGCTGGTACTGCGCGCTCTCTGCAGGGTCGAAGCCCAGCACGACCAGAGGCCCTTGGCCAGCCAGGCGGCCATGCACATGGAAGCGGCTGCCCCGGATGTCGACAGTTTCGCGGCAAGGCTCGATGCCCTTGATCGGCCAGGCGCCGGCGGCGAACCACAGGTCCTCGATTACGTCGCACAGTTCTTCGTCGCGCTGGGCCGCCAACTGGGTCACCTGTGCGCGCTTTTGCACGTCGGGGTTATTCGGGTCCAGTGGTTTGAGTTGCAAGGCTTCGCTGCGCAACAGGCCGACCAGCTCGGCAAAGCGCGGGCTCTCACCCAGCAAGCTGCTGTAGCACTGGTTCAGTTGCTGACGCTGGGCATCGTTAAGGCGCAGGTCGAACGGGTTGCTGTCGGCCTCGGCTTCACGCCCGGCAGGCATTTCGTTGCCCAGTGTCTCGAAAGCGCGCACCTGGCCGAAGCCCGGCAGGCTGCGCACCAGCGGCAGGATGCGTGAGTGGAAGGTACGCACCAGTTCGCGAGCCTGCACAGGTTGCAGGCTGATCTGCCACAGGGCGAATACCTGCAGCAGGCGCTTGATGAAGTCCTTGCGCGACTCGCGGGTGAACGTGACCACGGTCATCGCGTCCAGTTCGTAACCCAGATAATGGCGCAGCAGCAAAATGCGCAACACAAGCGACGTGGACTTGCCTGCCCCGGCGCCGGCCACCACACAGGTGGACGGGGTGTCACTGAAGATCAGCTTCCACTGCGCGGCGCTGGGTTGCGCCTCGGCGGGCAGGCGCTGGGCGACATCGGCTTTGAAGCGCTTTTTCAGCTCGGCCGTCAAGGGCAGGCGCCAGTCGTCGAACAGGTTGTCGTCCTGACCGGGCACGGCAGCGATGTCAGGCCGGGTATCGCGGATCACCAGCACCTGGCGCCCGGCTTCGTAACCCTCCACCCGCCCACGGTCGAACCCTTCACGCACGCCATCGGCATGGCCACTGCGCTGGCCGGTGGCGTGGCCGAGGAACCAGGAATCACGGTGCTGGGCTTGCAGACGGGTCAGGCCACGCCCCAGCAGGCGGGCGGCCAGGCGGCGAAACCAGGGCAATTGCGCGGGAGGGGTAAGGTCGGCGGGGGCCTGGGGTTGCTCGTGGGCCACGGTCACTCCGTTGAAAAACAAAAACAGCTGGCATGTTCGCCGCATCGACAGAAAATCGCCAGCGAATGCTTGCAGATCAGTGGATTAGGCGATGAAGCGAATCAAGCATGGCAGCAATTATTATCGAACAATATGATTATTTTAAGCCGATATTTACGCTTATTTTCGATGTTTCTTTAGCGCATCATGGCGTCATTCCACTGATTCAAGGAGCACGACCATGCTGCAACTGCGACCCTTTGAAGGCCTGGGCCACGCCAACCACGGCTGGCTCGATGCCCACCACCATTTCTCGTTCGCCGAATACTACGACCCGGCGCGCATGCACTGGGGCAACCTGCGGGTGTGGAACGACGACCTGATCGCGGCTGGCAGCGGCTTCCCGCCGCACCCGCACCGCGACATGGAAATCATCACCTATGTGCGTGAAGGCGCGATCAGCCATCAGGACAGCCTCGGCAACAAGGGTCGTACCGAAGCCGGTGACGTGCAGGTGATGAGTGCCGGCACCGGCATCGTGCACAGCGAGTACAACCTGGAAGACGTCGATACGCGTATTTTCCAGATCTGGATCGTGCCGGAGCGTACGGGTGAAGCACCGCAGTGGGGCAGCCGGCCGTTTCCCAAAGGCGAACGTGGCGAAGGCTTCGTGACCCTGGCCAGCGGCCGTACCGGTGATGAAGACAGCCTGCAGATTCGCACCGATGCGCGACTGGTAGCTGCCACTTTGCGTGCCGGTGAAACCGCCGAGTATCGCTTCGATGCCGCACGCCGGGGTTACCTGGTGCCGGCCAAGGGGCTGGTGGACGTCAACGGGCTGCGGGCCAAGGCACGGGACGGTGTAGCGATCGAGCAGGAAGACGTGCTGCGGGTGACCGCCATCGAGGACAGCGAGATCGTGCTGGTGGATGTGGCCTGAGGCCTGTCCTGTGAGGTCGCATCCCGATGCTCTGCTGTGGGAGCGGCCTTGCGTCGCGATTGGGCCGCAAAGCGGCCCCGGCGATTTCCGCTGTGATGCTGGAATCCTGGGGCCGCTGCACAGCCCTATCGCGACACAAGGCCGCTCCCACAATGGAACCGCGTAAGCCTGTAAGCATCGCCCTGGGCGCGAGTGTGCACATGGGCTTCCTTCGACCACTTCCGTAATTTGGAGCTGCTGTGTGCCCCCGGCCATCGCGGGGCATTGGCGCCATCGGCCACCCTGCACTAGCGTTGTGCTACCAGCCAGCCCCAACGTTCATGCGGAGCCCTCACCCATCATGCCGGACCTGCGCCCGAACCCGACGCTGTGCCTGGAGTACCGTGCCGAACAGCCGATTCACCATGCCTTCCTCGAGCAGGCCGGCCGCTGCCCGGATGCCACCGCCATCCTTGCCCGGCACACCACCTGCAGCTATGCCCAACTGGCGCAGACCAGCCAGGGCATTGCCGCCTATCTGCTGGAAAACGCTGCCAGTGGCACCGAACCTGTGGTCATTGTCGCCAGTCGGTGCGCCGCCCTGGTGTACGCCATGCTGGGCTGCCTGCGTGCCGGCCTGGCCTTTACCGTGGCCGACGCTGCGTACCCCCCCGCGCGCATCGGGCAGATCATCCGCACACTGAAGCCGGCCGTGGTCCTGCGCTGTGGCGAGGCATCCGTCGACGCCGACGCCCCCCTTGTCGTGACGGTGCCGGAAGCCCCCGCCGAGGCACTGCAAGCCTTTCCCTGCGAACCGGTCGCGCTGCCCAGCGTCAACCCCGAGCAACCGGCGTACATCACCTTCACCTCGGGCAGCACCGGTGAACCCAAGGGTATCGTTACTCACCACGCGCCCCTGGTGCACTTCATTGACTGGCATGTGCGCCAGCATGGCTTTACCCAGGCTGATACCTTCTCCCTGCTTTCCGGCCTGGGCCACGACCCGGTGTACCGCGACGTGTTCACACCACTGTCAATTGGTGCGACCATCGCCTGCCCCGCCCAGCCGACCCTGACCGACCCGTCACAGCTGGCAGGCTGGATTCACCAGCACGGCGTAAGCGTGATCCACCTCACCCCGCCGCTGGGCAAGCTGATCGAGACCGGCGCACACATGAATGGCCAGGTACTCGATCAACTGCGCTACCTGTTCTGGGGCGGCGATGCGCTAAGCCCTGCGCTGTACCAGCAGATCCGCGCCATTGCGCCCTGTGCTGTGAGTGTCAACTTCTATGGGACCACGGAAACGCCACAAGCCATGGCCTTTCATACCCTCGACCCGGACTCGGACACCTCCCGGGTGCCCTTGGGCAAAGGCATCGCCAATGCGCAGTTGCTGGTGGTCGACTCGACCAACCAGCTGGTCGGCGCGGGCGAAACCGGTGAAATCCTCATCCGCAGCCCCTACCTGTCGCAGGGTTACTGGGGCGACCCGGCGCTGACCGAGGCCAAGTTCATCGTCAACCCATTCACCGGCGACGCAGGCGACCGCTGTTACCGCACCGGTGACCTGGGCACCTACCTGGCCGATGGCAGCGCCAGTTTCCTGGGGCGCGGGGACAGCCAGGTGAAAATCCGTGGCCACCGCATCGAGCTGGCGGAAATCGAGAACGCCATCACCCGTCACCCGCACATCGGCCAATGCGTGGTCGTGGCCAACCACGACAGCGCGTCGATCCGGCTGGTGGCCTATTGCGTTGGTCAAAAGCCGACCAGCGCCGATGAACTGCGCCAGGCGCTCGCCGGCCAGCTGCCGGACTACATGGTGCCGGCGCTGTTCATGTTCCTCGACGCCCTGCCGCTCACCCCTAACGGCAAGGTGGACAAACGCGCCTTGCCTGCGCCATTTGACGACAGCGCCAGCCTTCCCTTGTCCCCCTTGGCCGAAAAACTGAGCACGGCCTGGGCGCGCATCCTCCAGGTGCCGCGCCTGGATGCCAGGTTGAGCTTTGTCGAACTGGGCGGCGACTCGCTGTCGTTCGTGCAAGCCTCGCGGGCGCTGGAGGAGCTGATCGGCCACCTGCCGCAGCGCTGGGAAACCCTGCCGGTGTGCCAGCTGGCCGAGCTGAGTGCGCCCCCCAAAGGCGCGTTGCGGGTGATGGAAATGCCGGTGTTCGTGCGAATGCTCGCCATCATCCTGATCGTGGTCGGCCACCTGAGCGAGTTCGACCACTGGCTGATCGTCGGCGAAACGTCTGTGCTGTTCCTGGTTTCCGGCATCAGCCTGGCGCGGTTCCAGCTCAAGGCCATCGAAGAACGTGGCGATGCGCGTACACTCCTCAGGTCGCTGGCAGCCATCGTGGTGCCAACGCTGTTGTACACCGCGCTGATCCAGTTGGTGTTCGACCGGCTGCACTGGCAATCGCTGCTGCTGGTATCCAACTGGTTCCCGGCCAGCGAGGTCAGCCTGTTCAATTACTGGTACATCGAAGTGCTGGTACAAATGATCCTGATCATCGGTGTGGTGCTGTCGATCAGGCGCGTGCGCCAAGCCGTCCTCGCCGACCCGTTCCGCTGCCTGATCATTGCGGCCTGTGCGCTGGTGGCGCTGGATGTGCTGCTCAGCCGCTTCGTGTTCGACGCCAGCGCGCTGCTCAACCGGGTACCGCAGCACTTCCTGGCGGTCATGGTGCTGGGCATGGCCGTGCACCATGCCGACACCACCGCGCGCAAGTGGGTGGCCAGCGCGGTGGCCGTGCTGGTGGTCGGCGAGCTGGACCTGATGGCGGTTGCCGGCGTTGGCTGGGAGGCTTTCTCGCGTTATATCGATATCGCCCTGCCGGCGATGCTGGCCCTTATCTGGTTCCGCTCGGTGCCAGTGCCCGCCCTGGTAGCACGGGGCGGCGCGGTCATCGCATCGTCCACCTTGTTCATCTACCTGACGCATTTCCAGTTCCAGTCGCTGGCGGACCATATCTTCAGGCACCCGCTGTTCGAGGTAGCCCTGGCACTCGCCGGAGGGGTACTGGTGGGTTACTGCTGGAACACCCTGTTGCGTCTGCTGTTTACGCGATGGAACAAGCAAAACCGGGCGCCTGGAGCCGATGCAACCGAGCGTGCTACCTCTGCTTGAGTTGACTTGCCGGCAATGGCGCTGCGATTGCAAACCCTGAAACACTCTGCCTAAAATGCGAACCATTAACATTTGTAAACATTTTCAGGCGGCACGGATGAGCATCCCGGATATAGCTTTTACTTCTCAAGTCAGCCAGCTATACCGCGCCCAGAGCAAATGGTTGCATAACTGGCTGAAACCGCGAGTGAACTGCAGCCACCTGGCAGCAGACCTCGTCCAGGATGTGTTCGTGCGTGTCATGTCTGCCGCCGACGCTGCCGCAAAGCTCGACGCCGTACGCGAACCCAAAGGCTACCTGGCAACCATCGCCCGCCGCCTGATGATCGATCACCTGCGCCGGCTGCACCTGGAAAGGGCCTGGCTGCAGGTGCTCGCCGAGCAACCCGAGGCACTGGACATCTCACCTGAGCAACGCCTGGCGTTGCTGCAAACCTTGTTCGAGCTCGACGCCATGCTGGCCGCGCTCGGGCCCAAGGTGCGTGAAGCGTTTTTGCTTTCGCAGATCGATGGCATGCCCTACAAACACATCGCCACCCAGCTGGGTATTTCCGAAGTCAGTGTGCGCCGCTACATTGCCAAGGCGGCCGAGCACTGCATGATCTACAGCCTTGGGCATGGCCACTGAGCATGAACCTGAATGCCGAGCAACTGGCTTCGTTGCGCCAGGCCGCGCACTGGTTCAGCCAGCTCAACAGCGGTGAGGTGCAGGCCAGTGATTACTCGGCCTGGCAGCTGTGGCTGAACGCGACCCCCGTCAATGCCTGGGCCTGGCAGCAGGCCGAGCGCCTGCAAACGCGCATGGCAGCCAGCGAAAACCCGGCGTCTGCACGCGTACTGGCGCTGGCAGCCCATGGCCGCAACGCCAGCCGTCGGCGGGTGGTCAAGGCTGGCTTGATACTGCTGGGCGGCGGCACGCTGGGCCTGGGGGGATACCGGGAGGTCAAGCAGTCTCCACTACTGGCAGACGTGCGCACCGGCGTGGGCGAACAGCGTTCGCTGATGCTGAGCAATGGCACTGCGTTGCTGCTCAATACCGCCTCTGCAGTCGATGTGGATGACGCCCTCGGCCCTGCACGCTTGCTGCTGCGCCAAGGTGAAGTCATGGTCACGGTGCCTGCGCGCCAGCATTGCACGGTCAGCACCCGAAACGGCACGGTCGAGGCAGGCGAAAGCCGCTTCGCCCTGCGTTTGTTCGATGACGGCAGCAGCCTGGAGGTATTTGCCCGGCAGGCGCGTGTAACCCTGAACTCGGGCCAGACCCTGCTGGTAAACAGCGGCGAGCGCTGTCGGTTCAATGACCAGGGCTTCGCCGCGCTGGAAACCGTCCCCTTGGCCGCAGATGCCTGGGGCCGGGGGTTGCTGATTGCCAATGACCAGCGCCTCGACGCGTTCATCAGCAACCTTTCACGCTACCGCCCGGGCTGGCTGCGCTGCGCGCCGGCCGTGGCAGGGCTGCGCATCAGCGGCACCTATCGGCTCAATGATACCGACCAGATACTGCGCGCGCTGACCACGTCACTGCCGGTGCAGGTACAGGTGCGTACGCGTTTCTGGGTCACCATCACGGCGGCGTAAAAAAAATGCTGGGCGCCTGATCACTTTGCCAGGGCTTATCCGACTCATAGGTATCCCGACTTTTACCTATCAGAGAAACGCGACGATGACCTGCCGCTTCAACACCAGGCCTTTCACTGCGCCAGGCCTGCGCACCTGCCTGCTACTGACTGCACTGCTCGCGGGGCCTGGCGCTGCCAGCGCCGCGCAAGCCCATGACTACCACCTACCGCAGGGCGACCTGGGCGAAACGCTGACCCAGTTCGCTGCCGAGTCTGGCATCGTGCTGTCCTTCGACACCCACTGGACGCGCGGTAAACGTTCGCCTGCGCTTGAGGGGCGCTATGACGTCGACCAAGCCTTGCAGATTCTGCTCAGTGGCACCGGGTTGCAGGCTACTCGGGAAAGCGACGGGCGCTATTCGCTGCTGTTGCCCGCCCAACAGGGCGATGTGCTGGAGTTGGCGCCCAGCCGTGTCGATGCGCAGGGGCTGGGTAACGTCACCGAGGGTACCGGCGCCTACACCACCGGTGGTTCTACCAGCGCAACCAAGCTACCGCTGACCCTGCGTGAAACACCGCAGTCGGTCAGCGTGATCACCCGCCAGGTTATCGACGACCACGGCTCGCAAGACATAGGCGACGTGCTGCGCAACACGCCCGGGGTTTCGGTCCAGGCGTACGACAGCGAACGCATGGAGTACTCCGCACGCGGGTTTGCCATTACCAACTACCAGTACGATGGCATCAACACCATCTACGACGGCGTCTACGATGAGGGCGTGACCCACGTCGACATGGCCGCCTACGACCGCATCGAAGTCATCAAGGGTGCGACCGGCCTGATGACCGGCTCTGGCGACCCCTCGGCGACGGTCAACCTGGTGCGCAAGAAGCCCACTCAAGATTTCAAGGCGTCGATCACGGCCAGCGCAGGGTCCTGGGACAACTACCGTACCGAAGGTGATATTTCGGGTTCGCTCAACGACAGCGGTAGCGTACGTGGCCGCCTCGTGGGTGCCTACCAGGACCGCAAGTCGTACCTGGACCACTACAAGCAGAAAAAGGATGTCTACTACGGCATTCTTGAAGCCGACCTGACGCCCGATACCCTGCTCACCTTCGGCATCGACAACCAGGCCACGACCCCGCGTGGGTCGTCGTGGACCGGTAACCCGACTTACTTTTCCGATGGCAGCCGCACCGACTTCTCGCGCTCGCACAACCCGGCGGCAGACTGGAGCCGCCGCGACTTCCAGTCCACCACCTACTTCACCTCACTGGAGCAGGCCCTGGCCAACGACTGGAAGGTCAAGCTCAGCCTCAACCACATGATCAGCGATCATGACACGCGCCTGGCGTCTGCCAGCGGCGGCAACCCGGACCCGGCGACCGGCGAGGGCATGTTCCTGTACTGGGGGCGCTGGGAAGGCCACCGCGTGCAGAACACCGCAGACGTGAATGTCTCCGGCCCGTTCACCCTGTTCGGCCGCGAGAACGACCTGGTGGCAGGCTTCATGAGCTCTCATTCGAAGCAGACCGGCGACACCTTCGACAGCAGCGCGTTCGCCCTGGTGCCCGGCTCCATCTTCGACTGGAACGGCAAACTGCCGGAGCAGAACTTCCCGAAAAACGGCGATTACACCACCACGCAAAGCCAGAATGGCGCCTACGTGGCCACCCGCCTGAGGCCGACCGACAAGCTTTCGGTCATTCTCGGCACCCGGGTCAGCACCTTCAAATACAACGATGATCAGGACTATTACGCCACGTCGTCGCTGAGCGATACCCATGCAAGCTACAAGGAACACGGTGTGGTCACCCCCTATGCGGGCGTGGTCTATGACCTGGACGACACCTACTCGGTCTATGCCAGCTACACGTCGATCTACCAGCCGCAAGTGTATAAGGACATCAACGGCGCCACCCTCGCGCCCGTCGAAGGCGATGGCTATGAAGCCGGGCTGAAGGCTGCCTGGTTCGACGGCAGGCTGAACGGCACCCTGGCGTTCTTCCGCATCGAGCAAGACAACGTCGCTTCCAATATCGGCACCAACCCGGTGACCAACGAAGGCATCTACAAAGCCATTGACGGCGCCACCACCAAGGGCGTCGAACTGGAGCTGGCCGGCGAACTGGCACCCGGCTGGAACGTCACCGCCGGCTACACCTACGCCCGTACCCGCGACGCCGACGACCAGCGGATTTTCGGCTTCCCTCTGGCAACCACCAAGCCTGAGCATGTAGTGCGGCTGTTCAACACCTACCGCCTGCCTGGCGCATTCGACCAGGTGACCGTGGGCGGTGGGCTGCGCTGGCAGAGCGGCTTCTACGGCAACATCTACAGCCCGATCGCCAACGACTACACCCGCATCAAACAAGGCGGCTACACCCTGGTGGACCTGATGGCCCGCTATCAGTACAGCGAGCACCTGAGCTTCACGGTCAATGCCAACAACGTGTTCGACAAGGTCTATCTGACCGGGCTGGGCAACTTCGATACCACGTACTACGGCGAACCACGCAACCTGATGGTCACGACCCGCTGGGACTTCTAGGGCTACTGCCTTGTGCTGCCCGTCCTGGCCTCATCGCCGGCAAGCCAGCTCCTACAAGAACCGCGCAGTACTTGAGACCTGCGTTGGACCTGTGGGAGCTGGCTTGCCGGCGATGGGCCGCAAAGCGGCCCTGATTGCTCAACCGACCGGTACCAGAGCTACCCCGCCTGCACGATGATCTGGCTTTGCAGGTCGCGGATCATCGCCTCCAGCACCGGTTTCATCTCCATGAAGTCGTCAGGCGAGCAGACTACATCCGGGTGGCTGAACTTGAAGCGCCGCTCCACCACCACAGCGTTGCCCTCCTGGGAGTAGCGCGCACTGTAGTCCACATCGCCCTCATGCAACTGCACAGGCTTGGGGATCGCCAACACATTGACCTGGCTCGGGAACTCGAAGCGCGAGGTTTCCACCGTGTCGTTGCCAATGCACACGAAGCTCTGGCTGCGTTCCTTCTCCAGGGTGAAGCTGTACACGTTCTGCGAGATACCGCCCGCCAGGCTGGTAAGGGTCGCCACACCAACCGGCCCAGGCAGATTGACCAGGTTTTCCGTGTGCCCATCCACATTGCTGACAAAGTCGCCGTTGGCGGTGGGCGGCTCGACCTTGAGCGAACCACTACCACGCTGCCCATAGGCGGCCAGCACTCTTTCGACCAGCATTTCGCGGTCTTCCGGTTTCATCAAATTCAAGCCGAAGCGGCTCATCTCGCTGGCCCAGCCCTTCACCGTCGAAACATTGGTGAAGTCGGCACCGCCATCGGCCTTGACCTTGAACAGCAAGTCACTGGAAACCTGGTTCAGTTGCATGGCCGGGGTTTTGCCAAACTCGCCAGTGGCAGTCAGCAGCACTCGCTTGTTCAGCACGGTCAAGGGCAGGTAACCGGCAGCAATCGAAGGGTCGGTCGAGTCCAGGTACAAGTCCAGGCCTGGCACATAGGTGATCACGTGGTTAAGCACACCTAAGGTCGGCACTTTGGGGAACACATAGGCAGTGCCCTGGTTCACCAGCGCCGGGGTGCTCTTGATGCCTGCCGCGCTCAGCAGCGCTTCCAGCAGCGCAACATGGTCCTTGCAGTCCCCGTAGCGGTTGTCCAGTACGGTTTGTGCAGCATGCGGTACCACCCCGCCAGCGCCGACGTACACCGCCACATAGCGGATGTTCTCGCGTACCCAGTCACTGAGGGTCAGGGCTTTTTCCCGCGCGGTGGGCAAGCCGGCCGTCAGGCGCTTCGCCAGTTCGCTGATCTGCGGGGTGACCTCGACCGTGGCCCTGGCCTGGTAGGCCTGGGCGAAGTCCTTGAAGCCGGAGAACGTCGAAACCGCCAGGTAGTGGCCGTAGTCCAGGTACGACACGGCCCCCGTCTCGATCCGCGCCCGCGCCGCCGGTACATAGTCCCAGCGATACACCGTGCGCCCTTCCCCGCTGGCGGGTGACGACGCCTTGAAACCACGGGCATCGGCCTGCAACGGCATGCCCTGGGGCAGGTCGTAGGTCAGCGAGAACTGCCCCACCGGGTAGAACTGCGGCACGGTGATGTCTTCGAACTGCCCAGGGAAAAGCGGTGTAGCGCGGTTGCGTTGATAACGCAGCACCAGCCGGTCCCCCACCGCAACCTCGGGGAAGATGACCACCTTGTTGACCGAGTCCTGGAACATCGGCGCCTGCGCAGAAGCCTGCTCCTGCTGCTCCTTGATGTGCGCGGCATCCACCTGCACTTTGCGGCCGTCGGGCTTTTGCGTGTAGGCCTCGACCACCTCCAGCGTCTCCAGCGAACGGTTGTAGCTTACCGGGTGCTGGGCATTGGTCTTGATGGCGCGTTCTTCATTGATCAGCATGACGCTGTCTACATCAAGGCGGAAGCTGCCGTCTTTCTGCACGACGAACGTCTGCGCGACCTTTTCCAGGGTGATGGAACGGTCGACACCATCGGTAAAGGCGTGGGCAAGACCCGCCCAGAGGATGGTGACAGGCAGCAGAACAGCTGCCAGGTATGGCTTTTTAAGCATGGAGATCCTTCTCGATCAGCGGACAACAATCGACAATGATACGCATTGGCACTGCATGATGGCAAAGCGCCAATATGGGCTAGCGTTGCCCCACCAGTTCGGCCAGCACTTCAGCCGAGGTCGTGACCTGGCGGAAGTGATGCTGCCACAGTTCGATCCCCAGCTTGGCCGACCGGTCCAGTGAAGACCCTACCGTCATGTCCGTCACCAGGGTGGGCGTCAGCCCCGCATCGAACAGGGCAAAGCCAGCGGCCAGCACACAGGTTTCAGTCTGCAGCCCACACACCAGCACCCGCTCCACACCCAGTTGCCTGATGTACTCGATGGCTTCGGCGCTCTGCCCGTAGCCATGCTTGATGAACACCTGGTCGGCCTCGATCAGGCTTTCGTCCTCGGCCGCCGGGTGCCAGCCGAGCTGCCGCTCGAACGGCGTGACCTGTTCGTCGTGCAACTCGACCGAGGCAATGGTAGGAATGTTCGCTGACAACCGCCGCAAGCCATCGACCAGCCACTCGGGCGGGCTGAAGGTGGACTGGACATCGACGATGAGCAAAACCTGGCGCATAGCGTTCTCCCGCCATTGGCAAAATGGCGCGGAGTATACCGCGTGGCGCGGGGGCTTGATCACCAGTCGTAGGTCATCTCTACCGACGCAACCCGCTCCTGCCCGTAATAGCAGCCAAACGCATAGTTGCAGTCCGATACGTACTCGCGATCGAAGATGTTCTGCACGTTTACGCTGGCCTGCAGGCCGCGCAGGCTTGGGTCGAGCTTGGCCAGGTCGTAGCTGACGGTGGCGTCATACACGGCATAGGCCGGTACTTCGAAGGTATTGGCCGAGTTACCCTGTTTGCGGCCGGTGTAACGTGCGCCGGCGCCAAAGGTCAGGCCATTGAGGGTGGCCTGGGTGAAGTGGTAATCCACCCACAATGTGGCAGAAACCGGGGCCTGCGCCTCGTTGCGGTTGCCCTTGTCGCCATAGGTGCTTTTGGTATAGAACGAGTCGATGTAGGTGGCAGCGGCCAGTACATCGACATTCTCGATGCTGGATTTGAGCTCCAACTCCACCCCACGCGAGCGCACCTCGCCATTTTGCGTCTGGTACTGCGGGTACTCGGTATCGCCGGTCAGCATGTTCTTCTGCTTCACCTGGAACACCGAAGCGGTGAACAAGGTGCCGTCGACTGGCTGGTACTTCAGCCCCACCTCGTATTGCTCGCCTTCGCTTGGCTCGAACGCCTTGCCACCGCGCTCGGGCGCTGCGGTGCCCACGGTTGGCAAGAACGACTGGGAATAGCTGACATACGGCGCCAGGCCAAACTCGGTGACATAGGTAAGGCCGATGCGCCCGGTGAACTTGGTGTCGCGTTGGGAGGCAATGGTGTGCGCCAGCAGATCCTTGTTGTCGACTTCCGCCCAGTCTTGGCGCCCGCCTACGGTCAGGATCCAGTTGTCCAGCTTGATCTGGTCCTGCACGTACACCCCCGTCTGGCGCAGGGTGTTGTCCCAACGGGTATCCAGCACCGGCGTCACGTTGCTGGTGGGGTAGTTGTTCTTGCCATACAGGTCGACAGGCAACACGTTGTAGGCGTTGTAGCCATCGTACTTGCGCGAGAAGTGACGGTAGTCCGCGCCGGCCAGCAAGGTGTGCCGCAGTGCGCCCGTGTCGAAGGTGTACTCCAGGTTGTTATCGATGGTGTAGGCGATGTTGTGCTGGCGCCAGTCAAGCTTGACCCGGTTGGCGCGGGTGTAGTCCACCACATCGCCTTGCGTCACGAAGCTGCGCAGGTAGAAGCCTTTGTAGCGGTCGCGCACGTCGGTGTAGCGGGCGGTAGAGCGAAATGCCAGTTCGTCACTGAAACGGTGGCTGAAGTCATAGCCAAAGATGTACTGGTTGCGCTTGTAATCGTTGTACCGCGAGTCCCCCGAAAAGAAGTCCCGGTCGATATGCTGGCCTGTCGGACCACGCTTGAGCGAGCCGATCATCGGCAACGTCTGATAATCGGGCTCGCCATCATCACGCTGGACTTGGGCGAGCAGCGTCAGGGACGTGTCTTCGGTTGGCGCCCAGGTCAGGCTAGGCGCCAGCAACAAGCGCTCGCTGTGGGTGTGAGCGACCATTTCGTTACCTTTGTCGGCAACGCCGACCAGGCGATAGGTAAAGGCCTTCTGCTCGTCCAGCGGGCCGCTGGTATCGAAGGCACCGTTGACCCGGTTGTAGCTGCCGGCGCCAAGCTTCACCTGGCTACGCTGCTCGCGAGTGGGGCGCTTGGAGACCATGTTGATCAGCCCGCCCGGCTGGTTTTGCCCGTACAGCACCGAAGAAGGGCCTTTGAGCACTTCGATACGCTCCAGCGTGTAGGGGTCGATCTGAGGTGCGCCCCCGAGGCTACCGGCGTACGGCAGGTACGCGCCGTCCAGGTACAGCGGGGTCGGGGTAAAACCGCGGCTGGTGATTTCGTCGGCAATGCTGTTGCGATCGGTGAAACCGCCGGTAGCCAGGCCCGGGGTGTAGCGCAGCGCCTGGGTCAGGTTGCGCGCGCCCTGGGCTTGCACCTGGTCGGCGGTGACCACGTTGATGGCCTGGGGGATCTCCAGGATAGGCGTGTCAGTCTTGGTCCCGGTGGCACTGCGGCTGGCAACGTAGCCATTCACCGGCCCATAGGCGGACTCCACGGCCGCGCCGGTCACGCTGGTGGTATCAAGCTGCAGGGTCGAATCGTCACCGACCATTGGCAGCAGCGAGTAGCTGCCATTGGCCTGCTTCAACACCTGCAACCGGTTACCCGCCAGCAACTGGCGCAGCCCGGCATCGGGGCTGTAGCGGCCATGCAGGCCGGGCGACTTCAGCGCCTGCACCGATGACGGCTCGAATGACACCGTCACCCCGGCTGCCGAAGCAAATTGCGTGAGCGCCGTGGCCAGCGGGCCGGCGGCGATATCGAACGAAGCTTCAGCCTGGCTTTGCGCAATGGCAGGGCTGGCGACCATTATCGTTGCCAGTGGGGTCGCCAGCGCCACGCTGAACAATGCGCGATTCACGGCACGCGCCAGTTTGGTCCTGGTCGAGTTGATCAATAGGATGCGGTTGCAATCGTTGACAGCGAGCATGCGGTTTCCTTTCGCCCTGCGGCAGTTTTTTCATTGCGCTTGGTGCGCGTCTACCTACAAGTCGAACGAGAACGACAATCGATAACCCCCCAGGCAAAAAAAATCGCCAGCCTTCAGGCCATGACACTCAATCAAGCATTTTGGGGCCGCGTTGCGGCCCATCGCCGGCAAGCCGGGCTCCCACAGGTACAGTGCAATGCTTGAGGGCTGCACCGTACCTGTGGGAGCCCGGCTTGCCGGCGATGGGCTGCGCAGCAGACCCAAAATGCTCCACTGCCGGCATCAGGCTTCAGGCAGCCTCGACGCGCGTCCAGTACCGACTGAAGCGTCGAATGCGCACAGGCAGCGTGGTGGTCAGGTTTTCCAGGACGATATCGATGTCGCCCAGGTGAAACGCCCCGGACAGTCGCAACCCGCCCACGGTCTCATCACAGCCCAGGTAGCCGGGCCGATACCGCTGCAGTTCACTCACGACATCGGCGAGGCGCCAGTCATCCACAATCAACATCTCGCGGGACCAGGCGTCGGCCATTGCCGCTAGCAGTGTCACGTTGCCCATTTTTTCGGTGCTGAATTGCAACTGTTGTCCGGCCTCTACCCGCACAGCCGCCATGGTCTGTGCACTACGCACTAGCACCGCATGCTGCAGCACGCACACGCCCGTAATCTCGTCGTCGCAGCGCACGATAAAACGCGTACCCAGTGCGCGGACACTACCCTGGCCGGTATGCACGATGAACGGGCGGGATAATGCATCCGATGCGGTCTGCACCAGAATCTCGCCTTTCAGCAACTCAAGTGCGCGCCACTGGCCGTCGTAGCGAATATCAACAGCGGTGTCGGTGTTCAATTGCAACTGGCTACCATCGTCCAGCCGCAACGAACGCTGCACGCCAACGCCTGTGCGCACGTCGGCCATCAACCGTGCAACGCCGCCATCACGCAACACCACACCCCCTGTCGCGCCCGCGACCAGCAGCACCGACAACACCTTGAGTACCTCACGCCGCTTGGCCCTGGCACTGCTTAACGTCGGCCGCGCAATACCGGGTGTGACCTGCGCCAGCTTGCCCTGCAAGCGTGCCAGGCGCTCCCAGGCCTGCAAGTGTCGCGGGTCACTCGACAACCAGCGCTGATGCGCCGCTCGCGTGCTGTCATCCGCATCGCAGCGCAGCTCGACATACCAGCGTGCGGCAGCCTCTAGTGTGTTGCGGTCCAATGGTTCAGCACCCGCCATGGTTCAAGCCTCGGCCAGCATCAGGCAGTGGGTCAGTGCCCTCACGGCGTGTTTTTTGACGGTGGTGAGCGAAACATCCAGGCGCCGCGAGATTTCCACATAGCTCAGGCCATCGAGCTGGGCCATGAGAAAGATCTCGCGGGTACGCGTGCCCAAGCCGTCGAGGAGCCGATCGATTTCCAGCAGGGTCTCGATGATCAGCAGGCGAGCCTCGGGCGAAACCTCTACATGCTCGGGCCGTGCCGCGAGGGTTTCCAGGTAGGCCTGCTCCACGGCACGGCGCCGGAACATGTCGATCATCAGGCTACGGGCGACACTGCTCAGGTACGCCCGTGGCTGTTGCAGCTCCGCCGCCTTGCGCAGGGTCAGCACCCGCATGAACGTGTCCTGGGCCAGGTCGGCCGCATGCTCCATACACCCGAGCTTGCTGCGCAGCCATCCGCACAGCCAGGAATGGTGGTCCTCGTAAAGCGTGTGCACGGCTTTTTGCAACGAAGGGTCAGCACAGGACATGGTAGAACCGATGAGAGCGTCTTTAGTAATGACTCTCATTTAACCCGAGTCTGACCGGGTTTCGCAATTGCTTTGCGCAACTGACTGGAAACACAGCTTGTGAAACAGTGAACCAGGGTTCGAAGGAGCCTAGGCCACAATGCTTCTGTTCAATCCCAAAGCCCATGCAGCGGCCATCCTCTCCCCTACAGGCTCGAAGGCCGGATGGCTGTTGCGATAATCCGAAAGCTCCGCCATCGCACGGTTCATGCCGACTTCCACTCGGTTGAGCAACTCCTCGCAGCGCGCTTGCGTGAGGTTGCATGCAGTGCGTCCAAACTGCACCAGCATCTTGCGCTTGGGCCACGCTTTCGACCCGCCCAGCAACAGCCCCATGATGTCGTGGCTGTTGTACACCGTCGTGGTCACCAAGTCATAGGCCGGCGCGAGCCAGATGTCGGCGTGCTCGGCACAGTTCTCGTAGAGCAGGCCGAAGTTCTTCAAATGAGCATCGCCGTTCTGGATACCGGCGCACAACGCAACCATGGTGAAAAAGTCTTCCAGCGCACGAGCTACCCGACCAGGCGTGACATACAGCTTGATCAACTGCGCGCAGCCCTGGTAGCTGCCATCGTACTTCTTGCGAGTGCCCCACCCCGAAAGCACGCACATGTCCTCAAAGCCCAGGTAGGCGTTGTCGCCGACGTCAAAGCGTTGAACAACCAGAAACCTCCCCTGCTGACTAAGCTGGAGTTCAGGTACTTGCAGGCCGCAATGCAACGCCGCACGCATGCAGAAATACTCGTTGGCCGCCAACTGAGGAAAATCTGATTCGTTGAATGCCTTGACCAGGTGTGTTGCCCCGCGGTGGGTGACCCGGTCTACATCAGGGGTGCTGGCATCGATATCGCGCACCAGCACCTTGGGCTGTACACCGGATACGCCTGAATAGGCCGCGTATGTACTCAAAAGCTCGGCAAACAGGTCTTTTGCACCGTCGTGAACCAGCAAGCTGGACAGCTTCATGGCCGGCACGGGTTCGTCACCGAGATGCTGGGCGATGCTGATCCGACCCAGTTGGTGAGGGCCGACAATGCCTAACAAGGCGAAGTCATCAAACCCGCGCACCGACTTGCTGAACCGCCGCATCAGCTCTTCCTTGAGGTGCCCTTCCGGAAGGTTCATCTCGAACAAGGGGTGAATTCCATACTCCCACTTGTAACTCTCCAGGCGCGTTGGCATGGTCAGAGAGACGGCTTGCGCCTCACCAGCCGATGCGTTGTAAGTGAACACCGTATCACGCGGATTCTCGTCACTGCGCCCCAGGGTGCCGACAGTGGCGTCGCCCGCGCCGACGTACAAGCGATCACTCGAACTGATCATGGATACCCCCGGCCTTTAGCTCATCGAGAGTTCTACGCCGGCGCTTGGGCGTAGCCGTCAGTTCGTATCCCAAACCCTCCAGGATCGCTGCAACCTTGCGAATGCCGACTTCTGGGATCGAGTTGTTCTCGATCCCAGAAATGGTCGCACGACTCATGCCGTGACGCTGCGCGAGCTGGGCTTGTGAAAGCCCGGCATCCTTACGCAGCTTCTTGATCAATTTGCCCAATTCATCCATACATTTATGCACCGCATACAATGCATATCATCCAAAAAACATACTAATGCATCGTATTTGATTCAATAAAGTCTGTACAGGCGTTTCTTTACGGCCCTGTAAAGTCAAGGTTATCGGGTGCAATACCGTACAAGCGCAAGGCCTGCCCCACCACGCTGCTGAAGACTGGCGCCGATACCAACCCGCCGTAATAGCCCTGCTTCGACGGGTTGTCGAGCATGACCACCACCACGAATCTGGGCCTGCTGGCGGGCGCAAAGCCGGCGAATATCGCCCTGTAGGCCTTGCCCTGATAGCCATGGCCCTCAACTGCAGTTTTTCTCGCCGTACCGCTTTTGCCACCCACATGGTAGCCGGCCACTTTGGCCCGGTAGATCCCTCTCGGCGCCTCGACTACCTGCACCAGCATGTGCTTAAGCGCATCCGCCACTGGCGGTGCAATGGCCTGAGCCGTCGCTGGTGGCTGCGTCACCTTGAGCAGCGACACCGGTACACGCCTGCCGCCATTGACAAGGGTGGCGTAGGCACTGGCCAGTTGCACGGCCGTGACCGACACTCCATAACCGTAGGACAGCGTCGCTGTCTCGGTGGCCCGCCATTGCCGCCTGAGCGGCAGCAGCCCCGAACGCTCCCCCGGAAAGCCCGAGCCACTCGCCTGCCCCAGCCCTACACCTTGCAAGGTGTCTTGAATGGTCTGGCCACCGATATCGAACGCCACCTGGCTGATCGCAACGTTGCTGGAGCGCACCAGGATGCCGGTCATGTCCAGCCGCTCGCCTGCCGTGCGCGACGCATCGTGAATGGTAAAGCGGCCAATCTTCAGGCTGCCGGTTTGCACCAGCACGCTATCGGAGGCCTGCCAGCGGCCGCTTTGCAGGGCTGCGGCAACGGAGAACGGCTTGAGTGTCGACGCGGGCTCGAACACGTCCACCAGCGCGCGGTTACGCATCGCCGCCGGGCTAACATGCGCCCGGTTGTTCGGGTTGTAGGTCGGGTAGTTGGCCACGGCCAGCAGCTCGCCCGACTGCACATCCAGCACCACCACGCTGCCCGCCTCGGCACCGTTGTCCACGATGCCCTTTTTCAGTTCGCGACTGGCCAGGTATTGCAACCGCAGGTCCAGGGACAACGCCAGGGCTTGGCCCGGTTTTGCCGGCAGGCTCACACCCAGGTCCTCGATCACATGACCACGCCGGTCCTTCAGCACCTGCTGCTTGCCGCGCTCACCGCGCAACACGGCATCGTAAGCCAGCTCAATGCCTTCGCTGCCGTTGCCGTCGATATCGGTAAAGCCGACCAGTTGCGCGGCAACTGAGCCGGCCGGGTAAAACCGTCGCGGCTCCTCCAGGGTGTACACACCCTTGACGTGCAAGCGTTGCACCGCCTGCAACAAATGCTGCGCCTGTTCGGGGGCAAGGCGCCTGCGCAGGTAGATGAAAGCTTTGCCGGTGCTGCGCTGCAACAACGCTTTCAGTCGGTCGCGTGGCATGCCCAATGCATCGGCGAGCGCCGGCCAGCTTGGCTTTTCCATGGCCAGTTCCCGGCCATTGGCCCACAGCGTCACCACCGGCGTGCTGACCGCCAGCGGCTGGCCGTTGCGGTCGGTTATCAGCCCGCGCGGGGCAGCAATGTCCAGATAACGCAGGCTGCGCGCATCTCCCTGCTGGCGCAGGAAGCGGTTATCCAGCACCTGCAGGCTGACAATGCGCCAGCACAGGACCGAGGACAACAGCAGGACCAGGAAAATGACCAACCTGAAGCGCCACGGGTAACCCGGCGAAGTTGTTGTAGCGAATGCCATGGCTTGGGTTCACAACCGTTCAGTGCTGCATCCAGTGCGGCGGCGCAATGCCAAGCACGTTCAGCGTGGGCAGGTTGACGCTGCCAGTGAGGGGCAGCTCATGCGCCATTTGCAGCAGGTAAAGTGCTTCCTGTGTACCCGCTCCGATCAGCCCATCGATTTCACCCTGATACAAGCGCAGCTCCGACAATGCCAGCTGTAGCTGCTTCACCAGTTGCGTGCCCGGTGCTGCTGCCTGGCTTTCTTCAGGCAACACGTCCGGCACGTGCGGGGCAGCACTCGAAAGGTTGGCGCAGAGTGCCAGCACCACGAGGCAAACGCCTTGCATCAGCACCACACCATTACTGAAGCGGGTCATAGCCAAACGCATCGCTGTGGCTGTTCCATTCCACCACCACCCGCCGGTTGTATTGCATGGTCTCTGCACCACTGCCCTCGTGCGCCGGGTAGCGCTCGCCGTAGGCACGCGTGTTCAGCTGATCGTACAAAGCCCCGTATTTCACCAGGTAATAGGCGATCATATCGGCGCGAGCCTGGGCCAGTACCACGTTCTGCTCAGGCGAGCCCTCGTCATCCGTATGGCCTTCGATGAACACCTCGGCCTGTGGGTGGGCAAGCAGAAAGCCCGCTACCTGCCCCAACCTGGCGATGTCCTGGTCGGTAACGGCCGCGCTGTCCGTGGCGAAGTACACGACCAGGCCCCCGGCCGTTTCGCGCTCATCCGACTGCAGGCGCAGCGCGCGTTCATTGAAGGCATCGGCCTCGTCCGCGGTCACCCGCAAACGGTGCTCGCTGGCAGCGTGGTCGGTACTGCAGGCTGCCGTGGCGAGCATGCACATGGCAGGCAGCAGGTAACGCAGGCAACTGTTCATAAGCCCCCCTCGCCGTTGCACAACAGGCACACACCCAGCCACTGATAGAGCTTCAGCAGCAGAAAGTCCCAGGCACGGCTGAACCAGCCGCCCTCGTCGACCGTCTCCATCACGACCAGCGGCTTTTCCGCGATGTGGCGGGAACCGATCTGGAAATTGATCACACCCACCACCTGCCCCGCCTGCAACGGCGCATGGAGTTCGGGGCTGTCGAGGATGGCACTGACGCTCACTTCAGCGGCCTGCCCATAGGGCACGCTGATGGCCGGGTGTGCGCCTGCATTGAGCTTTACGTTGTGCGTATCACCAAACCAGACACGCTTGCTTACAAACACTTCGTCAGCCTTGATCGGGGTAACCGTCTCAAATGCTCGAAACCCCCACTTGAGCAGCTTTTCACTCTCCTGAAACCTCAGCCGGTCCGACTCGGCGCCCAGCACCACGGCAATCAGCCGGCGCCCGTCGAGCACCGCCGAAGTCACCAGGCTGTAGCCACCCGCAGCGGAATTGCCGGTCTTAAGACCGTCGACAGCCAGGCTGGTACTCCACAACAGCCGGTTGCGGTTGCGCTGAACCACCTGGTTGAAAGAAAACGCCTTTTTCTTGTACAGGGCATATTCAGCCGGCAATTGTTCAATCAGTGCCCGGCTCAATAACGCCATGTCCCGCGCGCTGCTGTATTGCCCTTCGGCGGCCAGACCATGCACGGTCTTGAATTGGGTATTGAGCATGCCCAGTTGGCGGGCCTGTTCATTCATGGCATCAACAAAGGCCTGTTCACTGCCGGCCAGGTAATCTGCCACCGCGATACAGGCATCATTGCCAGATTGAATGACAATGCCCCTGTTCAAATCATCAATCGTCACCCGGTCACCGGGTTTCAGAAACATCAACGACGACCCCTGCAACTGCGCGTTGCCAGCCGCCGAAGCGTCGGTGTCGATCGTTACTCGGTCATTCCCGTCGACAGTGCCACCCTGCAGAGCCTGGCCCAGCACGTAACTGGTCATGATCTTCACCAGGCTGGCCGGGTCTACCCGGGCGTCGGCATTTCCCTGCGCCAGCACTTCGCCGCTTTCAGAGTCCATCAACAACCACGATTGCGCAGCAACACCCGGTGCTGGCAGATAATCTTCGGCCTGCGCCAACCCTATATTCAGCACTAGCAACTGTGCAACTAACGCCCCCAACAACCCGCCGACAACTCGAATACCTTTCATACACTCCACAACCTGAAACACATCACAACTCATACATTCAGAACACACCTGAAGTACGCCCCTGAATTATTTGTCGGTGCATTCTGCGAGTGCGTATACTATAAATCAATCAACTATCAGGATATCTGATATGCATAATATTGATATCGATAGCGTCGACCTGAACCTGCTTCGGGTATTTGTCGCGTTGATCGAAGAAGGTGGCGCCAGCCGCGCTGCACTACGCCTAGGCGTCACCCAACCCGCCGTCAGCGCCGCCCTCGCCCGCCTGCGGGAGGTCTACGCCGACCCGCTGTTCGAACGTACCGGCCGAGGCCTGCGGCCTACCGTGCGGGCCAACGAGCTGGCGCCACTGATTGGCGAGGCACTCAACCGCTGCCGGCAAGCCTTGGCACTGTCGGTGGCAGGCAAGGACATCAAAGGCCGCACCATCACTGTCGGGCTTTCGGACGATGCCGAAATCGCCCTGGGGCAAGGCCTCCTGGCATTGGTCGACAAACACCTGGGCGGGTTGCGTATCCTGTTCAGGCAAACCCATAGCGGCCTGGTGCAGGACATGCTGATGCGCCACCAGGTGGATATCGCCGTGTCTGCAGGTGGGTTGTCCTCACCCCTGATTGCCCGGCAGCGCCTGGGCAGGGGCAATTACCTGGGCATTGCCGATGCGCACAACACCCCGCCGGTCAGTGCAGAGGACTATGCCCAGCGGCCGCACCTGCTGGTGTCATCGGGTGGTTTTGTCGGCATCGTCGACGAAGGCCTGAATGCTGCCGGGTACAAGCGCAGCATTCGTGCCTCTACCTCACACTTTGCCGCCGTGCCGTTCCTGCTGGTGGGCTCGGAGCTGATCACCACGGTGCCTACCCACGCCGCACGCGCCATGGAGCGGGTGTCGACGCTCAAGACCTTTCCTTGCCCGGTAGCGCTCCCCTCCTACGACCTGGAGATCGGCACGCGGGTCGGCAGCAAGCACGACAGCACACTGCAAACGGTCAAGGCTTTGATCATCGAGCTGGTTGAGCAGTCGTTCTGCCTGTCGTGACGGCCGTGCCCTCGATCAGCCGCGCCGGTATGGCAAGGATCAGCACCGTTGCCCCCAGGGTGAGCACACCGGCAAACACATACAGGCCAAGGTCGAGGCTGCCGGTGCTGGCCTTCACCGCCCCCAACACCGTCGGGCTGGTGAAGCCGCCGAACAGGGCCAGCGAATTGATCAAGGCAATGCCCCCGGCGGCCGCCTGGCCACCCAGGTAGCGCGTGGGGATGGTCCAGAACAATGGCATCGAGGCATACAACCCTACCGCTGCCACGCTCAAGGTCACCAGCCCAGGAACCAACTGCCCCGGCACCCAGATACAGGCAACCAAGGCACAGGCCGCCAGTACCATGCAGCTTGCCAGGTGCCAGCGGCGCTCACCCACCGCATCGGAGTGCCTGCCGATCACAATCATCCCCACACCACCGGCAAGGTACGGCACGGCCGTAAGCAGGCCGGTGTGCAAAGGGTCTGTCACGCCATAGCCCTTGATCATGCCCGGCAGCCAGAAGCCCAGGATGTACAGCCCGGCCATCACCGAAAAGTACACCAGTGCCAGGGCATAGACCCGCGGGTCGCGCAGCACCGCACCCAGCCTGTGGCTGCTGCCGGCAACAGGCGCTTCGACCTCCTGGGCAATGCGCGCGCGTTCCTCGGCACTTAGCCATTTGGCGTCTTCGGGCCTGTCGATCAGCAGCAAGGCCGCCAGGATACCCAGGACAATCGCCGGCGACCCTTCAAGCAGGAACATCCACTGCCAGCCATGCAGGCCATGCACGCCATCCATGGCCCCGATGATCCAGCCGGATAACGGCCCGCCCAGCACCCCGGCGATGGCGATGGCAGACATGAACACAGCGATCACACTGCCGCGCAGGTGTGCCGGGAACCAGAAGGTCAGGTAAAGGATGATGCCAGGGAAGAACCCGGCCTCGAACACACCCAACAGGAAGCGGGCGATATAGAACTGCTGTGGAGTCTGGACGAACATCATGCTGGACGACACCAGGCCCCAGGCAATCATGATGCGCATGATCGTCCTGCGTGCACCGATACGCGTCAGCAACAAGTTGCTGGGCACTTCAAACAATACATAACCAATAAAGAAGATACCTGCGCCCAGCCCATATACAGCATCACTGAAACCCAGGTCCTGTTGCATGCGCAACGCCGCAAAGCCGATGTTCACACGGTCCAGGTAAGAAACGATGTAACTGACAAACAGCAAGGGCAAGATCTTCCAGGCGATCTTGCGGTACAACAGGCGCGAATCGTTGTTCATTTCTGAAAAGCCTCGGATGTTTTTTTTATTGGTGCAGGGCTGCGTAATGCACAGAAACGTGAATCGGCCCCTGCCGGGCGGCAGCGCGACGCCAGGCAGGGGCCGATTCAACGGTGTCGCGTGTTCAGGTCACTGCTGGAACTTGACGGAGGCCTTGGCCCGTTCATCGACGATCAGGGTGAATACGTCGGGCCGCGAGTAGTGGCCAACCACATCGAAGTCGTAACGCGCCTTGACCAGCTCGGCCGAATCGATCTGCGCCACCAGCAAGCCCGGGCCGTTTTTCAGCGGGCCGGCAATCACCTCGCCCATGGGGCCGATGATCACGCTGTTGCCCTGCATCAGCAGGCGGTCATCGTCCCAATGCGGCAGGCTCACCCCAAGGTCGCGCGGTGAGGGCTGGAACTGGCAGGCACTGACCAGGAAGCAGCGCCCCTCGTGAGCGATATGGCGCATGGAAACCTGCCAGTTGTCGCGCTCGTCCACAGTCGGTGCACACCACACCTCGATGCCTTTGGCATACATGGCCGTGCGTAGCAGCGGCATGTGGTTTTCCCAGCAGATGGCAGCACCGATCTTGCCGACCGGGGTGTCGATCACCGGCAGTGTAGAGCCGTCGCCCTGCCCCCAGATCAGCCGCTCACTGCCGGTTGGCATCAGTTTGCGGTGGTTGCCGACCAGCCCCTGTTCCGGCGAGAAGAACAAGGCCGAGCAGAACAGCGAACTGCCCGCACGCTCGATCACGCCGACCACCAGAAGTGCACCGGTGCGTTGTGCCAAGGCTGCCAGCTCGGCAGTTTCAGCGCCCGGTACATCAATGGCATTGTCGAAATAGCGCTGGAAAGCTTCGCGGCCTTGAGGCAGGCGATAGCCCATGTAAGTGCCGAATATTTCACCTTTCGGATAACCGCCGAGCAAGGCTTCCGGCATGACGACCAATTGCGCGCCAGCGCGCTTTATTTCGTCTTCATAAGTCAGGATTGTTTCCAGCGTTTGTTGTTTGCCGTCAGGGTGAGAGCCAATTTGCAGTGCGGCTACAGTCGAGATAGTCATGGTTTTTTATTTTTCAGGTGGTGGATGTTCTGCATAGGTTCCACTTACCCGCGATATCGAGCAATTCGCATTGCTTTAGATCTGCTATCAGCTCTATTTATATCCTGAACAATGGCACGCTGTTACTGTGCCCCTCCCATGGACATCATCCCTGGCCTATGCAGCTCGCGGTAGGAGCAGCCTTGTGCGGCGAAGAGGCCATTGCAGCCGAAGATGATCTTCAGCCCTGGCGGCCTCTTCGCAGCACAACGCTGCTCCTACAGGTCCTGTGCTTGCCTTGGGAAATGGCGCAGCTGCCACGCCGCCTGGCTGTCGTCCTGGCGGAAGAACGTCCTCAAGTGCTCGACAAAACACGACACCTTGGCCGACAGGTTCAGGCGCTCCAGGTACACGGCATAGATATCCGCAGGCGGCGTCTGGTAATCGCCCAGCACTTCCACCAAACGCCCGCTGCGCAGGTGGTCGGCCAAGTTCCACTCGGCCCGCATCAGGATGCCTTGCCCATCGAGAGCCCAGTTCAGGGCAACTTCGCCATCATTGGTGCTCAGGCTGCCACGTACTTTTACCGACTCGCTCTGCTTGCCGCGGCTGAGCCGCCAGATGCCGAACGCGGCATCGTTCTGGCGCAACACGATGCAGTTGTGGCTGGCCAGGTCTTTTGGCGCTTCTGGGGTGCCGCGGGCCTCCAGGTAACCGGGCGCCGCGCACAACCGGCGGCGGTTGGCAGCGATCTTGCGCGCGATCAGACGCGAATCAGGCAGCTCACCAAAGCGGATAGCCACATCGATGGCATCGTTCGGCAGGGCGATGGGGCGGTCGGTCAGGTGCAACTGCACCTCTACTTCTGGGTAGCGGTTGGCAAACGAAGACACGGCCGGCCCCACATGCGTACGACCAAAACCCAACGGTGCATTGACCCGTAGCAGGCCCTTGGGCTCGGCACGGCTGCTGGAAACCTGCCGCTCCATTTCCTCGATCTCACCCAGTATCCGCCGGGCATTCACCAGGTAGGTCTCGCCCTCGGCGGTAAGGCTGATGCTGCGTGTGGTGCGGTTAAGCAGCCGCACGCCCAGGCGTTGCTCCAGCTGCGCCAGGCGCTTGGAGACTGCGGGCGGCGTCAGGTTCAGTTCGCGCGCGGTGCCCGCCAGGCTGCCCACCCTGATCAGTTGGGTGAAAAACGCCAGCTCCGATACCGGATTCATAATTAACCTGAGGGAAACAATGAGTTGAATTTCATTGTATTACAGCATTTTGGAAAAACCATTACCTTTTGCCCTGCGTGATTAACCACAAAGAAGCTGGGCTTTTCGGCCGCCAAGGCCAGGTGTGACCTGCACCCCACGATCAGCCCGGCCGCCAGATAAATCCGACTCACAACAATAATTCGGAGACGGCAATGGCCAAGCGATTGTTCGGCAAGCTTTACGTACAGGTATTGATCGGCGTAACCCTCGGGGTGCTGATCGGGGTGTTCTGGCCACAGGTGGGCGCAGACTTGAAGCCTATCGGCGACGCCTTCATCAAACTGATCAAGATGGTCTTTGCCCCCATCATCTTCGCCACCGTGGTGCTGGGCATCGCCAAGATGGAAAACATGAAGGAACTCGGCCGCGTGGGTGTGCGGGCGCTGATCTACTTCGAAGTGCTGTCCACCTTTGCCCTGGTACTGGGGTTGGTGGTGGTCAACCTCGTACAACCCGGCCAAGGCATGAACGTCGACCCTGCCACCCTCGACGCCAAGAGCATCTCGACCTACACCGCTGCCGCTGCCGGCAACAGCGGCGGCTTCATCGACTTCATGCTGCATGTGATACCCGGCAGCGTGACCGACGCCTTCGCCAAGAACGAGATCCTGCCGATCCTGCTGTTCAGCACCCTGTTCGGCATCGCCCTCTCGCACCTTGGCCCTCGCGGCAAGCCCATGGTGGATGTGCTGGAGGCGTTCTCCCACGGCATGTTCTTCATCGTCGGCATGATCATGCGTGTAGCCCCGCTGGCCGCCTGCGGCGCCATGGCCTTCACCGTCGGCAAATACGGCCTGGGCTCCATCGTGTCGCTGGGCAAGCTGATGGCAACGATGTACCTGACCTGCTTCCTGTTCGTGGTGATCGTGCTGGGCACCATTGCCCGGTTGTCCGGCTTCAACCTGTGGAAGTTCCTCAAGTACCTGAAGGAAGAGCTGTTCACGGTACTGGGCACCAGCTCGTCCGAGTCGGTGGTGCCGCAGTTGATGAACAAGCTGGAAAAGGTCGGCGTGTCCAAACCGGTGGTGGGCCTGGTGATCCCCTCGGGCCTTACCTTCAACCCGGATGGCCAGTGCATCTACTACACCATGGCCGCCATCTTCATCGCCCAGGCCACCAACACCCCGTTGACCCTGATGGACCAACTGCTGGTGCTCGGCGTGCTGCTGCTCACCTCCAAGGGCTCCGCAGGGGTGACCGGTTCGGGCTTCATCACCCTGGCCGCAACCCTGGCGACCATGGACAACATTCCAGTGGCCGGCATGGTGCTGCTGCTGGGCGTGGACCGCTTCATGTCCGAAGCCCGCGCCATCACCAACACCATTGGCAATGCCGTCGGCACCGTGGCTATCGCCAACTGGGTCGGTGCACTGGACAGGCAACGCATGGCCCAGGCCCTGGACGGCCAGCTACCGGCAGAACCACAACCCACCGAGACCCGCCCTGCCCTTGCACAACTGGAGGCCGGCACACCCACACCCTGACCTTTCGATAACAGCAAAAAGAACCCGCCTTGTGATGCAGTGAGGAAATAATCATGGACAAAGAAACCGCCGTGTCATCGCTTACCGACGTGATGGCCAAGTTCACCGCCTACATCGGCAAACGCCTGCCTAAAGACGTGAAGGAAAAGACCGCCAAGTTGCGCGCCGCCGAAACCAACCCGCTGGCCATCGCCGTGTACGACTCGATGGCCGACAACCAGGAGTACGCCGACAAGCTCAACCGGCCCAGCTGCCAGGACACCGGCGTGATCCAGTACTTCGTCGCGGCCGGCGCGCGTTTCCCGCTGCTGGGTGAGATGGAAAGCATCCTCGAAAACGCCACCAAAGAAGCCACCATCCAGGGGCCGTTGCGCCACAACGCGGTGGAAACCTTCATCGAGAAGAACACCGGCACCAACACCGGCTCGAAAATCCCGTGGCTGGACTGGGAAATCATCCCCGATGCCGACTACGCCATTGTCGATGTGTACATGGCCGGTGGCGGCTGCACCTTGCCAGGTTCGGCCAAGGTGCTGATGCCGGGGCAAGGCTATGAAGGGGTGACCGAGTTCGTGTTCGATGTCATCACCTCTCGCGGTGTCAACGCCTGCCCGCCGCTGCTGGTGGGGGTCGGGGTTTCGACCTCGGTGGAAACTGCAGCACGCCTTTCGAAAAAGGCCATCCTGCGCGAGGTGGACTCCAGCCACCCCAACGAAAGCGCGGCAATGATGGAAAGGCTGCTGGAGGACGGCCTGAACGAAATCGGCATCGGCCCGCAGGGGCTCACCGGCAATAGCAGCGTAATGGGCGTGAACATCGAGTCCTCGGCCCGCCACCCCTCCACCATCGGCGTGGCAGTGTCCACCGGCTGCTGGGCACATCGCCGCGGCAAGATCCGCATCAACGCCGACCTGACCTACGACATCCTCTCGCACGAAGGGGTAGTACTGTGAAAAAGATCCTGAGCACACCGATCAGCGACGAAGACCTGGCCAACCTCAACGTCGGTGATGTCGTCTACCTCACCGGCCAACTGGTGACCTGCCGTGACGTGGCACACCGGCGCCTCATCGAATTGGGCCGCGAACTGCCGGTTGACCTGCGTGGCGGCGCAATTTTCCACGCTGGCCCCATCGTCAGGAAAAAGGACGATGGCAGCTTCGAGATGGTTTCCATTGGCCCGACCACCAGCATGCGCATGGAAAAGTTCGAGAAGCAGTTCATCGAACAGACCGGTGTGAAGCTGATTGTCGGCAAAGGTGGTATGGGGCCTGAAACCACCACCGGCTGCCTGGAAAACAAGGCGGTGCATGCGGTGTTCCCGGGCGGTTGCGCAGTGCTGGCAGCAACCCAGGTGGAAGAGATCGAGCGTGCGGAGTGGCAGGACCTGGGCATGCCGGAGACCCTTTGGGTGAACCGTGTTCGCGAGTTCGGGCCGCTGATCATCTCCATCGATACCAAGGGCAACAACCTGTTCGAGCAGAACAAGGCCCGCTTCAACGAGCGTAAAGGGGCAGTGATCGAAAAGATCAACAGCCAGGTGCGCTTCATCAAATAACCAAGCCGCTTTGGGGCCGCTGTGCGGCCCATCGCCGGCAAGCCAGCTCCCACCCCGATCGCATGAGCCTCAGGGCATATGCAGTCCCTGTGGGAGCCTGGCTTGCCGGCGATGGGCTGCGAAGCAGCCCCAAGACAACCAAATCAAGCCTTCGACAGTTCGCCAATTTTCTCCAGCCGCGCCCGCACGATGTTGCGGCTGATGTTCAGCAACCGCCCTGTCTGCAACTGGTTGCCGTGGCAGTACCGATACGCCGCCCTGAACACCGTCTCCTCGATGTGCTCATACAAATTCGGCACGTTCTGCTCGAACAACGCCAGCAACGCGCTTTCCAAGTCCGGCGGTGCTGCGCCCGCTGCAGGCAAGTACGCATGGGCCGCAGGCGCCGCCACCTGTGGCCGCATATCGACCAGGTGCAGGTCCGCTGGTGCCACCACCTGATACCGGCACACCAGCAAGGCATGATGAATGGCATTCTCCAGCTCGCGGATGTTGCCCGGCCAACTATGCGCCAGCAATTTGCGCTCGGCATCCGGGCTCAACGAAGCACGCTCGTAACCCAGGCGTCGGCAATGTTCTTCGATGAAAAATTCCGCCAGCGGCAGGATGTCCCCTGGCCGCTCGCGCAGCGGCGGCAAGCGAATCGTCGCCACATGCAGGCGGTAGAACAGGTCTTCACGAAAATGCCCCGCCACCACCGCATCGGCCAGGTTGACGTTGGTCGCGGCCACCAGGCGCACGTTGATCGGGATCGGCGTACGTGAGCCCAGGCGCACCACTTCACGCTCCTGCAGCACCCGCAGCAACTTCACCTGCATGTTCAGCGGCAGGTCGCCAATTTCATCCAGGAACAACGTACCCCCATTGGCTGCCTCGAACCAGCCGGCCTTGTTGCTGGTGGCGCCTGTAAACGCGCCTTTCTCGTGGCCGAACAGCTCGCTCTCCACCAGGGTTTCGGCAAAGGCACCGCAGTTCACAGCCACGAATGGCTCACGCCCACGGCGGCTGAGGTGGTGGATATGACGGGCAACCAGCTCCTTGCCGGTGCCGGTTTCGCCGATGATCAGGGTATTGGCCTCGCTGGGCGCCAGGCGCTCGATGCGGCTGAGCAGTTCCTGGGAGCGCGGGTCCTTGAACACGAGCACGGTGGCACGTACCGACTTGGTCAGCTCGCGGGCGTTGGGGTGGGTGATCAGCGACATAGGGGCATTCCTGGCAGTTGACGCGCAGGCCCATAGTGCATGAAACAAATTAGATCAAAAAATTATTAATTAATATTTAGATATTCGAATTGGAAATATTAAAATTTCCAGCAACCGATTGCTGCTACAGCAGCAACCCGTCAGCACTTGGCTGTCCGCCGACCAGCAGGCCTTTAATCCCACACCCACTGGCTGCTGGCTGGAGCCCCTGTAAGTAAAGGGCTGTAGCCCCTTCATGACATGCTGGCATGCATTTCGCTCTTGGCCTGTAGAACCTTTGCCTGGAGCTGCACATGAACAATCCCTGGCGTAATGCCCTCGCCCTGCTGGGCGGCCTGTTTCTCAGCCTGGCTGCGCTGGCAGCCGAGCCACCGGCGGCGGTGCGCATCGCCATTGTCGCGTTCACCCAGGGTGGAGCGCCGGTGTTCGGCGGCATCCCCGGGCGGGTGATCGAAGAAGGCTGGCTGGAACAGCAACTGGCATCCCGCGGCGTGAAACTGCAATGGACCGCCCTGCCCCATGCCGGCGCCGGGCCGCAAATCAACGAAGGCTTCAGCAACAACAGCCTGGACTTTGCCGTACGCGGCGACCTGCCTTCGGTCATCGCCGGTGCCGGCCAGGTGCCGGGCAAGCTGGTAGTACCGGGTGGCAGCGGCAACAACATCTACCTGGTAGTACCGAGCGACTCGACGGTGCGCAGCATCCAGGACCTCAAGGGCAAGCGCCTGGCCTTACACCGCGGCCGCCCATGGGAGTTCGCCTTCAGCAACTTCCTGCAAAGCCAGGGCCTGGCACTCAGCGACTTCAAGATCGCCAACCTCAACCCACAGGTGGGCGCCGCTGCGGTGTCCGCCGGCAAGGTCGACGCCGCCGTGCTGCTCAACGAAGCCTATGCCCTGGAAGACAAAGGCGTGGCGCGCATTCTCTGGTCGACCAAGCAAGGCGCCAACGACTGGCGGCTGGTCTCGGACCTGTGGGGCACTGACCGCTTCGTGCAGCAGCACGCCGACCTGACGCAACTGGTGGCCACCGCCTGGGTGCGAGCGGCCTGGTGGATCTCCCAGGAGCAGAACCGCGACGCCTACTACGGGTTGTCTTCGCGCGCCGGTGTGAGCGAAAGCGTGCTGCGCCGGGACGACCAGGACGACCCCGTCGCGTGGAAGGCGCGCTGGGCGCCGAAAACCGATGCCCAGCTCAAGGCCCACTACGACGCCCTGGGCCAGTACGCCCTGGCCAACCGGCTGATCCGCACGCCCTACGACATCACCAGCGACCTGGCCACAGGCTTTACCCGCCAGGCGCTGATCGACCTGCAACTGACCCACTACTGGCCGTCCCTCGACGCCCAGATCAGCCAACAACCTTGAGAGCCTTACCCATGAAACTGCCTGCTTCGCTCATCTTTGGCCTCAGCGCCCTGGCCCTGTCCATCGGTGCCATGGCCGCCGAAACCTACGCGCCCAAACCTGACCCGCAACAGGGCGATGGCCGTGTCTCGGCCTTTTACACCTGGAGCAAGGCCATCCCCGCCACGCCTGGCAAACTGCTGCGCAGCGAGCCGTTGGACCAGGCGCTCAGCCTGCCCAATGCAGCCAGCGCGCAACGCATTCTGTACACCTCCCTGGATGGCATCGACGGCAAGACCCCGATCGTGGTTTCAGGCGCATTGTTCATACCCAAAGGCAAGGCACCTGCGGGCGGCTGGCCGGTCGCCAGCTGGGGCCACGGCACCGTCGGCGTGGCAGATATCTGCGCGCCGTCCTGGGCTGGCCGCAGCTACCGCGACGTGCAATACCTCAACCGCTGGCTGGATGAGGGCTACGCCATCGTCGCCACCGACTACCAAGGCCTCGGTGTACCGGGCGGCCACCCGCTGCTGAACAACCGCATGGCGGCCTACGGCATTCTCGATGCTGCCAAGGCTGTGGTAGCCGGCGTGCCGGGGCTGGCAGACAAGGTGCTGATCATTGGCCAGTCGCAAGGTGGCGCGGGGGCCTTTGCCGCGGGTGCCTATGCGGCGACTTATGCGCCCAAGCTGGGCGTCAAGGGCAGTATCGGCACGGGGGTGATTTACACCGTGGGCTCGAAGAATGTCGGTGAACAGGACCAGGACAAGGTCGACCCGGCCCTGGCCTATGGCTTCTACACCCTGCTGGCGGCGCAGCAGTACGACCCGAGCATCGACCCCCGCGACTTCTACACCGACAAGGCCCTGCCGCTGTTCGAACAGGCGCGCACCAGCTGCTTGTCAGCCTTGGTCAGCGACGTGGTCGGCACAGGCCTTACCCCGGCCAACGCCAAGAAAGACTACAAGGGCGACCAGCTCAAGCCATGGCTGGCGCAGGTGTCGTACCCGACCCTGAAACTGGCCCAGCCGATCTTCATCGGCACCGGCGCCGAGGACAAGACCCCCGCCGCCGCCACCCAGGTAGCGCTGATGCAGGACGCCTGCAAGGCCGGTTCGGTGGTGCAGGGCCACCTGTACAAGGGCCTGGGCCACAGCGAAACGGTGAATGCCTCGCTGAAGGACTCGATCCCCTTCGCCCGCCAGGTCATCAGCGGCCAGCCGGTTACCCCCAATTGCAGCCCAAGCGTCCAGTAAGGAGGCCCGCCCATGAGTATCGAATTCTTCACCCGCCTGCCCTTGCATGGCGAAACCCAGTTCCTCCCCGGCGACCCACGCAACCGCGGCGACTGGCATGCGGGCGGACCCAGCACCGGTGCGGTGTCGGGGTTTGCCGTCGGTGATCACTTCACCTATATCGATTACCTCGGCCAAATCGCCCGCGCCGCTGAAATAAACGGCTTTGGCGGCGCGCTGATGGTCAACGCCCCCACCGGCGAGGAGCCGTGGACGGTGTGCTCGCTGCTGGCCCGGGAAACCCGCACGCTGAAATTCGTCACCGCGTTCCAGCCCTATCACTACACCCCCTGGGTGGCCGTGCAGCAGGCCGCGACCTACCAGCGCGCCACCGGCAACCGCCTGGTGTGGAACATCATCAACGGCGGCTCCGATGCCATCCAGCGCCAGGTCGGCGACTTTGAAGACCATGACCAACGCTACGCCCGCGCCACCGAATTCATGGACGTGGTGCGCGGCTATTGGCACAACGAGCAGTTCCACTACGAAGGCACCTACTACCGCGCTGAAGGGGGTGGCCTGCGCGGCCCGCTGAAAAAAGCCGAGTTGCCGCTGATCTGCACCGCGGGCTCGTCGGTGGCAGCGCGCGAGTTCGCCGCCAAGCACGCCGACTTCTACCTGATGCGCGCCGAGCACCCGGACGAAATTGCCGCGCTGATCGCCGACATCCGCGCCCGGGCGCTGAAGTGGGGCCGTACCGACATCCGCTTTGGCCTGTCCATCGACGTGATCGCCCGCGAGACCGAAGAAGCCGCGCTGGCCGAGGCCAAGCGTTTCTTCGACGAAGGCGTGGCCAAGGGCACGGTCAAGGCCCGCGCCGCCCACGCCGGCCTGCGCACGGCGCGCAAGCTGAGCTACGAGCACGGCTACAGCGACGAGGACGAGCAGCAGGCGTTCGACGACTTCTTCATCCACCCCAATGTGTGGACCGGTTTCGGCTACATCGGCGTCCCGCCGGGCTGCGCGCTGGTGGGCAGCTATGCCAACGTGGTGGCGCGTATCCGCGAGTACCACAGCATCGGTGTCGACCTGTTCTTCCTCGCCGGCTACCCGCATCTGGAAGAGGCCTATCGGATCGGCGAGCATATCCTGCCGCACTTCCGTGCACAGCGCGCAGCCCTTGCCCGCCCGCTAGCCGAACCCGTGCAACTGCACGCCAGCAACGGGGCCTGACGCCATGGCCAGGGACGGTTACCCACTGAGCCGGCGCGGTTTTCTTGGCCACGCCGGCGTGCTGGCGGGCGGGCTGCTGGCCGGCTGCGGCCCCGCCGACAGCCCGACCCATGCCGCCTCCGACCAGCCGCGCCATGGCGGGCGCCTGCGCCTCGGCATCATCGACGGCAACCAGAGCGGCAACCTCGACGCCCACAAGCCCATCGGCAGCGGCATCGTGCGTGGCTTTGCCCTGTACAGCAAGCTGTGGGAATGGGACGAGCAGATGCAGCCGCGCCTGGCTCTGGCCGAGTTCGCCGAGCCCAATGCCGATGCCAGCGGCTGGACCTTGCGGCTGAAACCGGGGCTGGAATTCCACCACGGCAAGACCATCGACGCCGACGACCTGATCTTCTCCATCCGCCGCCTCACCGACCCGCAGTTGGCCTCGCCCTATGCGGCGCTGCTGCACTGGGTCGACCGCGACAACCTGGTCAAGCTGGATGACCGCACCGTGCGCCTGGGCTTTCGCGAAGGGCGCAGCTACCTGCCGCTGCCGGAAACCTGGGTCAACTTCGGCGGCATCGTGCCGGTGGACTACCACCCGGTCACCAACCCGGTCGGTGCCGGGCCGTACAAACTGAAAAGCTTCACCCCGGGCCAGCGCTCGTTGTTCACCCGCTTCGACAACTACTACAAGCCCGGCAAGCCCTACGCCGATGAACTGGAGATCATTGACTTCAAGGACCAGACCGGCCGGCTGGCGGCGTTGCGTGCGGGGCAGATCGACATGGCCAACGTCATGTCCACAGAGCACCTGCAAGTGCTGCAGGCCGACCCACGGCTGCGGCTGCTGAAGTCGGTGAGCGGCAACTGGCTGTCGTTCGACATGAATACCGCCAAGCCGCCGTTCGACGACCCGCGCGTGCGGGAGGCATTCCGCCTGCTGGCCGACCGCGAGGAACTGGTGCGCCGTGCGCTGAATGGCCAGGGCCGGGTGGCCAACGACCTGTATGCACCGTTCGACCCCACCTTCGACCACAGCATCGGCCCCCGCCCCTACGACCCGCAGCGGGCAGCGCAGTTGCTGCGCGAAGCCGGCCATGAACAGCTGCAGGTGGAACTGGTGACCACTCCAGGGCCGGGGCTGGCTTCGGCCCTGGTATTGGCCGAGCAGGCCCGACGTATCGGCGTCACCCTCAACGTGCGCCAGGTCGACCTGGCCACCTTCCAGGGCCCGCAGCGCGACGACTGGACCTTGAGCACCGGCGGCAGCATCGGTGCGCCGTACCTGGCCAGTGCCATCCACACCGACGCGCCGTTCGCGGTAGCCAACAAGACCCACTTCCACGACCGCGAATTCAGCGAAGCCTTCCTCGCTGCCATGGCGCAGCCGGACCTTGAGCAACGCAAGGCGCTGGTACACCGCGCGCAACGCATTCAGTACGAGCGCGGCGGCATGCTGATCTGGGGCTTTGCCGACCTGCTCGACAGTGTCAGCAACCGCGTGGGTGGCGCGCAGGCGGAGCAGTCGCTGTTCAGTACCTGGCGGTTCGAGAGCCTGTGGCTCAGAAGCTGACCAACAAGCCCTTTACTGCCTGTACTGGCCCTATCGCCGGCAAGCCAGCTCCCACAGGGACCTCACGATGCCCAGGCCTGTGGATGACCCTGTGGGAGCTGGCTTGCCGGCGATAGGGTCGGGACAGACAACACAACAACCAGACCAACCGCAGGCGCGGCTGCGCCCTCGTTACTTCCACATTCCTATTATTGAACGAGGCCCAGCCAATGCCCCGCGTTACCTTGCTGCACCCCAAATTCCAGCCCAGCGCACTGGCGCTGGCCATTCTGGCCGCCAGCGCGACGCTGGCCCACGCCGAAGACACCCAACTGCAAACCGTCACCGTGCAGGCCGAACAGACCGATGACGACGCCCTGCCCACCCGCCCGCCCGCCTCGATCTACGGCGGCCTCGAAGCCAAAGTGCTGGACACCCCGCGCTCAGTCACCCAGATCAACGCCGAGCAACTGGCCAACGACCCGATCCGCAGCTCCGACGACCTGGTCAAGTACGCCCCCGGCATCACCCGCGGCGGTGGCCAGAACGCCGGCATCGCCCCGCAGATGCGCGGGCAGAACACCGAGGTGTTCCAGGATGGCCAGCGCGCCTACGGGGTGCGCCACCCGGCCAACTTCAACGCCTACGAAGGCGCCGACATCGTCGCCGGGCCGTCGTCAGTGACCTACGGTTCGGTCAGCGGCAGTGGCGGCTACGTCAACTACCTGAGCAAGAAGCCCGACTTCAACCGTTTCCGCACCAAGCTCAGCGGCGAAATCGGCAGCTGGATCCCCGATGGCGAATCACGTGATGCCACCAAGTTCAGCATCGACAACACCGGCCCGCTGACGGACAACCTGGCTTACCGGGTGAGCATCACCCGCCAGCGCCAGGAAGACTTCTACGACAACGTCGAGAACAACTTCGACGCCTTCTACGGCGCCCTCGCCTGGCGCAACGACAACCTGCGGGTGGACTGGAACGCCGCCTACGACGACTACTACGACTACAACATCACCCACGGCTGGAACCGCGCCACCCAGGACCTGGTCGACCACGGCAAGTACTCCGCCGGCCGTGCCACGCCGATCATCCAGAACGGCAATACCCTGTGGTCGCCAGTGCTGTCCTCCGGCGCTGCCGATGCCCAGGTGCTGGGCTGGGTGCAGCGCCAGCGCAACGCCCAGGGCCAGTACCAGGTGGTCAACGGCAGCTTCCAGGGCGCGTCGCCCAACACCCAGGCCAACCCCGGCAGCCTGCGTGGCTGGGTCTATGACCCGTCGCTGGCGGGCAACGGCCTGACCTCCTTATCGTCACAAACCGGCCAGCGCGCGCAGGACGAAAACCGTTCGCGGCGCTTTACCACGCAGCTGCGCGTCGAAGGCGACCTGACCCCGTCGATCACCTTGGCCAACAGCACCTTCTACCAGCACTCCACCGACACCACCGATGCCGTCGGGGCGTTCCAGGTACAGGGCAAGGACGACATCTTCGACAACCGCTTCGAGTTCCGCGCCCGTGGCCAATTTCAGCTGGGCGACCTGACCCTGATCGACGACAGCAACACCGGGCTGATCTACCGCCGCGAGCGCAACGAGTCGATCGCCGCCAACAACAGCTTCGGCAGCACCATCAACGCCTATGACCTGACCCTCGACCCCACCTTGAAGAACCCCGGCGATCTGCTCGGCCTGAGCGGCCGCAACCCCGCCGGTGGCAACGCTGCCTGGATCGGCCAACCCGGCGTGCCGCAATTTTCCAACTACTACGGCTGGCTCAACCTGCCCGCCATGTACCCGGCCGGGCATGGCCTGTATGCCGAATCGGTGGCGCCCTACACCGCCGACAGCACCTGGACCACCAAGACGCTGTTCAGCCAGCACAACCTGCGCCTGGGCGAACGCGTGGGCCTGAACGTGGGTGCCAGCCGCAGCTGGATCGACGCGCGTATCGAAAACCCCTTTGTGCTGCCCGGTGGCAACCCGCGCAAGGACTCGGACAACTACCGGCTGTTCTCGGTGCAGGTCAGCCCCTATTTCAAACCCACCGAGAACAGCACGCTGTATTACACCTTCGACCGCTCGCTGGCGGTGAATACCGGTTTCTTCACCAACGGCCTGGGCTGGGGCAGCGGCACGGGGGCCAACCAGCTCAACCCGCTGGCCTTCGAGAGCCTGAGCGTGTTGCATGAGGTCGGGTTGAAAGTGGAGGCTGTGCCCGACCAGCTGTTCTTCACCCTGGCTGCCTACAAACAGGCGCGCGACCAGTCGCCGGACAGCAACAACAACATCGCCCGGCTGATCGTCAAAGGCTGGGAAGCGACCCTGCGCTACCAGGACCAACACCTGCGCGGCGGCCTCAACCTCAGCCGCATCAGCGCCTACAACGAGTTCACCAGCCAGGCCGGGTTTGCCTCGGCCGGGTTCATCCCCGACAACGGCACTGTGTTCGGCGACAACAACAGCCTGAACCAGCGCCCGTCCGGCAAGTTCGATGCGGTGCAGATCCCCGAATACAACGCCGGCGGGTATGTCGACTACCGCTTCGACTCAGGGTTTGGCGTCGAGCTTTCTGGCTGGTGGACCAGCAGTTGGTACCTGAACCTGAGCAAGACGGTGAAAGTGCCAGACGAACACAACCTCGACCTTGCCGTGTACTACCGCCAGCCGCAGTGGGGCGTGACGGTGCGCATGCTCAACGTCACCGACGAGCTGAATTTCGTCAGTGGCCTGGCGGGTTCCACCAATACCTTCCTGCAACCGATGCCGGGCCGCACGCTGCTGGCCCAGGTCGATTACCAGTTCTGATTCCTCCTCAACCTGAAAGGCCTTAGCCATGTCCATTGAATTTGTCGGCATGATCTTCCCCCGCCAGTGGTCCGAGACCCGTGGCGTACGCACACCGGACTTCGACCTGCCGTTCATCCGTCACCACGCCCGCGCCCACGAGCATGCCGGGTTCGACCGAGTGCTGATCGCCAGCGGCCCTGGCAGCGCCGACAGCCTGCAGATAGCCGCCTATGCTGCCGCGCACACCGAACGCCTGGGTTTCATGATCGCCCACCGCCCGGCCCTGACCGCGCCGACGGTGGCCGCACGGGCATTCGCCACGCTCGACCACACCACCGGCGGCGGGCGCATCCGCCTGCATGCAATCACCGGTATCACCGCCGAGCCGCAGGAGGGGGACACCCTGCTGGACAAGACCGAGCGCTACCGGCGTGCCGACGAATACCTGGAGATTGTCCGTCGCACCTGGACGGCCGAGGAGCCGTTCGACTTCGAGGGCCGCTACTTCAACATCAAGGGTGCCTTTTCACCGGTGAAGCCGCTGCAGCAGCCGCATATCCCGATTTCCTTCGGAGGCTCGTCCGACATCGCCTACCAGATCGCCGTCAAGCATGCGGATCTTTATGCCCTGTGGGGTGAGCCGCTGAGCGGCGTGGCCGAGCAGATCGGCAAACTCAAGGCTGCCGCCAACGCCGCAGGCGTGGCGGCGCCAAGGGTCAGCCTGTCGGTGCGGCTGATCCTGGGTGCCACTGAGGAACAGGCCTGGCAGCGTGCCGAACAGATCCTCGCGCAGATCAAGGCCAACCCACAGTTTGCGGCGGACAGCCCTTGGCAGAAGCGCATCAAGGGCACCGGCTCCGAACGCCTGCTCGCCGCTGCCGCCCGCGCCGACCGGCATGACCGGGCATTGTGGATGCCGACGGCGACTGCGGTGGGCGCCTATGGCGATACCACCGCGCTGGTGGGCACGCCGGAGACGGTAGCCCAGGCGCTGCTCGATTATGTCGACCTTGGGGTGACCACCTTTCTCAACCGGGGCTATGACCCGCTGTATGACACGGTGGATTACGGGCGCTGGGTGATTCCGGCGGTGCGCGAGGAGGTGCGGCGGCGCCAGGCCCGGTTTGTGGGGTGAAGGTGGGGGGTATGGCTTGGGGGTGCATCTGGGTTGCCGGGTGCATGCCTTGGGTTGTTTGGCGCCTGTGAGACCGAGCGCCGCCCGCGCGGCGCATCGCGACGCAAGGCCGCTCCCACATCTGTTTCGGGCCAATTATTCCTGTGACATGGGCGCGCGTCCCCTTGGCGCCCACCTCAATATCGAGACGGGCCAACAAGGCGGTCGCGCGCATTGGTACAGGTATAACTGGCCCGAAACAGATGTGGGAGCGGCCTTGCGTCGCGATGCGCCGCGCGGGCGGCGGTCGATCTCACAGGCACCGCACAACCCAAGGCATACACCTAGAGGCCAACACGCAACCTGGGCGAATGCTCCACCAGCGTGCGGGTATAAGCATCAACCGGTCGCCCCAGCACCTGATCGGCAATACCCTGCTCCACCACCCGCCCCTGGCGCAACACCAGCACGCGGTCGGCAATCGCCCGCACCACCCCAAGGTCATGGGTGACGAACAACAAGGTCAGCCCCTCCCCCTGCAATCGCTGCAGCAAGGCCAGTATCGACGCCTGCACCGACACATCCAGCGCGGAAGTGATCTCGTCACACACCAGCAACTTCGGCTCGCAGATCAACGCCCGGGCAATCGCCACACGCTGGCGCTCGCCACCGGACAAGCTGTGCGGATACAAACCGGCCACACGCGCCGGCAGCGACACCCGCTCCAGCACGGCCTCGACCCGCTCGCGCGCTTCACCACCGCGTACCCCGAAAAAGTGCGCCAACGGCGCGCTGAGCGTTTGCCCGATCGTCTGCCTTGGGTTCAAGGCTCGATAGGGGTTCTGGAACACATACTGGATCTGGTGACGCAGCCGGGCATCACGTTCGCGCGCGGCAAAGGCCAAAGGCTCGCCAGCGTAACTGAGTTGCCCCTGAACGTTTTCGCCCAGCCCGGCAATGGCCCTGGCCAGGCTGGTCTTGCCCGAACCCGACTCGCCCACCAGCGCCAGGCACTCCCCTTGCCCCACCCGCAGAGACACATCGAACAACACCTGGCGATCGTAAGCTACGTCCAGCCCCTGCACCTCCAGCAACACCGTTGCGCCCGGCGCAGCAGCAGCCTCGACAGCCGACTCCCCGAGGGGCAGCGGCTCTCGGTGCGGCACCAGGCAAGCCACCCGATGCCCGCCGTCATGCGCCAGCAACGACGGCTCGATCACTGAACACTCTGCACGACGCCTGCCGCAACGCGGCGCAAACGCACAACCATCCGGGCGCTGTCCCGGTGCCGGTGCATGCCCGGCAATCGCCTGCAACGGCTGGCGCCGGGCAATGTCGGGAATGGCCGCGAGCAAAGCGCGGGTGTAGGGATGCGACGGTGCGCGGAACAACGCCTCACGCCCGGCCACTTCCACCAGCCGCCCGGCGTACATCACCATCACCCGGTCGACCAGGTCACGCACCACCGCCAGGTCATGGGTGACGTACAGCGCCGCCACACCTTGGTCACGGCACAGGCGCTTGAGGGTCTGCAGCACATGGGCCTGGGTGGTAACGTCCAGTGCGGTGGTGGGCTCGTCGAGTACGATCAGCTTTGGCCGCAAGACGAACGCCAACGCCAGCATCACCCGCTGTTGCTGCCCGCCAGACAGTTGATGCGCAAAACGCCGCAGGAAACCGTCGTCATCGGGCAAGCCTACATCCAGCAGGGTTTCGCCGATGCGCTGGCGCACCGCTTCACGCGACAGCGCAGGCTGGTGCGCCAACAGGGTTTCACGCAGCAAGGCCCCCAGGCGCAGCGCAGGGTTCAGCGCCGTGGCCGGGTCCTGGGCCACGTAGCCGACCAGCGCGCCTCGGGCCAGGCGCAAGGCCTCACCTTCGAGCTCGAGCAGCGACTGCCCGGCCACCACCACTTGCCCGCCCACAATGCGCGCACCCTGCCGGGCATGGCGCAGCAACGCCGTGGCCAAGGTGGTCTTGCCCGAGCCGGACTCGCCCACCAAGCCAACAATTTCGCCTGCTGCAAGGCTGAACGACACCTCGGCCAGCACATCGACCTGCCCGGCCAGCTCTACCCGCAGGTCGCTGACCTGCAACACTTCACTGGCCACATTCAACAGCGCGCTCATGGCTGCTTCTCCCCAATCCGGGTACTGGCCCGGCCAATCCCTTCGGCCAGGATGTTGGTGCCATAGGCAAACACCCCGATCAGCAATGCAGGTGCCAGCACGGCCCAGGGCTGCACCAGCAGGCCGGCCTGGTTTTCGTTGATCATCAAACCCCAGTCGGCCGCCGGCGGTGCCACCCCATAGCCCAGAAAACTCAAGCCGGACAGCATCCCCACCGCCCAAGTCAGCATGTTGCCGAAGTGCACCAGCAGGGGCGTGAGGATGTTCGGCAGGATTTCATGAAAGAGGATGCGCCAACGCGGGTAACCCATCATCTGCGCCGCCTCGACGTACTCTTGCCCGGCCACCGCCACGGCACTGCCACGGGCCAGGCGGACAACCCCCGGGGTAAAGGCGATGGCCACGGTCAGCACGATCAGCCAAGGTGCGCGGCCGAGCATGGACACGATCAGCAGCACCAGGATCAGGTCCGGGAACGCCAGCGAGACGTCGGCCGCCCAGCTGATCGCCTGGTCCAGCCGCCTGCGCGAGAACCCGGCCAACAGGCCCAGGCTGCCGCCAACCAGCAATGCGAGCGTGGCTGCTGCCACCGACATCCATAGCACCGACAGGCCGCCGCTGAGCAACCGCGAGAGCAGGTCGTGGCCCAGAAAATCGTGCCCCAGCGGTGCCCCGGCAGCCGGGGGGCCGTACACCGGCCCGACCATCGCCGTGGGCGCATGAGGTGCCAGCCAGGGGCCGAAAGCGGCCAGCAGCGCCACCAGCAAGGTGATCACGGCGCCACGCCGCACCTGCGGGTCGGCCAGCCAACGGGATTCAATCATGGGTCGCCTCCTGGGCAGGGGTGCTGCGCGCGCGTCGCCACCAGGGCCGAATGCCGCGCCGGATACGGCGGATCATCCGCACCCGGCGCGCCGTGCGCAGCTTGGGGGTGAGCAATACGGTCAGCAGGTCGGCCAGCAGGTTGATCAGCACCACCGCCAGGGTAATGACCAGCACCACGCCCTGGATCATCGGCAGGTCGCGCATCTGGATCGCCGCGTTCAATGCAGTGCCGATGCCCGGGTAGCTGAAGATCACCTCGGCCAGCAGCGCGCCGCCGACCAGTGTGCGCAGGGTCAGTGCCACGCCCTGGATCGCCGGGGTCAGGGCATTGGGCAACGTGTGCCGCCAGACGATGCGCCGCTCGGGGACACCCCGCAGGCGCGCGGCGATCACATACTCGGACTCCAGCGCCTCGATCATCGAGGCCCGCACCATGCGCGTGAGGTACGGCAGCGCCGTCAGGCTCAGGGCCAGCACCGGCAGCACCAGCGACGGCCACTGCCGCCACAACGGCAACTGCGGGTCGAGGATCGACACCGCCGGCAGCCAGCCCATGCCCGGCATGGAAAACAGCAGCACCAGGCCGATGGCCAGCAAAAAGCCCGGCGTGGCCTTGAGCAGAATCAGCGCCGACAGCCCCCAGCGGTCCAGCCGGCTGTCACGCCGCAGGGCCAGGCTCACCCCCAGCAGCAGGGCCACCGGCACCACCAGCGTCAACACCCCGATCAGCAGGGCCAAGGTATGGCCCAAGCGGCCGAACAGCAGCTGCGCCACCGGTACCTGTGAGTCCAGCGAAATACCCAGGTCCCCACGTAATGCTGCGCCCAGCCAACGCAGGTACTGCACCAGGATCGGCTGGTCGAGGCCCAGTTGCCGTTGCAGGGTGAGGATGCTTTCCAGCGGCGCATCCGGGCCGAGGATCACCCGCGCAGGGTCCGAAGGCAGTGCCTGGGTGGCGATGAACACCACCAGGCTGATCACCCAGGCCGTGAGCAGCCCGTAACCGAGGCGGCCGATGAACCAGGCTAGCCAGGCCGGCGTGCGTGGCGTGTGTCGAGGATCAGGCATTGGGGTTCAACCAGAGTTCGTCAAAGCGCCAGGAGGCGAAGGTGGTCTGTTCCGGGGCAAGCCCGCCAACCTTGGCCGACGCCGCATCGAGCACGTCGGAAAAGCCCCAGATCAGCAATCCGCCACGTTCGTGCTGGATGGCCTGGGCTTCGTGAACCAAGGCCGTGCGCCGCACCAGGTCGGGTTGGGCCAGGGCCTGCTGGAACAGTTCGGTAAAGCGCAGGTCGTGGAAGTTGCTGCGGTTGTAGATGGCCTGCGGGGCATCGTTGTGCAACGCCGAGGCAAGAAAGCCGCGCGCCGGGGTCGAGCCCGGCGACAGCTGCCATTGCTCGCGTTGCGGGCCGTTGAAGACCGAGCCGTCCACTTGATTGACCTTCACCTGCACCCCGGCCTTCAGGGCCTGCTGGGCAAACACCAGCGCGGCGTTGACGCCAGGCCCTGGCGTGGTGGTCAGTTCCACACGCAAATCGTCCTGCCCCGCCTGGCGCAGCAGCGAACGGGCCTGATCCAGGTCGTATGGGCGCTGGGCAATGGCGTGGTTGTAGGTGGGGTCGTGGGGCGAATACAGGTCGTTGGCCACCCGTCCAAAGCCATTGAGCCCGCGTGCCACCAGTTCCTGGCGGTCGGCCAGCAGGCGAAATGCCTGGCGTACCCGTACGTCCTGGAACGGCGCCTTGGCCAGGTTCAGATTAAAGCCGGTGAACGAGGTGCTCGGTGAGGCATACAGGCGCAGCCGTGGGTCGGCCTTGAGCAACGCGCTGTGCTCCGCCTGCACGCCACTAGCCACGTCGATCTGACCGGCGCGCAGCGCTGCGGCTCGCGACACCTGGTCCTTGAATTCGATGATTTCCAGTTCATCGGCATAGGGGCGGTTGGGCTTGTAGTAGTTTTCAAAACGGGTGTAGAGCGAGCGCTGGCCAGGTATGAAGCTTTTCAGCCGATACGGTCCGGCACCGACCGGGTTGGTCACCGGGTGGTAGTCGGTGGGGACGATGCCGCCGAAGCTGATCAGCGTTTCGTCCAGCGGGTAGAAGCTTTGCCCCTGTTTGAAACGTATTTCGACAGTGCGCTCGTCCAGCTTGCGCAGGGCCTGCCGATCGATAGCGCCGACCAGCCCGGCGAAGGGCGAGGCCAGTTGCGGGTCGGTCAGGCGCAGGATTGAAAACAGCATGTCGTCGGCGGTGATGCTTTTGCCGTGGTGAAACTCCAGCCCAGGCTTCAGGCGGATGGTCCAGGCGCTGGCGTCGGCATTCGGCTCGGCAAACTCGGCCAGTGCCAGGCGGGTGCTGACGTCGGCGTTCCATTCCCAGAACTTGGCGTAAAGCGCCCAGCCACGGATGATGCCGCCGCCCACCGGCTTGTGCGCATCAAGGTTGCCGGCCTGGTCGCCATCGATGATGCCCACCCGCAAGCGCCCACCGCGCACCGGCGAACCCGGCAGCGCCGCACTGGCGGCTGCCGGCGCGCCGCTGTCGCAGCCACTGAGCAGCCCGCCTCCGAGCAGCAGGCTGCCGCCAACGGCCAGGCTGTTGCCGAGAAACACCCGGCGCGAAAACAGCTCGCTCATCACCCTCTCCTTACGCCGGTTGCGCCACGCCGGGCTTGCTGACTGCACCCAGGCGCGGCACCTCGAAGCCATGGTCCAGGTCCAGCAGCGGGAACAGCAGGTCTGCCACCCGGTGCGCCTCATCGATCAGCGGGAAGCCCGACAGGATGAATGCCGACGTGCCCTGGGCCTCGTATTCACGGATGCGCTCGGCGACCTGTTCGGCGCTGCCGACCAGGTAAGTGCCGGCGGCAGGGCCGAGGATGTTGAAACCGAACAGGCTGGGGCCCAGCCAGACGTTGGGGTAGATTTCCAGCTCGCGGGCTGTGGGCAGGCGCCCAGCGCGGATGCTGTCCAGGTTGCGCTGGATGCGCGGGTCGTCGCTGACGTAGCTGTCGAAAGTTTGCCCGGCAGGTAACTGGCGTTCGATGGCCGCGCGCGCCGTGGCCAGCGAGGTACGCTGCAACAGGCGCTCTGCGTGGGCCCAGGCCTCTTCCTCGGTTTCGCGCACGATCACTTGCAGGCGGGTGCCGTAGGTCAGCTCACGGCCGATCTTCGCCGCCTCGGCCGCCACCCGGCGGAACTTGTCGCCGAGTTTTTGCGGGGTGTCGGCGAAGCTCAGGTAGACATCGAGCAGTTGCACCGAATGGGCCACGCCCGGTGCCGACGTGCCGGCGCCCCACAGCGGGATGCCGGGCTTTTGCCTGGGTGGGTGCCAACCACCCAGCGGGTGATGGGCTGCGGCGGGCGAACGGGGTGACAGCTTGACGTAGCGGCCGTCGTAACCCGCCGTTTCGCCCGCGTAGAAGCTTTGGAAGGCGCGCCAGTATTCCAGGCTGAAGTCGTAGCGTTCGTCGTGCGGGTAATGCACGCCCAATGTGGCCAGGCCGGCGTCATTGCCGTTGACCACGTTGAACAGCAGGCGGCCGTTGGAGAACTGGTCGAAGGTGAGCGCCCATTTGGCCAAGACCGCTGGCGACAACTCGCCTGGGTGCTGGGCGACCAGAAAGCGCAGGCGCTTGGTGGCGTCGATCAGCGCTGCCGACACGGCCAGGCTTTCGTTGGGGCTGGAGCCGAGCAGCGAACCGTAGTAGCCCAGGCGGTCGGCGGCGATGGCCAGTTGCTTGAGGTGTTCGAAATCGGTGTGCCAGCGGCCTTCGGGCTCCCAGGGATAGGGGCCGTCGGGGGTGGTGAGGTACCAGAGGATTTTTACTGCCATGGGGCGGGTCCTTTTCAGATGAGGTGTTTGAGGGCAGGCCTCTGGGGCTGCGGCGCAGCCCTATCGCGACGCAAGGCCGCTCCCACATTGGTCGGCGCACGCAGGCCCTTGTGGGAGCGGCCTTGTGTCGCGATAGGGGCGCAAAGCGCCCCCAGCGATCGCATCAGTTACGCCGATCGATGCCAGGCACCAGGCCCAGTTCGGTTGCACGGTCGTACAACCCGCTCATCTTCCACTGCTGGGTCAGCACCCCCGCCCCGTAAGGCCGCGACCCGCCCAGGGCATCGGCCAGCAACTGGATCTGCGCCCCCTCCTCCAGCAACAAAATGAACTCCGCCGTCGCCCGCAGCCCCTGCTTGCCCCATACCGTGGAGCCGCCGTTGGCTTCCAGAATGGCCAGGTTGAACGGGTTCTCGGCGATCTTGTCGAGGATGAAGTCCACCTCGGCCTGGCGCCGGTCGATGTACACCGGCAGCTCACGGGCCAGCTGGTAGCGCTGCACCGGCACGTAGTGGAACGGCAAGGTGCGGTGGGTTTGCGCCCAGGCACCCAGGTAAGGGCTGTGCACGTGGGACACGGTGGTGACGTCGGGGTGGGTCTGGAACAGCTTGGTGTAACGGCCCAAACCGCCTTTGCCCTTGCCGACAATGACGTTGCCGGCAAAGTCGGTGACGGTGGCCTGCAGCGGCTTGCGGTGGTTCCACGGCCCGCCGTAGTTCACCGACACCAGCAGCTCTTCACCCGGCACACGCTCGATGAAGCCGACCGTGCCATTGGCGGTGATGGTGTTGGTTTCGCGAAATACGCTGAAGGCCGCTTCGGCTTCGGCCACTACCTGGTCGATGAAGGCTTGCAGTTCGGCAGTGACGGGGCGTTCGTTGATCAGTACGGTCATGTTCAATCTCCAGTCAGGTCAGGCGCGGCGTTGGGCCAGCAGTTCATGGGCAGCTTGCAGAGGCCGCGGGTCGACCCAGTCGGCGATGTCGAAATCGGCTTCAAGGAAGCCGTGCAGGTACAGGAAGTCTTTTTGTGTGCCGAGGAAGGCCAGGCGCTGTGCGGACAGGTCCGGCGCCAGCGTGGTGTGGAAGTCACCGCGGTAGGCCTCGGCCACGCCCTGGCTGCCCGCGCGGGTTTCTTCTTCGAGAATGCGGTTGAGCGCGTCGCGGTTGCCGGCTGCCCACTCGGCGGCACGCAAGGTCTGGGCAAGGAAGCGCACCACCAGGTCGAAATGGTTGTCGAGCAGGCGTTGATGCACGGTGATCGGCCGCGGGGTGCCGTTGTTGATGCGGTGGCGCGGGTCGGGCAGCAGGTCGAGGTCGACGCCGACCACCAGGCCCAGCCGGCGTGCGGCATCGGCGGCGGCCGCGCCTTTCACGTACACGGCATCGACTTCACCGCGCGCCAGGTATTCCAGCCCCGACCATAGCCGCTGTAAGCCCAGCTCCGGGGTGGCGGCACTGGCCTGGTCGAGCAGGGCCACTTCCACCAGTTGCACGTCATCCAGGTGCAGGCCTGCCGAGGCCAGCGCGCCTTTGTAACCGTGAAGGCTCATGGCCCGGGCAATGCTGCCCGGCCGGCTGTCGCCCCAGGCCGGCAGCGCCAGGCGTTTGCCGCGCAAGTCTGCGGCGCTGCGGATGCCGGAATCCGGGCGGACCAGGATGGTTTGCCATTCCTCGATCCAGGTCAGGCCGATCAGCCGGCTGGGCGAGCCGGCCGCTCGTGCCGCCAGCGCCGGCACGTTGCCGCCCTCGCGAAACAGCCCGGGCAGCTGGTGATCGTAGTGGTGATGGCCAAGCTGACGGGCCTCCTGCAGGGTCGAGACGGGCAAGCCATCAGCAGCGAACTCTTGCTCTAGCCAGCCGAGCTTGTAGGCCAGCCCTGAGGCGGTAGGCACAGGGCAACGCGTGAACCAGATGCGTTCAAGGGCGGATGGGTCGTCTGCCAAACGTTTTGCTGTGGGGGTTGCGAAGGTCATGGGGGGCTCCTTGGGCGTCGTGCAAGCACCATTGCAGTGTGCGTGCCAACCGCTGGAGGCCTTGATTTACCTGGGATTGGTTGTTTCGCCAGGTGGTTGGGTGCTTGGCTGGGAGCAGGATTGCGGGCGGGGTGCTGCCAGATCAGCAACATGACTGCTGCGCAGGCAGCAAAATGCTGTGAAAGCCGCGCAGGATGCGGTCTGGGGAGGGGTGGCAAAGATATTGCTCAGGAGGTTGGGACCGCAGCCTCTGTGGGAGCGGGCAAGCCCGCGAAACAGGCGCACTGGCCCTTCAGACAATCCGAGACCCCACCATGAGTGCCATAGAACCCTCCCCCGCCCGCCGCCTCACCAGCGAAACGGAAGCCATCGAAACCGCCCGCCAGGTCGCCGCGCAAATCGCCGAACTGGCCGCCGACCCGCGCAACAATGGCCAGCTCCCCCACCGCCAGGCCGAGCTGTTGTCCAGCAGCGGCCTGACCGCCATCGCTGTGCCCGCCCAGTTCGGCGGCCTCGGTGCCTCGGTACAGACCGTGGTCGAAACCGTGCGCCTGGTCTCCACTGCCGACGGCGGTGTCGGCCAGTTGCTGCAAATTCACAACGTGATGCTGCGCGGCATTTTTACCGGCTACCCCGATGAAGTACGCGACCGGCTGATTGCCGACGTGCTCGCTGGCAAGCGCTTCGGCAACGCCCTGGCCGAAGTCGGCGGCAAGAACAAATTCGCCCTCAAGACCCGCGTCGAGCGCCGCGCCGATGGCCAGTGGGTACTCAACGGCAGCAAGTTCTACTCCACCGGTTCCTACCTGGCCGAGTGGATCTCGCTGACCGCCGCCAGCGAAGACGGCGGCGTCGGCGTGCTGCTGCATCGCGACACTCCCGGGCTGACCCTGATCGATGACTGGCAAGCCTTCGGCCAGCAGAACTCGGTAAGCGGTACGGTAAATTTCGACAACATCGTGCTCGACGAGCGCTACCTGACCCGCCGCAGCGGGCCGATGAAGCGCACCGGCCTGACCTTCCCGCAGATCCTCCACGCCGCCATCGACACCGGCATCGCCGCTGGCGCCTTGCAGGCGGCTGTCGAGTACCTGCGCGAGCATGCCCGGGCCTGGGTGGAGAGCGGCGTCGAGCGCGCCAGCGACGAGCCGCATGTCATTCGCCAGATCGGTGAGTATGCCGTGGCGCTGCGCGGTGCAGAGTCGGTGCTGCGCGAAGCGGCGCGGGTGTTCGACGAACACGAGCGCGACCCGGAGAACAAGGCGTTGCAGGATGAGCTGATCTTGTCGGTAGCTACCGCCCGTGCGCATTCCGATGCTGCATCGCTGAAGATCTCCAGCGATCTGTTCTCGTTGCTGGGGGCCAGCGCTTCGCTGAGCAAGTGGAACCTCGACCGTTTCTGGCGCAATGCCCGGGTACACACCACCCACGACCCGATCCGCTGGCGGCTGCACAACGTGGGCAACTACTACCTGAACGGGGCCGACCCGGGGGAGTACACGGCGGTGCTCAATGCCAAGGAGAGCCAGGGCGCTACCCGCCGTTGAATCCATTTGGGGCCGGGGGGCGCGTCGCGCCCCATTCGCGGCACAAGGCCGCTCCTACAGGGGCGGTGTCGCATTCTGATCGAGCATCTACATGAACCACCCGCTTCTTCGAGCATTGGCCATCTACCGCGAAATGCCTTGGCGCTTTGCTCTGGTCACTGCCTTGTACATCGCCGGCAACCTCGGCCTGGCCTGGCAGCAGTGGCTGATCGGCCATGCGGTCGATGATGTCAGCGCCGGCCGCGCCGTGCTGCGCCTGGCCGACGGTAGCCTGGACGCCCGCGTGGCCTGGCACTGGTTGTGGCTGCTGCTGGCCATCGCCCTGGGCCGCGGCCTGCTGCAATACGCCGCCGCCGTGCTGTCGCTGGTGCTCAGCCAGGCCCTGCTCACGCGCCTGCGTGAACGCATCCTCAGCCAGGTGCAGCGCCTGCACCTGGGCTATCACTGGCACCACGGCATGGGCGAACTGGTCACCCGCACCACCCGCGATGCCGACAAAGTGCGCGACGCGCTGATCACCTTCTGGCGGCAGATCATCGAAACCCCGCTGGTGGTAATCGTTGCGGTGGGCCTGTTGAGTTGGTACGACCCGCTGCTGGGGCTGGTGCCACTGCTGCTGACCGGCGCCGGGCTATGGCTGTTCGTGGTGCAGACCGATCGCCTGGTCACCCTCGACCGCGCCGTGGGCGCCGCCTATGACCAGGTCAGCCAGGACCTGGCCGAAGGCATCGGTGGCGTGCGGGTGATCAAGGCATTTGGCCTGGAACAGCAACGCATTGCCCGCTTCGCCCGGCAGGTGGAGGTGTTCACCGGCCATGCCCGCGCCGCCCTTGCCTACGCCAGTTCGCGCATTCCGCTGCCGCAGGCGGTGGTGGCGCTGGGGCATGTGTGGATCCTGGTGTACGGCGCCCATCGCGTGGCGGCCGGCGCACTGGGCATCGGTGAGCTGGTCACCTCGCTGCTGGTGGCCACCACACTGGTGTTCCGCATCGAAGGCATTGGCCGTGTGATGCAGACTTTCGCCGATGCCCGCGCCAGTGCCGAACGCATCTGGCAGCTGCTGGACGAACGCCCGGCTATCGTCGGCGGCCATGCCACCCTGCCCGAAGGGCCGTTGGGGCTGAAGCTGAACCAGGTGCAAGTCAGTGCAGCAGAAGGTGGCCGGCCTATCCTGCAGGATTGCTCGCTGACCCTGCTGCCCGGTGAGGTGGTGGCGCTGGTCGGCGCCACCGGCACAGGTAAAAGCCTACTGGCCAGCCTGCTGCCACGTTTGGCCGATGTACAGCACGGCAGCGTCCAGGTCGGCAGCGATACTGCAGGTTGGCACGACGTGCGTGACCTCGACCTGGCCGACCTGCGCCGCCGCGTGCAAGTGCTGCCCCAGGAGAGCTTTCTGTTCTCCGACAGCCTGGCGGCCAACCTGCGCCTGGCGGCAGCGCAAGCCAGCGACGCCCAGTTGCGTGAAGGTATGCGCCTGGCCGCCGCTGAGGACGTGCTGGAACGCCTGCCCCACGGCCTCGACACGCCGCTGGGCGACCGCGGCGTGACCCTGTCCGGCGGCCAGCGCCAGCGCCTGTGCCTGGCCCGGGCGCTGCTCGGCGCACCCGACATCCTCTGCCTGGACGATGCCACCAGCGCCCTTGATGCCCTGGGCGAACGCCAGGTGCTGCACAACATCCGCCGCCTGCACAGCGCCAGCGGCCAAGGCCCGACCTTGCTGCTGATCACCAGTCGCCTCTCCACCCTGCTGCTGGCCGACCGCGTGCTGATGCTGGAAAACGGCCGCATCACTGCCAACGGCAGCCATGCCGAGCTGTGCACGAACAACGCCCATTACCGCGACTTGCTGGGGATCGACCATGACTGATGCGCAGCACACCCCCGCCAGCGATATCGACATCGAACAGCGGCTGGCCCGCCAGGCGCTGGACCGGGGCATGTTCCACCGTTTGCTGCCGCTGTTGCAGCCCATTCGGGGGCAGATCCTTGCCGTGATCGGCATAGAGCTGCTGCTGGTGTTCACCGTGTTCCTGCGCCCGTGGTTCGTGCGGGAACTGCTGGACAAGGGCCTGGTGCCCAGCGCCGACCACTGGCTGCTCGACGAGCGCCTGGTACTGTGGTTGGGCCTGGGGCTGGCCGCGAGCTGGCTGGGGCGCTTTCTGCTGGCCGGGGTGTCGCAGTTCATTGCCGGGCGCGCAGCGATCGGCGTGCTCAACGCCTTACGGGTGAAAGTGTTCGCCCATGTGCAGGCGCTGTCGGTGAGCTACTTCGACCAGACCCGTGCCGGGCGCATCATTTCCCGTGCCGACCGGGACGTGGATGCGCTGGAGCCCTTGCTGGTACAAGGCCCGCCCGAGCTGCTCGGCGCCTTGCTGCGCTGCGGCCTGGCAGCGGTAATGCTGTGGCGCATCGACCCCAGCTTCTTTTACAGCCTGGCTGCCACGGTACCATTGCTGGTCGTGGCCACCTGGCGCTTCAAACGGGTTTCGCAGCGCAACTGGGCCAAGGTGGCCGAGCAGCGCAGCCGCTTCACCGCGCACCTGGTGGAAAGTGTGAGCGGGGTGCGGCTGATCCAGCAATGCGGGCAAGAGCAGACCAACCAGGCACGTTACCGACGCCTGCTGGAAGACTTCAACCAGGCGCTGATCCGCGGCAGCCTGCGCGCCGGCTGGTTCGCCCCATTTACCGCATTGCTCAGCACCGCCGGCATGGCCGTACTGTTGCTGGTGGGTGCTCATGGCCTGGCCGAGGGCAAGGTCAGCGTGGGCCAGGTGGCCGAGAGCCTGTTCTACGTGTTCCTGTTCCTTGGGCCGCTGCAAGAGCTGTCAGACCTGTTCGAGCGCTACGCCACCGGCAGCGCTTCGGCCCAGCGCATTTTCCTGCTGCTCGACACCCGCCCACAAGTGCTCGACCCGCCAGCGCCACACGCCCTGACCCGGGCGCGCGGCCAGGTGGACTTCGACGCGGTCGGCTTTGCCTATACCCCTAACAGCTCGCGCCCGGTGATCGACGGGCTCGACCTGCATATCCGCGCCGGTGAAGTGCTGGCCATCGTCGGCCCCTCCGGGCATGGCAAGAGCACCCTGGTGCAGTTACTGACGCGCTTCTACGAAGTGCAGCACGGCGCCGTGAAGCTGGACGGCATCGACCTGCGTGCGCTGGCCCAGCATGACTTGCGGCGCAACGTGGGCGTGGTGCTGCAGGACAACGTGCTGTTCAGCGGCAGCATCCTCGACAACCTGCGCCTGGCCGCGCCAGCTGCCGACGATGCACAACTGGTGGCCGCCGCCCGCGAGCTGGGCGCAGACGAGGTGCTGGAGCGCCTGCCGCAGCGCTACCACACCGAAGTCGGCCCGCTGGGCGCACACCTGAGCCATGGCCAGCGCCAGCTGGTGTGCCTGGTACGGGCCTACCTGGCCGACCCGGCGGTGTTGGTGCTGGACGAAGCCACCTCGGCAGTGGACGTGCACACCGAGCGACGTATCCAGCGCGCGCTGCGCAGGCTGTGCCAAGGGCGCACGGCCATCATCATCGCCCACCGTCTGGCCACCATTCGCGATGCCGACCGGATTGCCGTGGTCCGGCACGGAAAGGTGGTGGAGCAAGGGCCGCATGGCGAGTTGATCGGTCGTAGTGGGGCGTATGCGGCGCTGTACGACGCGTACCTGCGCAGTGCTGGAGAGGTTGTAACCGAGGAGATCGAAGTCTGACTTGCCGGCCTCTTCGCGGGTAAACCCGCTCCCACAGGATCACCACAGCATTCAATACCTGTGAGGTACCTGTGGGAGCGGGTTCACCCGCGAAGAGGCCGGGCCTGTTCATGCTGCTACCCCAGCATCCATTGCTGCCGCACTGCTGCCACAGCAGCACCCCTCTCCCCGTCTGCTTCTCAAACCCCCGCCCTACAGGCCACGCACCACGCATGGCACAGCCGTTGCACCACCCTCCGCATCCGCACAACCTCCCCCTTCAGGAGCCCATATGACCACCGAATTCTTCTGGCGCCTGCCCTTGGGCACCGACGGCCCGCAGCTGTCCACCGACCGCCACAACCGCGGCAACCCCGCGCACCGTCCAGGCAACATCGCCCCCGGCCGCCTGCCCGATGGCCAGGCCGATGGCTTCACCTACATCGACTACATCGCTCAGGTGGCCAAGGCCGCCGAGCTGGCCGGGTTCGAAGGCGCGCTGCTGCCCACCGGCCCGGAGCCGTGGATCGCGGCCGCCGCGCTGGCCCGCGAAACCCGGCGCATCCGCTTCCTGATCGCCTTCCAGGCCACCTGGACCCTGCCCGCCTACGCCGCCCAGCAGGCGGCAATCCTGCAGAACCTCAGCGGTGGCCGGCTGGACTGGAACATCATCACCGGCGGCAACCCGGCCAGCCAACGGGCCAATGGCGACTTCCTGGAGCACGACCTGCGCTACAAGCGCACCGGCGAATTCCTCGACGTGATCCAGGGCTTGTGGACGCAGGACAAGTTTTCCTACGAAGGCGATATCTACCGCCTGGAAAACGGCAGCCTGCCGCCGGGCCTGCAACACGAACGCAAACCAGGCGTGTACTTTTCCGGCTTTTCCGACGCCGCGCTAGACGTGGCTGCGCGCCACGCCGATGTGTACCTGAACTGGGCCGAGCCGATCGACAAGCTCAAGCCGCATATCGAACGCGTGCGCGAACTGGCCGACAAACAGGGCCGCACGGTGCGCTTCGGCCTGCGTGTCGACCTGTTCGCTCGCGAGACCGAGGAGCAAGCCTGGCGCGAGCTGCGCCAGCAGTTCGAGCGCCTGGAAGGCAAGGCCAGCGCCAGTGCCAAGGGCTTCGTGACCGGCTCGGACTCTGTCGGCGGGGCACGCCAGGCGGCCTATCACCAAGGCTTGCAAGGCTTCGACGAACTGATCCTGGCGCGCAACCTGTGGGCCGGCTTCGCCAAGGCCAAGCCCGGCCCCACCGTGGGTCTGGTGGGCAGCCATCAGAACATCGCCGAACGCCTGGCCGAATACCGCGATGCCGGTTTCAGCACTTTCATTCTCGCCGCCAACCCGCACCTGGAAGAGGCCCTGCGCATCGGCCAGGAAGTGTTGCCGCTGGTGCAGCAGGCTGCCACCACCACCCCTTTGCAGGCCAGCGCCTGAACCCGACCGGAGCTGAACATGAGCCAACCCCTCGATACCCTGTGGTACACCCGCTGTCCGGTGCCCACCGGCCTGGGCATTGCCGTGCAGCAAGGCTGGCTGCAGGAAGACCTGGCCGGCCTCGGCACCCAGGTACAGTCCCTGCGTGAAGCCGACCAGCAGGCGGTGCGCGAATCGCACTTCGACCACAGCCTGCTCAATTCGGTACGCCACGGCGGCAGCATCCCGGCCATCTGGGCCCGCGCCCAGGGCCGCGACACCCGGGTCATCGGCCTGTCGTGGGCCGATGAGGCGCAGTTGATCCTGACCCGCCCAGACAGCGGCATCCACACCGTAAAAGACCTCAAGGGCCGCCGCTTCGGCCTGCCCGACTGGGCCTCGGCACAGATCGACTTCACCCGCGCGCAAGCACTGCGCGGGCTGGAAAACGCCCTCAAGCTCGCAGGGTTGCAAGTGGGCGACGTGGAGCTGGTCAACTACCGCTACGACGGCACCTTCAGCGACCGCCCAGTGCGCAACGTGGCCGGCACACCGGTGTCCAGCACCCAGAGCGAAGGCCGCAACCTGGAGCTGGCCGGCCTGCTGCGCGGCGAGGTCGACGCGATCTTCCTCAAGGGCGCCAGCGCCGTGCAACTGGCCCACGCCTTTGCCCTGCACACGGTGATCGACACAGGCAGCCACCCCGACCCGCTGATCCGCAGCAACAACGGCACGCCACGCACCCTGGCGGTGGACAGCCACCTGCTGGCGCAGCACCCGCAAGTGGTGCGCACCCTGCTAGGCTCGGTGCTGCGCGCCGAACGCTGGGCCCACCAACACCCCGACGAAACTCGCCGCTACCTGGCGCGGGAAACCAACAGCAGCGAGTACTGGGTGCAAGTGGCTTACGGCGCTGACGCCCACCTGCGCCTGAGCACGCGCCTGGACGAGCAGGCCATCGATGCCTTGCAGGACTTTGTCGAGTTTCTCAAGCGCTGGCGCTTCATCCCGGCGCGCTTCGAGGTGCGCGACTGGATCACTCGCCAACCACTGGACCAACTGCTGGCCCCCCTCCAAATGGACAGGAAACCCGTTACCCCATGACCAAGCCCCTGGAAACGCTCTGGTACACCCACAGCCCCGTGCCCACCGGCCTCGGCATCGCCGTGCAGTCGGGGCGCCTGGCCGAGGCCTTTACGCCGTTTGGCACCAATATCCAGTCGCTGCGCGAATCCAGCGAACGCGAGGTGCGCGAAGCCCACTACGACCATCACCTACAGAACTCGGTGCGCCACGGCGGCAACATCCCGGCGATCTGGGCCTACGCCAGCGGCGTCGAGACCCGCGTGCTGGGGCTGTCGTGGAGTGATGAGGTGCAGTTGATCCTCACCACCGAAGAAAGCGGCGTACGCAGCATTCGCGACCTGAAGAACCGCCGCTTCGGCATACCCAAGTGGGCCAACGTACAAATCGACTTTACCCGCGCCCAGGCCCTGCGCGGGCTGGAAAACGCCCTGAAGCTCGAAGGCCTGGCGGTGGCCGATGTGGAGCTGGTCGACTATCCCTACGGCGGCACCTACAGCGACGACGCCAAGCAGCACCTGTACGGCGCCGAAGTGAGCCTTGACACCAGCCGCTTCAGCCGCCGCAACAATGAGCTGATCGGCCTGCTGCGGGGCGACATCGACGCCATCTTCCTGAAGGGTGCGCATGCGGTGCACCTGGCCCACGAGTTCGGCCTGCGCGTGGTGGTCGACACCGGCAGCCACCCGGACCCGTTGATCCGCAGCAACAACGGTACCCCGCGCACGCTGACCGTGGACCGGCACTTGCTGGAAAACCACTTCGATGCCAGCCGCACGCTGGTCGACACCGTGCTACGCACCGAGCAATGGGCCTGGGCCAACCCGGAAGAGACCCGGCGCTTTCTGGCGCGCGAACTGAACACCAGCGAGTACTGGGTGGCAGCGGCCTATGGCGACGACGCGCACCGGCGCTTGCGTACTACCCTGGACAGCCGCTCGATCGAGGCGCTGCAGGACTTTACCGAGTTCCTGTTCAGGTGGGGGTTCATACCGCGGCGTTTCGATGTGCGCGAGTGGATTGATTTTCGCGTGCTGGAGAGTGTGATCGGTTCGACTTCGCGGTTGGCGGTTTGAGAATGTTGGGGCCGCTTTGCGGCCCCAACAATCTCAGCCCCGCCACTGCTGCCCCAGCAGCACCCGCCCAGCACCCCACTGCTGCCCAATCTGCAACACCCCCTCAAACCCTTAATAAAATCTTTATATTTCAGCAACTTAACAACATGGCACAGTCCCTGCTCTAGCTCTCCCCAACAACGCTTTACATACGGGGAGATCCACCATGCACCAGCTCAATCCACTGGCCCGCCAGATCAGCCTGGCGCTGCTGCTGGCCGGCACCGGCAGCCAGGCCATCGCCGCCAACGAAGACACTAAAAACGAACCGGCCCTGGAAACCGTCACCGTCACCGCCCAGCACCGCGAACAGACCTTGCAGGAAGTACCGGTAGCCGTATCGGCCATCAAAGGCACCAGCATCACCGCCGATGGGGTGCGCTCGATGGGCGACATCACCACCTTCGTGCCCAACGCCTCGGCCAAGAACCCAGACGGCGACGGCCGCCCGCGTTGGTACATCCGCGGCCTGGGCACCGGCGACACCGGCGCGGCAACGGTCTTCCCGGTGGGGATCTACGCCGATGACGTCTACCTCAACGCCCCCATTGCCGGCGGCGGGCCGCTGTTCGACCTGGAGCGCATCGAAATACTGCGTGGGCCACAGGGCACCCTGTATGGCAAGAACACCACTGCCGGTGCAGTGAACGTGATCTCGAAGAAGCCCACCTTCGACACCGACGGTTATGGCACCGTAGGCTTTGGCAGCAAGAACGAACGCATCGTCACCGGCGCCATCGGCGGCGCGCTGGTGGACGAAAAGCTGGCCGGGCGAGTGGCGCTGTATTCCGAGGAGCGTGACGGCTTCCAGAACAACGACTTCGACGGCAACACCTATGGCGATGTGAACAAGAAAGCCATCCGCCTGCAGTTCCTGGCCCAGCTCAACCCCGACCTGGACGCCCTGCTCAAGGTGCACAGCCGCCAGTTCAAGGGCGACGGCAGCAATGGTTCGCTGCCCGTAGGCCGCTACTACAACGTCGGCTACGAACGCCCGCATGGCCGCGACATCTCGCTGAACGTCAACGAAGACTACCGCCTGGACCACGACGGCGCCTCGCTGACGTTCAACTACTACCTGGGCGACTACACGCTGACCTCGATCAGCGCCTACGACTACATCCGCAACCGCTCCACCAGCGACGCCGACTACACCCCCTACGAGGTCAACGGCGCGTCGATCACCGACAACAGCTACCGCCAATGGTCGCAGGAGTTTCGCCTGGCCTCGCCGGAAGACCGCCCGCTGCACTGGCTGCTGGGTGCGCACTACTTCCACGAAGACCTCGACAGCTCGGCACAGCGGGTAGTAACCCCTGGGCCGACGCCCAACGGTACCGGCTCGAACCAGGTGGGCACCACGGCGTTCCGCGACATGGGCTTCGATCACCGCACCGACAGCTACGCGCTGTTCGGCAACCTGACCTACGACTTCACCGATGATTTCAGCGTCACCGGCGGCCTGCGCTGGACCCAGGAGAAAAAGGACATCGACCTGGACCTGGTGCAATTGACCCGCGCCACCGCCAACGGCCCGCTGATCCCGCTGGGTGGCGTGGGCACCAACGGCAATCGCCAGGAAGACAAGACCTGGGAAGCCTGGACCTACGACCTCACGCCCGAGTACCGCATCAACGACAACCTGCGGGTGTTCTTCCGCTACGCCCACGGCTTCCGCTCGGGCGGCTTCAACACCGGGCTGTCGACCAGCCTGGCGCAGCTGACCACAGTCGACCCGGAAGAGCTGGATGCCTACGAGCTGGGGCTGAAGTCGGAGTGGTTCGACCGCCGCCTGACCGTCAACGCCAACCTCTTCTACTACGACTACTCCGACATCCAGGTGAACCTGCTGACGGTGAACAACGGCGTGCTCACCACCGCACTGACCAACGGCGCCAAGGGCAAGGTCAAGGGTGCGGAGCTGGAGATCGAAGGCCAGCCGACCGAGCGCCTGCACCTGCGCGCGGCGGTGTCGTTCCTCGACACCGAATACACCGACTTCAAGAACACCAACCCCACCACAGGCGCGGTAACCGGCGACTACAGCGGCAACAGCTTCGTGCGTTCGCCGCGCAACGTGGTCTCGCTTGGAGCCGACTACACCATACCGCTGGAAGTGGGCGGCAAGCTGGTGGCAGGGGGCGACGTGAGCTTCCGTGACAAGGAGTACTTCCTGGCCGACCGCCAGAGCAGTGCCGACGAAACCCTCAGCCAGCCGCACTACACGTTGGCCAACGCCCGCCTGAGCTGGTTCAGCCACGACGACAAGCTGAGCGTGACCGGTTTCGTCAACAACCTCACCGACCGCCGCTACCAGGTGCACGGCCGGCCCAACGGCACCGCCGGGCAGTACGTGATCACCTACGGCGACCCGCGCACCGTCGGGCTCAGCGTTACCAGCCGGTTCTGATTGAAAACCATTGGGGCCGCTGCGCGGCCCATCGCGACACAAGGCCGCTCCCACAAGGAGACCGCGTTCCTTCTGTGGGAGCGGCCTTGTGTCGCGATGGGCTGCGCAGCAGCCCCACAGCATCACGCTGTATAAAAGGATTACTCCATGCCCCACCACAACCCCTTGGCCAGCGCCATCGCCCTGGCCATCGCCGGCCTCGCCGTGCCCGCATTCGCCGCCGAAACCGCCGACCGCCTCGACACCGTGGTCGTGGTCGGCACCCACCGCAGCGACGTCACTGCCCTGCAAAGCGCCGCCCCGGTCGATGTGCTGAGCGGTGAAAAACTCCAGGAAACCGGCGCCAGCGACCTGTCCGCAGCACTCACCGCGCTCTCACCCTCGTTCAGCTTCCCGCAGTCGCCCCAGGGCGCCTTTGCCGGATCGATTGCGCAGGGCGCCTCGCTGCGCGGCCTGGCCTCCGACCAGGTGCTGGTGCTGGTCAACGGCAAGCGCCGCCACACCAGCGCCAACGTCACCCGCCAGGGCCTGGTCAACGCCCGTGGCGCGGCAGCCGTGGACCTTAGCCTGATCCCGCTGTCGGCCATCGAACGGGTGGAAATCCTGCGCGATGGCGCAGCCGCCCAGTACGGCTCGGACGCCATCGCCGGGGTGATCAACATCGTGCTCAAGGAGCGCGACGAAGGCGGTAACGCCGGCTACCGCTTCGGCGGTTACAAGAAAGGCGACGGCCTGCAGCGCAAGCTCAGCGGCTGGAAGGGCTTTGCCTTGCCCAACGACGGCTTCCTGACCCTGGCCTTCGACGCCGGCAGCCAGGACCCCGCCAGCGACACCCGCGACGACAACCGCCTGTTCTACCCCGGCTCCACCAGCATCGACACGGCGCGCGAGCAGAACAACCGCTACCGCAACTGGCGCTGGGGTTCGGGCAATGTCTCGGACCAGTACAACTTCACCGCCAACGCCGAAATGGGTTTGGGCGAGGGGTTGAGCGCCTATGGTTTTGCCACCTATGCGCACAAGAACACGGATGCCGAGAACTTCTTCGACCCGCCCACCACGTTGCGCAGCAACTACGGCAGCGTAGCCCTGGCGCGCTACCCGGACGGCCGCCTGCCGGTCACCCGCTACGGCCTTGAGGACTTTGCCGTCACCGGTGGCCTGCGCTTCGAGGACCAGGCCCTGGGCAAATTCGACCTGGCGCTTAACTACGGCGACAACCGGGTCGACTCCACCGACCACGACGCGATCAACCCCAGCTGGGGCGCCGCCAGCCCGTCGACCATCTACACCGGCCGCCGTGAAGCCGACCAGACCAACCTGACCCTGGACTGGAGTCGCGACTTCGCCAACGACTGGCTGTTCAAGCCACTGACCGTTTCCGCCGGGCTGGCCTGGCGCCAGGAGAACTACGACCTCAGCGAAGGTGACGCCGCCGGCTGGTCAAACGGGCCGCTGTTCAACACCATCGACCCTATCACCGGCAGGCGCATACCCGGTTACTACTCGGGCATCACCCAGGTCGATGCCGTATCGCTGGACCGCCGCGTGATCGGTGCCTACTTCGATGTCGAAGCCCAGCTGACCGAGAAGTTGCAGGCCGGCGTGGCCGTGCGCAGCGAGCACTATTCGGACTTCGGCGACACCACCAATGGCAAGTTGTCGTTGCGCTACGATTTCACCCCGCAGATTGCCGCGCGCGCCAGCGCCAGTACCGGCTACCGTGCGCCTTCGCTGGTGCAGAGCGGGTTGTCGTCATTTAGTGTACAGGTGGTGGAACAGCCCCCAGGCAGTGGCAACTGGGTCGAGGTGCAGCAGCGCACCCTGCGTGCCGACAGCCCGGAAGCGGCCCTGCTTGGCGGCAAGGCGCTGAAACCTGAAGAATCGACCAACTTCTCCGTGGGCCTGGTCTGGCGGCCGTTGCCGAACGCCTCGGTCACACTCGACGCCTACCGTATCGACATCGACAACCGCATCACCCTGTCCGACCAGCTGCCTGCATCGGTGGTGGGCCCGATCTTCGCCGGCACCCCCTACGCGAACATCCAGAGCGCGGCGTTCTACACCAACATTGCCGACACACGCACCGATGGCTTCGAGTTGGCCGGGCATTACCAGCTGGATGCAGGTCGCTGGGGGCGCGTGGACTTCAACGGTGGCTACGCGCGCAACAACACCCGTATAACTGGGCTGGATGATGTGGGCGGCATCCCTGGCAGCCAGATCATCGGCCGCAACACCCAGGGGCTGATCGAAGACGGCACCCCCGAGGATAAGCTGACCCTCAGTGCCAACTGGCTGTATGACGGCTGGAGCGTCACCGTGGCCCAGCGCCGTTATGGTGAATGGAAGAACCGCAACGCTGCCAACCCCACGCTGGACCAGACCTTCAGCCCGCAGTGGGTGACCGACCTGGACGTGTCGTACCGCTTCGACCTGGGCCTGACCTTGTCGGCGGGCGCGATCAACCTGTTCGACAGCCACCCGGACAAAGCGAAGGGTGCGCAGCTGTACGGCGTGCCCAAGTACTCCATCACCAGCCCGGAAGGCGCGCAGGGGGCGTTCTACTACACCAGCTTGAGTTACGACTTCTGACCTGAAACCGCACTATGTCAGGTTTGCACGGCCCGTGTAGGAGCGGCCTTGCGTCGCGATGGGCTGCGAAGCGGCCCCACAGTTTCAGCTTCGCCGCTGGAATTGCCGGGGCCGCTTTGCGGCCCATCGCGACGCAAGGCCGCTCCTACACTGACCGCGCCAGGCAGCTGCTGACTGACTGCTTCCAAAGCAGCACCTCGCTGCTGCTCCAGCACCACCCCCTTCCTTCAAGCCCCGCATTACGGGGCCTCCGGTGCCTGGCACAGCTCTTGCGATACCCCTCTACCCTTTGCTTTCCCAAGGCCAGCCATGCGCGTGCTCTCTCGTCTTTCCTGGTTCATATCCCCCCTGGCCCTGCTTACCTTCTGGGCCGTGGTGGCCAATGCCGGGCTGTTCCCGGCCAACCTGCTGATCCCGCCGTTGGAGGTGTGGCACAGCCTCAACGACCTGCTGGCAACCGGCGAGTTGCAGGAGCACCTGGCCGGCAGCCTGTCGCGACTGACCCTGGGCTTTACCGGCGGGGCGCTGGCCGGCCTTGGCTTTGGTGCCGCACTGGCCTTGTCGAAGACCGTAGAGGCCTACTGCGCCCCGCTGTTCCATACCCTGCGCCAAGTGCCCAGCATCGCGCTGATCCCGATGTTCGTGCTGCTGTTTGGCGTGGATGAGACCTTCAAGGTGGTCATCGTCGCCAAGACTGCGTTTTTCCCGGTGGCACTGGCCACCTGCGAAGGCATCCGCGCAATCCCGCGCAGCCATTTCGAGGTGGCGGCGGTATACCGCCTGCGCTGGCCCACGCTGGTATGGCGGATCGCCCTGCCCGCTGCGGTGCCGGCGATCGTCACCGGCATACGCGTGGCCCTGACCCGCGCCTGGGTGGTGCTGGTGGCTTGCGAGCTGCTGGCGGCCGACAGCGGCCTGGGGCAGATGATCGAGATGGGCCGGCAGATGCTGCGCATCGATGTAGTGATGGTCGGCGTGGTGCTGACGGGGCTGATCGGCTTCACCCTGGACTTCACCCTGCGCCGCGTGGAACGACACTTGTCCGCCTGGCAGAGCCATTGAGGAAGCTGTGATGAAACGACTTGATTTGCGTGGCCTGGTACTGCCGCTGTTGCTGCTCGGCGCCTGGGAGTACGCCTCGCGGCAAGGTGCAGCCGGGGCCTACGCCTTCGTGCCGCTGGCGCAGGTGGGCACCGCACTGGCGGAACTGCTGGGCAGCGGTGAGTTGCTGATCAACCTGTGGGCCAGCCTGTTGCGCACCTGCAGCGGTCTGGCCATCGGCATTGTCGGCGGTGTCGGCCTGGGTGCGTTGATGGCCCTGTCCTCACCCGCCAACCGCCTGATCGCGCCGCTGTTCCATGCTTTGCGCCAGGTGCCAATGCTGGGCTGGATCCCGCTCATCGCCTTGTGGCTGGGTAACGGCGAGAGCGCCAAGCTGCTGATCGTCAGCCTGGCAGCGTTGTACCCGATGGTGCTCAACACCTTCGAGAGCCTGCGCCAGGTCGCTGGCCAGCACCGCGAAGCAGCCCGGGTGCTGATGCTCGGCCGCTGGCAGCAGCTTTGGCTGATCCTGTTGCCCGCCGCACTGCCAGGCATTGCCGCCGGGGTACTGCAAGCCTTGGCCTTTGCCTGGGTAACCTCGGTGGGCAGCGAGCTGTTTTTGTCTGCCGGGGCTGGCCTTGGCAGCCTGATGATGAACGCCGAAGCTGCGGCGCGCATGGAGATCATCGTGGTCTGCGTGCTGTGCATCGGCCTGAGTGGCTACCTGATGTCCTGGCTGTGCACCCTGCTCACCCGCCGCCTGCTGCGCTGGCGCACCAACCATTGAAAGGCCCGACCATGAACGCCATCGCCCACGCTTTACCCACCACCGCCAGCACTGGCGCGCTGACCATTCGCGGCCTGAACAAGGCGTACCCGCTCAAGGGCAAGCATGTGCCGGTGCTCGAAGGCATCGATCTGGACATCCGCCCTGGCGAATTCGTCAGCATTGTCGGCGCCAGCGGCTGTGGCAAATCCACCCTGCTGCGGCTGATCGTCGGCCTCGACCAGGACTACCAGGGGCAGATCCTGCTGGACCGGCAACCGGTGCGCGGGCCGGGCCTTGAGCGCGGCATCGTGTTCCAGGACCACCGCCTGTTCCCGTGGATGACCCTGCAGCAGAACATTGCCCTTGCGTTGAAAAACCATGCGCTACCTGCGGTGGAGAAAAACCGCCTGGTGGCCGAGCACATCGAACTGGTGGGCCTGAGTGGTTACGAGCAGGCCTACCCGCACCAGTTGTCCGGAGGCATGGCCCAGCGCGCGGCAATTGCCCGGGCGCTGGTGAACAAGCCCAAGGTGCTGTTGCTCGACGAACCGCTCGGCGCGCTGGACGCCCTGACCCGGGTGCGGCTGCAACAGGAGTTGCAGCGCATCTGGGTGCAGGAGCGCTGCACGGTGATCATGGTGACCCACGACATCGAGGAAGCACTGTACCTGGGTGACCGGGTGATCGTGATGGACGCGCACCCGGGGCGGATTCGCGAGGATTTGCGTATCGACCTGCCGCACCCACGCCAGCGGGACAGCCAGGTGTTGCAGGGGTACAAGCAGCGGTTGCTGGGGGAGCTGGTGGGGCATTGCGGGGGAGACGAGTGCCTCGCCTGAGGTGGTGGAACGGGTCGACCGAACGATGATTGCGGCGTGGTTGGCCGGGGCCGCTTTGCGGCCCATCGCGACACAAGGCCGCTCCTACAGAGGTATGCGATCCCCTGTAGGAGCGGCCTTGTGTCGCGATGGGCTGCGCAGCAGCCCCTGCATATCAAGCCAACAGCTGGTCCCTCGGGCCCTCAACCCACCAGGGTGAAGTCCGCTGCAGTCACTGTGGTTGCATCCGCCACCCCTACCAGGCGAATGGAGTCGGTAGCACCGATGCTGACCAGCGTATCGTCGCCAACATCGGCGATGGTGACGCTGGCGGCAAAGGTCGCCGCGGTAATGTTGAAGGCCGTGATATCCAGCAGGTCCTGGCCACCGGTCGCATTGCTGTCGAAGTTGATGATCAGGTCATTGCCGAAGCCGGCGGCGAACTGGAACACATCATTGCCATCAGTGGCCATCATCGTGTCATCGCCGGCACCGCCGTTGACCGTGTCGTCGCCAACCTCACCGTTGAGGAAGTCGTTGCCACTGCCACCCGACAGGATGTCGTTGCCAGCATCACCGAACAGCGTGTCGCTGCCTGTACCACCGTTGAGGATGTCATTGCCAAGACCGCCATCCAGGCTGTCGTTGTCGTCGCCACCGTTCAAGGTGTCGTTGCCACTACCAGCTAGCAGCTGGTCGTTACCTGCGCCACCGTTGAGCACGTCGTTGCCAGCGCCTGAGGTGATGATGTTGTCCAGCGTGTTACCGCTACCGCTGAAGTTGCCAACCCCGGTATAGGTCAGGTTTTCGATGTTGGCACTCAGGGTGTAGCTGGCCAGCGTGGTACGCACGCTATCCGTACCGGCCCCCGCGGCCTCGATCAGTACATCGCCTGAGTTATCCACCACGTAGGTGTCGTTACCGAGATCACCCACCATGCGGTCAGCACCTGTACCGCCATTGAGCAAGTCGTCGCCAGCGCCGCTGATGAGGATGTTGTTCAGCGTGTTACCGCCACCGCTGAAGTTGCCAGCACCGGTAGAGATCAGGTTTTCGACGTTGGCACCCAGGGTGTAGCTGGCTAACGTGGTACGCACGCTATCCGTACCGGCCCCTGCATCCTCAATCACCACATCCGAAGCGTTATCCACCACGTAGATGTCGTTGCCCAGCCCCCCCACCAGACGGTCGGCACCCGCCCCGCCATTGAGCAAGTCATTGCCTGCGGCGCCGATCATGATGTTGTTCAGCGTGTTGCCGCCGCCGATGAAGTTGCCCACCCCGGTATAGATCAGGTTCTCGACGTTGGCACCCAGGGTGTAGCTGGCCAGCGTGGTACGCACGCTATCCGTACCGGCCCCCGCAGCCTCGATCACCACATCTGCGACGTTATCCACCACGTAGATGTCGTTGCCCAGGCCACCTACCATGCGGTCGACACCTGCACCACCGTTGAGCAGGTCGTTGCCGACGCCGCCGGTCATGAGGTTGTCCAGCGTGTTACCGCCACCGATGAAGTTGCCCGCTCCGGTATAGGTCAGGTTCTCGACGTTGGCACCCAGGGTGTAGCTGGCCAGCGTGGTACGCACGCTATCCGTACCGGCCCCTGTGGCCTCGATCACCCCATCCCCGGCGTTATCCACCACGTAGGTGTCGTTGCCTAGGCCACCCACCAGGCGGTCGGCACCTGCACCGCCATTGAGCAGGTCGTTGCCTGCGCCGGTAGTGATGATGTTGTCCAGCGAGTTACCACCACCGACGAAGTTGTCCACACCGGTGTAGATCAGGTTTTCGACATTGGCGCCCAAGGTGTAGCTGGATAGCGTGGTCCGCACGGTATCCGTACCGGCCCCCGCGTCCTCGATCACCCCATCTGCGGCGTTATCCACCACGTAGATGTCGTTGCCCAGGCCACCGACCAGGCGGTCGGCACCCGCCCCGCCATTGAGCAAGTCATTGCCGGCGCCGCCGATCATGATGTTGTTCAGCGTGTTACCACCACCGATGAAGTTGCCCACCCCGGTATAGATCAGGTTTTCGAAGTTGGCCCGCAGGGTGTAGCTGGCCAGCGTGGTCCGCACGCTATCCGTACCAGCCCCAGCGTCCTCGATCAGAACATCCCCTACGTTATCCACCACGTAGATGTCGTTGCCCAGACCACCCACCAGGCGGTCGACACCTGCACCGCCATTGAGCAAGTCGTTGCCGGCGCCGCCAATCATGATGTTGTCCAGCGTGTTACCGCCACCGATGAAGTTGCCCCCCCCGGTATAGGTCAGGTTCTCGACGTTGGCACCCAGGTTGTAGCTGGCCAGGCTGGTCTGCACGAGGTCGACACCACCATTAAGCGCTTCGCTCACCGTGTCGCCCACGTTGTCGACCACAAAGGTGTCGTTGCCACCACCGCCGGTCATGGCATCCGCGCCAAGCCCGCCGTCAAGAACGTCGTTACCAAGCCCGCCAAACAGCTGGTCGGCGCCGTCCAGGCCCGAGATCACGTCATTGCCTGCGCTCCCGATCAGGATATCGGCTCCGTTGGTGCCGACCAGCGTCAAGCCTGGTACTGCTGCAGTCGCCGCCGAGGTGAGTGTCTCCACGGTGCCGAAGGCATCGGTGTAGCGCACGATCACCTGCAATTGCTGGCCTCCCTGGTTGAGGCCTGGGGTGAAGGTGGCCGCAGTGGCACCAACGATGTCGGTGAAGACGCCACCCGTACCTTGCTGCCACTGGAAGCTGAACGCACCCAGCCCGTCAATGTCGGCAATACTGCCGGTCAGTGCCGTCAGCGTCTGCCCGATGTCCGGCGTGGTGTCGCTGATCAGCAGGGCACCGGTGGGTGCATCGTTGACGTTAGCGACCGGGTCGAGGATGTCGGAGGCGATGCTTTCCTGCACACCAAAGTCATCCACGTAGCTGACCACCACCCGCATGTTCTGCCCCACTTGCGCCTGGGTCAGGACAAAGGTGCTGCTGATGGCGCCAACAATATTGACCCAGCCCACACCCCGGTTGGACTGCCACTGGAAGGTGAACTGCGGGTTGCTCAGGCCGTCGGCATCGACGATGGTTGCAGGGTTGGCGGTGAGCGTCTGGTTCTGCACCAGCAGCCCGGTTACGGTCGGCCCGGCACTCGGTGCGCTGTTCGCCGACGAGTCGACGATTTCCAGTGTGCCCTTGGCGTCCTGATACACCGCACGTACGCGGATGCTCAGGCCAGCCACATCGTCCGTGACCCGGTAGGTGGCGCCCGTCGCCCGCTGGACCTCGCCTGCGGCGACAAAGGTGATGTCTTCATAGACACCCGAACCCGGCAGGGTCTCGACTTGCCAGTAATAGGCCACAGGGCCGTTGACCGCGCCGGTCGTGTTGGCCGCGCTGACGTTGTCCGCATCGTGTACCGCCAGCGGTGTAACGCGCAGCAGCTGGCCGCTGACCGGTGTGTCGTCGCGCAGCCCGGTGGCAGCGTCGAGGATCGCCAGGTGCCCCGTGGGGCCAGCGTTGACTGCGGTACCCACGCCAGAGGCCTGGGAGCGGTCAGAGAACTGCAGCCGCTCGATACCGGTCAGGTGGTCGACACCATCACGCCCGGCCACCAGGTCGGTGACGATCACCGCATTGCCATCGACCACCACGCTGTAGTCGGTGGCTACCCCCGAGAACACCGCTGTGTCGTAGTTGTCGGTGCCGTTGAGGATCTCCCGCACGATCACCAGCTGGCCTGGGTTGTAGGTGCCGTTGAGCATCAGCGGCACCATCGGCTCCATGCTGTCGTAACTGGCGATTTCCGGGCCAGTGCCATCGAGGTTGGCGCGCACGCTGATGCGCACGTTCAGCCACTTGTCACCGTCGAGGATGTCGTCGCCGCCACGGCCTTCGATCAGGTCGCTGCCGCTGCCGCCGAGGATGATGTTGCCGCCATCGTAGAACGTTGCACCGGCGGCCAGCAGGCTGGACAGGCCGTTGATCAGGTTGATGTTGGTCAGCACGCTGCCAGTGGCACCCGCGGTGGGCAGCGAAGTGGCGTCTTCGTTGTCACCGCGCAGGAAGTCGCCATGGGCCGAGCCCGACAGGCCTTCCATGATGTCGAAGCGCACCAGCGCCGAAGCGCCCGAGCCCGGTACTGGCGGCACGTCGAAGAAGCGGTCGGTGTAGTCGATGGTCACACCCTGGGCCAGGCCCTTGAAGGTTGCCCAGTCGTAGCCCGAACCACCGATGTAGCGGTCGCCAAAGCCCAGGCTGCCGACCATGATGTCGTCGCCGCCTTCACCGTTGAACTTGTCGTTCTCGTTGCCGCCGATGAACACGTCGTGGCCGATGATGGGGTCGTTGCCAAGCGGGTCGAAGTTGTCGCCAGGCGCACCGTCCGAGGTGCCCTTCTCGATCCAGTCGTCACCTTCGTTACCCATGTCCTGCTCGTTGGCCTTGCTGCCCAGGATAAAGTCGTTGCCCTGGCCGCCAATGGCTTCGGAGGCATCTTCACCGGTGACGATGAAGTCGTTGCCGAAACCGCCGATGATCAGGTTGACGCCATTGCCGCCGTGCAGCACATCGTTGCCGTCGCCGCCCTGGATGTTGTCGTCACCGCCCATGTCACTGATGATGTCGTCGCCGGCACCACCACGCAGTTGGTCGTTGCCGTCCCCCCCCTCGATGCGGTCGTTGCCAGCATCGCCCCAGACCGTGTCGTCACCTTCGCTGGACACCAGGATGTCGTCACCGTTGGTGCCGCCCAGGACGATGTGCTCGGCGCCGGCATAGCGGATGTAGTTGGTGTCCGGGCCAGCCGTCAGCGGGCTGTCCCGGAACACCACCTGCTCGCCGTTTTCACCCAGTGGGTCGACGTTGCCCAGGCCTGCGTTGAACTGCTTGCTCTGGTCGACTTCCAGGTAGAAGCCCGGGTCGGAGAACACCAGGCCCGGCAGGTGGGTGGCCGAGGTGTTGGCCATGATCAGCTTGGCAAAAGAGTTGCTCTCCAGCTCGGCGTTCATCGACAGGCCGGAGGTGCGCTCCAGGTAGTAGAAGCGGTCGCCGTCCTGCAGTTTCTCCATCTGGTTTTCAAAGACGAAGTTGAAGGTGCTGCCGAGCATGCCGCCGAACGGAGTTTTTTCTTCGGCCAGGCCGCCGATCCACAGGTCAATGGCATCGACACCGGTGATGGTCACCGCCTTCAGGTCATCGGCGGTGCCCAGCACACCATCCTTGCCGGGCAGGGATACATTCGCCCAAGTACCGCTGCTGTTGAGGAAGTCCAGGCGGTCGGCCGGCGCGCCATCGCCACCGAACACCAGGGCCATGGCCGCGGCGCGTTTTTCCAGCAGCGTGGTGGCCCCGGTGATAGTGCTATGGGTGCCATACGCCGCAATGAAGTTGATCAGCGACTCGGGGTGCTTCAGGTGCTGCACCAGGTCAACCCAGCTGGTATACGGCTTGAGCTGGGTATCACCGGTTTGCCCGTAGATGTCGCGGCGCAGGGCGTTCAGCGAAGGGATGCCAACGTCGCGGCCACGGGCGATGTTGATCGCCGGCAGGTCCAGTGGCAGGCCAAGCAGGTTGTTGCGCAGCGCCTCGGTGACGAACTCGTCGATTTCGTTGCCACCCTGGCGGGTGACCCCGCGTACGATGGCGCTGGTGGCATCCTCGGGGGTAACACCACTGGCGGCATAGGCCAACGGGTTGAGGAACGCCGCGATCAGGCCCAGTTGCTGGTCAGGGTTGGCGCTGGCCGGGTCCTTGATGACGTTGAAGTCGATGTCGTAGCGATCGACAGTCTCGGTCAGCATCGAGTGGCCGAAGCGGTACACGGTGTGGGCGAACTCGGCCACGATCGACGCATCGAGGTCGACGTCGTACACCTGGGTCGGGGCAAAGAACAGATCGACCCGTGGTTGCACGGTACGGGCGAACTCCTCGAACACCAAGTGCTGGTACTGCATCTCGGTACCGAACTTGGCCGCCTGGAACAGCCGCTCGCCGTTCCATACCAATGCGTTGATCTCGGCCGGGGTAACCGGCAATGCGGTTACCGGGTTGAGCAGCCATTCGTTGAGGAAGGCCAGGTCGTGCGAGTCGAGCACGGTGTCCATGGTCTGCGCCACCAGCCGGTTGTGCTCGGAGTGGAAGATCGCATGCACGGCTGTCAGGCCGATGTTCTCGTTCACCCGACCGTCGCCGGCGACGTAATGCGCGTCCAGCAGTTCGTTGTCGTAGGCCAGGTTGGCTCCGGTCTGTGGGTTGACCGGCACAGCGTTGCCGGCAACGTTGTCGGCATCCGGCGCCAGCACCCCGCCACTGAACACGGGTACCGCGTTATGGGCAATGTCGGCGAGGAACTGGTGCCCCGTGCGCACGGCGTTGGTCAGGTCGAGCGGCGCCAGCGGGTTGCCTTCGACCTGTTGGTCATCGGCAGTGCCGGCAATGCCGTCGAGGCCCTTCATCACCACCATCGGGTAGCCGTTCGGCCCCTTGATGAAGTTGCCGTAGGCGTCGGTTGCCAGCAGCGGCACGTTGTCGACGTCGGCATCGGTCAGGTTGATGCCAAGCACGTCGCGGGCCTGGGCCTTGAGTACTTTCCAGGTGGCCATGCCGCCGATCTCGGTGTCGTCGGCAGTGCCGAACTTGCCGTCGGCGCCCAGGTCACGGTTGGTGATCAGCCGGCCAGTGGCAACGGGGCCGTCGTCGGTCAACATGTAGGCTCGCAGGAACACCTGGTGCGACGGGTGCGAGCTGTAGGTCTGGTTCTGGTCCACGAACGGCGTGGTGGTGTTGGTGTGTTCGTGAATGTCATCGGCGTTGCCGAGGATGCCATCCGGCCCTGGCAGGTTGGTGGCACGGGTCACCACCATGAAGTTGGTGAAACCACCCTCCACGTAGAGCGGGTCATCGGGTTGCAGCGGGATGTAGATGGTACCCGAACCACCCTTGGTGACCAGGTCCAGGCCATGGTCGAAGAACTGCCCGAAGAAGGTCATCCAGGCGTTGAACGGCGCAGACAGGCCGGCATCGGCAGCGGTGTTTTCGAACAGGTACACATCGTGGTCGTCCGTGGTGCCGAACTGGCCATCCATGCCCGGGCTGGCGACGATGCGCACGCCGTCCTTGAGCACGTCGTCGTTACCGGGCGTGCCAAAGTTGAGCACGCCATCGGCACCTGGGTCATACGCGGTGGCATAGGCTGCCGGGTTGTTGGAGGTCTGGTCGACGATCAGGTTACTGATGGTGCGCGGCTGCGAGTCGAACACCGGGCCGCTGGTCTGCTGGTACGACGAGCCCGGAATGGCCGGCGAGCCAGGGCCGAAGAAACCGGCCGGGGCACCTTGTGCGGGGTTGAACACCGGGTCGGTCAGGCGCGGGAAGACATTGTCGGCAGCACCGAACTGGGTGTTGTTGTTGCCGTTGAGGTTCATCAGGTTGTTGTTCGAGCCATCGACCGCACGCAGGCCCAAGGGTGCGCGGATGTTGGGGATCAGCGAGAGGATGTCCTGCCCGGCGGCATCGGCCTCGGCGATCTTGATCTGGTCGAGGATGAAGTTGAGGTCGGACCGCACCATGTGCAGCCCCTCGCCCCCTGCCGTGGCATCCACGACCGGGGTGGCTGGCGTCGGCACCACGGGGGCACCCGCCGCCACCACCGCGGTTGGCGCGGAGTAGAGTATTTCGGTGGTGCCATGGGCGTCCTGGTAGATGGCCTTGACCCGCAGGCTCAGCCCGGCCAGGTCTGGCGACACCTTGAACGCGGTGCCATCGGCGCTCTGAAACGCCAGGTCACCGGCCGGCAGCAGGATGATGTCCTCGAATACGCCACTGCCCGGGTCAGACTCGAACTGCCAGTAGTACGACACCGACCGGTCGCCAAGGGTACCCAGGGGGTTGCCCGCACTGATGTTGTCGGCATCACGTACACCGGCCACGCTGACCGTGAGCAGGTCACCCACAGTGATCGCAGCACCGTTGCCATCGGTGATGGCCGGGCTGCCCGTGGGCTGCGCGTTCACGCCTGTTACCAATACGCGCTGGCTATCGGCGAACTGCAGGCGTTCGATGTGCAGCAGTGTGTCGACGCCGTCGCGGCCGGCCACGGTATCGGTCACCGTCCAGACATCATCGGCAACGTCGGCGGTACCCTTGGTGTTCTGGGTGACTACATACTCACTCTGCACGCCCGAGAATATGGCCGTGTCGAAGGCCGCGCCGCCAGTGGAGGTACCGGGCAGGATTTCCCGCACGGCTTTCAGCTGGCCCGGGTTATAGGTGCGGTCGAGCATGAACGGGATCATGTCGACCATGCTGTCGAAGCTGGCGATCTCGGGCCCGGTGTGGTTGACGTCGCCAGGGGCGTACACGGCAATCCGCACGTTCAGCCATTTGTCGCCGTCGATCAGGTCATCGCCGCCACGGCCTTCGATCAGGTCGCTGCCATTGCCGCCGAGCATGATGTTGCCGGTGGCAAAGCCTGTAGTAGGCAACCCGGCATCCGCCAGAAACTGCTGCAGCCCACGGATCAGCGCCACGTTGGTCAGCGCACTGCCGGTGGCGCCGCCATGGTTGAGGATGGTCACGGCATCGACGTCATCGCCCTTGAGCACATCGGCGTAGTTCGAACCGGACACGCCCTCGACCTCGGCAAAGCGGTCGAGGATGCTGGCCGGCGAGGCGCCGACCGGGTTGAATACCCCGGCGTTCTGGTTTGGCGCATTGCCATGGGGCTGGGCCAGCGCTGCCAGGCTCAGGTCAACGGTGACGCCGACCTTGTCGTTCTTGTTGGTGATCCAGTCGAAGCCCGACATGCCGTCCATCTTGTCCTGGGCATCGCTGCCGACAAAGATGTCATCGCCGCCCTCGCCGATCATTTCGTCAAAGCCACCGCCACCGACGAAGATGTCGTTGCCGACCACCTCGTCGCCCAGCAGCGGCGCAAAGTTGTCGCCCGGCGCACCGTCCTGGGTACCTTTCTCGATCCAGTCATCGCCCTCGTTGCCGGTGGGTGGCAGGTTGGTCTTGGCGCCGAGTATGAAGTCATCGCCCTGGCCACCGAAGGTGGTGGAAATGTCCTCGGTGGTGATGATGAAGTCCTGGCCGTCGCCCCCCAGGATCAGGTTGCCGGCCGCCAGCATGCTGCCGGCGACGATCACGTCGTTACCGGCGTTACCCTCCAGGCGGTTGTCGCCGAACGAGTCGGTGATGATGTCGTCGCCTGCACCGCCCAGCACCGCGTCATTGCCCGCGCCGCCTTCAAGGACGTCGTCGCCGGCATCGCCGTAAACGGTATCGTCGCCATCGCCCGAGATGATGATGTCGCTGCCGGCCGTGCCGCCCAGCACCACATGATCTTCACCGGTGTAGTGCAGGTAGTTGGCGTCGGGGCCCACTGTATCGGGGTTGTCGCGAATCACCAGCGGTACGATTTCTACCCCGTTTATCTCGATGCCCCCCGTCGGGTCGGCCTTGCCGTCGGCACCCAGCCCGGTGAACTGGTTGGCCTGGTTCACTTCCAGGGTGAAGGTGGGCGTGAGGAACACGGTATTGGACAGGTGGGTGACGTCGGAGTTGAGCATGATCAGCTTGGCAAAGGAGTTGTTCTCCAGTTCCGTACCGAAGTTCATGCCCGCCGTACGCGACAGGTAGTAGAAACGGTCGCCGTTCTGCAGCGCTTCCAGTTGGGTCTCGAAGACGAAGTTGAAGCTGGACCCGAGCATGCCGCCGAAGGGCATTTTCTGCTCGGCCAGGCCGCCGACCCAGAAGTCGATGGCATCCACCCCGGTCACGGTCACGCCGGTAATGTCGTCGGCAGTGCCGGCGATACCGTCTTTGCCCGCCAGCGTCACGTTGGCATAGGCGCCGGTGCCGTTGAGGAAGTCCAGGCGGTCGAGTGGTGAGCCGCTACCGCCAAGCACCAGCGCCACTGCGGCGGCGCGCTTGTCCGCTTCGGTGGTGGCTGCGGTTATGGTGGAGTGAGTACCGTAGGCCGCGATGAAGTTGATCAGCGATGCCGGGTGCTTGAGGTGGTCGGCAAAGTCGGCCCAGCTGATGTAGGGCTTGAGCTGGCTGTCGCCTGTTGCGGCATAGAACTCGCGGCGCGCCTCGTTCAGGCTGGGGATACCGGTATCACGACCCCGGGCTATGTTCAGCGCGGGCAGGTCCAGCGGCAGGCCGAGCAGGTTGTTGCGCAGGGCTTCGGTGACGAACTCGTCTATTTCGTTGCCCAGCTGGCGGGTAACGCCGCGGATGATCGCACCGGCCGCTTCGTCGGCGGTGGCCCCGCTGCCAGCGAACGCCAGCGGGTTGAGGAAGGCGGCAATCAGGCCCAGTTGCTGGTCGGGGTTGTCGGGGTCGGCAGACACCGGGTTGAACGACGGGTCGAAGCGGTCGACGGTTTCGGTCAGCATCGAGTGGCCGAAGCGGTACACCACATGGGCGAACTCGGCGAGGATGGCCGGGTTGATCGAGGTGTCGTAGCCATTAGGGGCGAGGAACTCGTCAATCTGCGGCTGGATGGTGCGGGCAAACTCTTCGAACACCAGGTGCTGGTACTGCATTTCGGTGCCGAACTTGGCTGCCTGGAACAGCCGCTCGCCGTCCCACACCAGCGCGGCGATGCCGGCAGGTGTGGTGGGAATGGCGGCAACGTCGTCGATCAGCCATTCGTTGAGGAACGCCAGGTCGCCTGCGGCCAGCAGGGTATCTTTGGTCTGCTGCACCAAACGGTTGTGCTCGGAGTGGAACACATGGTGCACGGCAGTAAGGCCGATGTTTTCGTTTACCCGGCCGTCACCGGCGATGTAGTGGGCGTCGAGCAACTCGTTGTCGTAGGTCAGGTTGTTGCCACCCGGGCCCACAGGCTGAGCGTTGCCAACGGCAATGTCAGTGTCGGCCTGCAATACGCCGCCAACCACCACAGGCGCGGCGTTATGGGCGATGTCGTCAAGGAAGCCATGCCCGGTGCTCACGGCATTGGCCAGGCTGATCGGCGCGGCGCGGTTGCCTTCGACCAGCTGGGTGACGTCATCGGCAGTGCCGGCAATGCCGTCGGCGCCGTTGTTCACGCGCATCACCACCTGCGGCATGCCGTTGGGCCCGCGCAGGAAGTTGCCGTAGGCATCGGTGGCCAGCAGCGGCACGCTGTGCACGTCGGCATCGGTCAGGTTGATACCCAGCAGGTCACGGGCCTGGGCCTTGACCACCGCCCAGGTGGCCATGCCGCCGTTTCCGCTGTCGCCATCGTCGGCGGTGCCGAATTTGCCGTCCGCGCCAAGGTCGCGGTTGGTGATCAGCCGGCCTGTGGCCACCGGGTCACCGGCGCCATCGAGCGTGTACTCGCGCAAAAATACCTGGTGGGAGGGGTGCGAGCTGTAGGTCTGGCTCTGGTCAACAAACGGCGAGGTGGTGTTGGGCTGACTATCGTCGGCCGTGCCCACCACGCCATCGGCGCCGGCGGTGCGTACGGCCCGTGACAGCACCATGAAGTTGGTCGGGCTGCCAGCCACGTACAGCGGGTCATCCGGGCGCAGCGGTATGAACACGATGTCGGTGCTGGTCTTGCTGACCAGGTCCAGGCCGTGGTCGAAGAACTGCCCGAAGAAGGTCATCCAGGCGTTGAAGCCGGCAGTCAGGCCCACGTCCGGCGAGACGTTGGGGATGAAGAACACCGGCTTGTCGTCGGCGGTGCCGAACACTCCGTCGATACCGGGGCTTATCACCGGGGCTGCGCCACCATTGGCTTCGACCGCCGCCGGGTTGTTGGCGGTCTGGTCGACGATCAGGTTGCTGATGGTGCGCGGTTGCGAATCGACGACGTTGCCGGTGCCCGCGTAGTTGGCACGGTAAGAGGCATCGAGCAGGCGCAGGAACGAATTGTCGGCAGCGCCGAACTCGCTCTGCCCAGCCACCAGGTTGTTGAAGCTGCCATCGACGGTCCGCAGGCCGAACGGCACCTGGCTGTTGGGCAGCAGGTCGCTCAGGCTGGCGCCGTCAGCATGGGCTTCGGCGATGAAGATTTGTTTGAGAATGAATTCCAGGTCCGACTTGCTGAAATTGGCCATTGCAATTGCCCTCGATCTTTCCGGAGAAATCACAGGGCAACAGGGTCCTTCCCGCGCCCAGTCAGTGTTGACTTGCGCAGTATCTGGTTCGTGGTTATGGGCTCAGTGGCGCAACGTTCTGTGCTGGCGACTCGGCCTCATTGCTGGCAATTCGGCACCCACCGTTCCGGGATGGGGCCCTGTTAATCGTGCGAAACAGGTGTAACGCACGTGTATCGACCCCAGCTCGCACAGGGCCCGAATACTTCAGACTAAAGTCGCAGAGCAAAAGCTTGTCAATATCCCGTCAAAAAAAACGTCAGATGATGATAATGCGATGCAACTAGCTGTTTTGCCGGCACTTATGAAAAGTTCAAAGATTTCATAGAGCAAAATGATATTACTGAATGTTTCGTTGCAACCTACGCTCCAGCTTGTGGGAGCAACGCAGCGTTATTGGACTATTCGCCATAAGAGCGACCCGCCTGCGAGCCAACCAAGAAGCCACAACTACCGTTGTACGGGCCGCCGCAAGGGCTTCCCGACTTGTAATAAAGGGAGGCCTCCGATGCCCAAGCCACCACGCACCCGCTCCGAGCTGGCCGACGTGTTGTTTCGCCTGCGCCGCAGCTTCTACGCCCTGGCCGCCTTCAGCGGCGTGATAAACGTCATGATGTTGACGCCAGCTATTTATATGCTGCAGGTGTATGACCGCGCCTTGGTCAGCCGTAACGTCACCACCCTGGGCATGCTCACCGTGCTGGTGGTCGGGTTGTTCCTGCTGATGTCAGCGCTTGAAATGACCCGTACCCGCGTGCTGATCCGGGTCGGCAACTGCCTGGACATGGCGCTCAACAGACGCATCTTCAGCGCCGCCTTCGAGCGCAACCTGAGCCGCGCCGGCGGCAACCCGGCCCAGGCCCTGCAAGACCTGGCGCAGGTGCGGCAGTTTCTGACCGGCAACGGCCTGTTCGCCTTTTTCGATGCCCCCTGGACACCCATCTACCTGGTGGTCTGCTACCTGATCCACCCCTGGCTCGGGCTGGTCACGACAATCGGCTCGTTGACCCTGGTGGGCCTGGCCTACCTCACTGAAAAGGCCACGCAAAAACCACTGGCCGAAGCCAACCAGGCGTCAATGTCGTCGGCCAGCTACGCCAACAACAACCTGCGCAACGCCGAAGTGATCGAGGCCATGGGCATGCTGCCGTCAATCGGCAAGCGCTGGTACCAGGGCCACTTGCGCATTCTGCAGATGCAGACCCTGGCCTCCGACCGTGCGGCGCTGATCAGCAGCACCGGGCGCTTCGTGCGCATCACCTTGCAGTCGCTGATCCTGGGGACCGGCGCACTGCTGGCAATCGAAGGCAAGATCACCCCCGGCATGATGATCGCCTGCTCGATCCTGACCGGCCGGGCCCTGGGGCCGGTGGAACAGGTGATCGCCTCATGGAAACAGCTGCTGGGCTGCCGTCTGGCCTGGGGCCGGCTCAACGACCTGCTGCAGGACTACCCACAACGGCCACCGAGCATGTCACTGCAACGGCCGATGGGCATGCTGGCGGTGGAAAACGTGATTGCCGGCGCACCCGGCACCAATACCAGCATCGTGCGCGGGGTGAGCTTCAGCCTAGTGCCGGGTGAGAGCCTGGGCATCATCGGCCCTTCGGCCTCAGGCAAGTCCACCCTCGCCCGCCTGCTGGTGGGTGTGTGGCCGGCCCAGGCCGGCAAGGTGCGCCTGGACGGGGCCGACATCTTTACCTGGAACAAAGCCGAACTGGGCCCGTGGCTGGGCTACCTGCCGCAGGACGTGGAACTGTTCGAGGGCACCATCGCCGAAAACATCGCGCGCTTTGCCGAAGTGGACAGCGATGCAGTGATCCGCGCCGCCCGCAGCAGCGGCGTGCACGACATGATCCTGCACTTCCCGCAGGGCTACGACACCCGCCTGGCAGCCGACGGCACCCCGCTGTCCGGCGGCCAGAAGCAACGCATCGCCCTGGCCCGCGCGCTGTACGGCGAGCCCAACCTGGTGGTACTGGACGAGCCCAACGCCAACCTCGATGACGTCGGCGAGAAGGCTTTGGTCGATGCGCTGGCCGAGTTGAAAACGCGCGGTGCCACGGTGATCCTGATTTCCCACCGGCCCAATGTGCTGTGCGCCGTAGACAAGATACTGATGCTGCGCGACGGCGCCGTGCACATGCTCGGCAGCCGTGACGAAGTGTTCGCGGCGCTGCGCAAGGCCAGCGTGATTCCAGCGGCCAATACGGCCCCGCTGGCTTCGGTAAAAGTACGGGAGTAACCCATCATGCAACTGGCTCAACACTCCGAACTGATTGCCGCCGAAGCCAAAGACCTGATCGACCTGGACGCCGGCCGGCCGGTACGCTGGGGCGTGTGGATGGTGATCGCCGGTTTTGGCGGTTTCCTGCTGTGGTCTTGCCTGGCGCCACTGGACGCGGGTGTGGTCGCCACCGGCACGGTCAAGGTCACCAGCAACCGCAAGGCGGTGCAGCACCTCAGCGGCGGCACGGTCGAAGCGATCCTGGTGCGCGAAGGCGATGTGGTTAAAAAAGGCCAGGAGGTGGTACGCCTGGACGCCTTGCGCGCCGTGGCCGAGCAAGGCGCGCTCAGTGCCCAGTACATCGTCAGCAAGACCGTGGAAAACCGCCTGGAAGCCGAACGCGATGGCCGCGATACGGTCACCTTCGACCCTGCCCTGCTCAAGCACTACGACAATGACCCACGGCTGCTGGCGGCCATGGACCTGCAACAGCGCCTGCTCGACACCCGCCGCGCCGGCCTTGCCGGTGAATTGAGCATCCTTGAAGAAAACCTCGCGGCCTCGGCAGTGCAGCTCAAAGGCCTGCAGCAGGTGTACGGCGCCCGCGCCTCGCAGATCGGCTTCCTCAGCCAGGAGCTGCAAGGCACCCGGGTGCTGGCCGCCGAGGGCTATGTACCGCGCAACCGCTTGCTGGAACTGGAGCGCAGCAACGCCGACCTGTCTGCCGGCCAGGCCGAAAACCTCAACAACATTGCCCGGGCACGCAGCCAGGCTACCGAAATCAAGCTGCGCATGCTGCAGCGCCAGCACGACTACCTGAAGGAAGTGGAATCGCAACTGACCGACACCGCCAAGGAAAACACCACCCTGGCCGACCGTTTGCGCGCGCTGGACTACGAAGTGACCCACACGGTGATCCGCTCGCCGATCGACGGCATGGTCCAGGGCCTGAGCATCGCCACGGTCGGCGGCATCATCCAGCCCGGCGCCAAGATCATGGAAGTGGTGCCGCTCGATCAGCCGTTGCAGGTGGACGCGATGATCCCGGTGCAGGCCATCGACAAGATGGTGCCGGGGCTGGCCGTGGACATCGCCTTCCCGGCCTTCAACCACGCGCAGACGCCGAACATCCCGGGGCGGGTAAAGACCATTTCCGCCGACCGCCTGCTCGACGAAGAAAGCAAGCAGCCGTTCTACCTGGCCCAGGTGGAAGTGACACCGGCCGGCATGGGCCTGCTGGGCAGCAACCACATCCGCCCCGGCATGCCCGCCACCGTCACCATCAAGACCGGCGAGCGCAACCTGCTCAGCTACCTGCTCAAACCCATGCTCGAACGCGTCGACGCCGCGTTCAAGGAGCAATGACATGAAACGCCCGTGCCTGATGTTGTGCCTGCTGGGCGTGGCCGTACAGGCCAGTGCCATGGACCTGAAGCAAGCCTGGGACTTGCTGCAATACCAAGGCCCGATCTACCGCGCTGCGGTGCACGAAAAAGAAGCCGGCAGCGAAAACCGCGCCATCGGCGAGGCCGGCCTGCTGCCGCAGATCAACGCGTCGGCCTACTTCAACAGGGTCAATGGCAGCCAGCGGCAGAACGGCCTGGACAACGACCTGGACTATGACTCCAAGGGCGCCAATGTGCGCCTGCGCCAACCGCTGTTCAACAAACAGAAGATGGCCGAGTACCGCCAAGGCCAGCAACGGGCCGACTACAGCGTGGCGGTGTTCGACGCCAAGAGCCAGGACGCTGCGGTACGCCTGGCCGACGCCTACTTCGACGTGCTGCTGGCCAGCGAAACCATCACCTTGGCCAAGGCCAAGCTGAACGCCTTCGAAGAGCAGCAGGCTTCGGCGAAACGGCGCAAGGAGCTGGGCGCCGGCACCATCACCGACGTCGATGAGTCGGTGGCCCGGCGCGACCTGGCCGAGGCCGACCTGATCGAAGCCCAGGACAACCTGGTCAACGCCCGCCGCAAGCTGGAGGAATACATCGGTGAAACCCCGCAGGCGCTGACCACCTTGCAGCCGGGCTTCAGTACGCCACCGCTGATGCCGGGCAACCTGCAGGACTGGCTGGTCAAAGCCCAGGCTGACAGCCCGCTTATTCACGCGCGCCGGCACAGCTACGAGCTGGCCGAAGAAGAAGTGAAACGTGCCCGCGCTGGGCACTACCCCACCCTGGATTTCGTGGCGGGCTATAACGCCGGCAGCAGCCAGTCGATTTCCGAGCTCAACCAGCGTAACCACTACAGCTCGATCGGCCTGGAGCTGAACATTCCGCTGTACAGCGGTGGCAGCACCAGCGCCCTGACTCGCCAGGCCAGCGCCAACAGTTCCAAGGCCCTGGATGAACTGGATGCCACCCGCCAGGAGGTGATTTCCGGCACCACCCGCGAGTACCGCGGCGTGCAGAGCGGCGCCTTGCGCATTCATGCGCTGGAAAAGGCCGTGGCCTCCAACGAGCGCTCGCTGACCTCGACCCGCAAAGGCTTCAAGGAAGGCGGCACCAGCACCAACTCGGATGTGCTCAATGCCGAGGAACTGTTGTATGACGCCCGCCACGACCTGTTCGAGGCGAAGCTCAACTACCTGATGTCGCGGCTGCGCCTGGCCTCGTCAGTGGGTAGCCTGGGGGATGACGATATCCAGCAGGTCAACGATTACCTGGGCCCGGAACTGATGGTGAGCAACTGATGAATACCTGAACGCATGCTCCTGCAGGGTACCGGGGTGGGCGCGATCATCAGTGTCAGGACCACAGGTCTACGCATCAGAAGTCAACCGTGGCCGACATCTGCAGCGCCCTCGGGTAACCCGGCGATATTGCGCCGTACGAAGCCACCCCCGACCAGTACTCGCGGTCGAACACGTTCTGCACCGTCGCCCGGAACGTTGTAGGGTGGCCATCGATGCGCGTGGCGTAGCGGGCCCCCACATCGAACCGTGTCCAAGCATCGAGTTCCTGGGTGTTGGCCTGGTTGATGTACTGGCTGCCTGTGTAGATGGCACCACCGGTCAGCGTGACACCTTCAGCCCATGGGGTATCCCACTCGGCCCACAGGTTGGCCTGTACATCTGGCACACCTACTGCCTCGTTGCCCTTGTTGGCGGCCGTGGCCGAATCGGTCAGCTTGCTGTCCAGCACGGTCATGCCACCCAGCAATCGGGTGCCCGGCGCAACCTCACCAAACATGCTCAGCTCGACGCCACGGTTACGTTGCTGTGCCTGCACCGAGAACTGGTTGCCCGCGCCCAGCTCACCGCTGGGTTTCTCTATCTGGAATACCGACAAGGTGGTCATGAACGTGTTGCGCTCGTACTTCACTCCCAGCTCGTGCTGCTTGGTCTTGTATGGCGCGAACGCTTCACCGGCATTGCTCGCCGTTGCCGGTGCGACATCACCTTTGCTCAGGCCTTCGACATAGTTGTAGTACAGCGAAATGTTTTCCCACGGCTTGACCACTACGCCCACCACGGGGGTGGTTGCACTGTCTTTGTAGCGCGAGGTTATCGTACCCGTGGTGCTGTAGTTGCGTGACTCGATTTCCTGCCGACGCACTCCCAGCGTCAATTGCACGCGGTCGTCGAGTACGGACAAAGTGTCAGTCAGGGCAACGCCAGACAGTTCTGCCTCGGACACTCGGTCCACCTTTGGCGCAGCGATGTACTGCTTGGGCACATCTACCGGGTGGTAGATGTTCGAGCGTATTTCCGTGCCATTGTTGATGCCACGGGACAACTCATCCTGATACCGAGTGGCCATGGCGGTAATCGTATGGTTGATCGGCCCGGTTTCGAACAACCCACGCAGCCCGACGTCGGCGGTGGAGCGGTCGACGTTGAACTTGTAGTAACCGGGGATATTGCTGGTGTCACCCGCCGCGTTGAGGATCCGTGGAACCTGGTCAGACATTCGCGCCACGTCCGCCCGGCCGCCCCCGGCATGGGCGAACACTGTCAACGCATCGCTTACGTCATATTCACCACCCAGCAACGCTGACTGCTCAGTGGTTCTCGACCAACCCCAGTCCTGCGGCAGATTGGTACGGCCACTGGCGGCGGAAGGTATGCCGAAACCGGGGGCCACGGTGAAGGGGCGCGAAGCAGCATCCCACCGCTCTTCCTGGCTGATGAAGTCCAGGTTCAGGCGCAAGCGCTCACCTTGGTAGTCCAGGGCAATAGCGCCGATGTCCAGCGCACGTTGCTGGTCATCGATAGCCGTGTCGCCCTCGGCGAGGCTGCCGTTGAAACGCACGCCCCATTGCCGCTGATCCCCGAAGCGGCGGCTGATGTCGAGGTGGCCGCCCACCTGGGTGTCAGAGCTGTAGCTGGCGGTTACACGCGTCAAATCCTCGTCGAGCGCGCGCTTGGGCACGATATTGATCACGCCACCGACGCCGCTGTTCGGGGAAATACCGTACATCAGGGCACCGGGCCCCTTGAGGACTTCGACCCGTTCGGCATATTCGGTGAATACACGGTAATTGGGTGCAACGCCGTACACACCATCGAAGGCCAGCTCCCCCAGGTTGCCTTCACCCACCGGGAAGCCGCGAATGAAGAACGAGTCGACGATGCCACCCGTCTGCCCGGTGGAGCGCACAGAGGGGTCACGCTCCAGGGCATCGGCCACGGTCACCGTCTGCAGGTCAGCGAGTGTTTTTGCGGTGTAGCTGGTGACGTTGAAGGGCGTATCCATCACGTCTTTGTTGCCAAGCATGCCTAGCCGCCCGCCGCGTGCAACCTGTCCGCCTGCGTAGGCCTCTGGCAGTGTTTCGTGGCGCATGCTGTTGGCGTCAATGGTCGTGGCGGCCAGCGTGAGGCCTTCATCACTGCTTGGCTGACGGATCAGTTGGTAACTGCCGTTGCTCAGCTCCACCAGCTCAAGGCCACTGCCGGCAAGCAACTGGGCGATACCCTCACGCGCCGAGTAGGCACCGCTCAGCCCAGGACTCTGCAGACCATCGGTCAGTGCCGGTTCAAACGACAGCGCCACGCCCGAGGCCAGCGCGAAACTGGACAACACCCGCCCCAGACTGCCTGGGGCAATTTCGTAAGTGCGGATGGTCACGCTATCCAGGGGTTGAGCGACGGCGGGCAAAACGTAGCCGGCCCCTGATACCAGAACTGCACCGAAGAGTGTGCTGCGTACCGCAACAGCTAACGCACGCTTAGGCGATGGGCAACTTGCAACAGGCATGACAGGCGGGTCCTTCTGGCTGGGAATGGAAGTGTTCATTCCTGTTGCCAGCCGAGACTGAAAAAAGTATCAGCCACAAAGCAGTTTTTTTTCCATGTCGGGCATTTCACGGCTCTGCGGGGTAAAGCAGGGTCCAGTAGCCGTTCATGTGCGCGGATACCCGCAATGAATAGGTCGACTCCAGCATACTCAGGCTGCGCTGAGTGTCGCTGACCGGAAACGCCCCGGAAATACGCAGGCCGGCAATACGCGGGTCGCAGCGAATGACGCCGCGCTGGTAGCGCGCCAGCTCGGTCACAAAATCATCCAGCCGCATGCTGTCTGCCAGCAGCATGCCTTGGGCCCAGGCCGTTGCGGTGGTATCGACCGGCATCGGCCTGCCCACCGCGTGCGCATTGAAATCGACGCGCTCGCCGGCCTGTACAACGGTGCCGGCCTTGACCGCCGCACGGGCGGGTTCGATGCGAATGGCCCCTTCGATAACCGCCAGGTAGGTGCGCCCGTCCAGCTCTCGCACGCTGAAACGCGTGCCCAGGGCTTGCATGCGCCCTTCTCGTGTTCCCACCCGCAGCGGGCGCGCAGGCACCACGATATCGGGCGCAGTCTGCACAAGGATTTCACCCCGACGCAGTTGAATGTAACGCTCGTCGGCATCGAAACGGATGTCGATTGCAGAGTCGGTATTGAGGAAGATCTGCGTACCATCGGCCAGAGTGAGCTGGCGGCATTCGCCTACGGCCGAGCGATAGTCGGCGGCCCATCCTTGGCGCTCGGTCAGCTTCCAGCCTGCCCAACCTGCCGGAAGCACGGCCAGCAGCAACGCCAACCGGCTGATCATCGCCCGTCGGCCCGGGTCGGCCGGGCGGTCGAGCGCCGACATCGACAGCGCCGGCGGCAAACCGTCCAGCTTGCCCATCAGCCGTTCGGCACGTTGCCAGGCCTGCGCACGCTCGGGGCTGCTGCTGCGCCAGGCCAACCAGTCGGCCCTTTGCGCATCGGTCACTGCGCCTGCACTCATGGCCATCAACCACTCGGCCGCTTCTTCAAGTGCCTCGGTATGCGTTGGGCCGCCACGCTGGACATCAGCCATCTAGTCGACCAGCCTCAAGCACTGGAGAAACGCCTGTTTCATGTAACGCTTGATGGTGATGAGCGATACACCTAGCTGCTCGGCAATGGCCTCGTACTTCATGCCGCCCAGCTGGGACAACAGGAACGCGCGGCGGACCAACGCTGGCAGGGTGTCGAGCATGGCATCGATTTCGTGCAGGGTTTCCAGAATCAGCAAGCGGGCCTCGGGCGAAGGCACCTCAGGTGCTGGCAGGTGCTCAAGCGCCTTGAGGTAGGCACGTTCCAGCGATTTACGCTGGCACCAGTTGGCCAGGATGCCCCCGGCAACACAGCTCAGGTAGGCCCGCGGTTCTTCAAACACCACGGTTTTCGAGGCCAGGATGCGCGCGAAGGTATCCTGCACCAGGTCGGCCGCATCGACCGCATTGCCCAGGCGCCTGCGCAGCCTGGCATGCAGCCAGCCCTGGTGGCCGTTGTACAGCGCCTCTACATTGCGCAGGTGATTGTCGGAGCCGGGTAGCACGTCGCTCATGGGGCGATTCTGTTCACGCAAGTGAGAATTGTTTTCAATATTAAGGTAGCGTTTCAACACAACGCAAGTTCAACCCACGGGACACCACCATGCCTGATCCTGAATGCACCTTGCTCGACAGTTGGCAGCACAACGCCCACGCCTGGATCGACGCCGTGCGCAGCGGCGCCATCGAGAGCCGTCGCCAGGTCACTGACCAGGCCATCCTGCTCGCCATCCTCGGCCGCCAGCCCGGGCGAGTGTTGGACCTGGGCTGTGGTGAGGGCTGGTTGCTGCGTGCACTGGATGACCGCGGGATCGAAGCCGTGGGCGTGGATGGTGACCGGACACTGGTAGATGCAGCGCGCGCGGCGGGCTCTGCCGAGGTGCACCTGGCCAGCTATGCGCAGTTGGCCGATGCGCAGGCCTGTGTAGGCACAGGCTATGACCTGGTCTGTGCCAACTTTGCGCTGTTGCACCAGGACATCATTCCGCTGTTGGCGGCGATGAATGAATTGCTGGTGCCAGGTGGGGCGCTGGTGATCCAGACCCTGCACCCATGGAGCGTGGCGGGCGGGGACTATCAGGATGGCTGGCGAGAGGAGTCTTTTGCCGGGTTTACCGGGGACTGGCAACCGATGCCGTGGTATTTCCGTACGTTGGCCAGCTGGCTGAATGCGCTGGACATGGCCGGGTTGCGCCTGGTCAGTTTGCAGGAACCACAGCACCCGCAAAGTGCGGTGCCGCAGTCGCTGTTGATGGTGGCCGAGACACGGTTGGTGTAGGAGCGGCCTTGCGTCGCGATGGGCCGCGAAGCGGCCCCAGAAATGGATGCAGTGACACACAACCTGGGGCCGCTTTGCGGCCCATCGCGACGCAAGGCCGCTCCTACACCGACCGCGTCGGGCTTAGAGCACGGGCTTGCGCGCCGCGCCGCTGCGGGCCTTGGCCATGGCTGCCAGGCGCACCGCGACGTTGGCCGCGCCGTAACCGGTATAGCCACCCTTGCGCTGGATGATTTCGAAGAAGAAACGCTCCTCGAACGGCTCGGTGTACACGTGGAACAGCTCGCCGCCCTGGGCGTCGCGGTCGTACAGCACGTTGTAGTACGCCAGTTCGCTAAGGAACTCGTCGTCGAAATCGAAGCGCGCCGCCAGGTCGTCGTAATAGTTCAGCGGGATTTCCAGCAGCGGTACTCCAGCCAGCTTGGCACGCGCCACTTCACGGAAGATGTCGTCACAATCGAAGGCAATGTGATGCACCCCCGAACCGCGGTAGCTGGACAGTGCATGGGCAATGGCGGTGTTGCGGTTTTCCGAGATATTCAGCGGCAGGCGCAAGGTGCCGCATTGGCTGCGCAGGGCGCGGCTCTTGACCAGGCCATACGGGTCGGGCAGCACCACTTCGTCGTCGGCAGCGAAGTCGAACAGGCTCTTGTAGAACAGCACCCAGCTGTCCAGCGACTCGGCTGGCAGGGCCAGGGCCATGTGGTCGATGCGACGCAGGCCGCCAGTGGCAGTGGCGCTCTTGTCCAGGCTGAAATCGGTGTCGTACAGCGTGTGGCCAGCGGTGCCCTGCTCCACCAGGTACAACAAGCTGCCATCCGGTGCACGCACGGCCGGCACTTCGCACTCGTTGGGGCCGACCAGGCCACGGAACGGCTGGCCACGGAAGGCGGTGGCGCGCTTCAGGGCGGCTTGCGGGTCCTTGACCCGCAGCGCGGTGGCGCACAACGACGGGCCGTGGGCCTCGAAGAAGTTGTGGCCGAAGGAGTACGGTTCGGCGTTCAGGACAATGTTGATATCGCCCTGGCGCAGCAGTTGTACGTCCTTGCTGCGGTGCTTGCCAGCTTCGGCAAAGCCCAGGCGCTTCAGCCAGCTGCCCAGGCGCGCGCCGACGGCTTCGTCGACGGCAAATTCAAGGAACTCCACGCCGTCATAGGCGCTGGCCGCTGGCGGGGTGAACAGCACGCCAGGTTCGATCGGCGTGTTTTCCTGCTCCAGGCGCAAGCGGGTCTGTTCTTCGAGGTACAGCAGCGAACGCAGGCCGTCGGCGGCATTCTGCCGGGTGGGCGCGGCGCGGAAGCCGTCGTTGAAGATTTCCAGCGACAGCGGGCCACGGTAGCCAGTGGCAAGAATCGGTGCCAGGAAACCGGCCATGTCCATTTCGCCCTGCCCCGGGAAGCAGCGGAAGTGACGGCTCCACTCCAGCACATCCATGGCCAGGATCGGCGCGTCAGCCATCTGCACGAAGAAGATCTTGTCGCCGGGGATGTCGCGGATCGCGCTTGGGTCGCCCTTCAGCGACAAGGTGTGGAAGCTGTCGAGGATCACCCCGAGGGCCGGGTGGTCGGCCTGGCGCACCAGGTTCCAGACTTGCTGGTAGGTGTTGACGTGGCGGCCCCAGGCCAGGGCCTCGTAGCCAATGCGCAGGCCACGTTTGCCGGCATGCTCGCCCAACAGGCGCAGGTCGTCGACCAGCAGCTGTTCATCGCCCAGGGCATCGGCCTGAACGTTGCTGCACACCAGCACCAGGTCGGTACCCAGCTCTTGCATCAGGTCGAACTTGCGCTCGGCGCGGTCGAGGTTTTTCTGCAGGCGGTCGCGGCGGCAGCCTTCAAAGTCGCGGAACGGCTGGAACAGGGTGATGGCGATGCCGAGGTCGGCGCACATCTGGCGCACCTGGCGCGGGCTGCCAGCGTAGTAGAGCAAGTCGTTTTCGAAGATCTCGACGCCGTCAAAACCGGCGGCGGCGATGGCTTCGAGCTTTTCCGGCAGGGTGCCGCTCAAGGACACGGTAGCGATCGAACGCTGCATGGCGGGAGTTCCTTGTTGTTAGAAAATGACGGTGCCAGTCAGGTAAAAAACCACTGTCACAGTTTATGGCACGATCGATTATTCGCAGGTAAAGTCGTCGCTTCAATCTCTTTGTACGGAATGGTTAGTTTTGCGTTCGATTATCGCACAAAACCCGTTTTAACGAATTGCTAGACCGCTGGCCCGTGGTCAACATGAACCACAGACGCAGGCACACCGACCACTGCCTCCTGCCTTGGCGAACCAACGGCGGAACCTGCGCAAACAACAATAACAACGGAGACAACGATGGCTCACTCCAGCTCGCAAGCCAAAAAAGCGACCGCCAGTGGATGGATAGGCTCGGCACTCGAGTACTACGACTTCTTCATCTACGCCCAGGCCGCTGCACTGATCTTCCCGCAGATCTTCTTCCCCAATACCGACCCGAAAATGGCCATCATCGCCTCGTTGGCCACCTACGGCGTGGGCTACCTGGCGCGTCCGGTCGGTGCTTTCGTGCTGGGCCACTGGGGTGACACCCGCGGTCGCAAGAACGTACTGCTGCTGTGCATGTTCCTGATGGGCCTGTCGACCATGGCGGTAGGCCTGCTGCCCACCTACCACGACATCGGCTACCTCGCGCCGGCGTTGCTGGTGGTGCTGCGCCTGATCCAGGGCTTTGCCGTGGCCGGGGAAATTTCCGGGGCCAGCTCCATGATCATGGAGCACGCACCGTTCGGTCGAAGAGGCTACTACGCCAGTTTCACCCTGCAAGGCGTGCAGGCCGGCCAGGTGCTGGCGGCGGCAGTGTTCCTGCCACTGGCCTACTTCATGCCTAGCGAAGCCTTCACCGAATGGGGCTGGCGCATTCCGTTCCTGATGAGCGCCGTCGTGCTGATCGCAGGCTTCATCATCCGTAAGGAAGTGCATGAAACCCCGGCATTCGTGAAGGAAGAGAAGCAGGACAAGGTTGCCAAGTCGCCCATCAGCGAAGCCTTCCGTCACAGCTGGAAGCACATGGTGCTGGTGATGTTCATGGCCCTGATGAACGTGATCCCGGTGGTGGCCACCATCTTCGGTGCGGCCTACGCGGTGCAGCCGGCCTATGGCATCGGCTTCGACAAGAGCGTGTACCTGTGGATCCCGGTGGTCGGCAATATCGTCGCAGTGCTGGTGATCCCGTTCATCGGCAACCTGTCCGACAAGATCGGCCGCCGCCCGACCATGATCGCCGGTTGCCTGGGCTCTGGCCTGCTGGCCTTCGTCTACCTGTATGCAATCAGCATCCAGAACGTGCCAATGGCATTCGCCGCCTCGATCGTGATGTGGGGCATGGTCTACCAGGGCTACAACGCGGTGTTCCCAAGCTTCTACCCAGAGCTGTTCCACACCCGCTACCGCGTTTCGGCCATGGCCATCGCGCAGAACATCGGCACCATGCTGACTGCCATGCTGCCAGCGCTGTTCGCCCTGGTTGCACCACCTGGCTCGGACAACATCCCGCTGGTGGTAGGTAGCCTGGCGTTCTTCATCACTTGCGTGTGCGCCCTGGCGGCCTACATCGCCCCGGAAACCCACCGCCTGGCGATGGAAGACCTGGGTAACCCGGACGCCAAGCCGATGGAAAAGGCAGCGTATGAAGCTAGCCGTAAAGGCAGCTTTCAGGCCGTGAGCAACTGATAGATTGCCGGGGGCCGCGTTGCGGCCCCCGGCAATTTCAGCTTGCAACCACTTCCTGCAGCCTCTGCCAAAGCTTCTCGACATGCTCGCGCTCAGTCGGCAGTGCCCCCACCGACACCCGCACCATCCATCGCCCGTCCAGCGTCGCCGGCGTCACATACGCATCCCCGGACGCATTCAGCCGCTCGGCCCACCCCTTGGTATGCGCATCCAGCGCCTCCCCTTCCAGCCCCGCCGGCCGATGGCGAATGCACAAGGTCTGCAATTGCACCGGTGCCAGCACTTCCCACTGCGCCGCCGCCCCGACCTGTTCCGCCAGCCACCGGGCATTGTCCAGGTCACGCCGCAGCCGCGCCTGCAACGCTTCGACACCCTCGCTGCGCAACATGAACCACAGCTTCAACGCACGGAACCGGCGGCCCAGCGGGATACCCCAGTCACGCAGGTTTTTCACCTCGCCATCCACTGCCGATTGCAGATAACTTGGGTTGGTACTCATTACCCGGATCAGGTGCTGCGGATCTCGCACGTAGTAGATCGAGCAGTCGAAGGCCACACCCAGCCACTTGTGCGCATTGACCACTACCGAATCGGCCAGCTCGATGCCGTCCCACATCCAGCGGCACTCTGGCAGGATCATCGCCGAACCGGCCATGGCCGAATCCACATGCAGCCACAGGCCATGGGCCTGGGCGATCTCGCCGATCGGGCGCAGCGGGTCCAGCGCAGTGGTGGTCGTGGTGCCAGTGGTGGCCACCACGGCGCATGGCTGGTTGCCCGCTGCCAGGTCCTGCTCGATGGCTGCCTGCAGCGCCTGCGGGCGCAGGGCGTAGTGTTCGTCGGTGGGGATCAGACGGATGTTGTCGCGACCAAAACCGGCCAGCAACGCAGCCTTGTCCACCGAGCTGTGGGCGTGGGCGCTGACGTAGACGATCAGGGGTTTGGCCTGGGCTTGCAAGCCACCGCGCACCAGTGCGTAGTCGCTGGCGCGCTCACGGGCGCTGATCAGCGCCACCAGGGTGCTGGTAGAGGCCGTGTCCTGGATTACCCCGCTCCATTGGCCCGACAGGCCGAGCAACTGGCGCAGCCAGTCGAGGGTGGTTTCTTCCAGCTCGCTCAGGGCCGGGCTGGACTGCCACGACAGGCCCAGCACGCCCAGGCCGGTGCTGAGGAAGTCGCCAAGTACCGAGGACAGGGTGCCGTTCGAGGGGAAGTAGCCGTAAAAGTCCGGGTGCTGCCAATGGGACAGGCCGGGCATGACCAGCTGGTTGACGTCGTCGAGGATGGTTTCGAAGGGCTCACCTTGCTGGGGAGCGATGGCTGGCAAGGCGGCCTTGAGGTAGCCGGGCTCGACCTGGGCCATGACCGGGCGCTCGCCGACGGTCTGGCGGTAGTCGGCGATCAGGTCGATCAGTTGGTGGCCGTACTGGCGAAATTGTTCGGGGGTCACGTGGGCTCTCCTGTGGGTAATCCACTGCCTGTTCCGGCCCTATCGCCGGCAAGCCAGCTCCCACAAGTAAGCCACAGGGTCTGAAGCCTATGGAGTACCTGTGGGAGCTGGCTTGCCGGCGATAGGGCCGGAACAAGCAACACAATGCCCCAGTCTAGGCACCTATCCCCCGGCGAATAACCCCGCATCGCGCATACCTGCTATGGCGAACCCGCATGCCCACCCTGCACGCCGAACTGCGACTGCCGCCACAGCTCGAACACCCGGTTGCGCAACCAGCGATGCTCCGCCGAAGCCTGCAGCCGCTGGTGCCACACCACCCAGTAGCGCTGGCTGTGGTCGATAAAGCCCAGCGGCCGCCAGGCCAGATCATGCAAGCGGCACAGTTGCCGGGCGATATGCTCGGGCACGGTGGCCACGGCCTGGCTGTTGGCAATGACCTTTACGGTGGCGGAAAAAAACGGCACTTCCAGGCTGACCCGCCGCTGCAGGCCCTGAGCGCGCAGGTGGCGGTCGATGAAACTGTCCTTGTCGCCACCGCCGGAAATGCGCACATGCTTGTGCGCCAGGTAATCGGCCTGGCTGAGCGCGGTGTTCGCGGCCAGCGGGTGGTCATGGCGCATCAGGCACACCGCACGGTCCTCGCCCAGCAAGCGCCCGTGCAGGTTGGGTGGCGACTCGTCGAACAAGGTGGTTGCCAGGTCGATTTCGCCGCTGGCCAACAACGCATACTGGCCGGCCTGCCAGGTACGGTACTCCAGCGATACACCCGGGGCTTCGTGTTCCAGCGCGGCCACCAGCAGCGGCAGCATGTGCTCGGCCACGTAGTCCGAGGCGGCCAGGCAGAAGCGCCGCTCGCAGCGCGCCGGGTCGAACACCGCGGGTTGGCGCAGGGCGTGCAGTTCTTCGAGCACCTGGCGCAGCGGTTCGACCAGCGCTTCGGCGTATTCGCTCAACACATAACCGCGACCTTGGCGCACCAGTAGCGGGTCGTCGAAGGCTTCGCGCAGGTGGGCCAGTTGGCGGCTGAGGGCCGACTGGCTGACGCCCAAGCGCTCGGCGGCGTGGCTGAGGTTTTTCAGCTGCAGCAACTGGTCGAGGGTGCGCAGGTGCGCGAGGCTGAGGGAGGCGAAGGTGGGGTTCATGCAGGCTCCCTTCCAGTGAATCGACCGGCCCAATCGCCGGCAAGCCAGCTCCCACAGGTACAGCACAAGCCTTGAAGGTTGCGGGGACCCTGTGGGAGCTGGCTTGCCGGCGATTGGGCCGCAAAGCGGCCCCGGATCAGCAGGTCAGGCGGTCAGACCAACATAGACGTTCTGCACGTCATCGTTCTCGTCGATCGCTTCGAGGAACGCTTCAACCTCAGCCAGTGCTTCAGCACTCAGGCTGGCTGCGCTCACCGGGTTCTTCGGGGTGTAGCCGATCTTCGCCGAGGTCACGGTAAAGCCATGCTCCGGCAATGCCTTTTGCACGGCATCCAGGTCAGTGGTGTCGGTGATGAACAGGGTCGAGCCCTCTTCTTCACCTTCTTCAAAGTCCTGGGCGCCGGCTTCGATGGCAGCCATTTCCGGGTCGGCGTCACCTTCCGGGGTAGCTTCGATCAGGCCGACGTGGTTGAAGTCCCAGGCCACCGAGCCGCTGGCGCCCAGCTGGCCCTTGCGGAACAGCACGCGGATTTGCGCGACAGTGCGGTTGACGTTGTCGGTGAGGCACTCGACGATCAACGGTACCTGGTGCGGCGCGAAACCTTCGTAGCTGACTGCCGAGTACTGCACGGTATCACCGTCCAGACCAGCGCCCTTGCGAATCGCCCGTTCCAGCGTTTCGCGGGTCATCGAAGCCTTCTTGGCTTGCACGATGGCCAGGCGCAGGCGTGGGTTCATGTCGGGATCAGCGCCCGATTTGGCAGCGATCTGGATTTCCTTGGACAGCTTGCCCATGACCTTGCCTTTGGCATTGGCCGCTGTTTCTCTATGTTTGGCTTTCCACTGTGCGCCCATGTCGACTCTCTTGTTTCAGCGGCCGGTTCAGGAAGCGACCGGCCAAAAGTGGGTGCATTTTATACGCCCTCAGGCATGGGATCGACAAGAAATCTCATCAGCCTTTATCGGCTTTGCCCGCCGCTGCCGCAAACCGCGCCAGGCGCACATCCAGCCGACGCGGCCGCAAGCCGTTATCCTCGGCGCGCTCCTTGCGGCGGATGGCATTGCGCACCATCAGCGAGCCCAGGTAGCGGATCGGTTCGGGTGGGAACAGCCCCAGCGGCCCCTTGACCAATGGCGAACGGGTCCACGGGTTATCCAGCCCCAGCGCCAGCGACGAAAGGATCTGCCCGCCCATGTGGCAGGGCCCAACGCCACTGCCGGAGTAGCCAAAGCCGTAGAACACGTTGCCCTGCCCGTCCAACCGGCCAAAGAACGGCAAACCGGTTACCGAGCGGTCCGACGGCCCGTTCCAGCTGGCCGCCAGGGGCACCTCGGCCAAGGCCGGGAAAAACTCGCCAACGGTTTCGCCCAGCAATGGCCGGTACGGCGACGGCTGGTCGAATACCGGAAGCATGCGCCCGCCATAGGCAAACGTGTTGCCACCCTTGCCAAGCATTAGCCGGCCATCAGAGGTGTTGTGGTAGTAATGCACGAAAATACGCGAGTCGAGCACGCTGATGCCGCTGTCCAGACCGATCTGGCTTAGCAGTTCGGGGCACGGTTCGGTAATGACCATGTCGCTGGAAACGATCGCCACGCTGCGCTCGAACTGCGGAAAAGCCCGCGCCATCCAGGCATTGAGGCCCAGCACCACGCGATCGGCACGTACGGTTCCATGAGCGGTGCGTACCTGCACCGGGGCGCCGTGCTCCAGGCCGGTCATGGCGGTCCCTTCATGAATACGCACACCACGCTGCAAGGCCACCCGGCGCAGGCCGCGCACCAGCTTGCCCGGCTGCACCGTGGCTGCCGCCGGCGAGAACCAGCCCTCCAGATGCCGCGCCGAGCCCGCCAGACGCTGCACCTGTTCCAAGGGCAGGCGGCGGAACGAATTGATGCCCTTCTGCTCCAGCGCAGCGATCACCCCGTCCGTGGCGCCGACCTGGGCCGCGTTGGTGGCGGTGTACAGCGTGCCGTCCAGGCGGTAGTCACAGTCAATGCCATTGGCCGCGCAGAACGCCCCGATGTCCCCGATACTGCGCTCCGACTCGCGCACCAGGCGCACCGCCTCGGCCATGCCGAACAGGCGCTCGAGGGTGAAGTACTTGGCCGACCAGGACAACGCGCAGCCACCATTGCGGCCACTGGCACCGGCGCCACAGATGTCGGCCTCGATCAGCACCACATCCAGGGCCGGTACCGCCTCCTTGAGCATCAGCGCCGTCCACAGGCCGGTGTAGCCACCGCCGACAATGCACACATCGCAACGGGTATCGCCCTGCAGCGGCGGGCACACCGCTTCTTGCGCCGAATCCAGGGCCTGTTGCAGCCAGAAGGGTCTCATTCGCTTGCTTTCCTTTCAGGTACGCAGTGGCTTGATTGCCATGCTGGTATTCGGTGCCACGTCGGTGCTTTGTGCATCACTGGCCGGGCGGCTGTTCCAGTGCGGCAGCAGTACCAGCGCCGAGAACAGCGCGCAGCCAGCGAACACGATGAACACCGTGACGCCGTCGAAGTACCCCGGTAGCAGCCCACCCAGCACCGCCCCCACCGAGCCACAGCCATTGACGAAACCTGCAGCGGTGGCGCCGGCCTTGGCAGTGCCGAAGTCGATGGCTGCAGCGCCGCTGATCATTGAGTCAGGCCCGTACAGGGTCAGGCCCATGACGAACAGCAATGCCACCACCAGCAACACGTTGCCGGTGTGCATGGCCGCCATGAACCCGGCCAGCGTCACGGTCAGCAGCACCAGGCTGATGACACAGGCCGGCATGCGCCGGGCGCCGAACAGCTTGTCGGAGGCCAGGCCGATGAGGATCGGGCCGAGCAGCCCGGCCAGCTCGAAGGCGGTCGGGATGATTGCCGCGCCGACCTTGCCTACTGAAGGCATCTGCTCGAACACAATGACCGGCCCCCACAGCAGGATGGCGTAGCGCGCCGGCTTCAACAGAAAGTACGCAAGCCCCAAGGTCAGCACCGTGCGATTGCGCAGGATCTCCCTCAGCGGCGCCCACACGCTGCACAGGTTGTCGGCCGGGGCCATGCTCTGCGGCTCGGGCTCCACCGCCGGCAGGCCGACATCCTCAGGCTTGTTGCGCTGCAGGAAGAAAAACAGCACGGCCACCAAAGCCACCACGGCGGCACTGGAGAAGAACGCTGCGTGCCAGGTACCCACCAGGGTATAGGCCCACCACCCCGCGAACGGTGAGGCCACCAGGCCGCCGAAGGCATAGCAGGAACTCCACAGGCCCAGTACCCGCCCACGCTGCGAGGCCGGGAAGAAGCTGCCGATGTTCTTGCACAAACCGGCCCAGCCGGTGGACTGCGCCAGGCCCTGCACCAGCATGCAGGTGGCAAAGATCGGGAAGGTGGCGTAGCTGCCCATCACCACCGCTGCCACAGCAGAAATCAGCAACCCGCCAAGCACCACCACCCGCGGGCCGAAGCGGTCGGCGAGCATGCCCCAGGTGAACTGGCCCACGGCATAGGCAGCCAGGTAGATGGCGTCGAGGTTGGCCATGGCGGCCTTGTCGAGCATGAAGCTTGGGTCTTCGGCGATGCCCAGCTTGGCTACCGAGAAGGCTTTGCGGGTGAAATAGAAGGCGGCGTAGGCCAGCCAGGTGATGGCAAAAATCTGGATGCGCCAGCGTTTGAACGCGGCTAGGGACTGATTCATGTGTGTCTGACCTCTTGCTCAAGTGTGCCGGCAGAATGTGAAGAAACGCCTGTCTTGTTCTTGTGTTACGCACAGCGATGACGAGGCTGTCATCGGGTCAGGTGGCGCCGTGTGGGCACCAGGGCCCTGGCGGCATTCGTGATGCCGGCACCGGGCTGACATCTATGGAAACAGTTGCGCTAAGATAAATAAAATCGATTTATCGTATTACACACATAAGCCCAGCTTTTTACTGAGGTCAGCCATGTCGGTTTCCCACGCACAACTCAAGGCCTTCCATGCGGTGGCCGTGCACGGCAGCTTTACCCGCGCTGCGCAAAAGCTGTTCCTGACCCAGCCAGCGGTGTCGGACCAGGTGCGCAAACTGGAGGAGCGCTTCGGCGTATTGCTGTTCCACCGCAACAAGCGTTCGGTGCAGCTCACCGACCTTGGCGAGCGCCTGCTGGGCATCAGCCAGCGCCTGTTCGCCTGCGAGGCCGAGGCCCAGGAGCTGCTGCACGATTCGCGCGCGCTGCACACCGGCAGCCTGGTGCTGGCAGTGGATGCCCCAGTGCACGTGCTGCCGCAGATCGCCCGCTTCTGCCAGCGCTACCCGGGCATCCAGGTGAAGATCGAAACGGGCAATACCGACGAGTCGCTTGCGCGGCTGTTCAGCTATCAGGCCGACCTGGCCTTGCTCGGCCGGGATGTCGACGATGAGCGCCTGCATTGCCTGCCGCTGCGCCGCGACCCGATGGTGGCGTTTGTTTCGCACCACCACCCGTGGGCCAGCCGCGGCTCGATAAGCCTGGCGGACCTGGACGACACGCCATTGGTGCTGCGCGAGCCCGGCTCGGTGACGCGACAGACGCTGGAAGAAGAGATGCAACGGGCGGGCTTGCGGATTCGCCCGGCGATCCAGGTGGAAGGCCGCGAAGCGGCGCGGGAAGCGGTGGTGGTGGGGATCGGCGTGGGCGTGGTGTCAGCGGCGGAGTTTGGCGCCGACGCGCGGGTGTGTGCGTTACCGATCGTGGATTGTCAGCGGCATTTGACCGAGACGCTGGTGTGCCTGAGCGAGCAGCGTACGCGGCGTGTCGTGGCAACCTTTTTGCAGATGGTTGAAGAAGGTTTGTAAGCCCGTACCGGCCCTTTCGCAGCACAAGGCTGCTCCTACAGAGGAATACGAAAACCTGTAGGAGCAGCCTTGTGCTGCGAAGAGGCCAGTACAAGCCATGCAGCTATGCTGGGATAACCTCAACCCACAAAACAACCATCATGCTCTACCGCCTGGCCGCCGACACCCTGGTCCTGCTGCACCTGGCCTTCATCCTGCTGGTGCTGTTCGGCGGCCTGCTGGTACTCAAGTGGCGCCCTGCCCTGTTCATCCACTTGCCGGCCCTGGCCTGGGGCCTGGCGGTGGAATGCCTGCACCTGGGCTGCCCGCTCACCACCTGGGAAAACCGTATGCGCAGCGCAGCCGGGGGCGCAGGCTACCAGGGCGGCTTTGTGGAGCACTACATCTGGCCACTGATCTACCCCGCCGGGCTGACACCGCACATCCAGCTGTTACTGGGCAGCGTTGTGCTGCTGCTCAACCTCGGCGTCTACAGCTACGTGGCCTGGCGCTGGCACCGCGCTAGCGGGTAGCGATCACGAACAACCGCGGGAACGGCAGCAGCACCTTGCCATCGGTGGCCGGCGGGTAGTCGCGCTGCATGGCCTGCAGGTACATCTGCAGGAAGTCGGCCTGCTCCTGCTCATCTAGCCTGGCCAGGTAAGGCCGCAACGCCGAACCCTTGAACCACTCCACCACCGCTTCGGCGCCGCCCACCAAAGGGTGGTGATAGGTGGTGCGCCACACATCCACTCGCGCACACAGCGGGCTGAGCAAGTCGTAGTAGAACGCCGCACCGTGCCGTGGCGGCAACTGGAAATCGGCGAATTTCGCCGCCCAAGGGCCTTGGCTGGCAATCTCGCGCAACTGCCGGTGAGCCGGTTCGTCGAGGTTGTCGGGGGTTTGCACGGCCAGGCTGGCGCCTTCGCTCAACTGACGCACCAGGTGCGGGTACAGCGAGGCGTGGTCAGGTACCCATTGCAGCGAGGCATTGGCCAGGATCAGGTCTTGCAGCTCTGGGGCGGACCAGCCGGCAATGTCGGCAATGGCCGTGCGTACCCGCGGAATGCACAGCCGTTTACGTTCGCGGGCCTTGTCGATCATGTCCGGGTCGCTGTCCAGTGCCGTCACCTGGGCATCGGGGTAGCGCTGCAGCAGCACCTCGGTGGAATTGCCCGGGCCGCAGCCCAGGTCGGTGGCATGGCGCACCGGGCGTGCCGGAATGGCGGCGAGCAGGTCGCGTACGGCACGGGTGCGTTCGTCTTCGAACAGGGAATACTGGTTGGCGGACCAGGCCATGTGGGGCTCCTTTTGGGCGGGCAATGTGCCTAGCATATGCCATCTGTCGACTGTGAGGGCCCTATCGCCGGCAAGCCAGCTCCCACAGGGACAGTGCATCACTTGAAGGCGATAATGCCCTTGTGGGAGCTGGCTTGCCGGCGATGAGGCCTTGACCCGTTTTCAGAAGTCCCAGCGGGTGGTCACCATGAAGTTGCGTGGCTCGCCGTAATAGCCACTGTAGAACGTGGTATCCAGCGCACTGAGGTACTTCTTGTCGAGCAGGTTGTTGACGTTCAGCGTGGTGGAAAGCTGGTCAGTGATCTGATAACGGCCCATCAGGTTGAACACGGCGAACTGCCCTTGCTTGGCCTTGACGGTGCCAAGCTCGGCAGGCGCGGCAGTGAAGTGCGTGCCGCTCTGCCAGTTCATGCCGCCACCCACGGTCAGACGCTCCAGTTCGCCCGGCAGCCGATAGGTAGTCCACAGCTTGACCATATTGGCCGGAAACACGGTGTTGATGCGCTCACCATCGGCGTCCTTGATGATGCTGTGGTTGTAGCTGGCGCTGAGGTTCCAGCCCGGCTGCAGTTCGCCGCTGGCTTCCACCTCGAAACCGCGCGTGGTAGCACCGGAAATGGCGCGGTAGGCCGCCGTGGTGGTGCCCGGCACGATCTGGCCGGGGTCGACCACGGCAAGGTTGTCCTGCTTGATCTCGAACGCGGCGATGCTGGTTTGCAGGCGCCCGTCAAAATACTCGCTCTTCAGGCCGATTTCGTAGTTGTCGCCTTCGCGCGGTGCCAGCGTCGCGCCGCTGGCATCACGTACCGTCTGCGGCTTGAAGATACTGGTGTAGCTGGCATAGACCGAGTGAATGTCGTTCAGATCGTAGACCACACCGGCATACGGCGTGACCACGCCGCTTTCACGGTTACCGGGGATCTTGTTCGGCTGCGTGCTGAGGTCGTAGCGGTAGCGATAGTTACTGACCCGGGCGCCCAGAATGACCGAGAGTTCATCGGTAGGCCGCAGGCGCGTGGCCAGGTAGGTACCGCTCTGGTAGATGCTGGTGTCGCCGTCGTACAGCTTGCCATTACCGGTGTTAGGCTTGGTGGTGTAGTTGTCCCAGTCGTAGAAGTTGACCAGGGTGCCTTCGATCGCGGTGCCGCGCAGCGGGTCGTGGTGGTTCTGGTAACGGGAGAAGTTGTAGCCCAGCACCAGATCATGCTGGCGGCCAAATGCCTCAAATGGCCCCTTTAGCTGCGCATCCACGCCCACCTGCTTCTGCCAGGTGCTGCCGGCACCGCCGTACAGGCGCACGCCCTCGCCGGTCTGCTTGTCGGGGAAGCCCCAGCTGGCGGTGGCCAGGCTGTAGTCGTCGCGGTTGATGTACATCTGGTTCACCGCCAGCCGCAGGCTCCAGTCGTGCCCCAGTTTCTGCTCGAGGCTGGCGAAGGTGTTCAGCGCGTCCTGGGGGTTGCTGCTCCAGCGCGCGGCGCTGTTGGTGGAGCGGGAAAAATCAGTTTGCTCACCATTACTGTAGAACAGCGGGAAGGCCACCGAGGACGAGCCCTCTGGCCGGTTGCGCTGATAGTCAGCGCCCACGGTGAGCAAAGTGGTGTCGCTCAAGTCGGCCTCCAGGATGCCATAGAACACCTGCTTTTCCTGGTGATAATGGTCGACGAAGCTGTCGTTCTGCTGGTAGGCGGCAACCATGCGCCCGCGCACATTGCCGGTGGGGGTCAACGGCCCGGACAGGTCGACCTCGGTGCGGTACTTGTTCCACGACCCCAGCCCAGCGCTGACATGTCCCTTGAACTCGGGGGTGGGCCGCTTGCGCACCAGGTTGATGGTGGCAGAAGGGTCACCTGCGCCGGTCAGCAGGCCGGTGGCACCGCGCAGCACCTCCACATGGTCATAGATGGCCATGTCGGCCAGGCTTTGCGCCGACACCTGGCTGACGATATCGAGGGTGGTGGGGATGCCGTCAAACTGGTAGTTGTCTACCGAATAGCCACGCGAGTAGATGTTGAACCGCTCACTGCCCAGGCTTTGGACCGACAGACCCGGGGTTTGCTGCAATACTTCGGTGAGGTCGTTCAGGCCCTGGTCGTCCATGCGCTGGCGGGTCACCACGCTGATCGACTGCGGCGTTTCGCGCGGCGACAGGTCAAGGCCTGTACCGGCGCGTGTAGTGCCCAAGGTGTAGGCACCGGTGCCGTCGGTGCTGTTGCCGTAACGCTGGCTGTCGATGTTGATAGCGCCCAGCTCCAGCGCCGAGCCACTGGCCGGAGCGCCGATCAGGTAACCCTCCCCGGCCCGCTGCAACTGCAGGCCCGAGCCGGCAAGCAGCTGCTGCAAGGCCTGGGCGACGCTCATGCGCCCTTGCACGGCGGCCGCCTGACGGTCTTCGGCAGCATCGGTGGAAAACAGGATGCGGGTGCCGGTCTGCTGTGCCAGAGCGTTTAGCGAACGGTCCATGCGTTGCGCCGGGATGTCCAGCCTGAAGGTGGCATCCTGCGCCTGGACGTTAGCGCAAGTCAGCAGGCTGGCGGCCAGCAGCGACAGCGGTGAAAGGTGGTTACCCATGTGTTCCCCGTATGAACGATTCAAGTGACTTCATGGGGATGGCGGTTGGCCATGGGCGAATGTTGATGTGCCAATGAAAATAATTATCGGTTGCCTGTTCTGGCCCTTTCGCGGGCATGCCCGCTCCCACAGGATATCCGAACCATCGGATTCACCTCTGTAACCTGTGGGAGCGGGCAAGCCCGCGAAAAGGCCGGTGCAGGCGATCAATCAACCCGGCCAATGACCAAGCCACCATCAGCCGCGCGCACCACCGTCACAGGCAACACCGCTGGCAACTGCTCCAGCAGTGCCCGCACCTGCCGGCTGTCGAACTCACCCGACAAGCGCAAACCCCCGGTACGTTCATCCGCCAGCCGCAATGGCACCTCGCTGTAGCGCTGCAAATCCACAATCGCATCGCGCAACGGTGTGCCGTCAAAACGCAACACCGAGCTGCGCCAGGCCTCCATCGCACCTGATGCCACGGCCTGCACCTCGCCCAACTCGCCAGCAGCAGCAAGCAGTTGCTGCCCGGCCCGCAGTGGTTGCACAGCGCCGTGTCCAATGCCGACCTCGACCGCCCCCTCGAGCACCCCTACCCGCACGCCACGCACATCGCTGCGCACATCGAACACCGTACCGATATCACGCACCCGCACGCCTTGGCTGCGCACAATGAACGGCGCATCGGCATGCACTACGGTAAACCGCGCCTGCCCTTCGAGCAGCTCCAGCTGCCGGCTGCGCAAGCGCCGTTCAATCTGCAGACGGCTACCGGAATCCAGCACCACCTGGCTGCCGTCCGCCAGCACCAGTTCGCGCGGCGTACCCACGGCCACCAGAACCTGCTCGGTATGCCAGGCAGGGTCCAGCCACCACAGGCTGCCCGCCAGCAGCAACGACAGCAGGCTGGCCTTGGCCGCCTTGCCGGCCTTGCGCCGGCGTGCGGTCATGGCTTTGCCTTCGGCGAGCAACGCCTCGCGGGACGCCACCCGCTCACGCAGGGCTTCGCTGAACGCCTCCAACGGGTCAGCCTGGGGTTTGCTTTCACGCTTGCCCTGGCTCATGCCCGCCCCTCGCCATGCAGGCGCCGGGCCGGTTCCCAGCGACTGGCGATGGTACGCAACGCCCGGTTGAAGTGCTGGGTGACCATGTTGACCGAAATCTCCAGCTCGGCGGCGATGTCACGCTGAGCCATGCCATGGATGCGGTGCAGCAGGAACACCTGGCGCTGACGTGCCGGCAGGGCCTCGATAATCGCCAGCAGGGCATGCAGCTGTTGCTCGAAATCCAGTTCGCGCGCACCGTCCCAGCTGTCCAGGGCCTGTTCATCATGGCTGGCGGCGGCCAGATAATCGGCACGCAGCGATTCGGCACGCACCCGGTCGATGGCCCGGTTGAAGGTGACCTTGCGCAGAAATGCCAGCGGCAGCGAAATGCGCTGGCGGGGTGGCTTGTCGAGAATCTGCAGGTAGACGTCGTGCACCAGGTCGCGGGCAAAATGGCGGTCGCGAAAGCGCTGGCGGATGTAGCGAACCAGGTCGTCATAGTGCAACGCCAGCGCGTCGAGCAGTTCCTGGTTGGGCGGTGTATTAGACATGGAGGGCCGGCGCCAAGTGATAATGCTTCGCATTGTAGGGGCGCAGACCTGTGTTTGTCTGCTATGGCCTCATCGCCGGCAAGCCAGCTCCCACAGAAGATCACAGTACCCAGCCGTTGTGGTGACCCTGTGGGAGCTGGCTTGCCGGCGATGAGGCCGGAACTGACCACCTATGCTTGAAGTCAGTGCATGTATGCGCATGCCCATGAAGACCTACATCGCCCTCGCCATCCTCGCACTGATTGCCACCGCCGCCCTGCTCGGCTCGCCGTGGATGAACCAGCGCTTCCACATGCCCGCAGAAAAAACCCAGGCCCAACAACGCGAAACGGCCGGGTCCTCAAGGGAGCCGGCCGTTTCCACACACAAGTGACGCTTAGTGTTGCTTGCTGCTGCCAGAGCGGATCTGGTGCACCACACCCATTGCCACCACCACTGCCGCCGCGATACCGGTGGAGATCACCAGGATCTGGTAGTCAGGCATGAAGGCCATGGTTACCAGGGCGGCCACGATGAACGCGATCACCAGGTAGGTCAGCCACGGGAACAGCCACATCTTCAGGCGTACTTCCTTGCCTTCGGCAATCAGCTTGCGGCGCATGCGCAGCTGCGAGAAGGCAATCACCAGGTACACCAGCAGGGCGATCATGCCCGTGGTGTTCATCAGGGTATCCAGCACGTCTTTCGGGCGCAGGGTCTCGCTGAAGTTGATCAGCGCGCATACCACGGCCACGGCGCACGAGCCCATGATCGCGTATACCGGTACACCGGTGCCGGCACGGGTGATCTTGAAGAACGACGGCGCATCGCCACGCTGAGCCAGGGAGAACAACATGCGCGAAGCGGTGTAGTGGCCCGAGATCAGGCAGCTGCTCACCGAAGTCAGCACCACGAAGTTCATCAGCAGCTCGGCATACGGCACGCCCAGCAGTTCCAGGGTACGGCGGTAGGCGCCATAGCCGGAAACGCCCAGGTGCGGGTCGTTCCACGGTACCAGGCAGACGATCAGGAAGATCGAACCGACGTAGAACAGACACACACGCCATACCACCGAGTTGGTGGCCTTGACGATCTGCGCGGCCGGGTCTTTGGCTTCGGAAGCGGCGATGGTGACAATTTCGGCGCCCAGGAAGGCGAACATCACCCCAAGCAAGGCACCAATCACGGTGGTGATGCCATTGGGCATGAAGCCTTCGGCGGTGAGGTGGCTGATGCCACGCACTTCACCAAACTGCCACACGTTCATCACGGCAGCGGTACACACGATCAGGAAGCAGACGATCGCGATCACCTTGATCAAGGCGAACCAGAACTCGAACTCACCGTAGTGCTTGACGTTGAAGAAGTTGACGGTAATCAGCAACAGGGTCGTGGCCAGCACGAACACGTTGACGCTAACGTCGGGGAAGAAACCATGCAGGATCTTGCCCGCCACATAGGCTTCCCAGGCCATGAGGATGACCCAGTACCACCAGTACAGCCAGCCGATGGTGAAACCGGCCCAGCGGCCAATGGCGCGGTCGGCGTAGGTGGAGAACGAGCCGGTGTCTGGCGAGGAAGTCGCCATTTCGCCCAGCATGCGCATGATCAGCACCACCAGGATGCCGCCCGCCAGGTAGGCCAGGACAGCGGCTGGGCCGGCGCTGTGGATCACGCTGCCGGAACCGACGAACAAGGCGCCGCCAATAACCCCGGCGATCGACATCATCGTCAGGTGGCGCGACTTCAGCGAGGCACTGAGCTTGCTCTCGTGCCCGCCTTTCGCGGTGGTGGTTGTGGATGTTGCGTCCATCAGTTGTGTACCCCGTGCTTCTTTTTATCCAAGGAAAACCGTGAAACCCCGATGGCTGGCGGTTTCACCTGTACATCAGTGCTAATGCGGGCAGGATGGTGTGAACGAACACACGCAGGCCCTCCATGGCGGCCTGCTGACGCGCCCCAGGACGACTGCCTGGAGCGAACTGAACATGCTTTATGTGGCGATATCCGACACCTAATGTAAAAATGTCCGACGCAGAGAGCCATGCACAGTGGCATGAATCTCGCACTGCACTGTACAGGTCGCCCTTGCAGTACACCCTGCAGACGCCAGGCGATACGCACCCTGAAGGCCCCGAATGTTCGAATTACATCCAGACTCCTCCACCCCGCTGGTCAACCAGATCATCGACGGGTTGCGTGAGTTGATCGACAACCAGACCCTGAAGCCGGGCGCCAAGGTGCCGTCTATCCGCGCCTTTGCCGCGAGCTATTCGGTGAGTACCTTCACCGTGGTCGAGGCCTATGATCGCCTGGTCGCCCAGGGGCTGCTGGTGAGCCGTGGCAATGCGGGGTTCTTCGTCAACCGTGCGGCGGGCGAACTACTGGAGCGGCACACTACCGAGGCCGACGCCAGTCGACCAACGTTCAACTCCGAGTGGTACCTGCAGCAGATCTTCGAGATCCGCCAGCTGCCCTACAAACCGGGGTGCGGCTGGCTGCCCAACGACTGGATGTACGAAGAAGGCCTGCGTCGGGGGCTGCGCCAGGTGGCGGGTAGCCCGCTGGAACTGTCGGGCTACGGCGACCCCATGGGCCTGATGGAGCTGCGTACGCTGACTGCGCAGAATTTGCAGCAGGAGCTTTCCATCGTCGCCAACCCGGCGCAGCTGATGCTCACTCACGGCGCCAGCCAGGCCCTGGACCTGGCCGCACGCACGCTGGTGCGCCCAGGCGATGTGGTACTGGTGGACGACCCCGGCTATCCCAACCTGATGAGCATCCTGCGTACCCAGGGCGCGACGCTGGTCGGCGTGCCACGCACCCCGGCCGGCTACGACCTGAACCAGCTGGAACAATTGCTCACCCACCACCGCCCGACGGCGTTCTTCACCCAGCCGCACCTGCACAGCCCAACCTGCTCACGCACCCCGCTGCCGCAGTTGCATCGCCTGCTGCAGCTGGCCAGCCAGCATGGCTTCCGCCTGGTGGAGAACAACCTGTATGCCGACATGGTCGCCGAGCCGCAGCCATGCCTGGCCAGCCTCGACCACCTGCAGCAGGTGGTGTACGTGGGCAGCTACTCCAAGAGCATTTCGCCCAACGTGCGGGTGGGCTACATGCTGGCCAACCCCGAGCTGATGCAGAAACTGCTGCACCTGAAAATGCGCTCAGGCCTGACCACCTCGCAGGTGATGGAGCGTGTGGTGTACGCCGCGATCATCGACGGCCGCTGGCGCAAGCACCTCAAGCGCCTGCGCCAGCGGCTGGCCGAGGCGCATCAGGAAGTTGGCCGGCATCTGCATCGATTGGGCTTCGAACTGTTTACCGAGTCGGATGAAGGCATGTACATCTGGACCCGCCACCCAGCGATTCCGGACAGTGCCGCGTTGCTGGATGATGCGCTGGAGAAAGGCATCATGCTTGGGCCTGGGCAGTTGTTCATGGTCGATGCCAAAGCGACCGGGTGGATGCGCTTCAACGTGGCGTTCAGTACGGACCCGGCGATGTGGGAGTTGCTGGAGAAGGTCTTCGTCAAGCATGTGCGACGGGGTGGGATGTAGTTCGACACGACATCCTCAGCGCCTGTGAGATCGAGCGCCGCGCGGGCGGCGCTCGATCTCACAGGCGCTGAAGATTTTGTGGCATGGCCTATTGAGCGGCTGGACTGGAGAGAGGCCACGTTCACCCGATCAGGAGTCGCCGGACCCGTGGGAGCAAAATTGCTATGTAACGTATCAAGCTTTTTTAGTCCACACGACCTGCCCGTGCCAGCACAGCGTTCAGCAGTACATCAGCGCCCTGTCGGGCATCATCAGGCAGCACGTCCTCAGCCTCGTTGTGGCTCAGTCCACCGACGCAGGGGATGAACACCATCGCCGTCGGGCAGTAACGCGCCAACAGGATGGCATCGTGACCCGCCCCGCTGACAATCGATTGCTGCGCATACCCAAGGCCATCCACCGCTTGCTGCACCGCCTCCACGCAGTCAGCGTCGAACGGGGTCGCCGGGCTGACCCAGTGCCGCTCGATACGCACTTGCAGGCCGCGCTGGCTGGCGATGGCTTGTAGCTTCAGGGTGAGCTCGCGCTCCATGGCTTCGATGGCCTCGTCGCGGTGGTGGCGCAGGTCGACCGTGAACTGCAGCAGGCCGGGAATGGTGTTGCGCGAGGACTTGGCAATGCAGAGCTCACCTACGGTGGTCAGGCCTTCGGGGGCAAAGTCCGCTGCCAGTTGCTCGACCGCCTGGATCATCCGCGCAGTGCCGTACAGCGCATCCTTGCGCAGCGGCATCGGCGTGGTGCCGGCGTGTGCCGCCATGCCCTCGACCGTCACGTCCAACCAGCGGATGGCCTGGCCACCACTGACCACGCCAATGGCCTTGGCGTTGTCTTCAAGGATCGGACCTTGCTCGATGTGCGCCTCGAAATAGGCATCCACCTCACCACCCAGCGGGCGCTGCCCGGCGTACCCGGTGCGGTGCAGTTCATCGGCGACGCTGACGCCATCGGCATCGCGGATGGCCAGCGCCTCGGCTAGCGCGAGGCTGCCGGTGAACACCGCCGAGCCGAACATGGCCGGGGTGAAGCGCGCGCCCTCCTCGTTGGTCCATACGGCAATTTCCAGTGGCTTGCGGGTCTGGATGTCCAGGTCGTTCAGGCGGCGCACCACCTCCAGGCCGGCCAGCACACCGTAGACGCCATCGAAGCGGCCCCCTTCGGGCTGGGTGTCGAGGTGGCTGCCCATCATGACCGGGGCGGCATGCGGGTCACTGCCGGCACGGCGGGCGAACAGGTTGCCGATGGCATCTACCGTCAAGCTAAGGCCAGCTTCGCGGCACCAGTGGCTGAACAGTTCACGGCCGGCTTTGTCCTCGTCGCTGAGGGCCAGGCGGCAGCTGCCGCCGCGGGCGGTGGCGCCGACTTCGGCCATGGCCATCAGGCTCGCCCACAGGCGTTCGCCATTGCTTTTCAACATATGCGGGTACTCCAGGATAATTGGGGTTCGATCAGGCCAGTTCCAGGCGCTGGCTACGGGCGTATTGGCGGGCCAAGGCGAGCACGCAGCCCAGCGAAATGGAGGCGATCAGGGTGTAGAAGACTGCCATCGGCCACCATTGGCCGCTGAAGGTATGGGCCAGCCAGGTGCCAATCAGCGGGGTCAGGCCGCCGGCGATGGCGCCGCAGATCTGATAGGCCAGGGAAATGGCGGTGTAGCGCACGCGGGTTTCGAACATGCCGCTGACATAGCCGGCAATCACCGCGTAGAAGGAGGCCATGCAGGCGGCGGCCAGGGCGATGCCAAGTACGATCAACGGGCCCTGGCCCGAGCTGACCAGCACGAACATCGGGTAGGGCGAGGCCATCGCCAGCAGCGCGACCAGCGCCAGGAAGCGCGTCGCGCCAACCTTTTCCGAAAGCCACGCCGCCAACGGCTGCACACAGAGCTGGATGATCGCCACAAAGAACAGGCACTCAAGGATCAACGAGCGCTCCAAGTGCAGCTGCTGGGTGGTGTAGCTGATCATGAAGGTGTTGGTGAAGTAGACCCCGGCAATGCCCAGGGTGTTGGCGCCGATGCACAGCAGCAGCGGGCGCCAGGCGGTGCGCAGCACTTCAAACACTGGCGCCTGCTCCTTGCGCCGGGCCTTTTGCGCCTGCTCGCGGCTGGCGATGAACTCGGGTGACTCATTCACCCCCAGGCGAATCGCCAGGCCCACCAGCAGCAACAACGCGCTGGCCAGGAACGGCACGCGCCAGCCCCAGCTCATCAGTTCCTCTTCAGGCAGGCGGGTAACCGCGCCAAAGGCCAGCAGCGACAGAATCAGGCCAGCCGGGCTGCCCAGCTGGGCGAACGAGGCGAAGAAGTTGCGCCGGCCCTTGGGCGCATGCTCACCGGCCATCAATACCGCCCCGCCCCACTCGCCACCCACGGCAATGCCCTGGACGATGCGCAGCAGGATCAACAGCACCGGCGCAGTGGCGCCGATCTGCGCGTAAGTCGGCAGCAGGCCGATGCACACGGTAACGATGCCCATCATCAGCAGGGTGATGACCAGCGACTTCTTGCGGCCGATTCGGTCACCCACGTGGCCGAAGACAATGCCACCCAGCGGCCGGGCGAAGAAGCCCACGGCGAAGGTGCCGAACGCGGCCATGGTGCTGAACAGGCTGTCGTCAGAGGGGAAGAACAAGGCACCGAACACCAGGGCGGCGGCGGTGGCGTAGATGTAGAAGTCGTACCACTCGATCATGGTACCGATGAACGCGGCGGCTGCGGCACGGCGCGGCTGGGCGGAAGCGGTGGGCTTCATGGGGGCTCCTTTGCTTGTTGTTCTGGCAGGAGTTGCTGGGACACGGCGGCGCTCTCGTGGCGCTTGGCCTGTTGACTTGGCGCTGGCTCCTTCGCGGGCTTGCCCGCGAAGAAGCCGACACCGATGCAATAGGCTCCGATGCCTGCGATTTATCGGCCCAGGGCTATGATTAGTCAATTTTCTATTTATTATTCGAACTATTAACCACGCTTATTATCGAGCCCCCGCCATGTCTGACCGCCTGCTCAACGACCGCCTCGACTGGAACCTGCTGCGCACCTTCCGGGTCATCGGCCAGGAGCTGTCCATCAGCCGCGCCGCCGCCCGCCTGCACCTCACTCAACCGGCGGTAAGCCAGGCGCTCAAGCGCCTTGAAGAGCAGCTAGGTCGCCAGCTCATTGCCCGCCGCGGGCCGCGCTTCGTGCTGACAGAAATGGGCGAACAGCTGTTCCAGCTGGCCGGCGAGGTGTATGGGCAAATGTCGCAGATCGGCGGCTTGCTGGAGCAACCGGCAGACGAAGTGGTGGGCAAAGTGCGCCTGCTGATGATCAGCCGCATCGTCAGCGAGCGCTTCGACAACTTCCTTGCCGACTTCCACCGCCAGCGCCCGCGGGTGGAACTGGAAATCGACGTGATGCGCAGCTCCGACATCGTCGCCGCCCTGCAGGAAAAAACCGCCACAGCGGGCCTTAGCCTCACACGGCGTGCACAGCCACGGCTGGAACAGCGGCTGTTCCTGCGCCAGCGCTATGCGTTTTTCTGTGGCAAGCACCATGCCCTGTTCGGCCAGGCCGAAGGCGACCTGCAACGGGAGAATTTCGTCAGTTTTACCAGCGACCAGATTGGCGGCATGTTGTCACCGCTGACCATTTTCCGTGACCTGCAAGGGTTTGCCGGGCGGATCGTGGCCTCATCGCCAAGCCTTGAGGAAGTACGCCGGCTGGTGATCGCCGGATTTGGCATCGGCTGCCTGCCCGAGCATGTGGTGGCACCGGATGTCGAAGCGGGGTTGCTGTGGAAGCTGCCGCCGCAGGAAGGGATTGCCGATGTGGATATCCACCTGTTGTGGAACAAGGAACAGCGGTTCAGCCGGGCGGAAGAGGTGTTTATCGAGGCGTTGCAACAAAGCCTAGGCTAACAAAAAACCATCCCGGCTTACCCCACAAATAGGTACCTGGCAGAACATCGGCAAGCACTAGACACAATAATGGCCAATTAGTAGCATCGATCCAACTGGACACTACGGACAATTTCAGACATGGATAGCACTGCAGGAGTCATTCAACGCCCGCACCATCAACCTATCCGCCAATCACTCACTTGGGAAGAGGCATGGAAAGATCCCGATGAGGGCTTGATTCGGTGCTGGGAGATTGGTCGTGAACGGGCCCTGGCTCAACCTGACCTTGCCCAACACTGTGCCAATGGCGCACTCCCTGTTCTTGGTTGGAAAGGCGGACATGATCGCGCATTGAAAAAACCCATGAAGTTCGGGTCTTTCAAATACCTGGCCCAATGGCAGGGCCTTCGTGGCGAAGATCTGCTCATCGACGTACGATCAGAAATCACCTTGAGCTGTAATCACACGGGCATGATCACCACATTTACACCGGACCAGGCAAAATATGCCGACGCTGTGATTCTAACGGAATAGAAACGAGGAGCAGGGAATGGTCGATCTTTACCAAGAGTTTCAGAACAGCCGCTTTTTCCACGAAGCGCGAATCGCACAGCGATCAGTTGATGCACTGATTGGCATCGCTGCCGGCCTGACGGCTGACAATCAAGTCAATCAACAAGAGGCTGAGTTTCTCAGGGGATGGATGGAGCAGCAGCTCATTCATCTCGAAGATCCGGTTATCAATTTATTATACCGTCGCCTGAGTGACATGCTTCAGGACAATGTGCTGGATGCCACCGAGTCAGCTGAACTGCTGGAGCTTTTGCAACAGTTCACCGGCAAGCCACGTTGCAGCGACAACCACTTCTCTTCGCCCTCCACATTGCCACTTGATTGTCCCGAACCGACACTGGAATGGAGAGACCGCACTTTCCTGTTTACCGGGACAATGGCTTACGGGCCTCGCAAAGATTGCGAAGCACTGGTGATAGAACGTGGGGGGGCAGTCGCCGCCGGGGTCAGCAAGAAGATCCACTACTTGGTCATTGGCAGTATTGGCAATGACCAATGGCTGCATAGCAGTTATGGCACGAAGATCAAGAAAGCAGTGGAAATCAGGGAAGCCGGCGCGAATATCGCGATCGTGAGCGAAGCGCATTGGCAGCGCGCAGCTTTTGGCTGACGCGAACACGTGATGGGGCTCAGCGCTTCTGAGCGGCGCGATAGACCTCGCTGCGCTCGCGCTTGCCAACCGATACCACCACCACAACGATACGCTCATCCTCGACCCGATAGACGAGGCGATACCCGGAGGCCTTGAGCTTGATTTTGTAGTGGTTCGGCAGGTCGCGCAGCGCGTCGGCCTGCACCTTGGGGGATTGCAAACGCTCGCCGAGTTTTTTCTTGATCTGTTCGCGCACGGTGTGGCCCAGCTTGCCCCACTCCTTTAGCGCTGAAGGCAGGAATTCGAGCTTATAGGTCATCCAGAGACACCGGTACGCCTTTTTCCCCCAGCCTGGACTTGGCCAATTCACTCAATTCGAGATCTTCCAGGCGCTCCATCATGGCCTCATACAGCTCGGCCGGTACCATGTATCCCATCACGCGATTATGGTTAAGCACTGCGACGGGCATGCCCGCAGCTCCGGTCATTACAGCAGATGGGTTCTTTTTCAGTTCCGACACGCTTACGGTCACGTCAGCAAAGATGTTCTGCATTTTTTCGCCCTCGAATCAGGACCATATTTTGGTCCATATATAGGACACAAACAACCCTGTATCGTTCAGAGACGGCAGTGCTCGATCAGCTCGTCACGGCTGCCGCCCACGCCCCAGGGCTTGATCACGCCAACTTCACGCAGGCGGGTCAGCAGGCGAAAGGCCCCCGGACCAGGTCTCGACCCAGTGGAAGTCCGTCTTTTACTGACTGAACGTGCTTCACTTGGATGGCTTGCATCACTGCAACTCACTTACAGGAGCCATCCCATGAACATCGACCTCGGCGGGCGCACCGCCATCATCAGCGGCTCGACCGGCGGTATTGGTCTGGCCATCGCCCGTGGCCTGGCCCGCGCCAATGCCGACGTGGTCATTGCCGGCCGCAGCCAGAAGTCGCTGGACGCCGCCCTGGCCGAAGTGCGCAAGCAAGGTGGCCGTGGCCAGGTACACGGCGTGGTCGCCGACCTGGGTACCGCCGCCGGTGCCGAAACCCTGTTCGCTGCCCACCCACGGGCCGACATCCTGGTCAACAACCTGGGCATCTACGACGACGTCGACTTCTTCGAGGTGGACGACAGCGAGTGGGCGCGCTTCTACGAAACCAACGTGCTGAGCGGTGTGCGCCTGGCACGCCACTATGCCCCGGGCATGGTCGAGAACGGCTGGGGGCGGATCCTGTTCATTTCCTCGGAATCGGGTATCGCCATCCCTGCCGACATGATCAACTACGGCGTGACCAAGGCCGCCAACCTGGCCGTTTCCCATGGCCTGGCCAAGCGCCTGGCTGGCACCGGGGTTACCGTGAACGCGGTGTTGCCGGGCCCGACCCTGACCGATGGCGTGACCGCGATGGTGGCCGATGCAGCGCAGGCCTCCGGGCGCAGCATTCGTGAAGAGGCGGACAACTTCGTGCGCACCGCGCGGCCAAGTTCGATCATCCGGCGCGTCGCCGATGTCGATGAGGTTGCCCACCTGGTGGTGTACCTCGCCTCCCCTTATTCCTCCGCCACCACCGGCGCGGCCCTGCGGGTCGACGGCGGCGTGGTCGACAGCCTCGCTATCTGAATTCAACTGGAGGCATTCGAGGAAAACTTGGATCCCATTCTTTGACAAGGTATGCTGGGCGATAGCTATACGCCACTATCCAGGCAGGCTTGGTGCCTGCCTTCAAGGACGAAGCCTTTGCCCAGCCACCCAACCCGCCATACCATCGCCCGACAGTGGCAGCTGCTCAAGTTGCTGCCCGGCCGCCACCCGGGCATGAGCTCCACCCAGTTGCAGGCCGCCCTGACAACCGTGGGCCATTCCACCAGCAAACGCACCGTCGAACGCGACCTGGTCGAGCTCGCCGCGCTGTTCCCATTGCAGTGCAACAGTAAAGGCATGCCTTACGGTTGGTACTGGCAACCCGGCCTGAGCCTGGGCGAAGCGCAGCAGCTGCAACCCGACGTGCTTATGCCCCCGGACCAAGTTGAACTGCATGCCTGGGTTGATGACGCGTTGGCCCTGCGCCTGGGGCAATCACCCCTGTCCGCAGACATGCAACTGACGCCGCAAGCGAGCGGCGGCGCCACGCTGGTGGCCACTGTTGACGACAACCGGGCGCTGATGGGCTGGTTACTGTCGCAAGCGGGGTCCATCCGCATCCACGCCCCGCAGGCACTGCGCGTGGCCATGCTCGAACAGTTGCGCCAGAGCCTGGCGCTGCACGAGGGTAGTTGTTGACCGGCAGGCAAAAGTCATTGTCCCGCGGGCCGCTTTTTCCCCAGGCCTGCCCTGCGCAGAATTCGCTCCTGACAACGCATCTTTCAGGAGTACTCGATGACACGCTTCAAGCCCTTGCTACTGGCCGTCGCCCTGGCGACCACTGCCCAGGCCACGTTGGCCGCCGACTGGCAGACCTCGCCCTACGGCAAACAGGATGAAATCGGCGCCGCCAACCTGCTCACCCCGGAGGTGGTCAAGCAGGCTGTCGGCCTGGTCAAGACCGGCAAGACCTACCCCCTGGCCGTGCCCGTGAGCAAGGACTTGCCGGCATTCCGCCACCGCAGCTTCCACCTCTACAACATCCAGCCCGGCGAACAGGCGGGCCAGACCCTGGGCCGCAACAAGTTCAGCTTCAACGATGAACTGGTCAACGGCTGGACCGGCGTCGGCACCCAGCTCAACGGCATCGGCCATATCGGCATCGACAACGTCTACTACAACGGCAACAAGGCGGCCGACTTTGTCACCGTCGAAGGCGTAACCAGGCTGGGCGTGGAAAAAGTACCGCCAATGGTCACCCGTGGTGTGGTGCTGGACATGACGGCCTACTACGGCAAGGCTATCGTCCCGGGCGGCACCGCATTTACCGTCGCTGACATCAAGGCCGTGCTGAAGAAACAAGGCATCACCCTGCGCAAGGGTGATGTGGTGCTGTTCAATACCGGTTGGCTGGAGCTGATCGGCAAGGACAACCAGCAATTCCTCGCCACCGAGCCGGGCATCGACCTGCCGGCGGCCGAATGGCTGGCGGACCAGGGTATTGTCGCCTTTGGTGGCGATACCTGGGCCTCCGAGGTGTACCCGAACCCGAGCGGCGAAGAGTTCCCGGTCAACCAGTTCATGCTGGCCAAACGGGGTATCTACAACCTGGAACTGATCGACACGCGTGCGCTGGTGCAAGACAAGGCGTTCGAGTTCCTGTTCGTGCTGGGCCAGCCGCTGTACAAAGGCTCGACCCAGGTGAACATCAACCCGGTGGCCATTCACTGATCGCCGGACTGGCTGGTTTTCGAAGGTGGGGCCGCTTGCGGCCCCGGCAATCTCAGAGGAACGTGAACACTTGCGAAGCCGGCAACCGTGACTTGTTCAGCCCGGCGTTGAAGTCCGATTCACTGCGATAACCCAGGCTGAGTATCACCACGCTTGTGAAGCCACGCTCACGCAAGCCCAGCTCGGCATCGAGCGCCTTGCTGTCGAAGCCTTCGATCGGCGTTGCATCCAGACCGTGTGCCGCTGCCCCCAGCAACGCCGTGCCCAAGGCCAGGTAAGTCTGCTTTTCCATCCAGTGCTGCGCGTCCTTCTGGTCGAAGCGGTGCAGGTTGACGTAATGGCGGCGGCTCTGGTTTTGCCCGGCGCGGGCTTGCTCGTCACGGAAACGGCCATCGGCAGCCTCCTGATCAAGCACCGCATTCAGGTGCGCTTCGGTCATCTCGGTGCGGGTGCAGAACACGATCACGTGGGACGCATCGAGGAGCTTGGGCGTGTTGTAGGCAAAACCCTCGGTGGTGCTCTTTGCCAGCCGGGCCTTGCCTTCGGCCGTGTCGGCGACGATGAAGTGCCACGGCTGGGAGTTGACCGAGGACGGGCTGTGGCGCAGTTGTTCAAGCAGGGCATCGACAGTGGCCTGGGGAATGCGGCGCGAGGCATCGTAGGCTTTGGTGGTGTAGCGGCGCTTGGCCAGCGAGACGGTATCCATGCAACAACTCCGTGAATAAACAGTGGATTTGTCGCATATCTTATCTTTCCCGCAGAAAAGAAAAACCGGCACAATGCAGCAACACTTTCATCCATGGAGTGAAAATGCTGCGCATCGCCGACCTCGAACTGTTTGCCCGCAGCAGCGTGCTGGGCAGCTTCACTGCCGCTGCCCATGAGGCAGGCTTGCTGCCGGGCCAGGTGGCTGCCGCAATCAAACGCCTGGAACGTGACCTGGATGTGCGCCTGTTCGCTCGCACCACCCGCAGCCTGCGCCTGACCGCCGAGGGCGAGCGCTACCTGCCAACCGCGCTGAACGTACTGGAAAGCCTGCGCCAGGGCCATGAAGACCTGCATGGCAACCCCAAAACCCTGCGCGGCACCCTGCAGGTGTCGGCCCCATCCGACATGGGCCGCAACATGCTGCTGCCCTGGCTCAGCGCTTTTCGCCGCGAGCACCCGGCATTGCAACTGCGCTTCTTCCTGTCCGACCAGATTGCCGACCTCAACCGCGACCCGGTGGATGTGGCCATCCGCTATGGCCTGAACCAGGATGCCAACTACATCGCACTGCCATTGGCCGACTGGAACCGCAGAGTGCTGGTCGCCTCGCCCGACTACCTGGCCCGCCACGGCCGCCCGCTCAGCGCTGACGCCCTGCAGCAACACGCCTGCCTGCTGTACATGCAGCACAACCGGGTATACGACAAGTGGCAGTTGGGCAACCGTACCGTGCAGGTGCGCGGGCCGCTGGTCAGTGACGATGCCGACGTCATCCGGCGCCTGGCCATTCAAGGCGAAGGCATCGTCTACAAGTCGTGGCTGGATGTCAGCGCCAACATTGCGGCCGGCGAACTGGAAATCGTCTTGCCCGAACTGCTCGGCGAAGCTACCCCGGTCACCTTGGTGTGCCCGCATCGCAAGCAGCTCACACCGGCGGTTTCGCAATTGCACCTGTGGCTGCGCGAGCGCTTCGAGGCCCTGCGTGATCGGGCACTGACCAACGGCTGCACAATCGTTCCAGACTGAGCCGAGGGGTTGCGCTAAGGTAGCCATTTACTCGACGGCACACGTTCATGAGCAACTGGATCGACCTCAAGCAAGACGCCGATACCGGCATCGAGTCGGTCCGTGCGCATTTTGTCGGGCATGCCTACGACCCGCACTGGCACGACAGCTTCCTGGTCGGCGTGACCGAACAGGGCGTGCAGCAGTTCAATTGCCGTCGGGTGCGCCACCGCAGCACCCCGGGTCAGGTTTTTTTGCTCGAACCTGGCGACATACACGATGGCCTGGCGCCCACCGAAGAAGGCTTCACCTATTCCACGCTGTACCTGGAGCCCGCGTGGCTGGACCAACAGCTGCGGGCGCTGTTCGAGCACGCACCGGGCGACAGCCTGCCCAGCTTCGCCGACACCCTGTGCCACGACGAACACCTCGCCCGGGCCACCGCCCTCGCCTTCCGGGCCGTGCACGACCAGGACTTGCGCATCGTCCGGCAAACGGCCATGGACGACCTGCTGGCCTGCCTGACCCGCCACATGCACTGGCGCCGACGCATCAACCCCGACCCACGCCTGCCGCTGACCGCACAACGCGCGCGCGATTACCTGCACGCCAACCTGGAGCGCGACATCGGCCTGGAAGACCTGGCCCAGGCCTGCGGCATCGACCGCTTTCGCCTTACCCGTGCATTCAAGGCCGCATTCGGCATCGCACCGCATGCCTACCTGATCCAGCTGCGCCTGGCCCGGGCGCGGCGCCTGCTCGCCCTGGGCCAGACGCCTGCCGAAGTGGCCGTGGCCTTGGGCTTCGCCGACCAGAGCCACCTGGGGCGCTGGTTCCGCCGGGCGTACCGGCTGACCCCGGCCGACTACCGCAGGCGCTGCTCAAACCTTCCAGACTGATCGCCTGCCGGCAGCGAGCATGGTGCTTCGAATTTCCGGAGCCATGAAGCATGTCGCAGTCGTTGTTGCCCTTCATTCTGTTCGCCCTGGTGTCCAGCATCAGCCCTGGGCCGACCAACCTGTTGATCCTGGCCCATGGCGCGCGCGCGGGTTTGCGCGCGAGCCTGGCGCCCATCGTCGCGGCCTGTGGCGCGGCGGCAGCGATCGTGTTGATGGTCGGGCTGGGGCTGGGTGAACTGCTGCTGCGTCACCCCTTGGCCCAACAGGTGATGAGTTGGGCGGGAGTGTTGTGGCTAAGCTGGCTGGCGTGGAAGATGCTGCGCAGTGCCGCCGCACCGCTGCAGGCGGCCACGGCGCAAGGGTTCAGTGCTTTGAGCGCCGCAGCGTTGCAGGTGGTGAACCCCAAGGTATGGTTGATGGCCGTGGCGGTGGTCGGGGTGTTTGCCGCGCCGTCGCTGCCGGTGTGGCAGTTGGCACTGGTGTTTTTACTCATAGCCCTGCCGTGCATGGCAGCGTGGGCAGTGCTGGGGGTGGGCAGCGCCCGCTGGTTGCAGGCACCGCGCCGGTTGCAGCTGTTCAACCAGGTGTTGGCGGCGGTGCTGTTGATTTCTGCCTGGGCTGCCGTACTGGCTTGAACGCCAGGCAGGTGCCCCACAGGTCTACGGGGGGAGCGGCCTTGGGTCAGTGTGTCAGCGCCTCGCGGAAGCGCCGGGTGCTGGCGACGGCCAGCACCAGCCCGACCACCGCAACGCTACCGCCCACCAGGCCGATATCGGCCACGTCCATCTGGCTGCTGACGATACTGCCCAGCAGCGCACCGCCACCAATCCCTATGTTGTAGATACCCGAGAACAGCGCCATGGCCACATCGGTGGCATCGGATGCCAGCTTCAACGTCTTGGACTGCAGCGACAGGCTGAAGCTGAGGATCGCTACACCCCAGAACATGCTCAGCACCGCAAACGCATAGAAGTTGCCCGACAGCGGCAACATCAGCAACAGGCACGCGGCGAGCAAGCCAATCGAGCCCACCAGAAAGCCATGGGGGAAACGGTCGCTGTAGCGGCTGAACAGCAACGAACCGAATACCCCGGCACCGCCGAACAGCAACAACAACAGCGTGGTGCGCTCACCGCCAATCTGCGCCACGTGCAGGGCAAACGGTTCGATGTAGCTGTAGGCGGTGAACTGCGCGGTAATCACCAGCGTCACCAACAGGTAGGTAATCACCAGCGCCGGGCGCTTGAACAGGATTGGCAGGCTGCGCAACGAGCCCGAGTTCTGGCTGGGCAGCAGCGGCAGCGACTTCATCAGGCACAGCATGGTGGCCAGCGCGACCCCGGCAATACTGAGGAAGGTCACGCGCCAGCCCAGCGCCTCACCCACCACGCGTCCCAGCGGAATGCCCAAAACCATGGCCAGGGTGGTACCGGTTGCCAGCAGGCCCAGCGCCTTGGCCTGCTGGCCAGGTGGCGCCACGCGCACTGCCAGCGAGGCGGTAATGGCCCAGAACACCGCATGCGACAGGGCAATGCCGATACGGCTGACCAGCAACATGGCAAAGCTCTGCGACAGCCACGACAGCAAGTGGCTGACGATGAACACCAGGAACACGAACAACAGCAGGCGCCGCCGTTCGATGTTGCGGGTCAGCAGCATCATCGGCAGCGAGGCCAGCGCCACCACCCAGGCATAGATGGTCAGCATCAGCCCGACCTGGGCGGTGCTCATGTCGAAGCTGCGGCCAATATCACTGAGCAGCGCCACCGGGACGAACTCGGTAGTGTTGAAGATGAAGGCCGCCAGGGCCAGGGCGATGACGCTCAGCCAGCTGCCGCTGCCCGCCGTGGGCGGCAGGTCGGTGGGTATGGGTCCGTTCATGGGTGGGAAACGTTTCTCCGCAGACAAGGCAACAGTTCGCACGCCAGCCACCCGCTTGCAGGGGTGCCGACGTACGCGCTGTTATTGATAGGAATGCACGGCATGGTACGCGTCAAGCCGGGGCCTCACAACCGCAAGGCAGGCAGAAGGAGTACCATGCGCGCTTTGTGTGAAACGCGCGTGCAACAAGGAGCCCGATCCGCTCATGGACAAGCAGCACCCCCAGCAGCAGTGGCAGCAGGCAGTCATTGCCTATGCCCAGGCCGTCAACGACTACGTCGCGCAGGGCCGTGCGCAAGGCTGGGACAATCTTGAAGAGCCGCAGGCGCCAGCCACCGGGCACCTGCTGGACGCCTGGCTGGCAGCCCTACAGGCAGCCAATCACCCTGGCGCCGACGAACAACAGCGTCGAGCCTTCCGCGAGGCCTGGCCACCTGCGCACCACACCCTGGTACCGTTGCTCGAAGACCACGGCCAAGGCATCAGCAATGTCCTGCTGCTGGAGGATGGCAGCCTGCTGGCACGCATCGGCATGCCTTACGACAAGGGCCAGGTGGTGCGTATCGGCCACCAAGAGGTAACGCCGGTCATCGGTATCGAACACTTTGGCCGCTGCCCGGCCCGTCGCTACTTCGCCCTGGCCAATGCCGAAGGCATACGTGTGACCGATGGCTGGGGGGGCCCGCAAGTGCAGCGCCTGGCCTGGCCAACCGGGCTGGAGGGGTTGCCGCCAGGTTACCCGTTCGAGCCGTTCGACCTGCCGCCCACACCGACCGCGCTGATCCCCTTCCCGGATGGCCAGCGCGTGCTGCTGGTGAGTGCCGAAGGTATCTTCGTGCTGTCCACCCAGGGTGCGACTCGCCTGCTGCCGCAGCAGGCACGCGTGCTCGATGAGCTGGCCGAAGGCACCGACCCGGACGACATCAGCCTGGGGCTGAGCATGGAGCATGGCGCGGTGTCGGCGGACGGCCGGCTGATCGTGGTGGGTGAGCAAGGCAGCCGCCACCTGGTACTGGACGCGCAACTCAGGCCGCTGGCGGAGATCGGCCCTGGCACCGAGTACCCGCACTTTGCGTTGTTCAACCGCGCGGGTGACCACCTTGCCCTCAATGCCTGTCATTTCTACAGCGGCGCCACGCTGGGGGTAAACGTCGCCGATTTGCCGGGGCTGGAGACCGACTACTACAGCCAGGACCCACGTACCCCACTGCTTCAGGAGGGCGCGCGGGTATACGCCGGGGTGGCGCGCGAGGGCGAGTACATTGTGGGTGATGCCTATGGCTACCTGCGGGCGTTTGGCGAGGACGGTACGGAGCACTGGCAGCATTACCTGGGCTCGACCATCAGTGCGATGGATATCAGCGCCGACGGGCAAACGCTGGTGGCGGCTAGCCACGCGGGGGTGGTGTCGGTGATTGCGCTGGATAGCGGGCGGCCTGAATGGCAGATCGGCACCGGGGCACACGGCGAGGTGCGGCGGTGGTTGTTCTGGCGGGGGTGGGACAAGGCGATGGTCTGGTAACAGAACCAGGATTTTTTGCAGCCTGTACTGGCCCCTTCGCGGGTGAACCCGCTCCCACAAGGACCGCACATAGCCTGAATGCCGTGGTGCAGCTGGGGGAGCGGGTTTAACCGCGAAGGGGCCAGTACAGGCAGCCGATCAATCAGCCCTGCAAGGTGGCCATGTCGATCACGAACCGGTACTTCACATCACCGGCGATCATGCGCTCATACGCATGGTTGATGTTGCGGATATCCAGCATCTCGATATCGCAACGGATGTCGTGCTCGGCGCAGAAGTCCAGCACTTCCTGGGTCTCGGCGATGCCACCGATCAACGACCCCGCCACCACCCGGCGCTTGAGCACCAGGTTGGCCGCATGCACTGGCGGGTCGATCGGTTCGATCAGGCCGACCAGGATGTGCACACCATCGAACTTGAGCGTTTCCAGGTACGGGTTGAGGTCGTGCTGCACCGGAATGGTGTCGAGCAGGAAATCGAAACGACCAGCCGCGGCGCGCATCTGCTCGGCATCGGTGGACACGATCACATGGTCGGCACCCTGGCGGCGGGCTTCTTCGGCCTTGGCCTGGGAACGGGTGAACAGGGTCACTTCCGCGCCCAGGGCCTTGGCCAGCTTGATGCCCATGTGGCCCAGGCCGCCCATGCCGAGGATGCCGACCTTGTGGCCCGGGCCCACGCCGTGGTGCTTGAGCGGCGAATAGGTGGTAATGCCGGCGCACAGGATAGGTGCGGCGCTGGGCAGGTCCATGCCGGCCGGGATGCGCAGCACAAAGTGCTCGCTGACCACGATGCTGCTGGAGTAACCGCCCATGGTGTTGCTGCCGTCAACCCGATCCGGGGTGGCGTAGGTCATGGTGGGGCCTTCCAGGCAATATTGCTCCAGGTCCTTGGCGCAGGCTTCACAATGGCGGCAAGAGTCGACCATGCAGCCGACGCCGACCAGGTCACCGACCTTGTGCGCGGTGGCCTTGGCGCCCACCGCCGTGACCCGGCCGATGATCTCGTGCCCAGGCATCAGCGGGTACACGGCAATACCCCATTCGTTGCGTGCCTGGTGGATGTCGGAGTGACATACGCCGCAGTACAGGATCTCGATGGCGACGTCGTCCGGGCGCAGGCTGCGGCGCTCGAAAGTCATGGGCGCCAAAGGGCTGGCAGAAGTTTGGGCGGCGTAACCGATGGCGGTATACATACAGGGCCTCGCAGTAAAGTGAAACGATTCAGTCAGCACATTCTGCGCGCCCAACTGCCTCGCGCCCACGGCTGATTCTCCGGCATCCATGCCTGATTATCCGAAGATGCCATCTGCCAGATGGCGCCCCGCCCTCAATCTGCGATGATCAAGCTGTCTGATTCTCTGCCCTTGGTCCACCATGCAACTGACCCGCCACGTCGACGCCAATGCCCCGCTTTGTACGCTGATACGCAGCCTCGCCACGCGCCCAGGCTTTGTGCCCACGCACCTGCCCCAGGTGCAGGTGCTGAGCTGGGACCACTACGTGGCCAGCAGCCCGCAGATCTACGAACCCAGCCTGATGATCCTGGCGCAAGGCAGCAAGCTGGCGCGCCTGGGGCCGCGCACCCTGGAGTACGGCGCCGGGCATTACCTGGTGCAGGCGTTGTCGGTGCCCTTCATGTGCGAAACCTTCGCCACCCCTGACGCGCCATTGCTGGGCGTGGCGGTGGACATCGACCGTGGCGTGCTGGGTGAACTGGTGCAGAGCATGGGCCTGGTGCCAGACGCTGCGGTACAGGCGCAAACACCGCAATCGATGACCTCCGCAGCACTGGATGCGCCAATGCGCGAAAGTGTGGAACGGCTCCTGCACTGCCTGCAGGATCCGCTTGACGCCAAGGTACTGGGCCCGGCGCGCGTACGCGAGGTGCTGTATACCGCGCTGCGCGGCCCGCAGGCCGGTGTGTTGCGAGCACTGGTGGAACAACAGGGGCACTTCGCCCGCATCGGCGCCGCCCTCGCCCATCTGCGCGAGCACTACGCCGAGCCGCTGAGCGTGGAGGCACTGGCCGCGCGGGCCAACATGAGCGTTTCGACCTTTCATGAACACTTCAAGCGCTGCACCGACATGGCACCGATGCAGTATCTCAAGCGTTTGCGGCTACTCAAGGCGCAGCAGATGCTGATCGGCGAAGGCCTGGGTGTGGCGCAGGCCGCGCACCGGGTGGGCTATCAGAGCACCTCGCAGTTCAGCCGCGAGTACAAGCGCCAGTTCGAGCGCAGCCCGGGGGATGAACAGCCCTATCAGAGCTTGCCTGTGTAGCGAAGCCATGCTCCCACAATGGTCGCATGCGCTTCATGTTTGCCGTTCGACCATGGCGATAATGGCGGCCTTGAGCTCAGCCTTGGCCTGCCCGGCCTCCAACTCCCCTGCTGCAGCCGCCTGGGACAGCGCATCCGCTGCCCCCACCAGCAGGCGCATGCCGGCAACCCCTACATTGCCGCTGGGCGAAAACCCGGCCAAGGCTTCACGGCACTTGTCCAGGAACGGCTGTTCGTACGCCCGTTTCAGCGCCTCCATTTCCGGCGACCCGGCCAGCGCCGCCGACACCCCGGGTATCTCCCGGCCCTGGCTCATCACGCAGTCCACGTAGGCCTCGGCAATCACCCGGGCGCGGCTGGCCAGGCTGGCTTCACAGCTGGCCAAGGCTTGCGCCAGCATCTGCGACTGACGCGCATCGTATTCCTGGTACAGCGCCAGCAGCAGCCCGTTGCGGGTCTCGAAATGGTCGTAGACCACCGGCTTGGTTACCCCCGCGTGTTCGGCCAAGCGGCCCAGGCTCAAGGCATCAGTGCCCTCCTCCCGCACCAATTGCCAGGCCATATCCAGCAACTGCCTGCGTCGGTCATCGCGGCTCAGGCGCTTGCGTGAACGTGCTTGATCATCGCTTGACATCGATTACCTACCAAAAGTAACTTACTAAACGTAACTTACCTGGAGTATATAACGCGCCAGGCAACCCTGCACCCTTTGACTGGAGAGCCACCATGCACGCCCTGATCGTCGTCGGTCACCATGACCCGCAATCCCTCACCCACGCGCTGGCCCGGCAGGTTGCCGGCGGCCTGGCCAGCGTCGGCCACAGCAGCGAAATCGCCGACCTGGCCAGCGAAGGCTTCGACCCCCGCTTCAGCCTGGCAGACCATGCCGTGCACCGCGGGCTGGCAACACCGCCGGCCGATGTACTCAACGAGCAGGCACGCATCGAGCGCGCCGATGCCCTGGTGCTGGTGTATCCGATCTACTGGTGGTCACTGCCAGCCCTGCTCAAGGGCTGGGTGGAGCGGGTATTCAGCAATGGCTGGGCGTTCGACTATGACGAAGGCACCACGGTGAAGAAATTGCGTGGCATGAAGGTTCACCTGGTCGGCATTGCAGGTGCCGATACAGGTACCTTCGAGCGGCATGGCTATGGCGAGGCGATGCGCGTGCAGATCGAGCACGGCATCTTCGACTATTGCGGCGCCGAGGTACTCAGTTCCACTTTGCTGGATGACAGCGAAGGGCCTGACCAGCTTCCCCACTTGCACCACGCACACGCTTTGGGCAAAAAACTGTTTGCAGATTGCCAGGCCGCAGCCTGAACCGGCGCAGTGCCGCTACTCAAGTAGCGGCAGCCTCGGTTCTGCACGCACCCCATTGCAGGGAATCAGACGACCCGGCTACCATTGAGAACGATTCACACTCACAACCGGAAGCCAGGCGTTGGACAGCACATCCACCCGTAAACTGGGATTCTTCTTCAGCGACCACCATCGCTGGTTGCTCCAGCACATCCAGAAACGCCTGCGCAACCATGCCGACGCCGAGGACACTGCCGCCGAAACGTTCTGCCAGATGCTCGGCGCACGTGTCGACCCAGACAGCATCCAGCAGCCTCGCGCCTACCTCACCGTCATCGCCCGTCGGCTGATCTTCGACCGCCATCGCCGTCGCCAGCTCGAGCAGGCCTACCTGGAGCACCTGGCGCGGCTGCCGGAGGCCGTAGCCCCATCGGCCGAGGAGCAACTGCTGCTGATCGAAGCCCTGGTGAGCATCGATCAGGCACTGGACGGCTTGCCGGCAGTCGTCAAAGCCACCTTCCTCTACAGCCAGCTCGACGGCATGCACTACGCCGACATCGCGGCAAAGCTGCAGATCAGCGAACGCTCTGTCAGCCGCTACATGAAACAGGCGCTGCGCCAATGTTACCTGTGCGAGGTGCAGGCATGAGCAGGCCTGCCCTGGACCGGGTCAGCGAGCAGGCCATCGACTGGATGGTCGAGCTCAGGGCCGCTACGCCTGACCCGGCGCTGCTGCAACGAGTCAGGCTGTGGCTGCAGCAAGACCCCGCTCACCAACAGGCCTGGAACCGCCTGGAGCAACGCCTTGGCCATCCGTTCGCCGCGTTGCTCGCCTTGGATCAACGTGCCCCTGGCCAGGCAGCGGAGGCACGCCGATTGCTGATGCAGCCTACTCGCTCACGGCGTGACGTACTTGGCGCCATGGCCAGTCTGGGGCTGTTCGGCGCGGCGCTCTGGGGTGGATGGCGCAGCGACACTACCCAAGGCTGGCTGGCCGATTTGCACACGGGCCGTGGCGAGCGGCGCAGCTTCACCTTGGCAGACGGCAGCCGCCTGAGCCTGAACAGCGCCAGTGCGGTCGACGTGCAGTTCGATGCCGGGCAGCGGCTGCTGGTGCTGCGTCACGGCGAGTTGCTGATCGAGGTTGCGCGCGATCCGCTGCGGCCCTTGCGCGTGCGCACCGCGCAGGGCCAAGTGCAGGCGTTGGGGACGCGGTTTCTGGTCAGCCAGGAGCAGGACGCCACACGTGTCGTGGTACTGCAGCACAGTGTCCGCGCCAGTCTCGCCGATGGGCAGTGGGCGGAGCTGCAGCAAGGGCAGGCTGCCCTGCTACGCAACAACACCATCGAGCGGCTGACAGGCGAGCAACAGCAACGTGCTGCATGGCTGGAGGGCCGCCTGGAAGTCCTCGACGCGCCGCTGCATGGGGTGATCGACGCGCTGCGCCCGTACCAGCGCGGCTACATCCGGCTCGCCCCCGGGGCACGCGACCTGCGGGTGCAGGGCGTATTTCCTCTGGACCAGCCACAGCAGGCGTTCAAGGCGTTGGCCGAGGCCCTGCCAATCAGCGTGGAGCGCTATGGCCCGTGGCTGATGTTGATCGACCTGAAAACGGTTTGATAAAAATATTTATCAAAATCATTCGCAATCGTGGCAAGTTTTCTTTGCTCGTCCCACATACCTCCTGACAGCCACTTCATTCGGGAGTAATCCGTGTACAACCCCTTGCCCCGCGCCCTGCCCCTGGTCGCTGCCCTGGCCAGCTTCAACGTGCTTGCCCAGGCGCAAACCCAAGTGTTCGACCTGCCACCCGCCAGCCTGGCGCACACGCTCAACCGTATCGCCAGCCAGAGCGGCCACATCATTGCGCTGGAGCCAGCATTGGTGCGCGGCAAGCAGGCACCTGCCGTGGTCGGCCAGATGAGTGCCGAGCAGGCCATGCAAGCTGCGCTGGCCGGTAGCGGCTTGCAGTTGCGGGTTTCCGCCGAGGGCCATTTCAGTGTGGCGCCCGGCAACCTGGGCAGCGACGTCATGGAGCTGGGCAGCACCAGCATCACCGACAACTATGTGGACGCAACCAGCGAAGGCACCGGGTCGTATGCCGCCCGCGCGGTGACCCTGGGCAAAGGCACGCATACCCTGAAGGAGATTCCCCAGTCGGTCACCGTCATCACCCGCAAACAACTGGATGACCAGGGCATCACCGACTTGCAGGACGCGCTTAACCACACCACGGGCATTGTCGGCGCGCAGGGCATTGGCCCTGGCGTGGTCGTGACCTCGCGTGGTTTTCAGATTGATGACTGGCAGTACGACGGCGTGCCGATTCCGCGAAACAACTATTCCCTGGGCAACTGGGCCACCCAGGACCTGGTGTTCTTCGACCGGGTGGAAGTGCTGCGCGGTGCTTCGGGCCTGTTGCAAGGCACCGGCAGCCCAGGTGGCGCAATCAACCTGGTGCGCAAGCGTGGCCAAACGGCGCCGACCGTTACGCTGACAGGCAAAGCTGGCTCCTGGGACCACTATGGCCTGCAGCTGGATGCCGGCGGCCCGCTGACGACCGACGGCCGTGTGCGCGGGCGGCTTGTCGCTGACGAAGACCAAAGCGACAGCTTCATCGACTATGTCTGGAGCAAAAGCCATTCGTTGTATGGCGCCCTGGACATCGACCTGAACGACGCGACCACGGTGGGCGGCGGTATCAGCTACAACCGCCAGCAGTCCCGGCCGATGCTGCGCGGCCTCCCACGCTACGCCAGTGGCAAACCGGTCGACCTGCCGCGTTCGACTTACACCGGCGCCCGCTGGAGCCGCGCAGAAACCGACGTCACCACGTACTACCTGGACCTTGAACACCGCTTCAACGATGACTGGACCTTCAAGGCCGCAGCCGTGCGCATGGATGAAACCAACACATCCACCCACCAGCGCGTGCAGAGCACCCGCCAGGGCGTTGCGCCTGACGGCAGCGGCATCACCTACGCCGACTGGCTCACCGATTTTCACTCGACCAAGCTGGGCCTGGACATGAACGTGGTGGGCCACTTCGACACCGGTCCCCTGGCCCACGAAATCACCGTGGGAGGCAACTATTCCAAACTGACGTCGGATGACGCCTATTGGCGCAACTTCGACGCCGGCGGCAATATCTTCGACATCGACCATGACCGCCCGGAGCCCAGCCGCGACAGCGTATTCGACGGCGACGCTGCACGCTCCAACAGGGCCAGCTACGACATCCGTCAGAAGGGCCTGTATGGCGCCTGGCGCATCAAGCCTACCCAGGATCTGACATTGATCCTCGGCACGCGTGTCAGCTGGTTCGACTACAGCTGGGATTCGATCGACTTCGACAGCCTGACCGACCCCGGTACCCGCTACCCCACCAGCCGCATGACCGAAACGGGCCAAGTCACCCCTTATGCCGGCTTTGTCTACGACCTGACCCGCGAATGGGCCTGGTACGCCAGCTACACCGACGTGTTCGTACCGCAAACCGAACGCGCCGTGGGCAATACGCCGCTCAAACCGGTGATCGGCAGCAACTACGAAACGGGACTCAAGGGCGAACTGCTCGACGGCCGGGTCAACGCCTCGATCGCATTGTTCCGCTACGACCAGGAAAACCGCGCCGTCACCGACGTAGCCTCGGGCTTCGCTTGCGATGACTGGTACTGCTCCACCGCAGCGGGCAAGGTGCGCAGCCAAGGCGTTGAAGCGGAAATCAGCGGCGAAGTGCTGAGTGGCCTGCAACTGTTCGCCGGCTACACCTACAACACCACCAAGTTCCTCGATGACCCTGACGACAAAGGCCGCACCTTCAGCCAGTGGACACCCAAGCACATGCTGCGTGCATGGGCCGATTACACCCTGCCACTGGACGGCCAGCGCTGGAGCACCGGCCTGGGCTTTACCACCCAGAGCCACACCCTCGGCTACGAACGTACCTACACCGTGCCTGGCTATACCGTGTGGAGCGCGCGCCTGGCCTACCAGCTAACCCCCGAAGTGAACCTTGCCGTCAACGCCAACAACCTGTTCGACAAGAAGTACTGGGTTGCAGGCTTCAACCAGCTCAATGGCAGCAACAACTATGGCGAGCCACGCAACTTCATGCTGACGGTGAAGTACACCCCGCAACTCTGACCCCGGGTCAGTCTGCCAGCGGCCACTGCGCCAAGGGCCAGTAAGCGCCCTTGCGCGACTCGTAGAGCGTGAAATGGCGAGCCGCGAGGTAGAACTCCGGCGCGCTGGCCTCAGGTGGTTGCCCGCGGTAATCCCTGGCCAGGGTCAAGTGTGGCCGATATTCACGGTTGGCCGCCTCCACCCCCAACGGCAGCAGTGCCTGCTGCAAGCCGTACACCAGTTGCAACAGGGCTGGCGGTGTCTGCTGTGGCTCCAGCACCAGCGCGCCGGCCCGCTGCCACACCTGCAACCGGTCAAGCAACAGCCGCGGCGCCATGGCCGGCAGCGCCAGCTGATCGACTGCCGCACAGATCGCAGGCACCTGGGCGGTATCCACATCGCCGAGGAACAACAGCGTGACATGGAAGTTGGCCGCCGGCACCGGTTTGCCGCTGCGCAGGTTCAGCCCCCGCCGCCACTGGGCCAAGGCACGACGCTGGGCATCGCTGACCGGCAGGGCGAAAAACAGTCGTTTGAACGGGCTACCGCTGGGGCGTATATCCTGAACCATACCAACTCCATGACGTGAAACGTTTGCGCAAGACTGTAGGGCATTACACCAATGTCGCCCCGGCGTTTCGTAACAATAAGTACAAACTACCCCCATGATTGTTTATGCTGGCGGGCTTATGCCATGGCGCATGGCCATTTTTTGACAAGTAAACGTCCATGAAAATTGCACTCGTACTTATCTTCGCCCTCTCGATTGCCTACGTGCACCTGCGCGGTCGGGTTCGCCACAAGTTGACCCGCCAGCTGGGCGACCACTCCAGCTTCCTGGCCCCGGTCAACAGTTTCCTGTACCTGTTTTCCAAGCTCCCGGCCAAGCCTTACTTGCCGGTCGAAGCCTTCCCCGAACTGAAGCCGCTGCAGGACCACTGGCAGGAAATCCGCGAGGAAGGCCGCCAGTTGCTGCACGTGGGCGAAATCAAGAAGTCCGACAATTACGATGACGTCGGTTTCAACTCGTTCTTCAAGACCGGCTGGAAGCGCTTCTACCTGAAGTGGTATGGCGAAAGCCACCCATCGGCGATGGCCCTGTGCCCCCGCACCACCGAGCTGCTGCAAGGCATCGGCACGGTCAAGGCCGCCATGTTCGCCACCCTGCCGCCAGGCGCCAAGCTGGTGCGCCACCGTGACCCGTATGCCGGTTCGTACCGCTATCACTTGGGCCTGGACACGCCCAACGACGACGGTTGCTACATCGACGTGGACGGCGAGAAGTATTCCTGGCGCGATGGCGAGGGTGTGGTCTTCGACGAGACCTACATCCACTATGCGGCGAACACCACCGAGCACAACCGCATCATCCTGTTCTGTGACGTCGAGCGCCCGCTCAAGTACCGCTGGGCAACTGCGTTCAACCGCTGGTTCAGCCGCAACGTCATGGCCGCCGCCGCCGCGCCTAACGGTGACGGCGACAAGACCGGCGGTATCAACCGCTTGTTCACCCGCATCTACAAGATCCGTGAACGCGGCAAGGCGCTGAAGAAGCGCAACCGCATGCGCTACTACCTGGAAAAGTGGGCAGTGGTTGCGGCGCTGGTGCTGGTGTTCATCTACATCTGAATGCCCAGCGTGCTCCTGCAAGGTGCTGCGGCAGCCTGAGTGATGGTGCAAGACAGTTGCCCTCACAAGTACTGCTGCACACCCACCAAAGTACAAGCCTCGCTCTTGTCACTCTTCGACTAGCCTGAAAGCTCCACTCGCAACCACCACAAGGTGAAGACGATGAGCATGATGGACTGGGACGCCTACCGTAAGCAGTTGATGGCCGGCATCGGCGATCTCAAGCAACTCTCCCCCGACACCGTGGCCGGTTACATGACCGCCAGCGGTGCGGGAGCCAAGACCAACCACCTCGACGCCAAGACCCGTGAGTTGATCTCGCTGGCCGTGGCCGTGACCACCCGTTGCGACGGCTGCATCGCCGTGCATTCGCAGCAGGCGGTCAAGCACGGTGCCAGCCGCGAGGAAATTGCCGAAGCCCTCGGCGTGGCCGTGGCGATGAACGCCGGTGCTGCGCTGGTGTACTCGGCGCGGGCCATGGATGCGGTGGGCAAGGCCAACGGCTAGGCACAAACGGCGTCGTCGCCCTTGCGCGACGGCGCCGCGCCCCACAGACTTGGCGGCCCAGCCCTTGCAGGAACCCGCATGATCCACATTCGCCCCATGACAGCCGAAGACTTCGAGCGCTTCTGGCCCACCTTCCAGGCCATCGTCCAGGCCTGTGAAACCTACGCATTCGACCCAGCCCTGAGCTTCGATCAGGCACGCCAGCTGTGGCTGGAGCTGCCATTGCACACGCTGCTGGCGGAAGAGGATGGCGAGCTGCTGGGCTCTTACTATCTGAAGGCCAATGCCGCCGGGCCTGGCGCGCACGTGGGCAATTGCGGCTATATGGTGTGCGAGCAGGCGCGTGGCCGAGGCGTGGCGCGCCTGATGTGCGAGCACTCGCAGAAGCTGGCACGCCAGGAGGGCTTTCTGGCCTTGCAGTTCAACTCGGTAGTGGCCAGCAATGAAGTCGCGGTGGCACTGTGGCACAAGCTGGGCTTCGAAACGGTCGGGCGCTTGCCCAAGGCTTATCGCCATGCCCGCCTGGGGCTGGTGGACTGCCTGGTGATGTACAAGTGGCTGGCGGATGAGCCGGTGGTGGAGAAACCACCGCTGCTGATCGGGCGCAAGAACATCGAGGCAAGGGTGTCGCGGCGTCGCGGCCGCTGACCTTCTCTCGCAGGTTCGGCCCCTTCGCGGGCTTGCCCGCTCCCACAAGTACTGCGCAGCACCTAAAGGCTGTGCGGTCCCTGTGGGAGCGGGTTCACCCGCGAAGAGGCCGGGCCTGCTAAAGGCTCAGTTTCAGAACGCCAAGCCCACCTTCACACCAAACTCGTCACGCTTGAGCTTGGTGTTATCTGCTGCTGGCGAATCTTCATCCAGCTTGTATTCGGTGCGGGTGTAGTAAACCCCCGCCTGCACCGGCATACCGCCCTGCTGGTTCATCAGCAACGTCACTTCGGCATACGGGTTGGTGCGGTCCTTCAGGTCGACCGTGTCGCTACCAAAGTCGTCAACCTTCAGCCGCGCGCGGCCGTCCAGGGTGTGGCGTGCGCCCACCTCCACCCGCAGGGTCGAGGCGTCGAACTGGTGGTTGTAGCCCAATGCCGCCTTGGCAAAGGGCGATTTCACCGTGAGCTTGGTATCGAGGTCGTTGATTTCCGGCTCGAAGCGCGACCAGCTGTAGCCGCCGCCCACGGTCACGTCAACAAAGTTGCGAGCGTCCAGCGCCGCACGCCAGCCAAGGTCAAGGTCGGCCTGGGCCTCCTTGAGCTTGTTGTCGTTCTTCTTGCCGAATTTGGCTTCGGCGCCGAGCTGGTAGATGAAACCGGATTCGGCTGTCAGCTTGTTGCCGAAGGTGGCGAACACGCCGCCTTGGCCCATGTGTTCCTTGTCGCTTTCACTGCCTCCTTCGAACTTGAACTTGTCGTAGGCGCCCTGCAGACCAAGTGTGAACAGCGGGTCGGTGCTGGGCGCGGCGGTGGCGGCCAGCGGCGCGGCGATCAGGGCGAGCAGGCAGGTGTGGCGCAACAGTTGACGAGCAGACATGCGGGAAGTCTCCATGACTTGATAACGAAAGGCGAACGTGCGGTTCGAGACAAACGCCGCGAAAAAAGTTCGAAAAAAAATCAGTAAACGCGCGCAACCTTGTGTTTTATCGCGGTATTCATGGGGCGCCAACATTTGACGCCACAGCGTTTCAGTGGTCAGATGCGCGCCAGTTTCAGGTGCCCTTCGCCGCCGCGCGCAGGGTGAAACGGGAAGCCGGTGCGTCGTGTAACCCACGACAAGTCCGGCGCTGCCCCCGCAACGGTAAGCGAGCGAACCCTTCGAGATACCACTGTGCACGTGCATGGGAAGGTGAAGGTTTCATGCCCCTCGCAAGCCCGGAGACCGGCCTGGAGCGTCACTTGGCAACCCGCGGTGGGCGGGCGCAGGCCGGAATCCGTGCGCGCGCCTGCCTGCATGGTTCGCCTTTGCGTGTTTTCCACCGGGATCCATTCATTCCTGCAGCAGTGGAACGACATGTCCCGTATGTTCAAGCTTCACCCCCTGGCGGCCTGCCTGGCCGTCGCCCTGCCGGCCCTGGCCGATGACCGTGACCCGCAACCCCTGGCCTTGCCCTCCACGGCCATCACCGACACCCTCGACAGCCGGGCCATCGACCTGGCCACGCCAACCCATGCAGGCTCGCGCCTTGGCCTCAGCGCCCTGGAAATACCGGCCAGCACCAGCAGCATCAGCGCCGAGCATATTCAGCAGCGCAACAACCTCACCGTGCAGGATGCGGTAACGCGGTCACCGGGCATCACCTTCGTCGGCTCCCCGGGCGACGGCGGCACCGGCCTGTCCGCCCGCGGCTTTGCCGGCCACAGCTCGGTGATGACCCTGTTCGACGGCGCCCGCCTGTACACCGGTGCCGGCACCCAGACGTTCCCGGTCGACCCGTGGATGGTCGAACGCATCGATGTGATTCGCGGCCCGGCTTCGGTACTGCATGGCGAAGGCGCCACCGGCGCGGTGATCAACGTGATCCCGAAAAAACCGTTTGCCGGCGAGGTACGCAACCACCTGCGCCTGGGCTACGGGTCGTGGGACCGCCAGCAGCTGGGCCTGGACAGCGGCGGCAGCCTCAGCGAGCGCCTGAGCTATCGCCTCACCCTCAACCAGCAGGCCGGCAACGGCTGGGTCGACCGGACCACTTCGCGCAGCCTGGCCCTGAGTGCCGCGCTGCGTTTCGATGCCAGTGACGACCTCAGCTTCACCCTTGCCCACGACCGTGGCGATGCAGAGCCGGCCAACTACTACGGCACCCCGCTGATCGACGGCCACTACCGCGGCAGCCTGCGCAAGAAAAACTACAACGTGCAGAACGACGTGCAGCACTACGTCGATGAGTGGACCCGGCTGACCACCGACTGGACGTTGAACGACCACGTCAGCGCCAGCAACCAGCTGTACTACATCAAGAGCCGCCGCCACTGGCGCAACGCCGAAGACTACAGCTGGGACGCCGAGCGCCAGCAATTGCAGCGCGGCAGCTACCTGGAAATCAAGCACAACCAGGAACAGTTCGGCGACCGCCAGACCTTCACCTTTGACCACAGCGTGTTCGGCCTGGCCAGCAAGACCGTGGTCGGCGCGGAATACAACAAGGTCCGCTTCAACGTCGACAGCAACGCGCCCTACAACGATGTAGGCGGTGACTACATCGACCCGTGGCAACCACAACCGGGCTGGTTCCACAGCGCCTCGCCGCTGCGCCCGCAGACCTTGTCCAGCACCCACACCTTTGCCCTGTTCGCCGAAAACCGCCTGCAGCTGAGCGACCGACTGTCGCTGGTCACCGGCGTGCGCCGCGACCAGAACCACATCGACCGCACCAACCTGACCAACGACAGCCGCAGCGACCGCAGCCTGCAAGGTGGCAACTGGCGCGCCGGGTTGGTGTTCGCGGTCACCGACGACCTGTCACTGTATGGCCAGTACTCCACCAGCCAGGAGGGGGTCAACAACCTCATCAGCCTCAGCCCCACCCAGATGCACTATGACCTGACCGAGGCGAAGCAGACCGAGGTAGGCCTCAAGCAGCGCTTCTGGGACGGCCGCGGCGAATGGACGCTGGCCGCCTACCACATCGTCAAGAAGAAACTGCTGGTGGACGACCCGATCACCCATGAGAAGCAACAAGCTGGGCAGCAGACGTCCGATGGCCTTGAGGCCACCCTGGAACTGGCCCTGGCGCATCAGTGGCAGGTGTCGGCCAACGCGTCGCTGGTGCGCGCGAGGTATGACGATTTCGACGAGATGGTCGGCGGCGTAGCGCAGGACCGTGCCGGCAACCGGCCGGCCAACGTGCCACGGCGTACCGCCAACCTGTGGTTGAGCAAAGGCCTCGGCCAGCAGGTAGAGGCCGGCATTGGTGCGCGCTACGTAGATGAGCGTTATGCCGATACCGCCAATACCCAGAGCGCCCCCGGGTACACCGTGGTCGATGCCAACATCGCCTGGCAGGTGCTGCCGGATGTGAAGTTGGGCTTGCAGTTGAACAACCTGTTTGATCGTGAATATGTGCAGTCGGCGTTCAGTGGGCAGCAGTGGTTGATGGGGATGCCGCGGTCGTACTTTGCGACGGTGGATTACAGCTTCTGATCTGAGCCTGCCTGTGCCGGCCTCTTCGCGGGCTCGCCCGCTCCCACAGATACAACACAGTTTTCGATGACTGCGATATCTCTGTGGGAGCGGGCGAGCCCGCGAAGGGGCCGGCACAGGTAACACAAAAAACCCCTACCCACCTCTAACCAATTAGTTATAAGATAACATTTCACATGACATTAATTCCTATCAGCGACCCTCCATGACAAGCGCCAGCGCCACGCCCTCCTTGATCACTCAGCGCCTGCAGAGCATCGACGCCCTGCGCGGCCTGGTGATTCTGTTCATGCTTCTGGACCACGTCCGCGAAACGTTCTTCCTGCACCGCCAGGTCAGCGACCCGATGACCATCGACGCCACAGAGCCTTCGCTGTTCTTCAGCCGCACCCTGGCGCACCTTTGTGCGCCAGTGTTCGTCCTGCTGACCGGCCTCTCGGCCTGGCTGTATGGCGAAAAACACCAGGGCCGTGGCGATGTTTCGGCGTTCCTGTTCAAGCGTGGGCTGTTCCTGGTGGTGCTGGAATTCACCCTGGTCAACTTCGCCTGGACCTTCCAGCTGCCCCCCAGCGTGATTTACCTGCAAGTCATCTGGGCCATCGGCGTCAGCATGATCGCCCTGTCACTGCTGGTATGGCTGCCACGTGCCGCCCTGCTCGCCCTGGGCGCAGTCATCATTGCCGGTCACAACCTGCTCGACGGCCTGCACTTTGGCGTGGAGTCTGCCCTGCACGTGCCATGGGCCATCCTGCACGACCGTGGCTGGCTTGAGTTCTCCGAAAACCTGCGCCTGCGCACGTCTTACCCGGTGCTGCCTTGGATCGGCGTCATCGCCCTGGGTTATGGGCTGGGCCCCTGGTTCGCCCGTGGCAGCCTGGCCGGCCAACGCCAGCAGCGCCTGCTGCTGGCTGGGCTGATCGCATTGCTGGGCTTTGTCGTGTTGCGCCTGTTCAACGGCTATGGCGAGGCGCCGTGGAGCGGTTACCCGTCCCTCACCCAAACCGTGATGAGCTTCTTCAACATCACCAAATACCCGCCGTCACTGCTGTTCCTGGCCCTGACCCTGGGCTGCGGGCTGCTGTTGCTGCGCGCCTTCGAGCGCGCCGGCCAGGCCCGGTGGATCAGCGCGCTGGCAGTGTTTGGCGCAGCCCCGATGTTCTTCTACCTGTTGCACCTGTACGTGCTGAAGCTGCTGTATCTGGCCTGCGTGGCGCTGTTCGGCCTCAACCATGGCGACTATTTCGGCTTCGACGGCATCGCGGCGGTGTGGCTGGGTGCATCGGTGCTGGCGGTTTCGCTGTACCTGCCGGTGCGCGCGTTCGCCCGCCTGAAAGCGCGCCGCCGCGACATCACCTGGCTGAAGTACTTCTGAAAAGCGTTTTCACCCGGCGGCGCGATGGTCTACCATGCGGGCCGCCGGTTTCCACCACGGAATTAATAGGGAATCCCAGGCCCGTCAATACGGGCCAAACGGAACTGCCCCCGCAACTGTAGGTGCCGAGCCTGCTCCATCGATGCCACTGGGCCACGCGCCCGGGAAGGCCGGAGCCGGGCCATGACGCACCAGTCAGGAGACCTGCCGGCCTACATTTACCAACCGGCGGGGTGTCCGGGATTGGCCATCAGTGTTGCCCCTGCCATCGGCGGGGCTCGGCGATGCCTGTCCGTGCGTTCCTCACCCGAACTGTCCGATAGGAGATCGCCCAGCATGCTGCCCCGTTTCGCCACCCTGCTCGCCGGCCTCGGCCTCACTGGCCTGGCCCAAGCCGCTGCCACCCACTACCCGCTCACGGTCGAGAACTGCGGCAAACCGCAAACTTTCGCCCAGGCGCCGCAGCGCGCCGTCACCATCGGCCAGGCCGGCACCGAGATGCTCTACGCACTCGGGCTGGGCGACAAGCTGGCGAGCACCTCGCTGTGGTTCAACAACGTGCTGCCCGAGTACCAGGCGCAGAACGACAAGGTGCCGCGCCTGGCCGACAATGACCCCAGCTTCGAGGCCGTGGTCGGCAAGCGCCCGCAACTGGTGACCGTGCAGTTCGAATGGATGGTCGGCGCCCAGGGTGTGGTCGGCACCCGCGAGCAGTTCGATGAACTGAAGATCCCCACCTACCTGCTGCCGTCGGACTGCGAAGGCAAGGACAACCTGGTCGGCGCCGACGGCACCCGCCTGCAGGCGTTTCAGGTCAGCAGCATCTACAAGAGCGTCAGCCAGCTGGCCGAGATCTTTGATGTGCAGGACCGCGGCACTGCGTTGAACGCCGAGCTGAAAGGCCGCCTGGACAGCGCCAAGGCACAACTGGCCGGCAAGGACCTGTCCACCACTTCGGCACTGTTCTGGTTCTCCAGCGCCGACCTCGACATCGACCCTTACGTGGCGGGCCGTCAAGGGGTCGCTGACTTCATGCTGCGCACGCTGGGCGTGCGCAATGTGGTCGAGTCCACCGAGGAGTGGCCTACCGTAGGCTGGGAAACCCTGGCCAAGGCCAACCCCACCTGGCTGATCATCGCCCGCATGGACCGCCGCCGCTTCCCCGCCGACGACTACCAGAAAAAGCTGGAATTCCTGCGCAACGACCCGGTAACCCGCAACATGGACGCGGTGAAGCACAACCGCATCATCGTCCTCGACGCCGACGCCATGCAGGCCGGCATCCGCCTGTTCCGTGGCCTGCAAACCCTGTCGGCAGCCTTCGCCAGCGGTAAAGCGGCCCAGTGATGATTCGCCTGTTACCCTGCATCGCAATCGCCTTGGCGGCACTGTTGGCCGCCTTGCTGGCCGGCACTGCCATCGGTGAGACCAACCTGTCAGCCAGCGTGGTCGGCCAGGTGCTGGCCAACCACCTGTGGCAGGCCGGCTACCCGGTTGACCCGATCGACGCCGGTATCGTCTGGAACTATCGCCTGACCCGCACCCTGGTCGCGGCAGCCTGCGGTGGCGGCCTGGCCACCTGCGGTGTGGTGCTCCAGGCGCTGCTGCGCAACCCGCTGGCCGAGCCGTACCTGCTGGGCTTGTCGGCCGGTGCCTCGACCGGTGCGGTGCTGGTCGGCCTGCTGGGCCTCGGTAGCCTGGCGCTGAGCATGTCCGGGGGCGCTTTCATCGGTGCGTTGGCAGCGTTCGCCCTGGTGCTGCTCCTGGCCCGCGCGGCCGGCCCAGGCAGCAACAACGCGCAGGTAATCCTCGCCGGCATCGCCGGCTCGCAACTGTTCACCGCCCTCACCGCTTTTCTCATCACCAAGTCGGCCACCGCCGAACAGGCACGCGGCATCCTGTTCTGGCTACTGGGCAATCTCAGTGGCGTGCGTTGGCCTTCCGTGTGGCTGGCTGTGCCGGTGGCGCTGTTCGGCCTGGTGGTGTGCCTGTTGCACCGCCGCGCGCTGGACGCCTTCACCTTCGGCGCCGATTCGGCTGCATCGCTGGGCATCCCGGTGCGGCGCACCCAGTTACTGCTGATCAGCTGCACGGCACTGGTCACAGCGGTGATGGTGTCCATCGTCGGCGCCATCGGCTTTGTCGGGCTGGTAATCCCGCATGCCCTGCGCCTGCTGCTCGGCCCCGGGCACAGCCGCCTGTTGCCCGCCAGCGCACTGGGCGGTGCACTGTTCCTGATTGCCGCCGACGTACTTTCGCGCACCTTGATTACAGGCCAGGTGATTCCCGTGGGCGTGGTAACCGCACTGATCGGTGCACCGGTTTTCGCGCTGATTCTGGTCAGCCGCCGAGGGCAATCATGACGGTCATGACCGCTGTACAGCTTGCGCCACTGAGCTGCCAGGGCCTGGGGCTGCAACTGGCCGGCAATACCGTGCTGCGCGATATTGACCTGCACGTTGTGGCAGGTGAAACCCTGGGCATTGTCGGCCCCAACGGCTCCGGCAAATCCTCACTGCTCAAGCTGCTGGCCGGGCTGCGCAAGCCGGCCAGCGGCAGCGTGCAACTGCTGGGCCAACCGCTGGCACAGCTGCCCCGCCGCCGTGTTGCACAGGCCCTGGCACTGGTCGAGCAGCAGGCCGACACCCTCGACGCAATCAGGGTGTTCGATGCCGTTGCCCTGGGCCGTACGCCCTGGTTGTCGGCACTGGCACCGTTCTCTGGGGAGGACCGTGCCATCGTCGAGCAGGCCCTGACTGACCTCGACGCCCTGCACCTGCGCACGCGCCTGTGGGGTTCGCTGTCGGGTGGCGAGCGCCAGCGCGTGCACATCGCCCGCGCCTTGGCGCAACGGCCACAGGTACTGTTGCTGGACGAGCCGACCAACCACCTGGACATTCAGCACCAGCTAAGCCTGCTGCAGCAGGTTCAAGCCTTGCCGGTGACCACGCTGGTGGCCTTGCACGATCTCAACCAGGCACTCACCTGCGACCGCGTCGCGGTGCTGGACAACGGCCGCCTGGTCGCACTTGGCAAACCGTTCGAAGTCCTCACGCCAGAGCGCCTGCTGTGCACCTTCGGCGTGCATGCACGTTACCTCACCGATCCCTTCGATGGCGCGCGCATCCTGCGTTTTCGCGCCCCCTGAACCAGGAAGTTCTACTGATGCTGTTGCGCCCTGTCGCCCTGCTGCTTGCCAGCGCCCTGCTTGCCCCCGCCGCACTGGCCGAGGTGCATGAAGTGAAAATGCTCAACCGCGGCAGCGAGGGCGCCATGGTGTACGAGCCGGACCACCTGCGCATTGCCCCCGGCGACACGGTGCGCTTTCTGCCCACCCAGAGCGGGCACAATGCGGCCAGCGTGACCGGCCTGCTACCGACCGGGGCCGAGCCTTTCAAGAGCAAGTTGAACCAGCCGTTCGAGCAAACCTTCAGCGTGCCGGGCGTATACGGCATCCAGTGCATTCCGCACCTGGCGATGGGCATGGTGATGGTGATCCAGGTGGGTGATGCGCCGGCTGCCGAATTGCCAGCCAGCTTGCCTGCACGGGCGCATGCCCGCTTCGCGGCCCAGTTACAGAAGCTCGAGGCCGCGCGATGAACCGGCTGTTGTTGGCGTTGCCGTTGCTGGGTTTGTCGCCCTTGGCCCTGGCCGACTCCGCGCAGTCGCAAAGCAACGGTTTTATCGAAGACAGCAGCCGGAACATCCTCAACCGCAGCGTGTTCGACCAACGCGACTACAAGCACGGTGGGCGCAACAGTGGCGCGCGCAATGCCTACAAACCGCGCAGCGAACGTAATGGCAAGGCCGAGGAATGGGCCTACGGTTTGATGGCGACATTTCAGTCCGGCTTCACCCAGGGCCTGATCGGTGTTGGCGTCGATGCCCATGGCTATCTGGGCGTGCAACTCGACAGTGGCGGCGGGCGCGCGGGCAAAGCGCGCCTGCTGGGGGTAGATAACGATGGGCACCCGAAAAACGAATACAGCCGCGCAGGCGCAGCGCTGAAGTTGCGGGCGTCCAATACCGTGCTCTCCTATGGCGAGCAACGGGTCAAGACCCCGGTATTCAGCTCTTCCGACAGCCGCCTGCTGCCCGAGACCGCCACAGGGTTCTTCCTCACCAGCAACGAATTCGACACGCTCAAGTTGCTGGCCGGGCACTTCAACGAAAGCACCGACCGCAATGCCTCCAGCCACGACCAGGGCTTTGTGGTGAACTACTCCAACGGCAAGCAGGGCAACAGTTTCGACCTGGCCGGTGTGGTGTGGAACCCCGGCGCAGCGTTCAGCGGCAGCCTGTACACCTCGCGCTACGAAGACAGCTGGAACCAGCACTACCTGGGCAGCACCCTCAGCCACGCCCTGGATGACCGACGCAGCATCAGCCTGGACCTCAACCTGTACCGCACCACAGACACTGGCAAGGCGCTGTCCGGGCGCATCGACAACACCACCTGGAGCCTGGTCTCGCGCTATAACCAGGGGCCGCACGGTTTCAGTCTGGGCTGGCAGCAGGTCGACGGCAACACCCCCTTCGACTACGTGACGCGAGGGGCAATCTTCATTGCCAACGCCGTGCAGATGTCGGACTTCAACGCACCGAACGAGAAGTCCTGGCAGGCACGCTATGACCTGAACATGGGCGCCTATGGGGTGCCGGGCCTGAACCTCACGGCGCTGTATGTGCAGGGGTTCGATATCGACGGCACACATGTCGACCCCAATGGCGGGTATGCGTACCTGGGGTACGGCAAGGGTGGCAAGCATTGGGAGCGCGACCTGGAGGCGCGGTATGTGGTGCAGAGCGGCAAGGCCAAGGGGACGACGTTCTCGGTGAGGCATAACGTGCACCGGGGGAACACGGCGCAGGCTGAGCTGGACGGGGACCAGCTACGGTTGGCGGTGGAGTGGCCGTTGTCGGGGGGGTTCTGATAGACCGGGTTGCCTGGATTGGGGCTGCTGTGCAGCCCATCGCGACGCAAGGCCGCTCCTACAGGGATCGCGAAAAGCCCGGACTGCGCCACGCCTGTAGGAGCGGCCCAGGCTGCATCAGGCAAGCGAGCTACCCGCAGGCAACAACCCCCACTCCGCGCGCTCCTGTTCATTCATCGCGACCAGCACCTCGGCAAACGTCCGTTCCAGCTCTGAACTGACGTTGCCAAACACCTTGTAATTGGTCAGCAGATACCGCTTCACCACCCTCGGCCAACGGCGTTCCTTGTGCGCCGCATTGATGATGCCCTTGGCGTCATGGTAGGTCGCCCCCCGCCACAGTTCTATCAGCCTTTTTTCAAAATCCGCAAAGGTCCACAGGTCAATACGCTCTTCAAATTCGTCCAGCAGTTTGAGTTTGTACAGGGCCATGTATGGCATCGTGAGTCTCCCTCGGGTGCAGTGAGCAAGCCGTGCACAAGGGAAGGTAAGCAAGCCGGGCCGGTTTTGAAATGAACGCGTCGATCACGCCAAAAGCGCCGCTGTAGGCGCTTTCCCACAAGTCAGGGCAATCGCAAGTGCATGTGCGTGGTCTGCCAGACCGGGTCTTGCTCCACATCCACCACCGCAAACCCTTGCCGCTCCCAGAACGCAATCGCACCCGGCAGAAACGGATGCGTATGCAGGTACAGGCAGCCGATGCCGGTCTGCTGCGCCCGCTCGCGCAACGCGCCGAACAACGCGGCAGCCAGGCCATGCCGGCGGTAGGCCGGCAGCACGAACAGGCGCACCACTTCGACTACCCGCTCAGCGTGATAATCAAGCTGGGCAAAGCGGTGGTCATAGGGCACGTAGCCGATCACCGCGACCAGCCGCTCATCATCACGGGCCTCAAGAAAGCATCCCGCGCCGTCCAGGTAGGTGTCGGCAAAATGCGCAAGGTCGTGCGGCAATGGCGCCTTCGCGAGCATCGGGAACAGCTCGCGGCGAGCGTTATCGACAAACGCCACGACTTCGGCAATGGCGACGCGCGCCACAGGTTGCAAGGTCCAGTTCGGCATGGGGCTGCTGGCAGTGGTTGGAGGGCACGGTTCTACCTCAGCGCGCCGTTCAAGGCAAATCACAAAGCTCGTCGTGGCCAGGCGGACATCGGTATAATCGGCAGTCTTCACTGCCCGACCAGGCCACGCCATGCCTCGCTTCCAGAAGTTGCTGTTGCCCCTGCTGCTGACTGCCGCCCTCACCGCCTGCGACCAGAAGCCCTCCCGCGAAGATCAGATCCTCGCCCAGCTGCCACTGCAGGATGCCTACACCCACAACATCGAGCGCATGGCCACGCTGCTGGGCCGTACTCACCCGCAGCTGTCGCAAGCCACCATTCAGGATGTACTGCGCAAGTACCTGACCGTCGAGGACCAGCGCCGGGACCTGTTCCGGCTGTACAGCGAAAAGAACTTCAGCGACGCCGAATTTGCCACCATTGTTGCTGCCACCCAGGATCCGGCCAAGGCAAGGGCGCTGGAAGACACCGAAGCGGGCAAGCGCCTGAGCGAAAAACTCACCGCGCTGATGCGCGAAACCGCCCGCGACGTCAAGGTGCAAGCGCTGGTGGAGCGGCGCATGCAGCAGGTGGAAGACGAGCTGAACGCACTGGACAGGCCTGGTTCCTGAACGCGGCGCCCCATCCCCCCTAGCGCGAAAGGTCGTCGCTACTTTCAATCACCCGAGGTCAGGATTGCCACACGCCAAGCACGGATTGCGCCTGGATCTACGCACACTCATTCTGGTGCTCTGCGCCCTCACCGCCCTGGTCATGCTGTGCGCCAGCTACTTCGCCAGCTACCGGGTGCAGCGCCAGCTGCTGATTGACCACGCCCTGGAAGCCAACCGGGTGTATGCGATGAAGCTGGCAAGCATCACCGAGACCTTCATCGGCAACGCCCAGCAGCAGCTGACGTTCAGCGCCGGCGTACAAGGCCGGCAGCTAGGCGATGCCGCTGCGCTGCTGGTGGAAACCGACCGTGTACTGGCCCAGAGCATGGCCTTCAACTCCACCTTCGTGATCGATGCCGACGGCGTGCTGCTGGCAGTCTCCCCCGCCCCGCTGCGGCATCTGGTCGGCACCCACGTCCAGTCGCCCGGCTCCCAGGAAGCACTGCACGAACGCCGCCCGCTGGTTTCCACGCCCTACCTTTCGGCGGCCGACAACCTGGTGGTGGCGCTGTCGCAACCCATGTACGACAGCAATGGTCGCTATCTGGGGTATGTCGGTGGCAGCCTGTACCTGCGTGAACGCAACATCCTCAACAGCCTGCTGGGCGAACACTTCTACAAGGACGGTTCGTACCTGTATGTGGTCGACCGCAACCGCCGCCTGCTGTATCACCCCGATAGCGAGCGGGTCGGCACAGTGGTGGAGGGCAATGCGCTGATCGACCAGCTGGCGACCTTAAATAACGGTACCCGGCAACTGACCAACAGCCAGGGTGTGGAAATGCTCGCCGGGTTCGCCACTGTACCCAGCGCCGGCTGGGGCGTGGTGGCGCAGCAACCGCTGGCGCAGACGGTGACGCCACTGAACCACCTGATCCTCAACGTGGTGGGCACTTCGGCGCCCCTGGCCCTGGTGGGCTGCCTGCTGCTGTGGTGGCTGGCCATGACCATCGCCCGGCCGCTGTGGCAACTGGCTGCCGGTGCCCGAGCGATGGACCGTGCTGGCACCGCCGAGCGCTTGCATCGCGTGCGGGCCTGGTACTTCGAGGCAGCCGAACTCAAGCGCGCCCTGTTGATCGGGCTGAACCTGCTGCAGGAGCGCATCGGCCGGCTCAACCGTGACGCCCAGACCGACCCCCTGACCGGCCTGGGCAACCGCCGCAGCCTGGAATTCAGCCTGTCATTGCTGGAAGCCGAAGGCCGGGCCTTTGCCGCCATCGTGCTGGACATCGACCATTTCAAACGGGTCAATGACAACCATGGGCACGAGGTCGGCGACCAGGTGCTGCGCCGCCTGGCAGAGCTGATGCGCCGCTGCTGCCGCGAGGGCGACCTGCTGTGCCGCACCGGCGGCGAGGAATTCTTGATGCTGCTGCCAGGGGCCAGCCTGGACGTGGCCGCCGTGGTGGCCGAGCGGCTGCGGGTCACGGTGCAGGATACGCCCGTGCAGCCGGTGGGCGCGGTGACGGTTTCGCTGGGGGTGGCACGCTGGGATGGCGAGGCTGGCAGCGGGCCCGGGGAAGCATTGAGCGAGGCGGACCGGGCGCTTTATCAGGCCAAGCAGGAGGGGCGTAACCGGGTAGCTATTGCCTGAACCGGCCGCTGCGCAGGTACAGCCAACGATGAAAGTGATTGTTGTAACAATCTTTGTCATAAAACTGTCTTGTTCCGGTCATAGGATTGACCCCAACCTGACATTTTCATTTCATGGATGAGCGTCTCATGCGTCGTGTGGTTTTCAATCAGAAAGGTGGCGTCGGCAAGTCCAGCATCGCCTGCAACCTCGCCGCTGCCAGCGCCGCCGAGGGGTATCGGACCTTGCTGGTCGACCTCGACCCGCAGGCCAATGCCACCTACTACCTGACCGGCCTGGTCAACGACGCCATTCCTGCCGGCATCGCCGACTTCTTCCGCCAGACCTTGTCACCGGTCACTGCCGCTGGCAAGAAGCACCGGGTGGCGATCACCGAAACCCGCTACAGCAACCTGCACCTGGTCACCGCAAGCCCCGACCTCAGCGACCTGCAAAGCAAGCTGGAGAGCAAGTTCAAGATCAACAAGCTGCGTAAGCTGCTGGTGGAACTGGGCGAGGACTACGAGCGGATCTACATCGACACCCCGCCAGCGCTCAATTTCTACACCTTCAGCGCGCTTGTTGCGGCAGAGCGCCTGCTGATCCCGTTCGACTGCGACAGCTTCTCGCGCCAGGCCCTGCACAGTGTCATGGCCGAGGTCGAGGAACTGCGCCAGGACCACAACCCGGCATTGCAGGTAGAAGGTGTGGTGGTCAACCAGTTCGCCGGGCGCACCGCCCTGCACCAGACCCTGGTCGAGCAGTTGCGCGGCGAAGGCCTGCCGGTGCTGCCGGTGTACCTGAGCAGTTCGATCAAGATGCGGGAATCGCACCAGGCCTCGGTGCCGTTGGTGCACCTGGCGCCACGGCACAAACTGGCGATGGAGTTTGTCGATTTGCTGGATGTGCTGGAGCGGGCGGCCTGACAGACCCTGGGGGCGCTCTGCGCCCCTATCGCGACATAAGGCCGCTCCCACAGGAGATCGCGGTTGCCTGCACCGCCCCCAAAACTTGCAGCAAAAGCACTACCCGACCGTTCGTCAGGGTGGTAGATTCGCCGCCATGAAAACCACCCGGCACACTCGCACGCTGACTGCCTGGACGCTCTACGCCAGCGTCCTGTTCAGCCTGTTGCTGTGCGGCCTGCACCATGGCCAGATGGGCGGCCTGCGCCTGGCCGGCCTTGAAGGCGGCTTCTGCTCGGTCAACAGCGAACACGGCGTGGCCATCGACCTGGACGGTGCCGGCGGTGACCAGCACATGGCCCAGCTCGACTGCCCGGTGTGCTCCTCGTTTGGCCTGGCCGTACCGCTCAGCAGCGGCGGCTGGTCATTCACCCCGGCGCAAACTGTGGCCACCTCGCCCATTGTGGTGCGCAGCTGGGCACAACCGCCACCGCGCTACCAACGCCCCGCCCTCAACCCCCGCGCCTCCCCCGCCGTCTCCCCCGCAGCCGTACTTCATTTCGCCTGACTTCAGCCGGGCGCGCCTGTGCGCGCGTTCGCCGTCAGCCATGACCTTTGCGTGGAAGACACACAAACATGCTTCGCAAGACCTCCCTGGTGCTCCTCATGGGCACCTGCAGCTTTGCCTGCGCCGAAACCGCCCCTGTCGAACTCGGCGCCACCACCATCGACGGCGAACGCGACGCCGCCAGCGGCGTGCAACTGGACGAGCCGATCCGTACCGGTTCGCGCCTTGGCCTGACCGCGCGAGAAACGCCAGCCTCGGTCAGCGTCTCGGACCGCCGCCTGATCGAAGAACGCGGCGCCAAAGACAGCCAGGACGTGGTCAACGCCATGACTGGCGTCAACGCCTCCGCCAACCCAGGCTTTGGCGGCTTCGTCGCCTACCGCGGCTTTACCCAGAACCAGGTCACCCAGTTATACAACGGCATCAACCTGGGCTACAGCAGCGCCACCCGGCCAGTGGACGCCTGGGTACTCGACCGCGTCGAGCTGATTGGCGGGCCGTCCTCGTTCCTGCATGGCGCAGGCGCGGTGGGCGGCTCGATCAACTACATCACCAAGCTCGCCAGCCGCGACCAGCAGATCATTGACGGGCGTATCCGCTATGGCAGTTTCGACGACAGCGAGGTGGCGTTCGGTATCAACCAGGCGCTGGCCAACAACCCCGCCGATGCCCGCCATTTCGTGCGTCTGGACTTCAGCCGCGGGGATGGCAACGGCTACGTCGACCGCAACGAACGGCACACCGACAGCCTGGCCTTTTCGCTGCTCAGCGACCTGGCACCCAACCTCACCCACACCCTGGCGCTGGAGTACCAGGAAGACCGCGAAGACAGCCCCTACTGGGGCTCACCGATCCTGCCCGGGCGCAGCACGATGAAGATCGACAACAGCCGCCGCTTCGAAAACTACAACGTAGCTGACGGCCGCTATGAGCAACGGGTGCGCTGGCTACGCTCGATCCTCGACTACCAGATCAGCGACAGCACCAGCGTGCAGAACACGCTGTACCACTACAACGCCCAGCGCGATTACCGCAACCTCGAACGCTACGCCTACACCAGCGATGGCAAGGTGCAGCGCAGCAGCCCCTACCTGCAGCGCCACGACCAGAACCTGCTGGGCGACCGCATCGAGCTGCGCCACGATAACCAGCTGCTCGGCCTGGCCAGCCAATGGTCGCTGGGGCTGGAGTACTCGCGCATGCGCCAGACGCTCTACCCCACCTCCGCCAGCTGGAGTGACGTGGTCGATGCCGAGCACTTCGACCCCGGCAGCTTCGATGACATCCCCGGGGTGAATGCCGGCCTGACCAAGCAACGCCACCACGAGGTCATCAACCGCGCAGTGTTCGCCGAAAACCGCTTGCAGCTGACCGAGCGCCTGACCCTGCTGACCGCCCTGCGCTACGACTACCTGGACATGGAGGTCACCAACTACGGCGCAGTCTCCCCCACCTCGCCGGCCTATTTCGAACGGCGCTGGGAACCGCTGTCCGGGCGCATCGGCCTGACCTATGCGTTGACACCTTCGGCCAGCGTGTACGTGCAGTACAGCTCTTCGGCCGATTTACCGGCCGGTTCGCTGGCAGCGGCGACCTACTCCAACGTCGGGCTGTTCGACCTGTCCAAGGGCGAGCAGTGGGAAGTGGGCAGCAAGTTCGACTTCCTCGACGGGCGCGGTGCGGCCACGCTGGCGCTGTACCAGATCGTGCGCAAGGACTTTGCCGTGCGCGACTCGAACGACGCCAACCTCACAGTCCAGGCCGGGCAACAGACCTCACGCGGTGTCGAACTGTCCGGGCGCCTGCAGGTAACGCCGAAACTGCTGGCCGAGGCCAACTATGCCTATGTCGATGCGCAGTACGATGAGTTCAACGAGGCGGTCAACGGCCTATCGGTTTCACGCAAGGGCAATGCACCGACCAACGTACCGGCCAATGTCGCCAACCTGTGGCTGACCTACAGCGTGTCGTCGGCATGGTCGGTGGGCGCGGACGGGCGCTACGTGGGCTCGGTGTATGCCGACAACGCCAACAGCCTCAAGGCCCCGGCCTACACCCTGTTCGGCGCGTTCGCCCGCTACCGGCTGGATGAACACACCACGCTGACCGGGCGGGTGCGCAACCTGACCGATGAGGTGTATGCCAAGCAGGCCTACAACAGCCAGTACTACATGGGGCCGCCACGCACTTTCGAGCTGGCGCTGGACGTGCGCTTCTGATGTGAAGGGCGGTATCGGCCATGGCGCCGATACCGCAAAACCATACATTTCCTACACGAAAAGCACACAAAACCCTCAATCATTTTGAGTGATAATATTCGTTCTCATTACCACCGGCATGAAGGCCGGCTCTATCACATCAAGGAAGTTTCTGTGTTCAGATCGTTGTCTCCGGCTATCGTGGCCGCCGCAATCATTGCCTTGGCGGGTTGCCAGAACCGGCCTGCCCCCGAGGCGGACAGGCAGGCGCGCCAGACCTTCGTCAGCGACATGCAGCAAGCCCTGAAGCTGGGCATCGCCACAGCAGACACGGACAAGCAGGTCGGCGTGGTCATGCTGGATGTCAAACTCGACCAGCACTCCGCGCCCGTCAGTTGCAAAGCCAGCAACGCACCGATGAAGTACGAAAAGGTGCTGCCTGCCGACCTGGTCCGCTCGGACTTCAAGGCGTTGGCCAGCATGGTCGAGGCGCAATGCTGGAAGACCATCTATCCCGTAGTGCCCAAGTCGATGCGCGACGAGGACGGCACGGTGGTAATACGTGCGCCGCTGTTCGTGGATCTGCCCGCTGCCGCCCAGGCGCCGGATACGCCACGGCGCCAGGCCAACGCACAACGTGAATTTTTCTGGCAGCACCTGTTCCGCGAACAGCCGGTAAACAGCATCGGCAGGGCCTCGCTCTATTATGAGGCGAATGCGCAGGGCAAGGTCCAAGGCTGCCTGGTACAAATCTATCCCCACCCTAACCGGCCGGATGACTTTCGTCTCGATGGCAAGCTGCAAGCCGAACTCAACAGCCGCTGCATGACGCTTGACCTGAGCAGCCTGCCGGGCTTCAAGGCTGACATGCACGGCAAAGCCGAAGGCTACAGCGAGCTGGAATACGCGCCATGGAAGGTCGGCCGGCTGTAAACCGTTACAGCGGTTGAATCAGGTATCCCGAGGTCGCCCTCGACAAAGCACCTTCCCGCGCCCGGTTATCTACTGGCAAGCACAACAATGATGGCGCGGCCGGACCGCGCCACTTTCATCATGGCTGCCAATGGAACCGGAGAGCACCCGCATGTCCGCACCTCATGAGGTATCCCCCGCCACCCTGCGCAGGGTTATCGCCGCTTCGGCCATCGGCAATTTCGTCGAATGGTTCGACTTCGCCGTGTATGGCTTTCTCGCCACCCTGATCGCCAGCCAGTTCTTTGCAAGCGAAGACCCCAGCGTGGCGTTGCTCAAGACGTTCGCAGTGTTCGCCGTGGCCTTTGCCCTACGCCCGCTGGGCGGGATCGTGTTTGGCGCGCTGGGCGACCGCCTGGGGCGCAAGCGTATCCTGTCGCTGACCATTCTCTTGATGGCCGGCTCCACCACCCTGATCGGCCTGCTGCCGACCTACGCCAGCATCGGCCTGGCAGCCCCCGTGCTGCTGACCCTGGCGCGCTGCCTTCAGGGTTTTTCTGCCGGTGGCGAGTACGCGGGGGCCTGCGCCTACCTGATGGAGCACGCGCCCAACGACAGGCGTGCCTTCTACGGCAGCTTCGTGCCGGTCTCGACCTTTTCCGCCTTCGCCTGCGCCGCCGTGATCGCCTATGGGCTGGAAGCCAGCCTGTCGGCCGAGGCGATGAATGCCTGGGGCTGGCGCGTTCCGTTCCTGATCGCCGCACCGCTGGGGCTGGTCGGCCTGTACCTGCGCTGGCGCATGGAAGAAACCCCGGCATTTCGCGAAGCCGTCGCCCAAGGCAAGGCGCATGAGCATTCGCCGCTCAAACACACCCTGCGTCACCATGGCCGGGTCATTCGCAACCTGGGGGCTTTCATCTCGCTGACCGCGCTGTCGTTCTACATGTTCACCACCTATTTCGCCACGTACCTGCAACTGGTGGGCAACCTGACCCGCGCGCAGTCGCTGCTGGTGACCACCGTGGCGCTGCTGTTCGCCGCCGTCGGCTGCCCGCTGGCCGGGGCATTCTCGGACCGGGTGGGGCGGCGCAAGACCATTGGCTTTACCTGCCTGTGGGTGATGCTGTGCGTATTCCCGGCGTACTGGCTGGCCAGCTCGGGCTCGATGTCCGGTGCGCTGCTGGGGGTGATCCTGTTGGCGGTGGGGGCCTTGTGCAGTGGCGTGGTGACCGCAGCGTTGCTGTCGGAGAGCTTCCCCACCCGCACCCGCTATACCGCTTCGGCGATTACCTACAACGTGGCCTATACGCTGTTTGGCGGTACTGCGCCGCTGGTGGCGACCTGGCTGATCGGGCAGACCGGCAGCAGCCTGGCACCGGCGTTTTACCTGGTGGTGATTGCGTTGGTGGCATTGGTGGGTGGGTTGGCGTTGCCGGAGACTTCGCGGATTTCGTTGCATGATGAGGTGGGACCGGATGCTGTACGGCCTGGAGTCCGTAGTACCATCTGAGATTTTTGGGGCTGCTTTGCAGCCCATCGCGACACAAGGCCGCTCCCACAGGTAGATGCGCAATCCTGTGGGAGCGGCCTTGTGTCGCGATGGGCCGCAAAGCGGCCCCAAATTATCAGCCCTCCTGCTGCTCCTCGCGCCGATACGCCCACTGATACAACGCCGGCAACACCAGCAACGTCAGTGCAGTAGAAGACAAGATCCCGCCAATCACCACCGTCGCCAACGGCCGCTGCACCTCCGCCCCAGTCCCGGTAGCCAAGGCCATCGGAATGAACCCCAGCGAAGCCACCAGCGCCGTCATCAGCACCGGCCGCAAGCGCGTCAGCGCGCCCTCCTCCACCGCCACCCGCAATGGCCGCCCTTGTTCGCGCAGGCCACGGATAAAGGCGATCATCACCAGCCCGTTGAGCACCGCCACCCCCGACAGGGCAATGAACCCCACGCCCGCTGAAATGGACAACGGAATATCCCGCAGCCACAGCGCCAGCACCCCGCCAGTCAGGGCAAACGGAATTCCGGTGAACACCAGCAGGCCGTCCCTGAGGTTGTTGAACATCATCAGCAGCAGTGCCATGACCAGCAGCAAGGCCACCGGCACCACCACCTGCAGGCGCTCGGTTGCGGATTGCAGCTGTTCGAACTGGCCACCCCAGCGCGTCCAGTAACCCGGCGGAATCTGCACCTGCTGGATCAGCGTCTGCTCGGCATCCTCCACAAACGAGCCCAGGTCCCGCCCCCGTACGTTGGCACTGACCACCACCACCCGCTTGCCATCCTCGCGGCTGACCTGGTTAGGCCCCAGTTGCAGGTTCAACGTGGCCACCTGCGACAGCGGGATAAAGCCGATTTGCGCAGCGCCCACCGCAGCACTGGCCGGTACCGGAATCAGCAGGCTGGAAAGCCCGTCCACATCCGTACGCAAGGTTTCCGGCAAGCGCACCACCATGTCGAAGCGCCGGTCACCTTCATACAACGTGCCCGCCGTGCGGCCACCCACGGCAATGGCGATGGCGTCCTGCACGTCGCCCACGTTCAGGCCATGGCGCGCCGCCTTGTCGCGGTCGATGTCGATGGTCAGCACCGGCAGGCCACTGGTCTGCTCGACCTTCACCTCGGACGCACCCGCTACACCTTGCAGGCTGCTGGCGATCTGCGCGGCGGTGCTGTTGAGCACGTCCATGTCATCACCGAACAACTTCACCGCCACATCGCTGCGCACCCCGGAAATCAGCTCGTTGAAGCGCAATTGGATCGGCTGCGACAGCTCGTAGTTGCTGCCCGGCACGCTGGCGGCAGCACGCTGTACCTCGGCGATCAGTTCGTCACGCGGCTTGCCTGGGTCTGCCCACTGCTCGCGCGGGCGCAACATCACATAGGCGTCGGAGATGTTCGGTGGCATCGGGTCGGAAGCGATTTCGGCAGTACCGGTACGGGCGAACACCCGTTCCACTTCCGGCACCTGGGCGATGATCGCCTGCTCCAGGCGCTGCTGCATGTCGACCGACTGCGTCAGGCTGGTACCCGGCACGCGCAGGGCCTGCAAGGCAAAGTCGCCCTCGCTGAGGCTGGGGATGAACTCACTGCCCATGCGGCTGGCCATGACCCCGGACAGCACCACCAGGGTAGCCGCCGCGGCAAACGCCAGCTTGCGCCGGCCCAGCACCCAGGCCAGCACCGGGGCATAGCGCTGACGCGCCGTGCGCATCACCAGGCCTTCCTCCTCCTTGACCTTGCCGGTGACGAACAGGGCAATGGCCGCCGGCACGAACGTGACCGAAAGAATCATGGCGCCGAGCAGGGCCATGACCACGGTAAAGGCCATGGGGTGGAACATCTTGCCCTCGACCCCGGTCAGGGCAAAGATCGGCAGGTACACCACCATGATGATCAACTGCCCGTAGATCAGCGGCCGACGTGCCTCACGGGCGGCGGCGAACACTTCATGGAAGCGCTCGCTGCGGGTCAGCATGCGGCCGTGGCGTTGCTGGGCATGGGCCAGGCGGCGGATGGCGTTTTCCACGATCACCACGGCGCCGTCGACGATGATGCCAAAGTCCAGTGCCCCCAGGCTCATCAGGTTGGCGCTGACCTTGTTGCTGAACATGCCGGTGAAGGTGAACAGCATCGACAGCGGGATGACCATGGCCGTGATGAGTGCAGCGCGGATGTTGCCCAGGAACAGGAACAGCACGGCGATGACCAGAATCGCGCCTTCGATCAGGTTCTTCTTCACCGTGGCGATGGCTTTTTCCACCAGGTTGGTGCGGTCGTACACGGTCACCGCCACCACCCCCTTGGGCAGGTTGCGGTTGATCTCGACAAGTTTGGCGGCAACGGCCTGGGACACTGTGCGGCTGTTCTCGCCAACCAGCATGAACACCGTGCCCAACACCACTTCCCGACCGTTTTCGGTTGCCGCGCCTGAGCGCAGTTCTTCGCCCAGGCCAACCTCGGCCACATGGCTGACGCGGATCGGCGTGCCGTCAACGCTGGAAATGACGATATTGGCGATGTCTTCGGCCGAGGTTACCTGGCCCGGTGCCCGTATCAGCAACTGCTCGCCATTGCGTTCGATGTAACCGGCGCCAACGTTACCGTTGTTACGCTCCAGAGCCGCGATCAGGTCGTTGAGGGTGAGCTTGTAGGCCGCCAGCCGCTTCGGCTCCGGTGCAATCAGGTACTGCTTGGCATGGCCACCGATGCTGTTCACTTCGGCCACCCCCGGCACATTGCGCAACTGCGGCTTGATGATCCAGTCCTGGATCACCCGCAGGTCGGTCAGGGTGTACGGAGTGCCATCCTCCTTGAGTGCGCCCTGTTCGGCCTCCACGGTCCACAGGAAGATTTCGCCCAGCCCGGTGGAGATCGGCCCCATGCCCGCTTCTATACCCTCGGGCAATTGCTCACGGGCCACTTGCAGGCGCTCGTTGACCAGCTGGCGGGCGAAGAACAGGTCGGTGCCGTCATCGAAAATCACCGTGACCTGCGACAGGCCCGAGCGCGACAGCGAGCGGGTCTGCTTCAGCCCTGGCAGGCCGGCCATGGCGGTCTCGATGGCGAAGGTGATGCGCTGCTCGGTCTCCAGCGGCGAGTAGCCGGGCGCGGCGGTGTTGATCTGCACCTGGACGTTGGTGATGTCCGGTACAGCGTCGATCGGCAGTTTCTGGTAGCTGTGGATACCCACCGCGGCCATCAGGACCACGGCCAGCATCACCACCAGGCGCTGCTCGATGGCAAATTGGATCAGGCGTTCGAACATGCAGGTGTCCCCGTGATCAATGGCTATGCTCGGCCGAGCCCTTGCCCAGTTCCGACTTGAGGACAAAGCTGCCGGCGGCGGCCACCTGGGTACCGGCCGCCAGGCCGCTGGTAATTTCCACGTGGCCGGCGTCGCGGCGGCCGGCCTTCACCGGGCGGGCTTCAAAGCCTTCCTCGGTGCGGGCAAACACAACAGTCTGTTCTTCCCAGGTTTGCAGGGCGCTTTCCGGCACCACCACAGCGGCATTGAAACGCTCGACGCTGACCGCGATATTGACGAACAGCCCGGGGCGCCAGGCGCCGTTGGGGTTGGCCAGGGTGGCGCGGACCGTGGCGGCGCGGTTCTGCTCGCCGAGCAGGCTGCCGACGTAGTTGACCTTGCCTTCGACCTGAGCGCCCAGGTCCGGCGCGCTGACCGTGACATTGCGGCCGGTCACCACCTCGTCCAGGTCACGCGGGGCCACGGCGAAGGTGGCCCAGACCCGGCTCAGGTCAGACAAGGTAAAAGCGTTGCTGGTCTCGTCGACCACCTCGCCCACAGTCAGGTGCTTTTCCACCACGACTGCATCGAACGGTGCGCGCAGTTCATAGTGGTTGCCAGCGCCGGCCGGGCCCACGGCGGCGACCTTCTGCCGGGCGTTGGCCAAGGCAATTTCGGCCTCCTGCAGTACCTGGCGCGCCTGCAGGTAATCCTGCTCGGCGCTGATGCGTTCCTGCCACAGCTGCTGTTCGCGCTGGAAGGTCAGGCGCGCCAGCTCAAGGCGGCGCTGGGCGGCCTGTTGCTCGCTGCGCAGGTCGGAAATCTGCTGGCTGGCGATCACCGCCAGGACCTGGCCGCGCTTCACCGCCTGGCCCAGTTCAGCTTGTACCGCCTCGACCACGCCGGGTACACGCGGCACCACGTGAGCAGTGCGGTCTTCGTCGAAGCGGATTTCCCCCGGGAAGCTGAAGGCGGTGCCCAACTCACGAGGGCCGGCGGCAGCCAGCTGCACGCCGGCGGCCTCGATCTGGGCGATGGACAGGTGCAACTGGCCCTCTTCTTCGCCGTGCCCTTCCTCGGCATGGCCTTCGGCCGCCTTCTCGGTACCATGGCCGTGGCTGTCTTCGCCATGGTCGTCGTGCCGGGCCTGCGCATTCGACGCCTGGCCGAGGTTGCCGGTCCAGGCCAGCCCGCCCAGGCCGAGCGCGGCCATGGCGGCGACCAGAAGGGCTATCTTGCGTGGGTTAGTCATTGTTGCTCCTGCTGTTCAAGGGGGTGCTCAGGTCATCGAGGTCGCCATAAATCCGCTCGACCTGCGCCCTGGCGTCGGTCGCCGATGCCAGAGCCTCGAGGTACAGCCCGCGGGCCTCGATCAGCGTGCGCTGGGCGTCGAGTACATCGAGGAACGCGAACTTGCCCATTTCGAAACCACGGGTGGCGGTGTCCACGGCCTGCTGCGCAGAGGGCAGGATGGTGCGGTCGTAGGCGTCCACCTCCTGCATCGCCGTGTGCCACTGGCTGACGGCGCTGCGGGTTTCGCTACGCAGGCGCAGTTCCACGGCGTTACGCAAGTCACGCGCCTGGTCGGCACGGCGTGCAGCCGCCAGCACGTTGCCCTGGTTGCGGTCGAACAGTGGCAATGGCATGGACAGGCCAACTACATTCACGCGCTCGCGGTCCTCGCGGCTGTACTGGCTACCGAGGCTGACGGTGAGGTTGGGAATACGCTGAGCCTTTTCCGACCCCAGCGACGCGTCGCCGCGCTCGATCTGGGCAGCAGCCAGACGCCATTCGACCGTTTGTTCAACCCGGTCGAGCAAGGCGTCGGCACTGGGCGCCAGGCCAGGCGAAAGGTTGGCGGCCTGCAACAGGTCGAAGCTTGCCAACGGGCTACCGGTCAGCCGTGCCAGAGCCTGGTAGGCCACGCCGCGCTGGGTCTGCGCACGGCGCACTTCTGCTTGGGCCTGGGCCAGTTGCACCTGGGCACGGGTGGCCTCCACGGGCGAGGACTGGCCAGCGGTCACCCGCCCCTGCACCACGCGCAGCCCGCGCTCGGTCAATGCCTGTGATTGCTGCGCCAGCTCTAGCGCAGTCTGCGCGCGCAAGGCGGCGTGAAACGCCTGCACCACATCGGCACGCAGGCCATTGCGCTGGCGTTCCAGGCCAAGCTGGGCCATGGCCTGGCCGGTACCGGCCACAGCAATACGTGCGCCACGCTTGCCGCCCAGTTCCAGCGGCTGGCTGAGGGTGACAGTGGTGGTGCTGGTATCGCGGCGGGTGTCCTCGACCTCCCAGGAGAGCTCTGGGTTGGGGAGCAACCCGGCCTGGCGCCGCTCGCCGTCGGCAATGCCGATTTCCCGGCCGGCTGCGGCCAGTTCCGGGTTTTGCGCAAAGGCGGCGGCCAGCGCCTGCGGCAGGCTCAGGCTCTGGCTGGCCTGGGCGCTGGTGGCACTGGCCAGCAGCAGGCAGAGCAAGGCGATCTTGGGGGGGATGGGCACGAACAAATCCTCGTCGACGCGTGTAGGCGAAGGACTGTAGAAAGCCGTGCTTATCGGGGCGGTGGCGGAAAAATTACAATTCTGTAATCCAGCTGCGTTTCTCTTGGTAGGAGCAGCCTTGTGCTGCGAAGAGGCCGGCAATGCCACTACATCCACTGTGGCAGTACCGGCCTCTTCGCAGCACAAGGCTGCTCCTACAGGGGGTATGTACATGCTGAGGGTTCGATAATCGCCCACTTTCCCGGTAAGACGTTTTAGGCCAATTGACTAAACTAACCAGTCGGTACAAAACTAACTGCATCCAACAACAACAAAGCGATGCTCGTCATGAAGCCCCTTATTCTCGTGCTCAACGGCCCCAACCTGAACATGCTGGGTACCCGCGAGCCTGCCCAATACGGCCACGAAACCCTTGCTGACCTGGCCCAAAGCTGTGCCGACACTGCCCATGCCCACGGCCTGGAAATCGAATTCCGCCAAACCAACCACGAAGGCGAACTGATCGACTGGATCCACGCCGCCCGCGGCCGTTGCGCCGGTATTGTGATCAACCCCGGCGCCTGGACCCACACCTCAGTGGCCATCCGCGACGCCCTGGTGGCCAGCGAAGTGCCGGTCATCGAAGTGCACTTGTCCAACGTGCACAAGCGCGAGCCGTTCCGCCACCTGTCATTCGTATCGTCCATTGCCGTCGGCGTGATCTGCGGTCTGGGCAGCCATGGCTACCGCATGGCCCTCAGCCACTTCGCCGAAATGTTCCAGGAGCGCACGGCATGAGCCAGCACGCCATCCTCGCCGGCCTGATCGGGCGCGGCATCCAGCTGTCGCGCACCCCCGCCCTGCACGAACACGAAGGTGACGCTCAGGCCCTGCGCTACCTGTACCGTCTGATCGATGCCGACCAGCTGCAACTGGAGGACAGCGCCCTGCCCGGCCTGCTCGACGCCGCGCAGCACACAGGCTTCACCGGGCTGAACATCACCTACCCGTTCAAGCAGTCGATCCTGCCACTGCTCGACGAACTGTCGGACGAAGCCCGTGGCATCGGCGCGGTGAATACCGTGGTGCTCAAGGACGGCAAGCGCGTCGGCCATAACACCGACTGCCTGGGCTTTGCCGAAGGCTTGCGCCGCGGCCTGCCCGACGTGGCTCGGCGCCAGGTGGTACAGATGGGTGCCGGTGGCGCCGGTTCGGCCGTGGCCCACGCCCTGCTGGGTGAAGGGGTCGAGCAATTGGTGCTGTTCGAAGTGGATGCGGCCCGCGCGCAGGCCTTGGTAGACAACCTGAATGGCCATTTCGGCGCTGGCCGTGCCGTGCTCGGCACCGACCTGGCCGCAGCCGTGGCCAAGGCGGACGGGCTGGTCAACACCACGCCGGTCGGCATGGCCAAGCTGCCAGGCACACCGCTGCCGGTCGAGCTGCTGCATGCGGGATTATGGGTTGCGGAAATCATCTACTTCCCGCTGGAAACCGAACTGCTGCGTGCGGCTCGGGCACTGGGTTGCCGCACGCTGGATGGCAGCAACATGGCGGTGTTCCAGGCGGTAAAGGCGTTCGAGCTGTTCAGCGGGCGCCAGGCGGATGCGGCGCGGATGCAGGCGCACTTTGCCAGTTTCACCTGATAGAAAAGTGTTGGCTTCTTCGCGACGGTTCGACGCGAAGAGGCCAGTTCTAATCACCTTTTTCAGCAAGCAAAGCCTGTATCACCTGTTCCTGCCCGCCATAATCCCCCTCGCCAAAGTGCACATGGCGCACCTGCCCCTTGCGGTCGACAAAGTAATGCGCCGGCCAGAACTGATTGCCCCAGGCATTCCACACCTTATGGTCGTTGTCCACCGCCACCGGGTAACCGATACCCAGCCCAGCCACCTTGTTTCGCAGGGTGCCCACATCGTGCTCGTAGTCGTACTCCGGCGTATGCACACCCACCACCACCAGCCCCTGGTCGGCATAGCGCCGCGCCCAGTCGTTCACATGAGGCAGGCTGCGTTGGCAATTGATGCAGTCCCAGGTCCAGAAGTCCACCAGCACCACCTTGCCCTTGAGCGCTGGCCCATCCAGCGGAGTCGAGTTGATCCACTGGCTGGCCCCCGACAGCGACGGCATCGCGCCGTAGCTGTCACGGGCCATCAGGTGGCCGGCCAAACCCAGCCCCGTCAGCGCCAGGGCAATACCACCCACCTTCAGCATCAGGCGGCGATCAATTCTCATGGCAACCGCCGGTGGCATAGGTGCGGTACTGCACGCTTTGCTGATGGCCCTTGGAGTCGAGGTAGTCCATGCGGGTGTTCACCAGGCCGCAGGCGTCGCTCTGGTCGTCCTGCACCGACAGCACTTTCTTCACATCCAGGTGTTCACCGTAGCGGTACTGCATGGCACCGGCATCGGCCATGGGTGCGGTGGCGGCCTGGGCGGCAATGCCGCCAAAGCTGAGCACGGCGAACAGGCTGGCGCTGGCGAAAGTTTTGAAGTTCATGGCATCTCTCCTGTGTAACGCTTGGCAGTGGGGGGTGTTGTTCCCCGGTCGAGAGCCATTTGACGCCTGCCAAGTATCCCGTCTGTGTCACTCAACCCCGGGATGTGCGTCCGCCTGTAGCTGCATCCCTGTCGGAAAAACCTCGTGAAATCATGGAAAACCCTTCGCAAGCAGGTAGTTATAAAAAAAAGGCGCCCACTAAGGGCGCCCCGGCTGTACAAACGGATACAATAGCTGCACGTAGTGACACACTAACGTTTGTTGTCACTCACGGGTTCAACTTTATCGTGACGGCTGTACAACTCAGCCCTCGAAGCACGCTCTGTAAGCGGCCCTCTGTTTTCACCTTTGCTGGAACGCGGAGTGGATTTATTGTCGCCATCACCCGAGCAACTACCGCTTTGAACGGTTTGCTTATCTTTCATAAAAACCTCGATAGAGCCACCTGTATTAAATGGCCCATCATACTGTTCTTCAAGATGTGGAACGCTGGAAAAAGCATGCTTTGTCATGCGATCTATCAGCACAGGGTCAGTTGAGCCAGGCGCGTCCCCACGGGGTATCCGGGCCGTCCGAATGGCGGCTGAATCTCGGTGCGTTCGAGGCCAAAAGCTTTTCTGCAGGCACTGGCTCGGCCTCAGTAACAGGGTCAGGGTCGATGTAATCATCCCGATCATCAGTTGGCGACTGAACAAGACGATCATTGCCCAACACTTGGCGATCCTGATCAATTTCCGGATCACTCTCCGGCGAGCCCTGCCCTGTCTGGTTTTTACCGTACATAAGCACCTCTCATAGGCCCAGATATTCTGAGCTTATTGAGTATGCGCCGTGCCTGAAAACAAAAGACAGGTATCAGACCACCGGACACAACCTATCAGAAACTAACCAACAACGACCTTCTTTACGTACAGTTCCTGGAGTGAACTTTTTCATGGTCCCCACTCGTTCGCCCGGCGGGTATCGCCAGGCGCTATTGAGTCACTTGTTGTTAAGAAATACCTATGCAAATGGCGATCACGCAGCCGCGCGGCTCTTCGGTCACGGGCGTGCCCCTTCAACGTGAGTACTGAAGCGCTCGAATGGTGGTACGTTCAGCAAGCAAAGCCGGCCATCACGGCTTGGCGGTACGCTCTTTATGCCACTGAAGTTTGGATACGCCATCCGGGGAGCCGCTGACACCGCGTGCTACTTGCTGGATATGGCCGCCTTGCCTGAGGAACGCTTCGATCTGCTCGCAGAGGCGGTCGTGGGCTCTATGGGCTGGGCTGGGGTATGTCTGGGACATGCAGGCTACTCGGTAATGAGCCACTGAAATACAGTTACCCGAGGCGCCATTATACTCGCTGTGCTGCAATCAGCCGCTAAACCGGAGTAAAACGCGGCTTATATCGGCCCGGCGGTCCATGCTCACCGTTTCGCTGCCTGCCCGAGCCACCCAAACCACCGCATGCGGGGTCGTATGTCCCTGCCAGATACACTGCAATACAAACCCCGCAGGCAAGCGCAAACGCGCCGGGTACACTGCGCCAACCCCACTCGAACAGGAACGCTGCGCATGGAACACGTCGATCACATCCTGATCGTCGACGACGACCGCGAGATCCGCGAACTGGTCGGCAACTACCTGAAAAAGAACGGCCTGCGCACCAGCATCGTCGCCGACGGCCGGCAGATGCGCACCTTCCTGGAAGCCAACAGCGTCGACCTGATCGTTCTCGACATCATGATGCCGGGCGACGATGGCCTGCTGCTGTGCCGCGAATTGCGCGCGGGCAAACACCGCAACACCCCCGTGTTGATGCTGACGGCCCGCAACGATGAAACCGACCGCATCATCGGCCTTGAAATGGGCGCCGACGATTACCTGACCAAGCCGTTCTCTGCCCGCGAACTGCTTGCCCGTATCAATGCCGTGCTGCGCCGCACGCGCATGCTGCCACCCAACCTTACCATCAGCGAAAGCAGCCGCCTGCTGCGCTTCGGCCAATGGCGGCTGGACACCACCGCACGCCACCTGCTCGACAACGAAGGCACCCTGGTGGCCCTGAGTGGCGCCGAGTACCGCCTGTTGCGGGTGTTTCTCGACCACCCGCAGCGGGTGCTCAGCCGCGAACAGCTGCTCAACCTGACACAAGGCCGCGAAGCCGACCTGTTCGACCGCTCCATCGACCTGCTGGTCAGCCGCCTGCGCCAGCGCCTGGGTGACGACGCCCGCGAACCCAGCTGCATCAAGACCGTGCGCAGCGAAGGCTATGTGTTCTCGCTGCCGGTGCAACTGCTCGAGTCGCCGTCATGAAGTGGCCACGCACCCTGGCTTCGCGCCTGGCGCTTATCTTCTTCACCGGCCTGGTGCTGGCCTACGGCTTGTCGTTTGGCCTGCAGGCCTACGAGCGCTACATCAGCAGCCGCTCGATGATGCTCAGCAACCTGGAGCAGGACGTGGCCACATCGGTGGCCATCCTCGACCGCCTGCCCGCGGCCGAACGTGCGGCCTGGCTGCCGCGGCTGGAACGGCATACCTACCGCTACCGTCTCGATCAGGGCCTGGCCGGCGAGGTGATGCCCGGCAGCGACCCGCCTATGGCCGCCGAGTCGATCGTCAAGGCCATCGGCAGCGACTACCGCCTGACCTTCCAGGACATCCCCGGCCCGAACCCCCACTTCCAGGCGCACCTGAGCCTGGCTGATGGCGCGCCGCTGACCATCGACGTCACTCCATCGCCGGTTCCGGTGGCCCGCTGGCTGCCCATGGTGCTGCTGATCCAGCTGGCCGTCTTGTTGCTGTGCACCTGGTTGGCCGTGCACCTGGCCATAGGCCCGCTGACCCGTCTGGCTCGCGCGGTGGACAACCTCGACCCGGACAAACCCGGCATACAGCTGGATGAAAGCGGCCCGCGCGAGGTGCGCTACGCCGCTGTGGCCTTCAACGCCCTGCAGGCGCGCATTACCGCCCACCTCAAGGAACGCATGCAGTTGCTGGCGGCCATTTCCCACGACCTGCAAACGCCCATCACCCGCATGAAGCTGCGTGTCGAAGTGATGGACGAAGGGGTCGAAAAAGACAAACTGTGGAGCGACCTGGGCGAAATGGAGCACCTGGTGCGCGAAGGCGTAGCGTACGCCCGCAGCATGGATACCAGCACCGAAGCCCCGTGCAGGATCAACCTCGACGCCTTCCTCGACAGCCTGGTGTTCGACTACCAGGACAGCGGCGCGCAGGTAGAGCGCAATGGCAGCACCGGCAGCCTGCTGGAAACCCGCCCGCACGCCCTGCGCCGAGTGCTGGTTAACCTGGTGGACAACGCCCTCAAGTTTGCCGGCGCCGCCGAGCTGGAGGTGTGCCGCGAGGGCGGCATGACCGTGATCCGTGTGCTCGACAACGGGCCTGGAATTCCCGCCGACGAGCTGGATGAAGTGCTCAAGCCGTTCTACAGAGTGGAGGGTTCACGCAATCGCAGTACGGGAGGCACCGGGCTGGGCCTCGCCATTGCCCAGCAACTGATCCAGGCCATGGGGGGTCGGCTGACCCTGAGCAACCGTGACAGCGGCGGGCTGTGCGCGCGAATCGAACTCAGCTGACAGGCGAGCGCACACCTACAATCCGGTACACAACCCCAGCACCGCCGACACACTGCAGATACCCCACCGCCACACACTTCCGGTCACACAACCAGACCCGGGAGCCATCTTGATGAAAGCCTTTACCCTGACCACCTTCGACCGCTTCGGCAACTGGAGCGCGGACCTGCCGTTACGGCTGTTCCTGGCCTGGGAATTTTTCGAATCCGGACTGGAGAAGCTCAACGGCAGCAACTGGTTTGCCGACCTGCAAGGCAGCTTTCCGTTCCCCTTCAACCTGCTGCCCGCCGAGCTGAACTGGCAACTGTCGATGTGGGCAGAGCTTGTGCTGCCGTTGCTGCTATTGCTGGGCCTGGGTACCCGCCTGGCATCATTGGGCCTGATGGTGGTGACCGTCGTGGCAATAGCGGCGGTGCACTGGCCGGCGCACTGGTCGAGCCTGGCCGAACTGGCACAGGGCTATGCCATCACCGACCAGGGCTTCGGCAATTACAAGCTGCCATTGATCTACCTCGTGGCGTTGCTGCCCTTGCTGCTGAAGGGGGCCGGTCGGTTCAGTCTGGATCATTGGCTCAGGGCGCGATTCTGCAGGTGAGTTGGCTGGGGCTGCCATGCAGCCCCCAAGGCCCTCAAACCGTACCGACGATGACGCCCTGCCCGCGCAACCCTTCCAGTAATGCCAGCCCCTGCTGCAAATCCCCTCCCAATGCCTCCAGCCGCGCCCGACCGGTGCCCTGCTCCAGCGCCAGCAACCGATACGCCAGCGGCGCCATCCGCGCAAAGCGCACCTGCAACGCGGCATCGCGATAAACCAGCAGCAAGGTTGGCGTCTCTGCTGCAATCGTTGGCTGATAGTCCGCCCCGATACGCTCCACCGGCCAACGATAGGCCAGCACCCGCGCCACACAAGACAACAGCGGCTCCCCGTTCAGCAGGTCGCCAGCAGGGTCATGCACCGGGTCCTCGGCATCGCTCAGGTAGAGCTGCGACTCGATCCACTCATAGTGGGCCAGCTCCAACTGCCAGGGCGCATCCAGCTCGACGCTCTGCAGATAATCAACGAACGCTTCGGCAATCTCGGTAAACAAGGGAGTCTGGCTTCGGTAGCTGGCATAAAAATCACGTACCCGGGCATGCCAGCGCTGCTCGCCCAATGCCTGGCGCATCACCGGAAAGCTCCCGGCCAGCAGGCCTTCGATGGCGCCGTAAAACAGTTCACGGTAAACCTTCAGGCGCCGTGCCTCCACGCCGGGGGGCGGGGCATTATGCTGAGGGTCGCGCAGGTACCGGGCCAGGGTGTATTGCTGTTCACGCAGTGTCTCATTCATGCGTTTGCCCACCCCAAACACGCTGTACAGCGCGGATACGTGCCGCCTCTGCCAACAGCTCGGCCAGTGGCGGGTAGTTGAAGTCACGTTCGAGCACCGTCGGCTGCACGCCAAAGCGCGCGCAGGCGAGCGCGTACAGCGCCCATACATCTTCCTTGACCGGTGCCCCATGGGTGTCGACCTTGAGGTCTGGCGCTTCATCGTAATGGCCAGCCACGTGCATGCCGGTCACCCTCGCCACAGGCAGGCCTGCAAGAAACGCCTTGGCGTCGTACCCGTGATTGCAGGCATTGACGAAGACGTTATTGACGTCCAGCATCAGGTCGCAATCGGCCTCATCGAGTACCGCCCGGATGAATTCGAGCTCACTCATCGCCTGGTACGGTGCGGCGTAGTAGCTGATGTTTTCCACGGCAATGCGCCGTTCCAGGTGTGCTTGCGCCTGGCGTATGCGCCCGGCCACATGGCGCACGGCTTCATCGGTAAACGGAATCGGCATCAGGTCGTACAGGTGCCCGTCATCACTGCAATAGCTCAAGTGCTCGCTGTACACCCGCACCTGGTGCCGATCTAAAAACTGACGGGTCTTGTCGAGAAAAACCCGGTCCAGCGGCGCACTGCCACCCAGCGACAACGACAGCCCGTGGCAGGTGATGGGAAAACGCTCGGCCAGCTGGGCCAGGCCTTTGCCATAAGCACCGCCAACGGCAATCCAGTTTTCCGGTGCACATTCGAGAAAATCCACTGCACCGGCGTTCATCGCCAGCAATTCAGGCAGCAGGCCGCGGCGCAGCCCAAGCCCGGCATTCAACGTCGTAAGCTGCATAAACAGGCCTCCAACAGGCACAGCGCCCCGCCTGACCAGCAGGCGGGGCGTTGCGTCACTTCAAGGTAAATGCGTCAGGGTTTGCCGGCCAGGTGGCTGAACAGCCCCTCGGGCATGGCCTTGCCGTTAGCCTGGTAGATCGCCTTCAGGTGATCGGCCGCTTCCTGTTCAGAGATAAAACCATCATGGTTGCGGTCGATCGTGTCGAAGTCAGCAGCACGGTCCTTGGCCACCGCCAGAAACTCTTCCCGCGAAACCTTGCCGTCTTGATTGCTGTCGGTCCTGGTGAACGAGGCGTCGCCGCACTTGCCCTCGCCGCATTTACCTTCACTCTGGCTGGCCTTGCCGCTGCCGCCGCACTTGCCTTCACCACACTTGCCCTCGCCGGCCACCTTGGCCGATGCCAGTTGATAACCCTGGGCCAACGGTTCAACTGCGAATGCATTGCTGGTCAAGGCCATGCTGCCGATCAGGGCAGCGCCCAGCAGGCCGATGGCGTTTCGTACTTGAGTCATGATGCAGCTCCACTGTGGTTGGAAGTGGAGCCATTAGGCCGTTGCGCTGTGTCGTGGTTGTATCGAGCGGGCTGCGGTTTTGTATGTGAGTGGGTCTGTTGTGCAGCCAGATACAATGCAATACACAACCCTGGAGCCAGCCCCGGGTGCACCGGGGCCGATGCAGGTGTTCAGTCTTCCAACGGCTTTGGCGGCGCAGCCGGCTTTGCAGGCTTGGCAGGCTTGCTGTCCTTGGCCTTTGTATCCGGCGCCACCGCTACAGGCTCAGGTGCGGCCACGGCCTTTTCGCTTGCAGGCAGCTCATCGACCGCCTTGAGGATCGCCTGCGGGTCGATGGGCTCGCCAGACTCGTCATCCTTGAGCATGTGGCGCTCGCCGTCCTTGCCCACCAGGATCACCTTGGTGCCCTTGCTCGCGCCCAGCTTCAGCTCACGAATCAGGGCCATGGTGGTCTGTTGTTCGAGGTTCTTGTCTTCGCGCTTCCCCATCATGTTCGCGACGCTGTACAGCACCAGATTGCGCTCCTTGAAGGCGGCCTGGGTGGCCGGGTCCTCGAGGGCCTTGTTCAATCCGCGCAAGGTTGGGTCTGCGCTGCTGGGCGCGATGACCACCAAGGGCCTGGCCTTGCCCACTTCCTTGGCCAGCGGTGCGTCACTGTCGGCCGCCAGCAGCGGGCCGGCGACAGCGAGCAAGGTAGCGAGGGTCAGTGACCGGACGAGCATGCGTATCTCCTTATTCTCTCGATAAACCAAAGACTACAGATCATGGAGAAAGATCCGACGCGGGAGCCTAAACCAACAGCCACAGACGTGCTCGGCACAAAGGTAACTTCCGATTTCCATGACCGGCCGGCAACATCTGCGCAAAAATCACCGCACAGTCTGAGCATAGCGCAAAGCCGCTGGCGCTACGCGGATCTGACCAAGGTCTGAACAGCTAGGGGAGCAGACGCGGCGGCGAATGCCTGTCCAGCGCTTCCAGCGTCAACTGCAGCATCACCGCGTGCTCCCGTTGCTGATTGCTGATGTGCAGCCGTGCGATTTCCGCTTCCCGGCCACCCACGGCCATCAGCCGTTCCAGCTCCGCGTGCAGATGACGCGGCACTTGCAGGCGAACCGGGAAGGTCTTGCGCAGGTAATCCTGCCAGAACCACTGCCGTGACAGATACTGAGCAATGCCTTCCCGGGTCTGCCCCGACAGGACGGTTTCACGGGCCACGCGAACGTCTTGGTTGCTCAGCGCAGCAATACCTGGATAGAGCATTTCGTCTGGCTGAGCGGGTAAGTCCAAAGCCCTGCGCAAGGCGATCCGGTATGCCAGGGCGAATTCGATCGACTCATTGCCCGCACCCAGCCGCTGGGCATGTTCAGCGGCAATCTGGTCGAGCAACGCCAACCGCCACAACCGACCACCGAGCCATAGCAATGCCCGCTCAGGCTGCCGGGCAAACTCGCCGCTTCGCGCACGCCATATCATCACGCGCAGTTCCAGGTCAGCGAAACGGGCAGTGGCGTTATCCTGGCAATCGGTGGCCGCTGCATGTTCGAACAGCTCACGCTTTAGCGCGTCATCCTCACTCATCGCCTGGAACATTTCGAGTATCCGAGATGCGAGAGAGGACGCGGTCGACGAGAATCGGAATGCTCCCGATGCCGTCAGCACCGACAGGGTGTTGAAGAAGTCAGCCGAGCGTTCTTCTGCTTCAAGATGGACCCACAGCGCGGCCATTTCGTCGCGATCCCCGGCTGCCAATACGTCCAGAAAACGCAGCCGGTATGGAACGCGGCTTGCCTCAAGCCAGTGCCAGGCAGTAAGCGCCTCAGGCGCAGCCGCCAGCAGATTGCCGGAAAGCCCGACCCTGCCAGAGCGCCACAGTTGCGACCGATGAAAACCCTCGGGCAACTCGGCAATACTGTTGCCGCAAAGGTCGAGAGTATGCAGGTCCGGAGCATCCATCACCCCGTATGGAAACTCGGGCATCTGGGTATGTGGCAGGTGCAGGGCATTGAGCTCGGTCATGGCGAAGACCGAAAATGCCCTGCCCAATGGGTTGTCCGAAAGGTTCAGGTACACCAGCGAACGACAACCCGCCAGGATCAATGCCTGGCTTTCGTCGAGTACGATCTGGTTACCCGACAGATCGAGCACTTCCAGCCTTTGGGCAAGCATCAGAGGCAAAGGCAAACGCCTGAGGCGACACTGGGTGATTTCCAGGTTGCGCAAGTTGGGAAATGCCCGCAGAAACTCATCCGGAATCTGCTCCAGGCGCATGGCACGCAAGGCCAGGATCGAGACGTGGGGAAAAGTTACTTGCGCCGGCAGTGCAGGCAGTTGCTGCAAGCGGCTGCGGGTCTGGGTCAGCATGAAGCGTGCCCCCTCCACCGTCGCATCCTCTTGGAGTTCGGGTACAAGCCAGCGCCAGCAGTCGACAAGGCCCTTTCTGAACTCACGCCGGGCGACCAGTTCCGGTGTGGGAAAAGCATTGCGTACCCATCTGTTGAGGTGAGTGCTGAGCAGTGCATATTGCTGTTCCAGCATGCGCAACCTGGCTTGCGCGTTGTCTGACGCCAGCCAACGGCCGATCTGTTCATCACTGAGGGCTGGGTACAGGTCTCGAAGCCGTGCCTGAAATGCCCTCGGCCTGGACAGCCCCAGCGCGGCCCATAACCTGCCGCCAGCCAGGGGGTAGCCAATCCGGCCATCATCGAGCCGTTGCGGCGCGAGAAATGAGCCACGCGGCCGGTCCAGCCTGAGCACATTTACCACCGCCTGCCTTTGGCCACTTGCAACATGTGCCAAGGCCTGGCGCAGTGCAGGCACGAAGGCGTGGCCCTGGCCGATGGCCGCCTGAGACGGCTCGTCATAAGCCGCAGCCAGGGTCTCGAACAACTCGCCCGCCTCACTGGTCAATGACTGTGAGGGATCACGCAAGCGGAACACCCCATGCTGGTGAAGCAGGTCAAACGTCTGGCCCGCGCCCTCGATCGTGAGCAGCGGTTCGCTGGCATCACCGTCGAACAATTGCCACCCGGGCCCGTCAGCCCCAGGCACGTCGACCAGCAGGTTCAGCACCACCCGCGCCAGGTCGAGGGTTTGCGGCGTATCGATGCTCAGCGCCTCATACACCCGCGCGACTCGAATCCGCGCAACCTGCAACCTTGCCGCCTCGGCCATGAACAACGGCACGCGCCCGGTCTCGCGAAGCTGCTGCAGGTCATCTTCGCTGACATCGCGCAACACCTCGTCCGCCGCCAGGCGGTGCAGGCTGGCAAAATCCCGGCGCAATGGGCGCCCAGTGTCGGTGTCGGGGTTCTGCTCTTCGTACAAACGCTGGAACAACGCTCGTCGCCTTGCCCAGGCCACATCGGCCAGCGCTGCCCCGCCCTTGTCGGCTGCCTGGGGGAGATTCATCACCCGCTCCAGCAACTGCGGATCGGCGGTGGCCACGCCCTCACGCAACTGGTTGACCAGCGTGCGGATACGGCCGGCGAGAATCACGCGGTCGACGGTATCGACCAGCACGGCTTCAGGCGCCCGGCCATACACATGCCATGCCCGCAAATGCTGGTCGTCAAGACCATGAGCCGCCAGCACCTGGTCGATCTGCGCGGCATCGAGGTCGCTGAATGGCCTGCCCAGGCGACGGAACAGCTGGTGGGTGTCGTCCCACTCGGCTGGCTGCTCGCACCACAGCCGCCATGCACCGGCACCATTGTGACGTAGCGGCGGCGCGTAACCCTGATAGGGGAGCAGTTACCACTGTTCATCGGCATCGCACCAACCCACCTCATACCAGTGACCATCCATGCTGATCCAGCGACGCTCGCCCAAATGGTACACACGCTCCATGTCCCGTGTTGCCGTGTCCGGCGGGCTTTCGCAGCGATAAGGCTTGAGGTCTGCGTTCCACAGTTTTTCCTCGCCGCCAGCCAGCTGCGCCGGTACCAGCTTGTCCACCTCGCTCCAGGCGCGACGGGCCGTAGCGACTACAGCAACGGTTGCCCCGACAGCCAGCAGCCCTTTGCCCACATTCAGCAGATGCGCCAGCGCCGCATTGCGCTCGTTGTCCTGCCAGTCCCCTACAGCCTGAAACGTCTGCTCAAGCAGCTCCCAGGCCATCACCCCCAGCAACACCGCGCCGATACCGGGCACGAAGAACCCTGCAATACCCAACAGGGTCCAGCCCTCAGCACGCAGACGGCGGCCATGCTCGGCCTGGACCTCGCGATCAAGCTGCCCCACCGGTGGGGCAATGATCGCAGCATCATCCTTGATCCGGGCGACCCAATCGTCAGCGAGGTGTTCGAACAGCGGCAAGCTGTAGGCGAGGGTTTGCTCATCGAGGTCCCTGGTCGCCCACGCGGTCACGTCATCGAGCCGTTCGCTGACGGCCGAGAAGAATCGCTGGCTGTCGCGACGGCGCACGAAGCGGTTGAAAAACCGCCGGTAGTCATCCTCGCGCAGGCGCTTGCCAAGTACCCGGCGGGCATAATCTTCCAGGTCGCTGCGCACGCTCCAGGGGCCGTGCGGGTCCCCCGGCACATAGACCAGCACGCGCTTGCTGGTGTTGTACAACACACCCTCATCGACCACGTCCAGCACCACTATCTGCTGCAAACTGCAACCGAACAACGCCAACTGCCGGACGCGAACCGGTGCGCCTTCGAGCTGGCCCAGGGTACCCTGAAAGCACAACTGCACCACCCACTGCAGCTGGCCTGCGCTCAATACGCCTTGCGCCCTGGCCTGCAGGGCATCCACCAGCATGCTGTAGCGTTCCCGTCGCGCCAACAATCCCCTGACTTCGGGCTGCAGAACAGAGTCCAGATGCGCCTGGTACTTCTGGCCAAGGTCCAGCTCTCGACACAATCTGGCGAAGCGTGGTGCGGACAATTCACTACGCTGTGCGCCAAGCTCATCGACCAGGCAATTGCCACGGGGCTGGTCGCGCTGCTGTTCTGCTGTGAAGTTCCCCAAAGCGGCTTCGAGCAACGGGATGTCGTAGTAGTCGCTGTCGACAACGGGAAGCCTGCTGGTGACATAACTGACGGTGGGCGAGGTGAAGGTGTACCACTGGCGAAAGAACAGGCGATCAACGTCGAGTGCGCCGTGGGCGCCAAGCGCTTCGTGCAGCAAGGGCCGGGTAAATGCATCCAGGTTGTCTAGCCGCGCCAACGCTGCCGACAAGCCTTCGCGGCAGGCCAGCAGTTCCAACAGCGCAGCGCTCAGGAGGGTGAATTCGGCCACGCTCAGCCGCATTAGCCAGGGCGGCAGCCGCTGAGCGATGTACTGGTCCTGGCATGCTTGCGCCATGGCGAGGGTATCGGCCGCAGCCGCTTGCTGACTGCTATTGTTGAGCATCTCTGCCTCCGCGATGACGTGGAGGTGCGAGTTTGAAGACTGTTGCGTCGTGCTGACGCCTAGCTATCTACCACCCGATCAGAACAGCAGCAACTGGTGGTCGGTAAGACGGGCAAAATCATCGCCGACAAAGGGCAGGATGGCATCTGCCACCGGTTGTAGCTGACGGCTGATGTAGTGATCGTAGTCGATCGGTGCCTGCAGGTTTTCCAGTGGCTCAGGGCCGGCGGTGGTGATCACGTAGCTGATCCAGCCCCCGCGCTGGTATTGCAGAGGGCGCCCCAGGCGCTTGTTGTACTCGTCGGCAAGGCGTGCGGCACGCACATGCGGCGGCACGTTGCGCTGGTAATCGGCCAGCGGCCTGCGCAGGCGCTTGCGATACACCAGCAGCTGGTCCTGCTCGCCCGCCAACGTCCGCTGCACATACTCGCAGACATAATCACGGTAGGGTTCGCCGCGAAACACACGGCCGTAGAGCGCCTGCTGAAACTCCCGGGCCAGCGGCGACCAGTCGGTGCGTACCGACTCCAGGCCTTTGTAAACCATCTCTTCAGAACCATCAGCCCGCTGCACCAGGCCGGCATAGCGCTTCTTGCTGCCTTCGTCGGTGCCGCGGATGGTGGGCATCAGGAAGCGCCGGTAATGCACTTCGAACTGCAGTTCGAGGGCACTTTGCAGGTTCATGGTTTCGCGCAGGTGTGCCTGCCACCATTGATTGACCTCGGCCACCAGCTGGCCGCCGATACGCGCCGCGTCTTCCTCGGCATGGGCACCCTTGAGCCAGACGAAGGTGGAGTCGGTGTCGCCATAGATCACGTCAAAGCCGCGGGCCTCGATCAACGCCCGGGTCTGGCGCATGATCTGGTGCCCACGCATGGTGATGGACGAGGCCAACCGGGGGTCGAAGAAGCGACAACCACTGGAGCCCAGCACCCCGTAGAACGCGTTCATGATGATCTTCAATGCCTGTGACAACGCCGCGTTGCCGTCACGTTTGGCCGCTTCCCTGCCCTGCCACACACGCTCCACAATGGCCGGAAGGCAATGCTGGCTTCGCGAAAAACGCCCACCGCGAAAGCCTTCCACCGAATGCTGGTCATCGGGGACACGCAAGCCTTCCACCAACCCGACCGGATCGATCAGGAAGGTACGAATGATCGATGGATACAGGCTCTTGTAGTCCAGCACCAGCACCGAGTCGTACAGGCCAGGGCGCGAGTCCATGACGAAGCCACCGGGGCTGGCTTCGTCGGGGCGGCTGCCCAGGTTGGGGGCCACAAAGCCCATACGGTGCATCTGCGGCATGTACAAGTGGCAAAACGCGGCGACCGACCCGCCGCTGCGGTCTACCGCCAGGCCGGTGACCGATGACCGTTCCAGCAGGAACTCGAGCAGGCGGGTGTGGGCAAATATGCGCGTGACCAGCTCACAGTCCTTGAGGTTGTATCGCGCCAGGGCCGGTTTGTCTTCGGCAAAGCGCCGGTTGATCTCGTCCATGCGCTGGTAAGGCGTGTCGATGGCTTTGCCTTCACCGAGCAACGTCTGGGCAACGTTCTCGAGGCTGAACGACGGGAAGCTCCAGGTTGCCGAGCGCAGCGCCTCGATGCCGTCGATCAACAGCCGCCCCGGGGCATCGGCGAACACGTGGCCACCACCGGCATGGCTACGCAATGTCATCGGGGCACCTTTACGCCCCAACGCGAGCGGCACCTGCAGCGCTTTGGCGTGCTCATGCAGCAGCCGCAGGTCGAACTGCACCAGGTTCCAGCCGATGATTGCATCCGGGTCATGCTCGGCCATCCACTGGTTGAGGCTGGCCAGCAGCGCGGCGCGGTCGGCGCAGTAGTGCAGGTCGAAATCGAGGCCGTCGGCCGTGCCGTTGGCCGGGCCGAGCATGTACACCTGACGCTGGCCACAGCCTTCAAGGGCGATGCTGTACAACTCGCCGCGCTCGCTGGTTTCGATGTCCAGGGACACCAGGCGCAGCGGCGGGCGATAACCTGGCAAGGGCTTGAGCTGGGCCTCGCAGAGGACGCCCTGGGCGTCGGGTTGGCCTGTGAACTGGACCGGGGCAGTGATGAAGCGCTCCATCAGGTAGCGTTCGGGTGGGCGGATATCCGCTTCGAACACCTCGATACCCGCCGTTCGCAGGCGTTGTTCCAGTTGCATCAGTTGCCGGTGCTGCCGGCAGTACAACCCCAGCACCGGGCGCTGGTCGAAGTCTTTCAGGCGCAGTGGCCGCAGCTCGACGCCGGGCTCGTTGGCCAGCAACACCCGCGCGTGGGCCTCATGCGCCTGCGGGATGAACGCCACCGAAACCTGTGGCGCCAGGCGTAGCTGCCGTGGCCCCTGATCGGTCGCCAGCCAGAACTCCACGCAGGTGCCTTCGGGCGTGTCATGCCAATGACGGGTCAGCACAAAACCCTGCTGCAACTCCACTGCGTCGACCTCTGCTGAAAAACGCAATTCTACGCTAGCGTGCCCCCGCCACGAAGCCACTTCTGCGCGCTGCCCAAGTCAACAACAGGGCCACCCCGATCAATGCCAACACCACCCCGCCAAAGGCCTCGGTCCCGCCCCCGACGAGCAACACGCCACCCACGATCCCGCCCAGGGCGATAGCGCTGTTCCACACTGTCACCAGCATCGATTGCGCCACATCCCCGCCCTCGCCCGCCGCATCGGCACAGGCGGTCTGCAGCAGGGTCGGTGCGCCACCGTAGGTCAAGCCCCACAGGGCGATGCTCAGGTACATCAACCACGACGACGCCTGCCCCAATGCCAGTGTGGCCAAGGCAAAACCGGCCAGGCTCAGCAACACCAGCGTGCGCAGATGCCGGTCGACCAGCATCCCCACCAGGCCGATCCCGGCCAGCGCCGAAAGGCCAAACACCATCAGCACCGGGCCAATGTCCGCCGCCATGCCGGCCGCCGCCAGCAGCGGCACAATGTAGGTGTAGAGGATGTTGTGGCCAAGGATCCAGGTCAGGATCACCAGCAGCACGATCAACACCCCCGGCGTGCGCAGCACCTGCATGGCCGCCGGGCGTCTGCCAGCGGCATGCCCCGGGTACTCGGGCACCGAGCGCAGCACCCACACCACCAGCAGCAACGCCACCAGGGTGACCAGCACAAACGTTGCACGCCAGCCCAGCCCGGCGCCCAGCCAGGTGGCAATGGGCAGCCCGAGCGACAAGGCAATCGGCTGCCCGAGCATGGCCAACGCCATGGCCCGGCCCTGCTGTGCCACCGGCACCATGCGCCGGGCATGGCCCGCGATCAGGCCCCAAGCCAGGCCGGCGGCAGCGCCGGTGAAAAAGCGCAGCACCAGGGTCAGGCTGTTGGATGTCGACAAGGCCGTCAGCCCGTTGAACAGCACAAAACCGATGATCGCCAGCAACAGGGCCCGCCGGCGATACCAGCCCTGGGTCAGGGTCACCAGCGGGATCGCCGTCAGCAGCGAACCCAAGGCATAGGCCGTGACCCATTGCCCGGCCATGGCCTGGCTGATGTGCATGCCGTTGGCGATCTGGTCGAGCAAGCCCGCCGGCAGGGTTTCGCTGAGGATGGCGATAAAGCCAGTCATGCCCAGCGCCAGCAGCCCGCTGACGGGCAGACGCTCGCTGCTGGCGTCCAGCAACGGTGGGGAGGATGTCTGGGACATTGCAATTGCCTTGAGTTGGAAAACAAGGCGGACAGTCTGCAAGCAAGGCCACTGCGGAAAAAGACGGGTACAATGCCGCTCACCCCGGACACCTGTGTCCGCAATCAGGAATGCAGCATGGACAGCCTCAGCGGCTTCGTGGTGTTCAATCGGGTGGCTGAAACCCGCAGTTTCGTCGCCGCAGGCCAATCGCTGGGCATCACTGCCTCGGCCGTGGGCAAACGCGTGGCGCGCCTGGAAAGCCGGCTGGGTGTGCGCCTGTTCCACCGCAGCACACGCAGCATTACCCTTACCGCCGAGGGCGCGCTATTTCTCGAGCGCAGCCGACGCATCCTGGCCGAAATCGAGGCTACCGAGCAGGAGCTGTCCCAGGCCAGCGAAACCCCGCGTGGCCGCTTGCGTATCAGCATGCCGCAGGTCACAGCGCTGGTGATGCCGGCGCTGGCCGAGTTCATGGCGCTGTACCCGCAGGTGGAGCTGGACCTGGACTTTTCCGACCGCATGGTGGATATAGTCGGCGAGGGCTTCGATGTGGTGATGCGCGGTGGCCAGCCGGTGGATTCGCGGCTCAACGCCAAGTTCCTGGGGCACTTCCAGCACCGCCTGGTGGCCTCGCCCGAGTACCTGGGCGGACGCGGCACACCCCTGCACCCACGCGACCTGGCGGCACATACCTGCCTGCACTATCGCTTCCCAAGCAATGGCAAGCTGGAAACCTGGCCGCTACGCCAGGAGCACCCCGAACAAGCCTACGACATCCCCATCTCGATGGTTTGCAACCATGTCGAGACGCGCGTCTGCTTTGCCTTGAACCACCGCGGCATCACCTGCCTGCCAGACTTCAATGTGCGTCGCGAACTGGACAACGGCTCACTGGTCAGCGTGCTCGACAGCTTCATGGAACGGCGCGGCAGCTTCTATCTGCTGTGGCCGTCCGGGCGGCAGATGCCGCCGAAGTTGCGGGTGTTCATCGATTTCATGCTCGAGCGGGTGTTCAACCGTACAGGTAGTTGATGTCCTTGTAGGCCAGCGGTGGCACCTGGCCCAGCAGGAAGTCGCGCAGCTTGTGCATCTGCCGCGCTTTCGGGCTGGCCTTGAGCCAGGTCATGTAGTACCCGTCACCGGTGGCCACTGCATGCTTGAACGGCGTGGCCAGGCGCCCGGCCTGCAGGTCGGCACTGGCCAGCACCAGGTCGACCACCGAAATACCCAGGCCTTGCTGGGCAGCCGAAATGCCCTGGTCCAGGGTATCGAACACTTGCCCCTGGTCGATGCTGATCTCCAGTGCGCCCATCCGCGCCAGCCAGCGCCGCCAGTCGCGCCGGTCGGGTGACGGGTGCAGGAACTCGCATTGGGCCAGGTCTGCGAGGGCCGGTTGAGCCTGTGGCATGTAGTCGGGCTGGCACACCGGGATCAGCCATTCATCGAACAGCTTGAAACTCTCGATATCGGCGGGGAAACGCCCGCTGGCCAACAGAATGGCGCAGTCGTAGGGCTCGGAATAGAAGTCCACGCTGTCGATATCCATCCACACGCTGGACAGTTGCACGCTGCAGTTGTCATCGGCCTTCTTGAACGCATCCAGCGCCCGCAACAGCCAGCGCATGGTGAGCGTAGACGGCGCCTTCAGGCGCAGGCCGTAGCGGTCCTGGCGCAGCAACGCGCAGGCATTTTCGATGATCTTGAAGCCAACCTTCAGTTCTTGCGACAGCAGGCGCCCGTGCTCGGTCAGGCTCAGTTTCGGGCCACGCCGCTCGAACAGGTCGCAGCCAAACAGGGCTTCCAGGGTTTTGATGTGATGGCTGACCGCCCCTTGGGTCAGGGCCAGTTCTTCCGCCGCACGGGTAAAAGAGCCATAGCGAGAGGCCACCTCGAAGGCACGCAGGGCGTGCAAGGCCTGAATCCGTTCCGACATGGCGACGTCCCGAGCATGAACAAGACTAATAGTAGGTCATAGTTCCACGCGTTTTACAACGTCGAGAGCGTCTCGGAAAATGCAGGTAAATAATAAACATAACCAAGATCCTGCCTGCATATGACTGGAACGTTCACTTAATCAACGCCTGGGGAAATCATGTTTACGGGATATGGAAATTGCTATCGCCTGGATGCGCTAGAGCTGGCCGTTGAACATGGATGCAATACGCAACACTGGACTTTCAAAACCATAGAACACTTTCGCAGTATCCTCGCCAACCCCGACTTCCCTTGCCTGTTCGGCCGCAAGGCGGTAAATGGCGAAACCTGCCACATACTCTTCGCCCGCGCCGAACAACTGGCCGATGACATCGCCCAGGGCCTGGCCGACTACGTGTGCACGGTCGCCCCGATCACACCCAAGCAGCGCATCGGCAGCCCACTGGTGGTGTTTCTCGAAACCGCCGCCGATTACACCCTGGCCGAACAACAGGCACTGGCCTGGAAGGTGCTGCGTGGCGTGCATGCGCGCGACCCGCACCCCTGGCCGCAGGGCATGCCGACCGACCCCGACGACAACGGCTGGTCGTTCTGTTATGCCGGCATGCCCTTGTTCATCAACATGAACTTCCCCGGCCACCAGCAGATGAAAAGCCGCAACCTGGGGCATCACATCACCTTCGTCATCAATCCACGGGCGAACTTCGACGAAGTGGCCAACGCCAACACCGAGAGTGGCAAACGCATCCGCGAGCGCATACGCGAGCGCGTGCACCACTACAACGACGGCGTCATGCCCGACACCCTTGGCTTTTTCGGCGACACCGACAACTACGAATGGAAGCAATACCAACTGCAGGAGACAGGCTCGCTCAACCCGTCACGCTGCCCGTTCCACGCACATGCCGCACACCCTGCGACACCCGACTTACTGATCGAGAACTGACCGTGAATACCGCACTCACCTTCACCTATGCCCTCACCGTCCTGCTGCTCATTGCCACCCCCGGCCCGGTGGTGGCGCTGATCGTCAACACCGCGGCTGCCTCCGGCTCGCGCAAGGCCATGTTCACCGCCGTTGGCACCAACTGGGCCTCACTGGTGCTGATCGGCGCCGCAGCCTGGATCATCCTCACCAGCGCCGCCATCGACAAGGCATGGCTCAGCACCATGAGCCTGCTGGGTTGCCTGTTCATCGGCTACATCGCCGTGGGCACGCTGAGGGACGCCCTGCAGGCGCCAGCCCCGGAGGCGGCGAGCGAGGCGCCCAAGGCCGCGCGTGGCGGGCTGCTGCAAGGCTTCATGGTGGGTATTTCCAACCCCAAGGACATCATTTTCTTCATCGCCTTCTTCCCACAGTTCATCCAGATCACCGAGTCGTTCGGCAAAAGCATGGTGGTGTTGTCGCTGCTGTGGGTGGCCATCGATTTCGCCGTGCTCAGCCTGTACATCTTCGCCATCGGCAAAATCGCCTCGCAGCGCAGCAACCGCGTGATCAGCCTGGCTTCCGGCGTCGCCCTGCTGCTGATCGCCGCGGGCGGCCTGCTGTACAACCTCAACGAACTGGCTGCCTGAGTTTGATGCGAAGCACCCGGCGCACAGAAGAAAAGACCATGACAGCGACTGATACAGTCCCGTCTCCTTCGCCGTTGCAGCAGGACTACCAGCGCTTTCTGCTACTGGGCAGCCGCCGTGCGCCGCACACTGTGCACGTGCATGAAACCGGCTACCGCTCCGGCACCATCAACACCGATGCCCTTGGCCTGCGCTACAGCCACTGCGCCGGCAAGCGCTTTTCGGCGGCCGAACGCGGCGGTGCTTCCCGTATCAATCTGCTGGTCGGCGGCTCCACGGCCCTGGGCATCGGCGCCAGCTCCGACGAACACACGGTGGCCTCGCACCTGTCGGCGCTCACCGGCGAGGTCTGGCTGAGCCTGGCCGGTTGCGGGCTCAATGCCAGCCAGGAGCTGCTGATGTTCCTGACTCACCAGCACCGCCTTGGCCAGCTCGGTCACGTGGTGGTGCTCAGCGGCCTCAACAGCCTGGCCCACGAAGCCCTGTGTGAAGTGCTCGGCAGCCCCAACGACCCACAGCACGCCAAGGCCTACCAGGCTTTTATCAACAGTTTCAGCGAAGGCATGCAGCCTGCCGCACCACCCCGCCGGCCGTCGCTGTGGCGGCGCATCGGTCAGGCCCTGACCACGCCTGCGGTCCAAGCCCCGGTCATCTGGCCGCTGTCGCCCCCGGAAAAGCGCCTGGCCCGCGCGGCCGACAGCATTGGCCGCACCTTGCGTCAGTGGGACCGGCTGCTGGCAGACAGCCACGCTACCCTCACCTTCATCCTGCAGCCGTTGCTGCCCTGGTGCCGGGACACCCTGCCCGCTGGCGAGCAGGCCATGCTGGCCGCGCTGGAGCAACAGCCGGCCAACTTCGACCGGCTGCTGGACGGCGCATTCGACAGCCAGTTGCACTCGGCCTTCTTCCGCCGCATCAAAAGCCAGGCCGACCCGGTGCCCTGCTATGACATGAACGGCATGCTCAGCAGCTCGCCAGTGTTCGGCGCCGACCTGTTCATCGACCGCCTGCACCTGAACGACCTGGGCAACAACGCCCTGGCCAAGGTCATTACCGCCAAGCTTGGCCTGGCCCAAGAAAAACACGCTCAACGCAAGGTCACGCCGATCAAGCTCGTCTGACACTTGTCGACTGGTCTTTCGGCCACCCCCATTGGGTGGCTAGAATAGGCCGTCGTTCCGATTTTCCAGAGGCGTACGCTTGACCGCCATTAACATCGAAGCCGTCCCTCCTTGCCCGGCCGCCCACGGGGCTTGCCTGTGAGCCGCATGCGACGCCTGCCCCCGCTGTTGGTCGCCCTGATGCCGCTGGCTGCGCACGCGCTGGAGGTGCGCATCGACCCTCACGCCGACCTGCTCTATCGCCAGGCCTTGCCGCTGCTGGAGCAGGCCGATAACCAGGGCGACGATACCAGTACCCTGCGCACCGCCTTGGGCGGCGATCCCGAGCTCAGCCGCCAGGGCCAGGCCATGGCCCATACGCTGCCGACAGCAGTTGCCCTGCTGAAAAAGTCGGTAGAGCTGGGCCATCCGGTCGCGCAGTACCGTCTGGCGCTGTACTACATGACTTACCTGCCAGCCGCGCAAATTCCGGATGCCGCCTGCCCGTTGCTCGAAGCCAGTCTCAAGCAGGGGTTTGCCGCACCCGCGCCCGCGATCGCCACCTGGTGCCGGCCCTACAATGCCAGCAGCGAGTACCGTGCGGCGCTGGAGGCGATCCCCAGCATGGCCACCGTGTACGCCCCCTACTACCCGCAACCGGCCACCCGCCTGGCCTGCAGCCGCAGCCGGCCAGAAGGCTTGCAAATGTTGTGGGGGCGCCAGCGCGACTACCAGGCAGAGGTGTACCGCCTGCTCGGCGACCTGGACCCATCGCAGCGCCTGAGCCTGCTGCAGAAAGCCGTGGACATCAACGGCTGCGTGACGGCGCAACAACACCTGACTCGCCACCCGTGATCCTCTGCCAGACGCGGTCCCTGTTGGGCAACTGTCTCACTCAAAGTTTGGATTCCGCGCGATCACTGTAGGAGCAGCCTTGTGCTGCGAAGAGGCCGGTAAGGCTAAAGATTGTTTTCGGCTGCAATGACCTCTTCGCAGCACAAGGCTGCTCCTACAGGGCTTGTGTTTGCCTTGAAATCAAACCCGATCAGCAAGATCGTTCAAGCCATCCCCTGCCCTGTCTGGCATGCTGATCTGCCTCGTACACGCATTGCAGCCATCATGCCCCACATCGCTCGCCAAGCCTTCCTCCACGGCGCCATCGCCATCATGCCGTTGTCCCTGGCCGTCGCCCCCTGGGGCCTGCTGGCCGGCTCCATGGCCATCGAGGCCAACCTCAGTGCCTGGCAGGGGCAAGGGCTATCGGCCATCGTCTTCGCCGGTGCCGCGCAACTGGTTGCCATTGGCATGCTCAAGGGCGGCGCCAACCTGGCCTCGATCCTGCTCACCACCCTGCTGCTGACCTCGCAGCACCTGCTTTATGGCCTGTCGATGCGCCCGGTGCTGTCCAGCCAGCCATTGCGCTGGCGGCTGGGCCTGGGCTTTCTGCTGACCGACGAGTTCTTCGCGTTGACCAGCAAGTACGACCAGCAGCAATTCAACCGCTGGTATGCCCTGGGGGTAGGCCTGACGTTCTACGTCGCCTGGAACCTGTTCACCCTGGCCGGCATCCTGCTGGGCCAGAACATTCCCCACCTCGATCAACTCGGCCTGGACTTTTCCATCGTCGCCACCTTCGTCGCCCTGATCGCGCCGCTAGTGCGCAACCTGGCTACCGTGGTGTGCGTAGCCGTGTCGCTGTTCTGCTCGGTGCTGTTCAGCTACTGGCATTGGGAGGCCGCCTTGGTGGCCGCAGGCCTGCTGGGCATGAGCGCCGGGTTCATCTGCCAGAAATTTGCCGGAGCCCGCGCATGACCTGGATCCTGATTTTCGCCATGGGCGCCATTGTGTTCCTCAACCGCTACGCGTTCCTTGAGCCACGCCTGCCCTTGCGCCTGAGCTCCAATGCCCGGCAGTTCCTCGGCTTTGCCGTGCCCGGCATGCTCACCGCCATCTGCGGCCCGATCATCTTCATGCCCGACCACCAGCTCAACCTGAGCCTGCTCAACCCCTACCTGCTCGGTTCACTGGTGGCTATCGCCCTGGTGCTGTTGACCCGCAGCGTGTTGCTGAGCATGCTGGTGAGTATGTTGATCTTCTTCCTTCTGCGCAGCTGGCTGGCATGACCACGCCCCTGCGCGAGCAGACACACCTCTGGCAGGCGCCAGCCCTGGGCGACGTCGAGATGCTGCACGCGCGTTACTTCCAGCAGCGCTTCGCCCCGCATGTGCACGAAGGCTACGTGTTCACGGTGATCGAATCCGGCGCCCAGCGCTTCTGGCACCGGGGCAGCGAGCACCTGGCGCCGGTCGGCAGCATGGTGCTGATCAACCCCGACGAGCTGCATACCGGCGCCACCGCCCATGAGGCGGGCTGGCGCTATCGCGGCTTCTACCCCGAGCACGAGCGGGTCACCGGTGTACTGGACGAACTGGAACTGGGCCGCCACGGCATGCCCAGCTTCAAGGACAGCGTGATCCACGACCCGGCCCTGGCCATCGCCTTCAGCCAGCTGCATCAGTTGTCCGAAAACGGCGCCAGCGCCCTGCAGCAACAGACTGCCTGGCGCCAGGCGGTGCTGGCCCTGGTGCAACGCCACGGGCAATGCGCCGAACCCTCGGCCCCAGGCCACGAACCACTGGCCGTGGCCCGCGCCCGCGAACTGCTGGAAAGCCAACTGGCCGACCCACCCTCGCTCGAAGCGCTGGCGGCGGCCGTCAACCTGTCACCCTTCCACTTTGCCCGGGTGTTCCGCCAGGCCACCGGCCTGCCGCCGCACGCCTGGCTGAAGCAGCGGCGCCTGGCCCGCGCCCGGGAAATGCTGAAGAGCGGCCTAGCCGCTTCGGAGGTGGCGTTCGACCTTGGTTTTGCCGACCAGAGCCATTTGAGCCGGCAGTTCAAGCAGGCCTACGGAGTGACCCCGGGGGCGTATCGGCAGGCATGCGCTCAATCTGTATTCCCTGCCTGAAGCCCGCAACACAAGCTGGCCCCATGTGCCAACATCGCGCGTCGGGCTATCCACGACTGTCGCCATCCGGGGAATGTTCTTTCAGGTTCCAGCGCACTGGCGCGATGAACAGCATGTACGTCATCCAGATTAAGGTTGCCGGCCCCGCAAGCACAAAGACCAGGCTGGCAATCAGCCCTGAAACGGCGTCACCAATGACGGCAGTGAAGTAGTAGAGGGAAAAATTTCTGCCAACTTCATGCTCGCTCGACAAACACTGGATGTTGGTCACGATAGCGATATCGACAAATGCACCAATGAAGCCGACCAGGAACAACATCAGCAGGAACAGCCAGCTGTTGAATTGCAGTGCCATGGCTGCAGCAAAAAACAGTGCACCGTACAGCACCCAGTAACGCACTACCAATCGTGGGGTGGTGCGCGGGTTGAAGCGTGTGTAGAGCACGCCACCCAACACAGTGCCTGCCGCAAGCAGTGAAAATACGTACCCCACCGCCGCTTCAGAGGCGAAGTGTTCCAGCACTGACGCAGGAAGGATGAAGCGAATCACCGAGGTGGCGAACATCGCACAGAGCGTGGTGCAGCCAATGACAGCAAACAAAGGCGCATTGCTGACCCTGAGCTGACTGACACTGCGCGCCGCATCCCGGACTATGGCGCGCCCATCGAATGCCTGCCGGGCGCCCTGCCTGGCAGGCCCCAGGGTAGCGATGGAAATGGCCGACAGTACCAGGCACCCCGCAAAGAACAAAAAGGTTGCTTCGCGAGTCAGCAGTAACACACATGCCGAAAACACCAGCGGCCCGATAATCGAGGCAGCATCCTCGATCACCTGGATACCGCTGTTGACCGAGGCCAGCTGGTCTTTTTCGACAAGGTCCGGAAAGTACGCGCGAAACGCAGGCACATAAAGGCATTCGAGCGCTGTCATCAGCATCGCAAGGCCGACCAGGACGGGCAACACGGGTGAGGACAAGCTGAACAAGGTAAAGAAGGCAAGTGCCAGCAGGCCTTTGGCCGCCTCGACCGCAAATAGTGTTCGTTTCTTGTCTGCGTTTATCCGCCAGCCAGCCCCCCAAGGGTGAAAACACCATGCTCGGCAAGTAGCGGAAGAAATAGGCGATGCCAATCAAAAGCAGATCCGCCTCGGTCATGGACACGATTGCCACGGCAAACGCAGCTTCGAAGGCAAATTCACCACATTTGGAAAAGCAATAGCCCAACGCCAGAGAACGTGTTCCGGGGTTACGACTCAACGCCTGCATAATGGCTGTGTTCCTGCGCCAGCGGTTTAGGTCGGCTGAATTTAGAGTTCATCCACCACCGGGCTCAACGCTAAAGTTGTAACCATAGCGGGCACGGCCAGCGCAGAAAGCATCAGGCTGAGAATATTCCTACACGCAGCAACTGATCCGAAAGCAGGCCTAGGTCTGCAAAACTGCATGACAGAACTGTGCAGCACACCTGATCAAGCAGTTAAGGTTGATGCCCCATGCCGCGTAGCGGCATCGGTTTAAACACTGTGTTTATTCGTCCAAAACAGTAACTCGGTGTTACTTGGGCAATGGAGCGTTCATTTTCGCCTCTTCGGCAACTCCTGCAGAGGCAGCGGGAGCCCCGCCAACCCTCTGCTACACTGTCAAGGCTGAATGGAGGATCCTGCCATGTCCGAAAGAGAGCTCACCACCCTCCTGTCGCTGATGAACCAGCGCCAGGCCTGCCTGAACAGTGCCTGCAAGGAGATTGCCGACTGGATCGACCGGCAGGGCGATGTGCCCGCCGCCGGCAAGATCCGCGCCAGCCTGAAGGCACTGGAGGCCGATGAGGCCCAGGTTCGAAAGACCCTTACGTCGCTGACGCTCGACAGGCCGCTGCCGCGCTTTCGTAGCTGAAAGACGCAGCTGAAAAAAAGGGCCGCCAAGCGCGGCCCTTTGGTCTGTCAGTGCTTCATGTGCATGTGGTCATGCCCACCGCCAGCCTCGGCGTTGAGCGGGCGCACTTCTGCCTGCACATCCAGTGTTTCCTTGGCCCCTTTTGCGTCTTCGATGGTAAGGGTCAGCGGCACTTTATCGCCTTCCTTCACCTGATCGTTCAGGCCCATCAGCATCACATGCAGGCCATTGGGGTCCAGGGTCACGGCCTTGCCGGCCGGCAACTCAACAGCCTTTACCTCACGCATGCCCATCACGTCGCCGTTCATGGTCATCTCGTGCACCTGCACGGTCTTGGCCACGGGCGAAGCCACGCTCACCAGCTTGCTGTCGCTGCTGGCGGTCAGGGTCATGAAGGCACCGGTGGACTGCTGGTGCGGCACGCTGGCACGGACCCAGGCATCGCTCACGGTAGTCTGGGCCAGGGCCGGCAGGGCCAGACCCATCAGTGCCAGGGCAGCCAGGCCGCGTTTGATCGGTTGCATAGACATTCAGCAGATCTCCATCAGGGTGACCAGGTCTTCGGCGCATTCCTTGGCATTCAGGGAATGGCCCAGGCTCAGGCGCAGGGTGCCACGCGTATCGTAGACGTAGCTGGTGGACGAGTGAGAAATGGTATAGGTGTCACCGGCCGGGACCTTCTCGTAGAACACCTTGAACTCCTTGGCCACTTCCGCGATTTCTTCGGGGGTGCCAGTGAGTGCAGTGAACGACGGGTCGAAGGCCTTGACGTAGGCATCGAGCACTTCGGGGGTGTCGCGCTCCGGGTCCAGGGTGATGAACACCACCTGGAACAGGTCGCGGTCACGACCGCGCAGCAGTTTGCGGATTTGTGCCGCGCGCGCCAGGGTGGTCGGGCAAACCGCCGGGCATTGGGTGAACCCGAAGAAGATCATCGGCATGCTGCCGTAGAAGCTCGACAGGGTGCGCACATTGCCTTGCGGGTCCTTGAGGCGGAACTTGCGCCCAAGGATCTCGTTGCTCATGTTCTTGCCGTACTTGAACTCGAGCCCCCGGGCCGGGCTGCAGCCTGCCAGCAGGCCAAGCCCGAGAACGCCCATCCCGGCGACAACCGCGCGCCGGGTAAATAGATCATTCATGAAACCATCCTTTACAGGGAAGGTGCCGGCCCTCGGGACGGGCCGGCTGAAAAACCGGGGCATTCTTGCATGACACCCAAAGCGGTTCTACCCGACGAACGCGGGTATGGCCTGCAGCCCTTTGAATACGGGCTGCGGCCTGTTGTCGCAGGGGTTGAAACCGTAACAGTTTGTTGCTAAGAGAGCCGCCCTTACACAAGCCATGCAGGTGCGTCAGCCTTAATAGTAGGCGTTCTCTTTCTGGGTGTGGTCAGTCACGTCACGCACGCCCTTCAGCTCCGGAATACGCTCGAGCAAAGTGCGCTCGATGCCTTCCTTCAGGGTGACGTCGGCCTGGCCACAACCCTGGCAACCACCACCGAACTGCAGCACGGCGATGCCGTCGTCGACCACGTCCACCAGGCTTACCTGGCCACCGTGGCTGGCCAGCCCGGGGTTGATCTCGGTCTGCAGGTAGTAGTTGATACGCTCGTTGATCGGGCTGTCTTCGTTGACCATCGGCACCTTGGCGTTCGGTGCCTTGATGGTCAGCTGGCCACCCATGCGGTCGGTGGCGTAGTCGACCAGTGCGTCTTCCAGGAACGGCACGCTGACTGCGTCCAGGTAAGCGGTGAAGCTCTTCAGACCCACGGCGGTGTCGTCAGGCTTCTCTTCGCCCGGCTTGCAATAGGCAATGCACGTCTCTGCGTACTGGGTGCCCGGCTGGGTGATGAAAATTCGAATGCCGATGCCAGGCGTGTTCTGCTTGGAGAGCAGATCGGCCAGGTAGTCATGGGCGGCGTCGGTAATGGTTATATCGCTCATGTAGGTTCCTCACAGACTTGCCGCCAAGTGTACGCCAACCGGCTCCTCGAACAAAGTCCTAGCATTTGACTCGGGAAAGCGCATATTCCGCTGCCTGCCCCCGTGGCGCCGCCAGCCAAGCCTGCATCCGCCGGTACAGGCCGCGCTCCAGCCACTGGTAGCTGAACCACGACATTAGTCCAATGGACGGCACGCACAGGGCGAACACCAGGTAGGGGTTCAAATGCAGCCGCTGGCTGGCGAACCAGCCGGCGTACAGCACCAGCACATGGACCAGGTACACCGAATACGAACAGTCGCCCAAGGCCTTGAGCAGCCGGTTACCCTGGAAGACCGGTTCCAGGGCGATGAAGGCCAGCACGATCATCGCGCTCGGCACGCCCCAGTGCAGCAAGCGCTGGGACGCATCCAGGTGATAGATGGCCAGGCCCGCCACCCCCAGCACCACCAGCGGCAGCCAACGACCCTGGCGGATCAGGCCACGGCGGTACAACACACCCAGGCCGATGCCGAGCAGGAACTCGTAGATGATGTCGTTGTTGTAGAAGCGGCTGAGCACACCCAGCCGGCCCAGCACCTCGCTGACCAGTAACAGTGCGACGGTAACCAGCAGCAGGTGATGCCGTTGGCGCACCAGGAAGGCCAAACCGAACAGCAGATAGAAGAACATCTCGAAGTTCAGCGTCCAGCCCACGTTCAGGGTCGGGTACAGGCCATAGCCCCCGGGGTTTTCCGCCGGGATGAACAGCATCGACAAGAGCAGGTGATGCCAGGCGAACTCCTGATGCGGCATCCACTGGCTGAAGGCCAGCAGCAACGTGGCCATCAATGCTGTGTAGAACCAGTAGGCAGGGACGATACGCAGCACCCGATTGAGCAGGAACTGGCGCGGTTCGATGGTTTTGTCACGGGTCGACAGGTAGATGACCAACCCGCTGATGACGAAGAAGATGTCGACCCCCACGGCGCCACGGTCAGTAAGCAGTTGGCCGATGGGGCCGGTGGCGTGGAAGTCGAAGAAGATCTGCATGAAGTGGTGGCACACCACCACCCAGGCGGCGAACGCCCGCAGTGCCTGAAGCGAATACAGCATGAAATACCCTGCGCTTGCCGGTGTATTGAGGCCTTCGGGAGCACTTTGCGCTCCATCGCCGGCAAGCCAGCTCCCGCAGGGACCGCGCTTGCCGGCGATTGGGCTGCATAGCAGCCCCCGGACCACCCACCATTTCCGACCGCAGGGTGCTCGGAAAGGTCAGCCTACCCGATCAGAGGTTCTCATAGCGGTTCATGTCCAGCACACCCGCCTCGACCGGCGTGGTCTCCTTGATGAAGCTGTTCAGGTCATGGAAGTAGCGCCAGAACTCAGGGTGACTGCGGCGCACGCCCCAGCGCATGACGATGCGCTCGAACCTGGCTGCATCGTCCTTCGCATACTCCATGTCCTCGACAAACTCCGCCACATCCCCGGTCGGCACATTGAAGATGAAGTTGGGGTAGCTGCTGAGCACGCCCGGGTACAGAGTCAGGGTATCCAGCCCCGGCTGGTAGCGGTACGCCTCGCCCAGCAGGAACGCCACGTTGCTGTGCGCGCGGTTGCGCAGCAGGCTGTACACCTGGCGCTGGCCGCCCTGCCCTTCGATGCGCAGCATGGTCGCCTCGGGCAACTGGTTGATCACCTTCAGCCCGGCAGCCGGGCGCGACACCAGGCGGCTGAGCGACTGCTCGGCATTGCGGAACTCTTCACTCATCTGCGGCCGTGAGCAGAACGCGCCCTGGCAGCGGTTGATCGGGTCGGGCGCAGCATTCAGGCTGCCGGTGCGCTGGAGCAGCTTCAGGCCAAAGTCGCGCTTGGGGTCGCGTGGGTCGAGCTTGATGCCGCTCGGGGTGTCGCTGTCGATGTCTTCATAATCCATCCACATCTTCACCTTGCCGCTGTTCTGGTACCAGTCGCTGAGAATCGCCTGGCGATGGTCAGCCGGCATCAGGCGCAGGAAGTTGACCTCGGCGCCATTGCGGATCAGGTCGAAGTACAGGCGCGTCTGCAACTGGTGCGAAACATTGCCGAACACGTCGAAGTTTACCGCCAGCTGGTAATAGGTGCGTTCCAGCAGCGGGTAGTCGAACAACCACACGGTCTGCGGCACATCACCGATCAGGCCCTTGCTGACCGAAGCGCTGTCGAAGTGGCGGAAGATGCTCAGCAGCGCGTTGTCGTTACCGGCCCACAAGGTCGACCAGCCCGGCGCCGGCATGTCGGCATAGGCGTCGCGGCGCAGCTTTTCATACGCGTTGCGCTTGTCGCGGTAGGCGTGCCACAGGCTCAGCACACTGCCCACGTCATCGATCTGCCCGGGCATGGCCAGCAGCGGCGTGGCCTCGCCACGGTACTTGGCGTCGGTGATGTAGCGGTCGAAGGCCGGCTCCTGGAACAATGCCCAGAAGTTGTCGCGGATCACGTCGGTCGCGATCTGCCCGCGGCACACCGGGCCACGGATGAACGTGCGCACGAAGTACTCGGCGTTATCCAGCATGAACTGGTAGCGCGCCACTGCCGGGATGGCCTCGAAGGTTTCGAACGGGTTGGCCCGGTGACGCGGGCCGTAGCCTGGCAGCGCGGCGGCATGCCAGTCGCCGGCGTAGAACAGCTGCTTCACCCGCTTGAGCTTCTGCGGCCCCATCGGGTAGGTGATGTGCGTCTTGTGCACGATCACGCCCTGCACCGGGATCAAGCGGTAATAGAAGTCGGTGCCAGGTGGGTCGTTGGGGCGACGCGTGGCAATGATGTCGGCCGGCTGGCCGCTGGGCGTGCGTGACCGCACCCACTGGAAGAAGTGGCCCTGCTCGCCGCCGACGAAGTAGATGTGCGCCAGAAACAGATGCTCGTAAAGCCAGCGGCCGACCAGCGCCTCGGTGGAACCCGGGCGGTTGAGCAGCTCTTCCCAGTCGGCGATCTGCCTGGCTTCGGTATCACTAGGCTTGATCGGCTGGTACTCCACCGGCGCCCCGGCCGCCAGCCAGCGGCGCATGGTGTCGTATTCCTTGTCGGTCAGCCCGGTCACCGCCAGCGGCATGCCCTCCTTGGGGTGCGCACCGGCATAGGCGTCGAACTCATGGGGCAACGGGCACATGTTGTTGCGGCTCAGGCCCAGGACGATGTCCTCAGGCAGCTTGGCGTTGGGCGTGAGCGGGGTCTTGTGCCCCAGCTCCAGCATGCGCGCCATCAGCGCGGCCTGGCTGCCCTGGTTGTCGAGCACCGAGTAGAAGCCTTTCTTGCGCCATTGCTCTTCGCTGTGGGCGTCGTAAAACAGCCGCGTGGTGGGCACCGCCTTGCTGCGGTCGCCCTCGTAGACCGGAACCTTGCTGGCCCCGCGTACTGCACCTTCCGGGCTTTCCAGCTTCAGCTGGCAGGCGGCGTCGTTGCAGGCATGGCAGGCCACGCATTTCTCGGTGAAGATCGGCTGAATGTCCCGGGTGTAGGAAATAGCCGGGCTCGACTGGGGGGCTTGCCCGAACACCGCGCCGCTGATGAGCAGCGCGAAGGCGCCGGCAAGGATACGATGCACCATGTGCGAAAAGTCCTGATTCTAAAAAGCTATCACGATTGTTGCCTGGTCGTGCCGGGTGCTGTTAACCGTGCCATCAACATGAGCGGTTTTCATGCAAATGGGCGATGCGCCTAAGAACCGCGCAACTTTGATATGATTCCGCACCTTCTGATATTTGCCCGACCAGGTAGTTCCTATGTCCGACCGCAGCGCTCGTCTCCAAGCACTCCAGAACGCCCTCAAAGAGCGCATCCTGATCCTCGACGGCGGCATGGGTACTATGATCCAAAGCTACCGGCTCGAGGAACACGACTATCGTGGCACGCGCTTCGCCGATTGGCCAAGCGATGTGAAAGGTAACAACGATCTGTTGCTGCTCAGCCGCCCGGACGTGATTGCTGCCATCGAGAAAGCCTACCTCGATGCCGGGGCGGATATCCTTGAAACCAACACCTTCAACGCCACGCAAATTTCCCAGGCCGACTACGGCATGGAATCGCTGGTTTACGAGCTGAACGTGGAAGGCGCGCGCATTGCCCGCCAGGTGGCCGATGCCAAGACCCTGGAAACGCCCGACAAGCCGCGCTTCGTCGCAGGCGTGCTCGGCCCTACCAGCCGCACCTGCTCGATTTCCCCGGACGTCAACGACCCCGGCTACCGCAACGTCACATTCGATGAGCTGGTAGAGAACTACATCGAGGCCACTCGTGGCCTGATCGAGGGCGGCGCCGACCTGATCCTGATCGAAACCATCTTCGACACCCTCAACGCCAAGGCGGCCATTTTTGCCGTGCAGCAGGTGTTTGAAGAGGACGCTGTCGAACTGCCGATCATGATCTCCGGCACCATCACCGACGCCTCCGGCCGTACCTTGTCGGGCCAGACCACCGAAGCGTTCTGGAACTCGGTGCGCCACGCCAAGCCGATTTCCGTGGGCCTGAACTGCGCCCTTGGCGCCAAGGACCTGCGCCCGTACCTGGAAGAGCTGTCGACCAAGGCCGACACCCACGTTTCCGCCCACCCCAACGCCGGCCTGCCGAACGCCTTTGGCGAGTACGACGAGACCCCGGCCGAAATGGCGGCGGTGGTCGAGGAGTTCGCTGCCAGCGGTTTCCTCAACATCATCGGCGGTTGCTGCGGTACCACCCCGGGCCACATCCAGGCCATTGCCGAAGCGGTGGCCAAATACAAGCCACGCGAGATCCCGGAGATTGCCAAGGCCTGTCGCCTGTCGGGCCTGGAACCGTTCACCATCGACCGCCAGTCGCTGTTCGTCAACGTCGGCGAGCGCACCAACATCACCGGTTCGGCCAAATTCGCCCGGCTGATCCGTGAAGAGAACTACACCGAAGCCCTGGAAGTCGCCCTGCAGCAGGTCGAGGCCGGCGCCCAGGTGATCGACATCAACATGGACGAAGGGATGCTCGATTCCCAGGCTGCCATGGTCCGTTTCCTCAACATGATCGCTGGCGAGCCGGACATTTCCCGCGTGCCGATCATGATCGACTCCTCCAAATGGGAAGTGATCGAAGCCGGCCTGAAGTGCATTCAGGGCAAAGGCATCGTCAACTCCATTTCCATGAAGGAAGGCGTCGAGCAGTTCAAGCACCACGCCCGCCTGTGCAAGCGCTACGGCGCGGCCGTGGTGGTGATGGCCTTCGACGAGGTCGGCCAGGCCGACACCGCCGCGCGCAAGAAGGAAATCTGCAAGCGCAGCTACGAAATTCTGGTCAACGAAGTGGGCTTCCCCCCGGAAGACATCATCTTCGACCCGAACATCTTCGCCGTTGCCACCGGCATCGAAGAGCACAACAACTACGCCGTCGACTTCATCGAAGCCTGTGCCTATATCCGCGACCACCTGCCCCATGCGCTGACCTCAGGCGGTGTGTCCAACGTGTCGTTCTCGTTCCGTGGCAACAACCCGGTGCGCGAGGCGATCCACTCGGTGTTCCTGTTCCACGCCATCCGCAACGGCCTGACCATGGGTATCGTCAACGCCGGCCAGCTGGAGATCTACGACGAAATTCCGGCCCAGCTGCGTGAAAAGGTCGAGGACGTGGTGCTCAACCGCACCCCGGAAGGCACCGATGCCCTGCTGGCCATTGCCGACGACTACAAAGGCGGCGGCGCCACCAAGGAAGTCGAAAACGAAGCCTGGCGTTCGCTGCCGGTCGGCAAGCGCCTGGAACACGCACTGGTCAAGGGCATCACCGCGCACATCGTCGAGGACACCGAGGAGTGCCGCCAGCAATGCGCACGCCCCATCGAGGTCATCGAAGGCCCGCTGATGAGCGGCATGAACGTGGTGGGCGACCTGTTCGGTGCAGGCAAGATGTTCCTGCCCCAGGTGGTCAAGTCGGCACGTGTGATGAAGCAGGCGGTGGCGCACCTTATTCCGTTCATCGAAGCCGAGAAAGGCGACAAGCCAGAGGCCAAGGGCAAGATCCTGATGGCCACGGTAAAAGGTGACGTGCACGACATCGGCAAGAACATCGTCGGCGTGGTACTGGGCTGCAACGGTTACGACATCGTCGACCTCGGTGTGATGGTGCCTGCCGAGAAAATTCTGCAAACCGCCCGCGACGAGAAGTGCGACATCATCGGGTTGTCTGGCCTGATCACCCCGTCGCTGGACGAGATGGTCCATGTTGCCCGCGAAATGCAGCGCCAGGGCTTCGAACTGCCCCTGATGATCGGCGGCGCCACCACCTCCAAGGCGCACACCGCAGTCAAGATCGAACCAAAGTACAGCAACGACGCAGTCATCTACGTTACCGACGCCTCGCGTGCGGTCGGCGTGGCCACCCAGTTGCTGTCCAAGGAGCTCAAGCCGGGCTTCGTCGAGAAGACCCGCCTTGAGTACGTGGATGTGCGCGAGCGCACCGCCAACCGCAGCGCCCGCACCGAGCGCCTGAGCTACGCCCAGGCTATCGCCGCCAAGCCGCAGTACGACTGGGCCGGCTACCAGCCAGCGGTGCCCTCCTTCACCGGGGTCAAGGTACTGGAAGACATCGACCTGCGCACCCTGGCCGAATACATCGACTGGACCCCGTTCTTCATCTCCTGGGACCTGGCCGGCAAGTTCCCGCGCATCCTCACCGACGAAGTGGTCGGCGAAGCTGCCACCGCGCTGTACAAGGATGCACGCGAGATGCTCGACAAGCTGATCGACGAGAAGCTGATCAGCGCCCGCGCGGTGTTCGGCTTCTGGCCGGCCAACCAGGTGGCCGATGACGACATCGAGGTGTACGGCGAGGACGGCCAGGCGCTGGCCACCCTGCACCACCTGCGCCAGCAGACCATCAAGCCGGACGGCAAGCCCAACTGGTCGCTGGCCGACTTCGTCGCGCCAAAAGCCAGCGGCGTCACCGACTATGTGGGCGGGTTCATCACCACCGCCGGCATTGGTGCCGAGGAAGTGGCCAAGGCTTACCAGGACAAAGGCGACGACTACAGCTCGATCATGGTCAAGGCCCTGGCCGACCGCCTGGCCGAAGCCTGCGCCGAGTGGCTGCACGAGCAGGTGCGTAAAGAGCACTGGGGCTATGCCCGCGACGAGCACCTGGACAACGAAGCGCTGATCAAGGAGCAGTACAGCGGCATCCGGCCGGCCCCGGGCTACCCGGCCTGCCCCGACCACACCGAGAAGGAAACCCTGTTCCGCCTGCTCGACGGCACCGCCATTGGCGAAACCGGGCCGAGCGGCGTCTTCCTTACCGAGCACTTTGCGATGTTCCCGGCCGCGGCGGTCAGCGGCTGGTACTTTGCCCACCCGCAGGCGCAGTACTTTGCCGTGGGCAAGGTCGACAAGGACCAGATCGAGCGTTACAGCGCACGTAAAGGCCAGGATGTGAGCGTGAGCGAGCGCTGGCTGGCGCCGAACCTCGGGTACGACAACTAAGACTATTGGGGCCGCTTTGCGGCCCATCGCGACACAAGGCCGCTCCTACAGGGGACCGCATTCCCTTGCAGGAGCGGCCTTGTGTCGCGATGGGCTGCACAGCAGCCCCAATGGGCACCTACACTGTCCTTGATTGCCTCTGATTCTTCAGGAGCCACCATGGACGATTCCAGCCAGGGCAAACCCCCAACCTTCTGGCAGATGCTGCACAGCATCCTCGCCGCCGCCTTTGGCGTGCAAAGCGGCAAGAACCGCGCTCGCGACTTCACCCACGGCAAAGCCAGCCATTTCATTGCGCTAGGGACGCTCTTCACCCTGATATTCATCATGGTGCTGGTCGGCCTGGTGCAACTGGCCCTGCACCTTACCCGCTAGCCTGTACCGGCCTCATCGCCGGCAAGCCAGCTCCCACAGGTTTTCTGCAGCCTCTGGGCCTGCGCTGTACTTGTGGGAGCTGGCTTGCCGGCGATGAGGCCGGTACAGGCAACACAAAAACGCCCGCAGGACATCCCCCCGCAGGCGCTGTTGCTACATCACGGTCTAAAAAGAAAAGTCTACTGGTGGCTGACCCAATACACGGCAGTGACCACCACCAGGACGATCAGGCAGAGGATCGCCCAGGCATCGACGCTGCTGTCAGCTTTGCGGACCTTGGTTGAGTTTCCCATTGCATTGCCTCTTGTAGTGGTTATGGGAATGCACTTCACAACCAGCAGTTAAGACGAGCAATGCCCTTCCCTCAAGCAGGGTCTTTCAATAGTCGACCGGTGACGTCAGAAACGGGTACTGGTAGCTGGCCGGGCGCCCTTCGGCGCTGTAATGCAGAAAATCGACGCCATAGTCGGGCCGCTCCAGCAGTTTCAGCCAGCGCCTGGCCTTGGCCTGGTCGATTGCCTGCAGTACCGGGGCACTGTGCACGCGCTGGCCGTCGCGGTTCAGCGCCACACCCTGGGCATCGTCGTGCAACATCACCATGGCCCAACCGCCAAGGGTGAAATGCCCACCCATCAGCGCGCTCAAGCGCCCATCGATGCGCGCACGCAGGGCCTCGGGCGAACTGTTGACGGCGCCGAACAGCACGTCACGCCCCGGCGTATGCCCGGCATCCTCGAACGCCTGCATGGCGCCAAAGGCCATCTCGTCATTGGCTGACCACACCAGGCGGGTGGCCGGGTATCGCTCCAGCAATTGCTGCGCCTGCTCGTAGGCGCGCTCGCGGCTCCAGCCGCCGTATACCACCTGGCGCAGGCGGACCTGAGGGAAGTCGGCCAGGGCGCGGCGCATGCCCTCCTCGCGCAACTGCGAGGCCGGTGTGGTCTTGAGCCCGGCAAAGGCCACCAGGTCCACCGGCCCTGCGTCGCGAGGCAGTTGCGCAACCATCAGGTGCAACATCTGAAAGCCCGCCTGCTCGTCGTTGCTCATCAGGGTACCGAGTGGCTCAGGATATTTGTCGGGCTGGGCCTGGATGCTGCGGGCCTGGCTGGCGGTCAGGCCATTATTGACCAGCAGCAGCTTGACGCCGGTGCCACGCGACAACCGCAGGATTTCCGGTGCCACATACTGCTCGTTGACCAGCACCAGGTAATCCGGCCGCTGCGCCCCACTCAGGATCGCCCTGGCCTGGGTCAGCGCCAGGTCGGCGCGGCGCTCGCTGTACTCCACGCGCAGGGACATGCCCAGTTCGTCCGCAGCGGCCTGCATGAAGCGGGTGTAGCTGGTCCAGAATGTCTCGGTGGACAGCCCCGGATTGAGAAACACCACCGAGGCCGGCTGCGCATTTGCCGCCAGTGGCAGGGCAAGACACAAGCTTTGGCACAGGGCCTTGAGCATGGGGTCACATCTCTGCGAAGCAAACGCCGGATTATAACCGTCTGACTACCGCCAGCGCACAAATGGCAGTCAGTCTCACATAGTCCATTTGGTTCTTTTCATATGCAAAAACATCACTTTAGCGCATAACCGCAACCTGATATCGTTCCACGGCTCCGTACCGGAGTGCGCGGCCGTGCGCGCGAATAGCTGCATGCCTGAGACAGGACTTTTATGTACGTATACGACGAGTACGATCAGCGGATCATCGAGGACCGCGTCAAGCAGTTCCGTGATCAGACCCGCCGCTACCTGGCCGGTGAGCTGAGCGAAGAAGAATTCCGCCCTCTGCGCCTGCAGAACGGCCTATACATCCAACGTTTCGCGCCAATGCTGCGTGTCGCCGTGCCGTACGGCCAGCTGAGCGCCCGCCAGGTCCGCACCCTGGCGAAGATCGCTCGCGACTACGACAAGGGCTACGCGCACATTTCCACCCGCCAGAACGTGCAGTACAACTGGCCGGCACTGGAAGACATTCCGGACATTCTCGCCGAACTGGCCACCGTGCAGATGCACGCGATCCAGACCAGCGGCAACTGCCTGCGCAACACCACCACCGACCAGTTCGCCGGTGTGGCCGCAGACGAAATCATCGACCCGCGCCCGTGGTGCGAAATCGTCCGCCAGTGGACCACCTTCCACCCGGAATTCGCCTACCTGCCGCGCAAGTTCAAGATTGCCATCAACGGCTCGCAGGAAGACCGCGCTGCCATTGAAGTGCACGACATCGGCCTGGAGCCGGTGCGCAACGCTGCTGGCGAGCTGGGCTTCCGTGTACTGGTCGGCGGCGGCCTGGGCCGTACCCCGGTGGTCGGCTCGTTCATCAATGAATTCCTGCCGTGGCAGGACCTGATCAGCTACCTGGACGCCATCCTGCGCGTGTACAACCGTTACGGTCGCCGTGACAACAAGTACAAGGCGCGGATCAAGATCCTGGTCAAGGCACTGACGCCTGAAGTGTTCGCCGAAAAGGTCGAGGCCGAAATGGTCCACCTACGCGGCGGCAACACCACGCTGACCGAAGACGAAGTACTGCGCGTATCGCGCCATTTCGTCGACCCGGAGTACCTGGCCCTCGAAAACGTCGACTACGCCGCCCAGGACGCCGAAAACCCAGGCTTTGCCCGTTGGCGCTCGCGTAACACCCGTGCCCACAAGCGCCCTGGCTACGTCGCTGTAACCCTGTCGCTGAAGCCCACGGGCGTTGCCCCTGGCGACCTGACTGACAAGCAGCTGGACGCCGTGGCCGACTTGGCCGAGCGCTACAGCTTCGGCTTCCTGCGCACCTCGCACGAGCAGAACATCATCCTCGCCGATGTCGAGCAGCGCCAGCTGCACGCGCTGTGGCTGGAACTGCGCGAAGGCGGCTTCGCCACCCCGAACATCGGCCTGCTGACCGACATCATCTGCTGCCCGGGCGGTGACTACTGCTCGCTGGCAAACGCCAAGTCGATCCCGATCGCCGAGTCCATCCAGCGCCGTTTCGACGACCTGGACTACCTGTTCGACATTGGCGAAATCGACCTGAACATCTCTGGCTGCATGAACGCCTGCGGCCACCACCACGTGGGCCACATCGGCATCCTCGGCGTGGACAAGAAGGGTGAGGAGTTCTACCAGGTGTCGCTGGGCGGCAATGCCGCGCGCGGCGCGAGCCTGGGCAAGATCCTCGGCCCGTCCTTCGCCCAGGATGCCATGGCCGATGTGATCGAGAAGCTGATCGCCGTGTACGTCGAGCAACGTACCGAGGAAGAGCGTTTCATCGACACCTACCAGCGTATCGGCATCGACCCCTTCAAGGAACGCGTCTATGCAGCGAATCATTAAGAACAACCAGATCGTCGACGAAACCTGGCACCTGCTGCCCAAGGAAACCTCGTTCGACGAGCTGACCAACTGCGACGACTACATCGTGCCGCTGCAGCTGTGGCGTGACCACGCCCACGTGCTCAAGGCCCGCGATGGCGGCCTGGGCGTGTGGCTGGACAGCGACGAAGAAGCGGAAGAAATCGGCGAAGACGTGCAGTACTTCCAGGTCATCGCACTGAACTTCCCCGCCTTCACCGACGGGCGCAGCTACTCCAATGCGCGCCTGCTGCGTGACCGCTACAAGTTCAAGGGCGAGCTGCGCGCCATCGGCGACGTACTGCGCGACCAGCTGTTCTTCATGGCCCGTTGCGGTTTCGATGCGTTCGCCATCCGTGCCGACAAGGACCCGGAAGACGCACTGCAAAGCCTCAAGGACTTCTCGGTGACCTACCAGGCCGCCACCGACGAGCCGCTGCCGCTGTTCCGCCGCCGCTGATCGTGCCGCTTGAGCAAACAGCCCGCCTTTGCGCGGGCTGTTTCGTTCACAGGCCTTGGCGCTGAATGGCCTCACGACTCAATTCAAGCACAAGCTCGCGTTTCGCGACTTCACGCTCTGCGCAGATTTGCTCGCTTTGGGTAACATAGTCGCCATCGCTCAGCGTTTTCGATTGCTCGAGCAACGCATCCAGGCGCTGCTGGAAAGGCTCGTCCAAGTGGCTGAAACGCACCGCTTGATGCTCGTGCAGGTAGTCCTGCCAGAAGTGCTGATCTGCCAGTGCCTGTGCCAAGGCGTGTGGCGTTTCCTCCCGTAGAACCTCACTGCGCGCAGCGTCCAGGTCTTCACGGCCAACCCCACTGCAACTCTCGTACGAAAGATGGCTGGGCTGCGCAGGGAGGTCGAGGCTATCCGCCAGCTTGACGCGATAGGTGAGGTAAACCTCGACGGGGTCGGTCGAAAAGTAGTCGGCAATATGCCGGGCCGCAATCGCGTTGACTTTGTCCAGGCGGAACAAGGAACGCCCCAGCCTCACCAGCGCCCGCTCCTTTTGCACCCCGTTACCGGCTGTTCCGGCCCTTGCGACCATCGCGCCAACCTCCAGCTCGCTGAGCGTGAGCAGCAACTCGTCACTGCAACTGCGCGGTCGACCCACTTGCTCGAACAGGGCCGCGCGCACTTCAGCGTGCTGCTCGCAGGCTTCGAGGATATGCCACACCCGCGCCTGAAGGTCTCGGGGTTGGGCGTGGTATTCACGCAGGTCCCGCAAGTCTGAGAGAAACCGGAACAGATCCCGCGCGCCGGCCTCCCGGTACAAGTGGTTCCAGCGCGCCAGTCGCACTTCCCGCTGCGCCGGCGTGAAGCCTGCCAACCAAGGGGCTACAGCGCTTGGTAGCGAAGACGCGTGAGCCGCACGCTGACGTTCAGGCGCCCCGGCCGACGCCCTGGCCAACTGCAGGCGCTGCGGTGTCGTCCGAGAGTGGATTGTCGTGCAGCTCCAGGCCCTGTAACAAGCGAAGCGGTACCACCGACAGTGCTTCAGGCAGCGTCTGGATCTGGTTGTCACGCATGTCCAGCAGCTCCAGGTTACCGTGCCTGGCCAGATCAGCGGGCAACTCGCCCAAACCGGTGTTGCGCAAGGACAACCGGCGCAGCAGGGGGAAAGACGCCAAGGGTGGCAGCAAACCTACGGGGTTACCGTTGAGCTCCAGGCGGCGCAGCCCCAAAAGCTGGCTCAAGCGCAGGTTATCGTCGCTGGAAAGTACAATCTGGTTGCCACCAAGGCGCAGGTTCGTCAATTCGGTCAATTGCTCGATACCTGCGGGCAGGCGTGCCAGCTGGTTGCCCCGCAAGTCCAAGTTGCGCAGCTTGGTGAAGCGACCGAGGAAGCTCGCCTCAAGGGTCGTCAGCTGCATGTCGCGCAGGGTCAGGTGTGTGATGTGGTCGAAAACCACATTGTCAGGCAAGGCCGGCAGATACCCCACCCGGTCACCCACAATGGTCAAGTGGTAATCACCCGCCACCTCCCCTGGGGTAAAGCGCTGCCAGCTTGTCGTAATGCGCCTGGCTACCTTGATACGGCGTAAGCGGCGAATAACGTTCAGCCCCGATTCGTTCCGCCAGCCTTGCAATGCCTGCTTGAGGCTGGCCTTGGCGTGTAACAGTTGGCTGACATGGTTCCATGGGTCCACCCCCCGCTGAGCCAGGTCTTGCAGGTACAACTCCAGTTGCTCAGTGTTCATGAGCGGGAACACATGGTTCAAAGTGCGCCACAGTGCCTGGCGGGTCCCCGACAGGTGGCCACTGAGCGGGTAGCCCAAACGCCCATCGAACAAGCGTAACGGGGGTCGAATCCCCTGTCCCACCTGGGCAAGCCCAATCATTCGGGCTGCCGCTTCACGGTCGGCGAGCGCCTCACGCCCAAGCCGCTGCCCCAGCGCGCTTGCCGTCAACGGGCTACCCCCGAGCAACTGTCGCTGGCGGCTGTCCAGCTGGGGGATCAACGCCTCCAACAGCCCACCGTTGCTAGCGGCAGGCAGCTCAACCTTGACGCCGGCCGACCAGGGTGCAATCGCATCGATCAGGCCCAGCGCGAGCTTGCCGGTATCGTCATTTACCGCTGCGCCCTGGCGCAAACCTGCGCAGGCACGGTCTATCCGGCTGTCGCGTAGTGCCCAGCGTGCACGTTCTGCCAAGGCCAATGGTACCCGACCCGCGTTGGCCAGGCTGTCCATCTCGACGCTGCTGGCCCCTTCGACGATTTCCCGTGCGCAGCGCTGGGTAAGGCCTGGGAAGTCCCGCATCACTGTCTGGTCCGCTGCTTGCGGGTTGATCTGCCGCTCGTTGAAAACCTCCTCAAAAGCATCACCTCGTAACGCCGGGAACTCACGGTGCAATTGCTGGCGCTCGATGGCATCGAGCAAGCGTGCCGGCGGGGGCGCATTTTCCAGTAACAAACGGCGCAGGCAATCAGCATCGAAACCGGTGGCCTGCAGCGCGCCCGACACCACCTCATCGGACACCTGCACCGTGCGGCTGGCCAGACGGCGAACCATGCGGGCGGCGTCATGCCAGCGCTGCGGTTGCTCGAACTCGTGCACCCATCCCCCGGCACCATTGTGCTCAAGTGCCGGTACGTAGGCCCCCGGCCTTGACGGATGATGAATACGCCATGCGCCGTCGTCGCCTTCGCTCACCTCATAAGCAGCATCGTGCAGGCGCCTCAGCGAACGGCCATTTTCATTGACTGCCTGCCCTACCATCAGATCGACGCCATCACGCTGATAACCCGGCAACGTCGGATCACACAAGCGCAACTGCCCCTGCGCTAGCCTTACCGGCACCAAGGCGTCCACGCGCGCCACTCGCTGGGCCAGCTTGCCCAGTGCCGCCGCCCCGATCGTCGTCACCGCCGCCATCGCCACCGTGTCGGCCACATTGAACAGGTGGCCCAATGCGGCGTTGCGATCACCCAACTGCCAATCCTGGTAGCCTTCGTACACCTCACCCGCCAGTTGCACTACCGTAAGCCCGAGCATGGCCTGGCCCAACACAGGCACAAACAGCGCTGCCAAGCCTGCCACGCTCAGCCCCAGGTCCAGATAGCCTTGCAGGCGTGCGCGGCGGTCGGCGATATCCTCATCCTCTGTCGATACCGCCAATACCCGCGCGTCATCCACCATTTTGTCGAGCCGTGCTTCGCGCAGTGCGACGAACACGTCACCCTCGATGGCAAAGCAGCGCCCATCCAGCTCAAGCGGTAAAACCGTATTGCCGTGGCTGAGCAGTGTGTTCAGAGCCGTGTAGAAGGAGACCCGATCACGCTCGGCGACAAAGCGCTGGAAGTACTGCCGATACGCTTCATTACGCAAGCGTATGCCAAGCGTCATATACAGCAGTTCCCAACTGGTGTGCCAACGTAACGGGGCATACGGGTCCTCAGGTAACCACGCGATAACACCCAGCAGGCGGGCGTTCTGACGCACTTCGATGACAAGTGCACCGACGACATTCTTGCCCAGCAGCCGCAGTGTGTGGCACTTCAATACGGCGTTGTCGGCAGGCATCACGGATGCTGTGCTCACAACCTGGCTGATGCGCTGATACGTCTGCTCATCGATTTCACCCTTGATCCTGGCAACTATTGCCGCCAACTCCAGGTTGGCGCTCGACGCCTCCTCGAGGAGGGTCTCGACAGCCATCCCCTCGCCTTGAAGCTGCGATTGCAAATGGCTTTGATAATGCCGGCCGATATCAATGTCTCTGCAGAGGCCAACAAATGCTTCTGCACTTATAGGTAGCAGCTGCCCACTTGCATCGACCAACTGTGACCCTGCCACAAACCAGCCGGGCTGCATTTCCTTTAAGTGGAAGTTGTGCAGTGCCGCCGAAAGAAGCGCCTGGGTGCTTACAACGCGCGTAGAAGTGCTAGGCAAAGCAGCCGATATCGACGGGTTTGGCTGCAGGGTTACCAACCTGACCTGGGCCTGGCGCAGGTCCACCTGGGTAACCGAATGTGGTTCGAGCGCGCTTTTGAGCAACGACTCGGCGAAATCGTCCAAAGGGGTTATGCCCTTCAACCTGGCGTCGAGTTGGTCCTGCGCCTGTTGTTGACGCAATGAAGCTGCGCGCAGCAATGTCAGGTGTTCGGCAGAACCGCGCTTTAGCCAGTTTGGCAGCTGACGGGCAATCAGCGCATCGATGGAATCGACAGGTATTGGTGAAGTGGTCATGGGCAGCCTCTACGCTTGATAAAAGCGCTAGCTGACCAAGGATCCAACCGCCTCGGGCCCTATCTATGTAGTGATTGCACAGCTTGAAAATTGATTCGTGCCTACAGGTCAAATGACCTTGACGCAGCAGCCGCTTATTCACTGCCTTTCAAACCTGCACACTGGCCATCACATGATCCTCCCCACTTTTCAGGAGTAACCCCATGAGCGTTCCTTCATTCGGCCTCGGCACCTTCCGCCTGACCGGCCAGGCCGTCGTCGACTCGGTCACGTCGGCCTTGGCACTGGGCTACCGCGTCATCGACACGGCCCAGATCTACAAGAACGAAGCCGATGTTGGCCAGGCCATCGCCGAAAGCGGCGTGCCGCGCAACGAACTGTTCATCACCACCAAGATATGGGTCGACAACTATGCGGCCGACAAGCTGATCCCTAGCCTGCGTGACAGCCTGCAAAAACTGCGCACCGACTACGTCGACCTGCTGCTGATCCACTGGCCGGCGCCAGGCAACGGCGTTGAGCTGCGCGAATACATGACTGCGCTGGCCGAAGCGAAGAAGCTGGGGCTGACCCGCCAGATCGGTGTCTCCAATTTCAATATCGAGCTGACCCGCCAAGCCATCGATGTGGTCGGCAAGGGCGAAATTGCCACCAACCAGATCGAGCTCAGCCCGTACCTGCAGAACAGCAAGCTGGCCGCGTTTCTCAAGGAGCAAGGCATCACCGTCACCTCGTACATGACCCTGGCCTATGGCAAGGTCCTGAAAGACCCGGTACTGGCCGAAATCGCCGCCAAGCACAAGGCCACCGTCGCCCAGGTTGCGCTGGCCTGGGCCCTGCAGCTGGGCTACGCGGTAATCCCGTCTTCGACCAAACGCGAAAACCTGGCCAGCAACCTTCTTGCCCGTGACCTGAAGCTGGACACCGACGACATGGCACGCATCGCCACGCTGGAACGCAATGGCCGCGAGGTAAGCCCTGACGGCCTGGCGCCGGCCTGGGACTGATGCAGGGTTGGGCGGGCGCAGCCAGTATCGCCTGACTGCGACCACCTGAAGGCGCGGCTGCACTACGCGTGAAATCATGATTGTTCCACGCACTGCAATTATGAAGTGCCTGGCGCATCCGTTCTCTTGTTCGGGCATCGGCGGCTAATCTGCTACACGTAAACCGACCCGAGGAGTACCGCGATGTCCCGCCCACCCCTTCCGCCCTTCACCCGCGAAAGTGCCATCGAAAAGGTCCGCCTGGCCGAAGATGGCTGGAACGGCCGCAACCCGGCCAAAGTTGCACTCGCCTATACCCCTGATACGGTTTGGCGCAACCGCGCCGAGTTCCCCCGTGGGCGTGCCGAGGTCGAGGCATTCCTGACCCGTAAATGGAACCATGAACTGGAATACCGCCTGATCAAGGAGCTATGGGCTTTCACCGGCAACCGCATTGCCGTGCGCTATGCCTACGAGTACCACGACGACAGCGGCCAGTGGTTTCGTGCCTATGGCAACGAAAACTGGGAGTTTGCCGAAGATGGGCTGATGCAGAACCGGCATTCGAGCATCAACGAACACCCCATCAGCGAAGCCGAACGCAAGTTCCATTGGCCGCTGGGGCGCCGCCCGGATGACCACCCCGGGCTCAGCGAACTGGGCCTCTGATCAACCCAGCGGCAGCACGACCCTGGCGTGCAAACCGCCACCGGGGCGGTTGCTCAGGGTCAGGCTGCCGCCTTGCTCCAGCACGATGGCCCGTGCTGCGGGCAGGCCCAGCCCCACACCGCCCGTGTCGCGATTGCGCGAACCTTCGATACGGTAAAACGGCACAAATACCTGCTCCTGCAGCGCCGGCGCGATGCCCGGGCCGCGGTCTTGCACGGTTATCTCGATCTGCCTGGCACTTACCGTCAACACCACCGATGGCTCGCGGCCGTACTTGGCGGCATTGTCGATCAAGTTGACCAACACCCGCTTGATACCCACCGGCCGCCCTGTATACACACAACGGCGCGGCCCGCTGAGGCCGACCTCGACACCCGCATCCTTGAAATCGTCCACCACCGTGAGCAGCAGCTCGCCCAGGTCGAACACGGTCGTCTGCTCCAGCCGCGCATCATCACGGAAAAACGCCAGCGCGGCGTCGACCATCGCCTGCATCTCATCCACGTCCTTGAACAACTTGGCCTGTAGCTGGGCATCGTCGATGAACTCGGCGCGCAAGCGCATGCGCGTCAGCGGTGCGCGCAAATCGTGGGAGATTGCCGCCAGCATCTGAGTACGGTCGTTCAGGTAATGCTTGAGCTGGGCCTGGGTGGCATTGAACGCAAGAATGGCCTGGCGCAGGTCGTGCGGGCCAACCACCGGAATCGGCGGGGCATTGAAGTCCTTGCCAAAACGCCGCACCCCCTCGGCAAAGCGCTCCAGCGGCTTGGCCAGATAGCGTGTGGCCAACAGTGCGACGGCCAGGCTGGAAACCAGCATCAACACCAGGACGATCAGGTTGCGCGGCAGCTCGTCCAGGCCCCAGCTGCGGTCTGTGGCGCGAAACAGCACCCACGACTTGTCGGCCAGCTCGATCATCAAGGCATAGCCACGTTCAGAGGTGTATTCCGGCATGTCGGACGGCTCGAACGACTCGACCCTGGCATCCGGGCGCTTGAGCAGTGCACGCAGGATAGGCGTGCCCTCGCGGAACTCGGCATCGACCAACGCCGGCACACCCGCCTCGTCATGGCGTCGCAACCATCGCACGGAATAGGACCCGTCACCGGCCGCAATGGCGATATTGGCACGCTGTGCCATAGGTGCGGCATCGAGGATGCGGGTCACCGCTGCAACCTTCTCGATCACCCCGCTCTCCAGCAGCGGTGGTTGCGCCCACACACTCAGCAGCAGGCTGAACAGCCCCTTGAGCAGCAGCAGGAACAGCATCGCCGTCAGGGTGGTCAACGCAATCCACCGGGCAATGGTGATTCTGGGCTGCGGCAGGGCCTGGCGAACCCGGGCAAACAGGCTCATCGCTTCGCGACCGTGGGGGTGAACAGGTAACCGGCATTGCGCAGTGTGCGGATCAGGGGCTCATGCCCATTGTCGGTTTCAAGCTTGCGGCGCAGCCGGCTTACTTGCACGTCAATGCTGCGGTCATAAGCGTCGTAGGCATCACCACGGGCCATGTCCAGCAATTGCTGGCGGCTGAGCACCCGACGCGGGTGTTCGGCGAACACCAGCAGCAGTTCGAACTCGCCATTGGACAAGGGGATCATGACGTTGTCCGGCGAGCGCAATTCGCGCCGCACCACGTCCAGCTGCCAGCCGGCAAACTCAAGGCTGCTACTGGTGTGGCCCGCCGTGCCCACTGCTTTTTCGCCGGCCCGACGCAGGACTGCCCTTACCCGTGCCAGCAGTTCACGGGCAGCAAACGGCTTGGTCACGTAGTCGTCAGCCCCCAGTTCCAGGCCCACAACCCGGTCGCTCAACTCGCCCATGGCCGTAAGCATGATCACCGCCACCTTGTGTTCGGCCAGCAGCCGCTGGCACAACACCAGGCCGCTGTCCCCGGGCAACATCACATCGAGGATGACCAGGTCAGGCACCCGCCGATCAAGCGCCTGCCACAGCCCCTGGCCATCCTGGGCCACGTCCACTTCGTAACCATGCTGGCGAAGAAACTTCTGCAGCAGGTCAAGCACCTCGACATCATCGTCGACTATCAGCAAATGGCTCACGAAAACGCACCACAGAAAAGGTAAACAAGCCGTACTTTAAGGCCATGCCCCTGCGGTCGTCATATATTTCAACCCGGAAACAAAGTGTCAGTGCCGAGACGATCCGGACATTACCGGGCAACGAACATTGCGCAGCATCGCCGCCAGTTCTTGCCAGGAATGTGCCTATGTCCCGTTCATCATCCACCTCCCGTACGGCGTGCTCTGCTGCGCTGATGTTATCGCTGCTCGCGGCCGGAGCCTGCAGCCAACGCGCTCACGCCACCAGCGCCTGCGGCAACCTCGCCTATCAGGTCAGTGACCCGCTGGAGCCGGCCAACCGCGCCGTATTCGCCTTCAACCGCACGGTCGACGACTACCTGCTGGCGCCTGTCGCCCGGGGCTATGGCCTGCTGCCCGGCTTTGCCCGGCAAGGCGTGCACAACTTTGCCAACAACTTTGGCGAGCCCAAGGTGTTCGTCAATGACCTGCTGCAGGGTAATGGCGAACGGGCGATGACCAGCCTCACACGGTTCATTTTCAACACCACCCTGGGTGTGGCGGGCGTGGTTGATGTGGCGGGCAAAATGGGCTTGAGCCAGCACAGGTCAGACTTTGGCCAGACCTTCGGGGTTTGGGGCATCGCCAATGGCCCCACCGTCGAACTGCCGCTGTTGGGTACGCACAACCTGCGCGACGCAACGGGCAGCGTGTTGAGCCTGGCGCTGGACCCATTCGGCGACAATAGCGATACAGTCGACACCCTCAGTACCGTGGCCACTGCCGGGTATGTCGTGGACAGCCGCGCCGCCGCGCTACCGTTGACTGCCTGGCTGCAAAGCTGGCCCGATTATTACCTGGCGCTGCGCGACTACACCGCGCAGCAACGCAACAACCTCGTAGCAGAAGGCAAGGCAGGCAAGCCCGGAACGTGGCAAGCCAATTGCTCGCAGGTAACCGGCCATGAATGATGCTCAAGCGGCCATGCTGCTGTTCCGGCGCCTGGAAGGCGCCGCCCGGCAACCGTTGTTGCTGCACGAACTGGAGGCTCGGGTGTCCGCCGACGGCCGCGATCTGGTCCTCAGCCGCTATCGCGAACGCTACACCGCCGAAGGCAAACCGTACCGGCACGAGGCTCACCGCAGCGTGCCGATCGCTGCCTTGCTGCGCTGGATGGCCAGGCACGAACGATGAATCTGAAGCAAGCCGGGTATTGATCTTTCACCGCGATCAACTGTAGGCGCGGCCTTGCGTCGCGAAAGGGCTGCCGAGCAGCCCCATCCATTTGTGCATCAGTGCTGAAATCCTGGGGCTGCCATGCAGCCCTTTCGCGACGCACGGCCGCTCCTACAGGGAGATCACTAGCCTCAGGTGCAGTGATATCCCTGTGGGAGCGGGTTTACCCGCGAAGAGGCCGGCACAGGCGGTCTCAGTCAGCAGCCCTGGGCTCGAATACAGTCACCGCTCGCGCATCCACCGGTTTGGGCAGCAACCCTTCGCGGTAGAAGGCATCGGCAATGCGTTGCTGTTCGCCAAGGTTGTCCAACTGCACCGGCTGCACGTCATAGCTGCGTCGGCCATTGGCCTGCTGCACCGTGGCGCTGTCCAGGTTGCCCCAGAGCGGCCCCAGCACCCGGGCAGCCGCTGCGGGGTTGGCTTTGGTCCAGGCACCGATCTCGCGCAGCGCCTGGTACACCTGCTGCAGCACTTCAGGGTGCGCCTTGGCGTAATCGCTACCGGCCAGGTAGTAACGCTGGTAGCTCGCCAGCTCGCTGCCATCAGCCAGAACGCGCGCGTTCTGCTGGCGCTGGGCGCTGGCCACGTAGGGGTCCCAGGTGACCCAGGCATCGACCTTGCCATTCTCGAACGCCGCACGGCCGTCGGCCGGGATCAGGTACGCCGGGGTAATGTCCTTGAAGCTGAGGCCGGCCTTGGCCAGGGCCTGGATCAACAGGTAATGGCTACCCGCCGCCTTGGTCACCGCCACCCGCTTGCCCTTGAGGTCGGCCAGGGTCTTGAGCGGCGAGTCGGCTGGCACCAGGATGGCCTGGGCCGAGGGTGATGGCGCCTCACGAGCAAAATAGGTGAGCCTGGCGCCAGCTGCCTGGGTAAACACCGGTACGGTGTCGGCCACATCCGCTGACAGGTCGACATTGCCCAGGTTCAGCGCCTCCAGCAGCGGCAGGCCGCTGGGGAACTCGTGCCAGCTGACGCGGATACCCTCGGCCTGCAGGCGCTGCTCCAGCGTGCCACGGGCTTTGAGCAAAGTCAGCAGGGTGGAGGATTTCTGGTAACCGATGCGCAGGGTCTGCTCGGCGTTGGCAAGCGACGGCAGCAGGCCACCGAGCAACAGGCCCAGGGCCAGGTGACGCAGGCGTTTGCGGTGCAGCATGGGGTGTCTCCAGGTCAATGTTGGGCCAGTGAGTCAGTGGCGGGCACGGTAAAGCCCGTGGCGAAGGTCGGAGCAACGTCCAGGCGTTGGCTCATCAGGCCGTGGGCGTGGTAGAAGTCGGCGGTTTCCTGCTGTTCGCCGATGGTCTTCGCGTCGATGGCCTGCCAACGCAACTGGCGGCGCTCGAACTGCAGGCGGGCAGCGTCCTGCGGGAAGCCGATGATCGCGGCCAGGGTTTGCGAATAGCTGTCCAAGTGCTGGTACGCCCAGACCTGGGCGCCGGCCAGGCGGGCCAGGTAATCCTGCAATGCGGCCTTGCGCGCCGGGTCATCCAGCGCCTTGTCGGTGGCCGCCAGGAAACTGTTGCCACTGGACAACCCGCGGCCATTGACCAGCACCTTGCCCTGGCCGCTCAGCTCGGCCAGCGCGGTGTAGGGTTCCCAGGTCGACCAGGCATCCACCGAACCATTGGCCAGGGCGATCTTGGCGTCGACCGGGCCGAGAAAGCGGAACTCCACGTCCTTTTCGCTGAGCCCAACCTGGTCCAGCGCCTTCAGCGCCAGGTGATGGCCAATAGAGCCACGGCCAGTGGCGATACGCTTGCCCTTGAGGTCGGCAGCGCTGTGCAGCGCTGCGTCGGGGCGCACCAGCAGTGCTGTGCCATACGGGTCGGACTTGTCCACCGCAATGGCCTTGACCGGTGCACCAGAGGCCAACACGAAGAGCAATGGCGCATCACCGATGATGCCAGCATCGATCGCTCCGGCATTCAGTGCCTCGGCCAAGGGCGCAGCAGCGGGGAATTCGGCCCAGCGGATGTCGTAAGGCAGGTCGCGCAGGGCATCGGCTGCCTCCAGCTGGGCGCGCATGTTGCCTTTCTGGTCACCGATGCGCAGGGTCAGGCGGTCACTGGCAAATGCCTGTGTGGCCAGCAGTGTGGCAGCGGCGAGCAGCAGCAGGCGAGATCGAATGGACATCCGCAGTTCCTTGCAGGTTGGAGGAACTGCGAATGTAGCGGCCCACATCAAATAAATAAAAGTAATAAAAGATCTAAGCTAATATGCTAAACACATCATTGCTAGCCATTTACTCGTGAAGCATCAGCTCGGGTGCCGGACATATGCCTGACGGGTCAGATCGAGGTACAGCGCCCGCTCAGCTGCCGAGCGCTCGGCCTGTAACCCCTCGACAGAATCGCGAAACGCCTGGTCCGACAACTGCTCGCGCTGATCGAAAATAGCCTCAAGCCGCTCATGGAACGGCCCGCTCATGGCCTCGAACCTGTCGGCATGCAGGCGCTGCAGGTATTGCTGCCAGAAGTCGCGCTCGGCCATTGAGCGGCTTAACGCGTCACTGTTTTCGGCAAGCTGGACCTCAAGCTTGGCGACGTCCAGGTCATGCAAGCTCACGCCACTTACGTATCCGTAGTTCATTGTCGAGGGTTGCCCTGGCAAATTGAGCGCATCCGCCAAGCCAACCCGGTAGGCCAGGTGGACTTCTACCTCGTCGACGGGCATGTAGGGGTCGGTTATATGCATCTGCTGGATGCGCCGGCTGGCAATACGGTCGACCTGGTCCAGACGAAACAGCTCCCGCCCAAACTGCAACAGCGGCTGCATGGCATAAGGCCCTTCAAGCCCCACAGTCCGCTGCGCCGCCAGAGTACGCACCTCAAGGGCACTGAGGATCAACAACATCTGGTCGGCACAGCTGCGCGGCCCGGCGGCTTGCTGAAACACCGCTTCGCGTACTTCGCCGTTCAGCTCGCAGGCCTCGATGATGCCCCACACCCGGCGGCTCATTTCCGCAGGCTGCCGCTGAAAATCCCCGGACCGTGAAAAGTCTGCAAAGAAGCGGAACAAGTCCTGCGCCCCCTCCTGCGCGGCCAGATTGCTCCATTGTGCCAGGCGACGGCCGTGGTCGCTGGGCGCCACACCGTTAATGTAGCGCAGGCGCTCGTCCTCAAGCGATTGCTCATGATCACGAACTGGCAACACTGCAGTCGCCTGGTTGTCCAGCAGCCCACGCAGCTGCCGGATGGCCCGCGGCGACAATGGGTTGCCATGCAGATAGACCCGGCTCGGGTCGCGCCTGATCAATTGCAGCACTGCTTCGGGCAGCTCGCCGATGCTGTTTTCGCGCAGGTCGATCGATGTCAACGTGGGTGATTCGAGCAGCGCGATGGGCAATTCGCGCAACCCCGTCGTGCGCATGTTCAAGATCCGCAAGCGGTACAGTGCGTGCACATCCGGGGCCCGCCCCAACAAGTTGCCGTGCAGATCCAGGGACACCAACCGGTGCAGGGCAGCAAAACGCTGGCTGCCGTCGCGGGTCAGGACGATGTGGTTTTCGGCAAGGTTCAGTTCCACGAGCTCTACCAGCTGCTCGATACTGGCGGGCATCGCTGTCAGCAAGTTGCCACGCAGGTCCAGGTTGCGCACGTGGCTGAAGCGCTGCAGGAAACCGGGCTCGATTTCCAACAAGTTCATGTTGCGCAAGGTGAGGCGTGCGACATGGCTGAAATCCACGGTTTCAGGCAGCGTTGGCAGTGCCCCCACCCGCCAGCCATGGATCAACAGCTGATAGTTGCCCAGGGTATCCCGATGCTGACGCTGCCAGGCGCGGCGAATCACCCGCGACACCCAGGCGCGACGAACAGCTTGCGCCGGGCCGGCAGACGCTCGCCGCCAGTCCCTCAGCGTGTTGTCCAGAACGCGCAACTGCTCGTGCAACTGAAAGTAACGTTGCCAAGGCGTGATCCCCTGACGGCCGGCTGAAGCAGTGAAATCCTCCACCTGGGCCTCGGTGTAGCCGGGAAACAATCGCCTGATCGCCTGGCGCAATGCCTCGGTGCTGCTTTCTCCCCGGCCACTGAGCGGGTAGCCGAGCCGACCATCCCCCATGCGCACCGGTGGGCGTACCCGGCCGCCCACGGGCGGCATGCCCAGCAATGTGGCCAACTCCTCGCGCTGTGCGCAGGCCCGCTTTGCCAGGGCCTGTGCCAGCTGCGCGGCTGATTGGCCAACGTCCCCCAGCGCCTGTCGCTGCGTATCAGTCAGTTGCCACAATAGCGCCTGCATCAGGCTGTCATCCTTGCTCGCGCCGTGCACTGGCTCTCCCATCCCGTCCAGTGCCTGATAACCATGCAGCCGTTTGACGATTACCTTCACCTCGGTGGCAGACTCAGCGCCCATGCTGGCCAATGGCAATGCGTCGGACCGGGCGTCACGCAACTCTATTCGCAGCGTATCTGGCCAGCTCAACCACTGCCCCAACAACCCGAACGCCAGGCGCTCGGTGTCGGCATTGACTGCCTCAGCCTGGCCAAGCCCGGCACACGCCCGGTCCAGGCGACTGTCCCTCAGCAACCAGCGGGCGTGCTCGGCCAAGGCCAGCGGTACACGTTGCCGGTCGACCATTTGCTCGACCAGCAGCTCGTCGGTCTGTTGCACGATTTGGTCCGCAGCCCGGGCCGTCAGCCCTGGAAAATCACGCTGCAATACCTGCACGGCAGGTGACGCCACCAGCTGCTGTTCGATGAAATGCTGTTCAAATGCAGCCCCTTGCAGCCTGGGGAATTTCTCATGCAACTGCCGGCGTTGCAGGGCGTCAAGCAAGCGCGCTGGCACCTCGCCCTCCTCCAGATGCAAACGCCGCAGCCGGTCTTCATCGTAGCCCGTGACCAGCAGCACATCGCTGGCCGCGTGGTCATCTACCTCGGCCAAACCACTGCTCAGGCGCCGGAGTAGCTCCCCCCCCAGCCATGTCTGAGGTGTCTCCAGTTCATGCCGCCAGGCGCCCGCCCCGAGGTGTCGCAGCAGGGGCGCATACGCCCCGTCACGCTGTGGGTGCTGGATGTGCAGCTCGCCCTCAAAAGGGTCGCCGGCCACCCGGTAGGCCGCCTGGTGCGTTCGCAAGCGATACTGATCATCGATGCGGGCATACTGGCCTGTGGCAGTGTGGTCGTCGCTTAGCGCATAGGCCTCCAACTGCGGGTCGAACAGTTTGTACTGACCTTCTGCAGTTCGCACAGGCGCTAGCGCGTCGACGAATGGAGCGCGGCGCAACAGGCGCTCCGACGCCGCCCCCGCCCCGGCAGCGACAGCTGTTTGTGCCACATTCACCGCCACACTGAAGGCATGTTCCAGCGCGCCTTGCCGGTCACCCAACTGCCAGTCCTGGTAGCCCTCATAGACATCCTCCACCACCTGTAGGGCGGCAATGCCCAGCAGTGGCAGGCCCAGAGCCGGCAGATAAAAGCTCGCCAGCCCTAACAGGTCGAGACCGGCACTTGCGTAAAAGTGCAGCCGCCGATCACGCTCGGCACTGTCTTGAACGGCAGTAGGCACAGCCAACACCAGGGCATCATCAAACAGGGTGTCGAGCTGGAGCTTGCGCAAGTGCTGAAACACCGGCTCGCGGATTGCCTCGTGGCGCCCGTCCAGCACCACCGGGGCAAGCGTCCCTCCTTGTGACACGGCACGGTTCAGTGCCTGCGTGTAGCGCTCACGGTCACGCTCGCTGATAAACCGCTGGAAATACTCACGGTAGCCAGGCAATCGAAACCGCCTGCCCAGGGTCTGAAACAGTGCATCCCAGGACGCATGCCAAGTCATTGCACCATGCGGGTCGTCAGGTAACCAGCACAATACGCCTTGCACTCGGCCCTCGTGGAGCAGCTCGAAGGCCACGGCGCCACGTACACGCTTGCCAAACACGCGCAATGCGTTCGGGCGTGCCGGCGTTGCCGCTGCTTGCTCAACGCTGGCCGCCGCCAGGCATTGCACCCGCGCGGTCTCATCTATGTGACCCTTGAGGGCGGCAATACGCAACGCAGCCTCAAACGCATGGCGCTGGCCTTGCTCAAGCAGCATCGCCACTCGTTGCCCCGCCTCCCCCGGCGCGGTCAACTGCGCTTTCAGGTAGGCCTGGTACTGCCCGCCAAGGTCCAGCGTGCGGCAGAGCCCGGCAAAGGCTCTGCCCGTCATGGGCAGAACGTTGCCTTGAGCATCCATCAGCTTCGATTGATCTGACAGGCCAAGCGGACGGGTTTCGCCATGGCTGAAATTGTGCAGTGCAGCGGCCAGCAAGCTGTGCTGCAGCGTGCGCTCGCGAACACCTGGCGGTGCTTCCGGGCGGGAGCCGGGATAACGTTCGATGACGTGTATTTTCAGCATGGCCTTGCGCACATCCTGTAAATGCACAAGCCGCTCGGCAAGCGCGCTCTGCAGCAAGGGTGCAGCAAAGGCATCCAGAGGCACCAAGCCGTCAAACAATGCCTTCACTTGTTGCTGCACAGCCTGTTGCTCACGCAAACAATCATACAGCTCGACCAGGCGGGTAGCTGAAGCGCTGGCCAGCCATGCGGGCAACTGGCTGGCGATAAAGGTGTCGATGGAACCTGCGGGGGTGGGCATCCTGGGCCTCTCCGTTCGGGAAAGGCACCATCACAACCCATGGTGCAACCCCAGGGCGGTAGTTATGTCTGCCTGGCAAAGGCAGCGCGCCCGCTGTCACAGGTACTAACGGCGCCGGGCAGACAAAACGCGCACGAGAAAGACAGATCGCGCACCCTTTCACCTGCCACCGCAACTTGTAACATTCAGTTTCATCTTGACGTTGGACAGTAGGCAGCCTAACCCACTGCCCGAGGCCTGATCCGTGTTGCAACGTGTGCTCTGCTCCCTGTCCCTGCTCTCCCTTGCCATTTGTACCGCCCACGCCGCCGAAGCGCTCGACACCCCGCGCCTGGCCGGCATGGACAATTTCCGGGACATCGCCGGCACTACCAGTGCCTACACCACCAGCCATGACGGCATAATGCGGGCCGGCGTGTTCTACCGCGCCAATGCCCTTACCCCGACCGCCGCCGACCTGGCTACCCTCAATGGCCTGGGTATCAGCGATGTGTACGACCTGCGCACCCCAAGCGAAATAGCCAGCACCCCCGATACCCTGCCGGACGGCGCCAGCTACACCAACATCGACATCATTGGCAGCACCACATCGGGCTCCAACATCACCAACATTTCCTTCAACAGCGCAGAGCAGGCGCGGGCGATGATGCAGGAGACCAACCGCGCTTTCGTCAGTGACGCCGGCATGCGTGGCCAGTTTGCCGTGCTGTTCAACGAACTGGCCGCTGCCGATGGCGCGGCGCTGTTCCATTGCACCGCGGGCAAGGACCGCACCGGCTGGACGGCAGCGGTGCTGCTGAGCATCGCCGGGGTGGACGAGGCCACCATCATGAGCAACTACCTGGCCACCAACGACTACACCGCCGCCCGTGTGGCTGCCACGCTGGCGGCGATGCCGACGAGCATGGCTGAAATCTATGCGCCGTTACTGGGGGTCGAAGCCAGCTACCTGCAAGCTGGCCTCGATGAAATCAGCGCCGACTACGGCAACATGGACAACTACCTCAAGCAGGGCCTGGGCCTGAGCCAGGAAACGATCTACGTATTGCGCGGCAAGATGGTGCGCTATGGTTCCCTGCCCGGCGAGGCTGGCCTGCTGGGCAACGCTGCGGCCGGCGCACAACTGTTGCGCGAGCTGCAGGACACCTCGCTGTCGGGCAGCTACAGCGCCTACAACTACTACCTGCAATCGGCCATCGATGCCGGCACCTTGGGCGGCGTGACCTCGACCGTTGGCGGCCAGGTGCACGCGGATGCCGCCAGCTACCTGCTGCGCCAGGGCGCCATGGTCGAGCGTGCGGCGTCGCCCTTTACCCACGCCAGCAACCTCAAGGTCGGCCAGGCGCGCCTTTGGAGCACGGCGCTGGCCGGCTACCTTGGCACTGACAGCTCAGCCCATGCGGCCAGCAGCAACGAGCATAGCCAGGGGTTGATGGTGGGCATGACCCAGCGCTTTTCCGAGCAGCTCAGCGGCCATGCCGGTTTTGGCTACAGCCGTGGCAATGTGGGCGGTGCGGGTGGCGAGGCCGACACCGACCTGACCTTCCTGAGCCTGGGGGCACGCTTTGCCCCGGGGAGCCTGGAGCACGGGCTGTTCATCGATGCCGACATCAGCGGCGGCTGGCTCGACTACTCCAGCAAGCGCGAACTGGGCGGCGGCATGGGCACGGCCAAGGGTGATAGCCACGGCACCCTGGCGGGTGCCAGCCTGGCGTTGGGTTATCGCCTGCCCACGAATGGCGTGGTGCTGGAGCCGAGCCTGGGCGTGCGGGTCAGCCACGTCGACCTGAACGGCTTCACCGAGAAAGGCAGCGAACTGGCCCTGCAAGTGGACGACCTGAAGGAAACCCGTCGCAGTGCGGTAGCCAACCTCAAGGCGTCGTTCGCGCCGATTCCGGTAGGCAGCTGGCGGTTGGTGCCGGGAGTGGAAGTGGGTTACGAACATGCCCTGGGTGATCAGCAGGTGGATAGCCAGGGGCATCTGCTGGGGCTGGATATCGAGCAACGTGCGGCATTCGACAACCGCGATCAGTTCACTGGCGGGGTGAGCCTGATGGCCAACCTGGGTGCATTGAGTGTCGGCGGCGAAGTGGCGGCGATGGGCGGTGGCGACAGCCACGGGGTGAGTGGCAGCCTAAAGGCCAGCTACGCGTTCTGATCCTGTAACCGCTGGCACCGGCTGCGCCGGTGTTCGCGGGTAAACCCGCTCCCACAAGGACGGCGCTGGCCTTGCCACCGTGATCAAGCCTACCCCCACAGGCACTCCAGCATTTTTGAAGGCAGCAGTGAACCTTGTGGGAGCGGGTTCACCCGCGAACACCGGCAAAGCCGGTGCCCGGCAGCGCTAACCACTGCGCCGTACTTCGGCCGGGCTTACCCCGAACGCCTGCTGGAAGTACTGGGCAAAACGCCCCGCGTTGCTGAACCCATAGCGCAGGGCCACTTCGGCCACCGACCCGCCCTCCCCGCGCGCCAGCACCTGGCGCGCACTTTCCAGCCGCACCTGCCGTTGATACCCGACAATCGAGGTCCCGGCAAAACGGCGAAAGCCATCCTGCAAGGCGCGCAGGCTGACATTGGCCAACCCCGCCAGCTCAGTGCCACTGACCAAGCGCGCCGGGTGCTCGTGCAGGTAGGCCATCGCCAGCTTCACATGGCGCGGCGCCAACCCGGGCGCAGGCCTGCGCAGTGCATCGCTATAGTTGTGCGGCCAGGCTTCCAGCACCGCATCTACCATCATTTCCTGCAGGCGGGTCGGCATCAGCACGCCGGTATTGATCAGCTGGTCGAACTGCGTACCGGTGGCCATTTCCAGCAATGCACGTATACCCTGGAACACCGGTAACGCCAGGTCCACCACCGGGGCAAAACACACAGGTGCCGCCAAGGGTTGACCTAACAACAGGGACAGACGCTCGGCAAACAACCCGCGGTGTATCGACATGCCGCACTGGGCATGGTTTTCGGCAAAGCGCACCGTGCGAATATCGCGTTTGTCGACCGCCAGCCCCACCTGGGCACCACCAACCGATTCGCCTCGATGATCGAAGATGATCTTGCCAGCAGTGGACAGCACGAAGGTGATCTCATCCTGTGGCGTGGGTAGGGTGATACTGAAATCGCCGCCATACTGCATGCGCCGCACGCTCATGCCTTCAAAGCGCCCATATACGCCGCCAATGCTGATGCCCTCGGCCAGCGGCGGCATGTCGGCATACAGGCTGCCGAACATCTGGGTGAACAGAGCACCAAAGTCATCGCTGCGCATGTCGCGGGAGCGGAGGATGAAGGGCTTGCGGGTCATGCCGGAATGCACTGTGGTTTCACCTGTGCGAAGGGGGACCCGGATGCTGCCATGGCCGCATGACAATCGCGTTAAAGAGGCAGCTACCCTGCCAAGCCGTGTACAGTACCCCTACAACAACGCCCGCAAAGGAGCCCGGCACATGACCGTGACGCTGTCCCCCCTGCAGATCGACTGCGCTTTCGATTCCGGCAACATCCAGGTGCTGGATGCCAGCAACCCGGCCCAGGTACACCTGGCCATACGCCCGGATAGCCACAGCGGCCACTATCAGTGGTTTCACTTCAAGGTCAGCGGGCTGACGCCGGGCCAGGTCCATCGCTTCAGCCTCGACAACGCCTCCGGCTCCTCGTACAAGAACGCCTGGAGCGGTTACAACGCAGTGGCCTCCTACGATCAGCAAAGCTGGTTCCGTGTGCCCAGCCAGTTCGACGGCACGGCGCTGTCGTTCGAAGTGAACGCAGAGCAGGACCAGATCTGGTTCGCCTACTTCGAACCCTACCCACGCGCGCGCCACAACCAGTTGATCGAACGCGCGCAGCAGCTGCCGGGGGTCGAGTTGCTGGCCAGCGGGCGCAGCGTGCAGGGCCGCGACATTCCCCTGCTGCGTGCCGGCGATGGCGCCGCAGGTAAGCGCAAGCTGTGGCTGATTGCCCAGCAGCACCCGGGCGAACACATGGCCGAATGGTTCATGGAGGGCGTGATCGACCGCCTGCAAGCCAACGACGCGGTGATCCAGGGCCTGCTGGCCAAGGCCGACCTGTACCTGATCCCCAACATGAACCCCGACGGCGCCTTCCTCGGCCACCTGCGCACCAACTTCAAGGGCAAGGACCTCAACCGCGCCTGGCAAGACGCCAGCGTCGAGCTGACCCCGGAGGTGTTCTTCGCCCAGGCGCAGATGAAGCAGTACGGCGTGGATGCGTTCATCGACGTGCATGGTGACGAAGAGATTCCGCACGTATTCACTGCCGCCTGCGAGGGCAACCCGGGCTATACGCCACGGCTGGAAAAACTCGAAGAGCAGTTTCGCAGCACTTTGCGCAGCGTGACCCGAGACTTCCAGACCGTGCACGGCTATACCCGTGACGAGCCCGGGCAGGCGAATACGACTTTGGCCTGCAATGCCGTGGGCATGGCCCATGACTGCCTGTCGCTGACGCTGGAGATGCCGTTCAAGGACCATGACGACGCGCCCAATCCGGTAACCGGGTGGTCGGGTGCACGTTCGAAGGCTCTGGCGGGGGCGGTGCTGGAGACCCTGTCAAAAATGGCGGACGATTTGCGCTGAGCCCTGCCTCACCCGGCCCTTGCAGGAGCGGCCTTGTGTCGCGATGGGCTGCGTAGCGGCCCCAAGATCGCAAACCCAGCACATATTGCTGGGGCTGCTGCGCAGCCCATCGCGACACAAGGCCGCTCCTACAGGGGACCGTGGCAGGCATGGGGTTCAGTCAAAACTGGACATCCAGTATCACGCTGTCGGAATAGGTGGCTGCCGGCGGCGTAGCCTGGTCGGTATAGACCTTGGCGTTGTAGTTGAACACCTGGCTACCCGTGCCTGTACCCGCGCCGGGGTTGACGTCGGCATCCGTGCTGGAACGCCTGGCGGCCCCGGATGAACCCCAGCGTACTGTCCCGGCACTTTTGAAAATGTCATAGGCCAGGTAGTTGTTGGCGGCCGACTTCATCCGCCGCCGACCGTTGGCCACGTTCTGCCCGTCATTCAAGCCCACCGTATAGCTGCTGCCCTTGGTGCACGACACACTCAGGCTCTGGTTCACTGTGCCGAACCCAGCCACCACGGGCGCGCTGGCGAAGTTGATGTCAGGCGTGGTGATCTGGCAGTCATTCGTCACTGTGAGGCTCACGGTGAGGCTTGCCGAGCCCGAGCTATTGTCACGCCCGATACAAAGCCCGCCGATGGCAATCCCTTCGCAGTAGTTCCACGCCCACGCCAGGGACAGGGTTTCCTGGTACAACCCCGCTGCAACGTTACTGCCAATCTGCGTGCGGATATACAGCGGTACGGCCTTGGGCGTGCCGTTAAGCAGGCCAAGCAGGTCGAGAATACCGGTGCGACCAAACTCGAATGCCACATTTCGGGTAATCGGGAAGTTGGTGGTGGAATCGGCATACAGGGTGTAAGGGATAACATCACCGGTAGGCCCTACCAACCCGCCAGTGGCCGGGGTCACGGTCAGCTTGAACGAGTCGCTGCTGCTGAGCACGCTCAGCACCGTTCCGTTGCACTGCAAGCCCGCGTTGCTGGTAGAGGCCGCCTGGGTCGCCAGGCGTACCTGGGTCGAATTGACTGCGCCGAACAGCACCGGCAATGTCGACACTATGGTGCACTTCGCCCAGACAGAACCGGCCCACAGCAGCAAGGCAAAAGCCGACAACACGCGCCAACCAGCCTTCATCTGCATACCAACGGGCCAATCAGGGGGATCGAACCTTCGGCCTTCGGCAGGTCGAAGGCCACCTGACAATGGCCACCGCCTTCAACCTCCACCTGCAGGCTGTTATGCGCCGAGAGGTTCTCCAGATACACCAGCCCGTCCCAACCGACCACCGCCTGGCTGCCGCTTTCGGCATGTGTAACGCGGCTACCCAGCTTGAGCGCCTGCTGGTTGCTGTCTACCAGTTCAACACTGGCCGCCATCACGCGCTTGAGCGGGAACTCCAGCAGGTAGCCACTGCCCCGTCGTACCGCCACACGTTGTTCGACGTTGGGCGCAAGGACATCCGGCGGAAGGTCCATGGGGTCGATTTCATATTTGCCACGGTAGTACCCGCTGCTGTACGGCACCAGCAAATGCCCCTTGCCATCGGTACGGCCGATTTCCTGGTTTTCATAGCGCACCGGCACATCGGCGTAACCTGCGGTACTGACCACCACGAAGGCATCGTCGATGCGGTTGGCGGCGAACACCCCGGCATCCATCCACACCAGTGAGCCACTCGCATCGGCCCAGCGGGTCATCTCGCCGCTGCTGCCATACACACCGGCTTGCAACTGCACCGACTGCAAGCGCCAGGTGACGTCTGCCTGCCTGTAGGCATCACGGTCGCTGCCTGCGGCATAGCCCAGGTTGTAGCCGACGCCGACACCCGCCGGCACCGCATGGCTGTAGTTCACCCGTTGCAGGGTCTCGCCTTCATTGCTGCGTTCCATGCCCAGCGCCAGGGTGCCGTGCAGGTCGAACGGGATCACCAGCTGCGCCTGCACGGCCCACTGGCTGTCACCCACTTCACGGTTGGCAGACAGGTACACACTGCTGCTGCCCCATAGCGGCCTGCTGTAGCTCAGGTTGATCAGCCGCGTGCGCGTGCCGTCACCGGCGCGCACATCGAAATAGCCGGCGCCGATGCTGCCGTATTCGTTCAGGTTCAGGCTGAGGGTGACCTGTTCGCTGCTTTTGCTCAGTTGCATGTCCGGGGAGTCGACCCGCGTCAGGTCGGCGTAGTCACCGTGGCGTTGCAGGCGCTGGTAGCTGAAGCCGATGCGCTGGCTGTTGTACTGGTAACCGAGGGCAACCTGGTGGCCCTTGTCACCGTCGAAGCGGCTTTGCGCCAAGGCTGCGTTGAGCACGCCAAAGTTGCCCAGGCGCATGTTGCCGCCCACACCGCCCAGCATCAGCGACTCGGCAGTTTCGGCGTGGGTTTCCAGGGTAAAGGTGTCGCTGAGCCCGTAGCGCAGGCTGCCCGAGGCAACACCTGGCCCATAGCTGAAATCGCGCACGGCGTAGTCACGGCGCAGGCTACCGGCGGCCACCGAGTAGTCCGACAGGCCCTTCTGCAGCAGGCTGCTGGTGACATAGAACGGCAAAGTGGTCGACACCTGGCGGCCAAGGGCATCAGTGGTGACCACCACCGCCTCGCCGGCACCGTTGATGAACGGCACGTTGGTCAGGGTATACGGCCCTGGCTGCAGCTCAGTGGTGCTGGACTTGAAGCCGTTGATGAACAGGTCAAGCGACGTCGGCACCGCTGCTTCGCCTGCGAACGCCGGCAACGGGTAAGTGACCAGATCGGGGCGCGCAGCGAAGTCGCGCGACAGCTGCACGCCGCCCACCCTCACCGAGCTGCTCCAGGGCAAGGCGCCGGTCACGAAGTCACCGGCTTCATAAGTGAGCAGGCGCTGTTCGTCGGTAAAGCGCCAGGTGGTGTCGTAACGCATGAAGCCCTGGCGCGTATCGTCCGCCTGTGCGCCATTGAATGACTGCCGCCATTGCCCGGTACTGGAGAAGGTCCCCCAACTGTCAAACAGGCGCAGCTCGTTCCAGGCTGCCAGATAGGTGCCGCCTTCATCGGTGTCGTTCAGGTACAGGTCGTAGTTTAACAAGGCGCCGAAACTGCTGCGCGCATCGCTGGCCGGGTACAGGTTGCGATCACCCACTTGCTGGTCTGGCAACCAGGCCGGCGGCACCTGCAGCAGCAGGCGCTGGTTCTGGGTATCGTAGTCGGTGTGCAGCCCCGCGATGCTTTCCAGGGCCACTTCGCCTTGGGGGTTGCCTGGCAACGAAATACCGGCTGCCCGCAACACGTCGCTACCCAGGTACAGCTGCCCGGCCCGTTGCTGCACCGGCACCAGCTCAGCTCTTGGCATCTGGTTCACCACCAGGTCCAGGTACAGGGTAGCGTCGGCGATGGCGGACATCTCCGTGGGCGGCGGGGGCAGGTCGTCGGCCAGCGCCAGCACAGGGCTGGTCATGACCAGCCCCAGACACCAGCGGCGCGTCGTCGCCGAGAGCCATTTCACACACGGTTTCCAACCATTGCCGGGTCCTCCCTGGCCCCTGCACTGCCTTCAGTCGTTGACTCATTGGCCCTGGCGGATGGCGTCCGCTGCGCTCTGGCCATTGACCCTGCCCTTCAGCACGCTGCCGCTGGTGGACGCCACCGGAGCAGGCCAGCGCATGCTGGCGCCCGGCAGCACATAGCCCAACAGGCCTTCAGCCAGTGGCTTGCTCTGGCTGCCTTGCTGCACCACCACATCGGTCAGCCGAGCATGCACGGGCCCGGTGTTGCGCAGTTCAACGTAAGGTTTGCCCTGCACCGTCACCGGCCGCCAGCTGACCTGCGGCTTGCCCACGCCCTCGGCATTGCGCTTGCCTTCAGGGTCGGCCTTACCCCACAGCCCCTCGCCATAGACGAACAGCGGCACCGAATACCGCATCTGCAAACGGATGGCCGCCGTGGCGCCGGGCTCGGCCTTGTCGACCGGGATGGCGGGCGGGATCTCGTCGATGATGATACGGTAGGCCTGCTCCTGGCCGGCAGGTGAAGGGCCGGTACGGGTCAGCCGGATCAGCTGCTTCTGCCCGGGGGCAATGTTGGCGACCGGCGGGCTGCCGATGATCTCGCGCTGCGCCTGGAACTGTTCCTGGTAATCACCCTGGTGCCAGGCGAATACCCGTACCTGCAAATTGGCCGGGTCAGTGCCACGGTTTTCCAGCCACAGTGCACCGGCCTTCTGGTCGGCCTCCAGCACCGGGTCGATCGGCCAGATCAGCACCGAGGTGGCCGCCCCGGCCGGCAGGCTTGCCAGCCACAACAATCCGATCAATCCACGCGCCCACTTCGCGCCTGCCCGCATGCAGCTCTCCTTAGACACTTGTCTTTGGTGCGCTGGCCTTCACCAGGTCACCGTCACTTGCACCACATCGGTGTAGGTCCCTGCCGGCAGCACGCCGGTCAGCTGGACCCGCCCGTACACCGGCAGCTTGATCGCCGTCGGGTCGGAATAGCTCACGGCCACGCTCTGGCCGATGCCCAGGGTCTGGCTGAAGGCCGCGTCCCGGTACAACTGGTAAGCCAGCACTTGAGTGCCGGTCGTGCGCTTCAGGTTGCGTGTGCCACTGGCGCTGTTCTGCCCGCCATCCAGGCTCATGCTCATGGCCACGCCCGGTGTGCATTGGAAGGTCACTGTCGAGCCACCCAGCGAGGTGCTGAGCAACGCTTTGGACAGTGCCGACTGCGAGCCATAATCGAGCGTGCCGTAACTGGTGACACCGCCCACCACCAGGCACCCGGCGACAACCTGCGCCGTTACCGTAAAGGTACTGGTGGTCACCGCCCCCAACGGGGCAGCCAACAGCATGCCGATTCCGGTCAGGCCACCTGCCAGCCAGCCGCGCATGGTTCAGAACGACAGCTCGACCGAAATCGTGTCGCTGTAGACCCCTGCGGGCAGGCCCGCCTTGCCCACGGCCTTGCCGTAAAGGTTGACGGTCTGGGCCACACCAGTGCTGGTGGGCAGGGTGATGGTGCCGTCGATGGCCAGCAGCGTCGTACGCCCGGTGTCGGTGTACAGGTCATATGGCACAAAATTGCCGGCCCCATCGGCGAGCGCACGCGTGCCACCGCTCGACTGGCCGTCATGCAGGCCTGCGCGCACCTTGACCACAGGCACCGTACCCGCCGAGCACAGAATGCTCATGGCACCACCCCCGCCTCCCAGCACCTGGGCATTGGCGGTGACGAACAAGGCATCCTGGGTACCGAAGTTCAAGGCACCGAAGTTGAGCCCCGACGTGCCAGAACTCCCATTTACCTGGCACGCCGAAATCAGCGTCAGGGTCGAGTTGATGCTGCCGGTCACCGTGGCGGCCTGGGCCTGGGAAGCCAAGGCCAGGCCCAGGCCTGCGAGCATGCAGCATGAAAGGTTCGTTCGCATCGGAGTCTCCTTGCGTGGTTACCAGTCCAGGGTCACTCTGAGGGTGTCGCGGTACAGCCCGGCCGGCAGTGCGCGCGGTTGCGCCACCACCACACCGTAAATAGGGATCGGTACTTGCCGGGTGCTGTTGATGGTGAAGGCACGGGCCTGGCCGATGGCGTAGCGGCTGTTGCCGCCCGGGTCGACCGCCAGTTGATAAGGGATCAGCTCCCGGCCGTTGCTCAGCCGACGCACGCCGTCGTCGCCATTCAGGCCGCCATTGATCCGCACATTGAAGGCCCGTACTTCAGGCGTGCAGCTGATCTGCAGGGAGCCCGCACCGCCTGCTTCGTCAACCCGGCTGCGCAGCGGCTGGTCCCAGTTCGGGCCACGCTCGCCAAAGTCCAGCAGCCCCGGGTTGCCCAGCACAGCCGGTTGCGTGTCGTTGCTGCTGATCTGGCAGGCTGCGCTGATCACCAACCGCGCCTGGATGAACCCGGTGGTGCTGCCATGCGCCGCACCACCAGGCACCAGCAACGGGCCCAAGGTAAGCAACAGGATCGAAGTGCGGTTCATGGCATGGCGTCCTTGTGCATGGCAGCGTCCCTACCAGGTGACCGTGACTTTGAGCAGGTCGGCGTAAACCCCTGCATTCGGCACCCAGGCCAGTTTGTCGATGCGTGCGTACAGCGGCAGCTCGACCGAGCCGCTGCTCGGTACCTTCGCCGACTGGGCGATCCCTACCACCAGAGGCTCACGCCAGGCTGCGTCGCGGTACAAACGATAAGGGATGGGCCGCGCCGTGCGGTCGTCGCTGGCCAGGTAGCGCAGCTCGCCGACGCCGCCATGCTGGCCGCCATCGACGCGCACCTGATAGGGGGTGTCCGGGTTGCACTCAAGGCGCGGTGGGCGCTGGCTCAGCAGAACGCCGCCCAACGGTGCGCCGGGGCCGTCCAGGCGTGCCGCCGTGCCCAGATCAATGCGTCCGAGGGCCTGGGCTCCCGCGTCGCGGGTCTGGTTGACCAGCATGCAACCGCGCTGCACCAGCACACGCACTTCCACGAGAAAATCCGCTGCCACGGTATTGCCGCTGAACAACAGGCCCAACAACGCGGCCATTAAGCGCTCCGTCACCTTTTTGTCCTTGTCGAAACGTCCTGAACAGAGCGTAGCAGCGAGGCAGGGCACCCGAGGTGGCACAAAGCCGTTTTTTGGTATTAGCGATAAAGCGATAGCGCCCCGTAAAAAAAAGCCGGAACGGCGCAGAACCCCAGGCCACCTCCGTGTCTCCAATGGCCGAGGGCCGGTAAATGTGCCCGGTTTCTGGTAGGGTAAAGCACGTTCCTCCAGCGCCAGGCACCTATGCCATACATGGACGGACATGACAGGAGCGTTTTCATTGATGACTGCAGACACCACGCTGGCAGAAGCCATGGAGCGCTGTGCCCGGGAGCCGATCCACGTGCCGAGCAGCATCCAGCCCCACGGTTTTCTGCTGGTGCTGGACCCCATCGACCTGTGCGTGCTGCAGGCCAGTGAAAACGTTGAGCAATGGCTGGGCTTGCCGGCCCGTGAACTGATCGGTTGCCCCTTCGCCAACCTGGTCAGCGACGGTTTTGACCTGCACGCGCAGCTCGCAAGGCTGCCCGAAGATGAAGTCTTCCCCTTCCACATCGGTGACGTGCGCTTGCGCCGAAGTGCGCCGTACAGCAACCCGCTGCATTTGCTGGTGCACGGCCACGACGAAGTACTGATTGCCGAATTCGAACCCCCTCGGCTGGCGCCGGAACTGACCGGGCAAGGTGACTATTACCCGCTCGTGCGCAGCTTTGTCGGCAGCCTGCAACTGGCCAGCAGCCTCGAAGACCTGCTGCAGCAAACGGTGCTGCAGCTCAAGCGCATCACCGGTTTTGGCCGGGTCAAGGCGTACCGTTTCGATGCCGAGGGCAACGGCCAGGTGCTAGCCGAGTCGGCCGACCCAGGTTACCCCGGTTACCTGGGCCTGTGCTTCCCGGCCGCAGACATCCCGCGCCAGGCGCGCGAGCTGTACCGGGTCAACCGCATCCGCGTGATCGAGGATGCGAACTACCAGCCCTCGCCCCTGCTGCCGGCCATCAACCCGCGCACCGACAAGGCACTGGACATGAGTTTTGCCGCACTGCGCAGTGTGTCGCCGGTGCACCTGCAGTACATGCGCAATATGGGCACACTGGCTTCGATGTCGCTGTCGATCGTGGTCGACGGTGAGCTGTGGGGGCTGATTTCCTGCCACCACCAACAGCCACGTGCGGTGGACCTGCGTACCCGCACGGCCTGCGAGTTGCTGGCCAGTGTGCTGTCGCTGCAGATCGAGTCCCGCGAGTCCCACGCCAGCACGCGCAGGCTGCTGGCGTTGCGCCAACACATCGTGCGCATGATCTCGTCCATGGCCGACCACGACAGCGTCAGTGACGGCCTGCGCGACCTGCCCCAGGTGTTGCTGGCCTTCGCCGGCGCCCAGGGCGCCGCAGTAATCTCGGCCGAACGCTGTGACCTGATCGGCCAGACCCCGCCTGAAGCCCAGGTGACCGCGCTGGTGCACTGGCTTGGCCAGCGCGGCGAAGACACTGTATTCCACAGTGACAACGTGCGCCGCGACATCACTGACCTGCCCGAACTGGCCACCCATGCCGGTGGTGTGCTGGCGGTGGCCATCTCGCAGATCCATTCGCACTACCTGCTGTGGTTCCGGCCCGAACAGGTGCGCACGGTGAACTGGGCGGGCCAGCCGACCAAGCAGGTCGGGCCGCAGGGCAACCTCGACCCACGGCACAGTTTCGAACGCTGGCAGGAAGAGCTGCGCGGCTATAGCGAGCCGTGGGACCCGCTAGTGATCGACGGCGTGCTGGAACTGCGCACCGCCGTGCTTGGCATAGTCCTGCGCAAAGCCGAAGAACTGGCACAGCTGGCGGGTGATTTGCGCCGTTCGAACAAGGAGCTCGAAGCGTTTTCCTACAGTGTTTCCCACGACCTGCGCGCGCCTTTGCGGCACATCGCCGGCTATACCGAACTGCTGAGTGAAATGGAAGGCCAGGGCCTGACCGAGCGCGGCAAGCGCTTCTTGCAGCACATTGGTGAAGCCGCGCACTTTGCCGGCAGCCTGGTCGACAACCTGCTCAACTTCTCGCAGATGGGCCGCTCTGCCTTGCGCCTGTCCGACGTAGACCTCAACGCGCTGGTCGAGGCCATTCGCAGCGAACTGGCCCCCGACTACGAAGGCCGCGCAATCGTTTGGGACATCGCCCCGCTGCCCAAGGTGATCGGCGACCCGGCGTTCATCAACATGGCCTTGCACAACCTGATCGCCAATGCCATCAAGTACACACGCGGCCGTACCCCTGCACACATCGGGATCAGTGCCGTGCAGCATCCTGGCGAAACCGAGATCTGCATCCGCGACAATGGCGTGGGCTTCGACATGGCCTATGCCAACAAGCTGTTCGGCGTATTCCAGCGCCTGCACCGCATGGAAGATTTCGAGGGCACAGGGATTGGCCTGGCAAGCGTGCGCCGCATCATCGAGCGCCACGACGGCCGGGTCTGGGCCGAAGGCCAGATCGACCAAGGCGCAAGCTTCCATTTCACACTCCCCCGAAACACTGCTACCTGAGGCACCGCTACCATCATGCTCAAACCCATCCTGCTGGTCGAAGACAACCCCCGGGACCTGGAACTTACCCTGCTGGCCCTGGAGCGCAGCCAGTTGGCCAACGAGGTCATCGTGCTGCGCGACGGCGCCGAGGCACTTGACTACCTGCTGCGCCGCAACACCTATGCCGACCGCGATGACGGCAACCCTGCCGTCTTGCTGCTGGACCTGAAGCTGCCCAAGGTCGACGGCCTGGAAGTGCTCAGGGCAGTGCGCGCCACCGCCGAACTGCGCAGCATCCCCACGGTGATGCTGACCTCCTCGCGGGAGGAGCCTGACCTGTTGCGCGCCTATGAACTCGGGGTAAACGCCTACGTGGTCAAGCCGGTGGAATTCAAGGAATTCGTCGCCGCCATCTCTGACCTCGGGGTATTCTGGGCAGTGCTTAACGAACCGCCACCCGGCTCACTGCGGCTGAATCGTCGCGGTAGCAACTGAGGCCGCCGCAACGATGCAGCAAACGCCGTTGAAACTACTGATGGTCGAAGACAGCTCGATGGACGCCGAGCTTACCCTGATGCGCCTGGAGCGCAGCGGGCTGCATGTGCAGTCCCAGCTGGTATTCGACCATGTGGGTGTCGACCATGCCCTGCGCGAGGCCCGCTACGACCTGATCCTGTGCGACTGCGTGCTGCCAGGGTCGTCTGGCACCGAGGTGCTGGCCATCGCCCAACGCCTGGCACCGGACGTTCCGTTCATCTTCCTCTCCGGCATCTACGGCGAAGAGCACGCGGTGGAAATGATCCGCCTGGGCGCCACCGACTATGTGCTGAAGAAGAACCTGCCACTGCTGCCCAAGGCAGTACGCCGGGCACTGACCGAAGTGCAGGAACGCCAGCGCCGGCGCCGCGCCGAAGAGGCTCTGATCGACGTCGAGGCGCGGGCACGTATCGCCATCGACGCCGCCGGCATGGGCACCTGGGACCTGCGCCCGCAAGAAGGCCTGCTGGTGTGGGACGACCGCTGCAAGACCTTGTTCGGCCTGCCTACCAGCACCGAAATGAGCCTTGAGGTGTTCCTCGGCGGCATCTATCCCGATGACCTGCCAATGGTGCGTGAGGCGGTGGAATACGCCATGCGCCCGGAAAGCGGCGGCCGCTACCGCGTCGAATTTCGCATCGCGCAACCCAACGGCCTGGAGCCGCGCTGGTTGCTCAGCAGCGGCCAGAGCCAGTTCGTCGATGGCCACTGCGTGCGCTTTTCCGGCGTGCTCCAGGACATCCACACCCAGCGCCTGGCCACCCAGGCGCTGCGTCAGCTCAACGAGATGCTGGGGGAAAGGGTCGAACGCCGCACCCGCGAACGCGACCGTGCCTGGGAGCTGTCGCAGGACCTGCTGGCCGTGCTGAACAAGGACCTGACCCCAGTCGCACTCAACCCCGCCTGGGAAGCCAGCCTGGGCTTCTCCCGCGAGCGCCTGAGCCAGTCGTCGTTGCTGCATCTGCTGCCCGAAGCCGACCAGGAACTGCTGCTGACCGAACTGGCTGCCCTCGCCCATGGCCGTACCAGCGTACGTTTCGTCGGCCGCATCCTGCATGCCGGCGGCCAGCAGCGCTGGCTGTCGTGGGTGGTGGTGCCGGAAGACACCCTGCTGTATGTGGTGGCACGCGACATCACCAGCGAGCGCGAAGCCGCCCTGGGCCTGGCAGAAGCCAACGCCCGCCTGCGCGAACAGATCAACGAACGCGAACGCATCGAGGCGGCGCTGCAGCAGATGCAGCGGCTCGAAGCAGTCGGTCAGCTGACCGCTGGCGTGGCCCACGACTTCAACAACCTGCTGACGGTGATCCTTACCGGCGCCAGCTTTCTTGAGCGCGACCTGGCCAAGGCCAACCTGGACAAGGCCCGCACGCGCCTCACCCACATCCGCGAGGCGGGCGAGCGTGGCGCCAAGCTGACGTCGCAGCTGCTGGCATTTTCCCGCCGCCAGCGCCTGGAACCGGTAGCGCTCAACCTCAACCAGACCCTGGCTGGCCTGGAAGAGCTGTTGCGCCGCACGCTGGGCGGCAACGTCTCGGTGCGCCTGGACCTGGACCAGGCCCTGTGGCAGGCACTTACCGACCCCACCCAGACCGAAATGATCATCCTCAACCTGGCGATCAATGCCCGCGATGCCATGCCTGACGGTGGCCAGCTGACCCTGACCACCCGCAACACCCGCATTGACAACCGCCCGCAACGCCCGGAAGACCCGGACCCGGGCGAGTACGTGATGCTGAGCATCCGCGATACCGGCTGCGGCATGAGCGAAGACGTGCTGGCCAAGGTGTTCGAGCCGTTCTTTACCACCAAGGACATCGGCAAAGGCTCGGGGTTGGGCCTGGCCCAGGTGTTCGGCTTCGCCAAGCAGTCCGGGGGTGGTGTACGCATCGACACCACCCCGGGCCGCGGCACGCAGGTGGCGGTGTACTTGCCCGCCGTAAAGGACCAGATCGTGAGCGAGCCGGTGATCCCGACGCTCGGCCAGCCGGTCAGCGACAGCGGCCGCAACCGCACGGTGTTGCTGGTGGATGATGACCATCTGGTGCGTGACATGCTTGGCGATGTGTTGCGCCAATATGGCTACCAGGTGCGTCAGGCGCACAGCGGCGAACAGGCGCTGGCCTTGCTGGACGACGAGATCGACCTGCTGCTTACCGATTTCGCCATGCCCGAGTTCAACGGCGCGCAACTGGCGCTGGCGGCACGCGAACGGTATCCGCGCCTGCCGGTGGTGTTCCTGACTGGCTATGCGGAGTTGCAAGGGCTGGAGTTGCCGGGCAGCGTGGTGGTTCAGAAGCCGGCGCAGGGTGATGAGCTGGCCAGGGTGCTGAACGACATGCTGGGCATTGCCGGGTAATTCGGGAAAGCACAAACCCTTGTAGGAGCGGCCTTGCTGGGGCGCTCCTACAGGAATCGTGTGACGGAATTAAAAATACGGAAACGACAAAACCCAGCGCTTATCTTTCTAAGCACCGGGCGATATACGTTTGAAACTGGAAAATGGCAGGGGCGGCTGGATTCGAACCAACGCATGGCAGGATCAAAACCTGCTGCCTTACCGCTTGGCGACGCCCCTGTATCGGATGCAGCATTCGCTGCTCTGACAATTCCAACTGAGTGACAACTGGGTTGTTGTCTTGGAATGCGCGGCACTTTAACAACAAAGTTTTCATCTGTGAACCCCCTGATGAAAAAAAATTGCCAAAAAACAGCGGGTTAGTCATTTCGGCGGTTTGTGCAGCGACCATCCGTCGCTTTCCCCCCGCTTCGCTTCAACACAATCGCATTCCTCCCTTCCAATCTATTGAGCCAATTGCATTGACCAAGGAGGACCCCATGCCTGTCTCTCACGACCTGTACCAGGACCTGCACTACCCGCGCGAAATCGTCCAGCAGCGCCGCCAGCAGGACAAAGCGCTGGACCGGCTGCTGGACGAGTACATGGACATCGACAACCAGGTGCTGGCCGCCGAATCGATCTCGGCGGGCAACTTCGTTGACGAAGACCTGCGCCACCTCAAAGAGCGCCGCCTGGCGGTGAAATACATGATAGAGCGCCAACTGGAACGCAAAGCCTAGGCAAAGCAGGTGTGCGGCCAGACCTATCGCATCAAGTGATCATTGCCGGTCACTTTCTGTATTAGTCAAAATGGCCGCCCTCGGGCAAGCTGCACGCTGCCCCGTCATCGCCCAAGGAGCTTTGCTTTTGTCTGCCTGGATCCCTGCCCCACTGCGCCAGCTTGGCCAGCGCCTGCGCGGCGCCACCGCCAGCCAGAGCGAACTGCTCGACTGGTTCGAGGACAAAGCCCGAAGCCGCGGTTACCAGCTGAGTGACGGCCAGCGACGGGTGATCCACTGCATGGCCGAACAACTGGCACAGCTCGAACAAGGGCAGCCACGCAGCCTGTACCTGTACGGTTCGGTGGGGCGCGGCAAGAGCTGGCTGCTGGACGGGTTTTTCCAGGCGGTGCCGGTCGAAGCCAAGCGCCGCCTGCACTTTCATGATTTTTTTGCCAGGCTGCACCAGGGCATGCACCGCCACCGGGCGCTGGACGATGCGCTGGGCGCAACCCTCGACGAACTGGTGGGTGGCTGCCAGGTGTTGTGCTTCGACGAATTCCACGTGCATGACATCGGCGATGCCATGCTGCTTACCCGCCTGTTCAACGCCCTGTTCGCCCGCGGCGTGTTCCTGCTGGTGACCTCCAACTATGCGCCCGAAGGGCTGCTGCCCAACCCGCTGTACCACGAGCGTTTCCTGCCGGTGATCCGCCTGATCAACGGGCGCATGCAGGTTCTGGAAGTGGGTGGCGACACCGATTTTCGCAGCTTGCCGGCCAACCGCGAGCACCAGCGGTTTACCCAAGGCCACTATGTATGGCCGGGGACGGCAGCGCAGCGCCAGGCACTGGGCGTGCCGGACGACCAGCCGGTAGTGCTTGAAGTGAACAACCGCCCGCTGCGTGCGCTGGCCATCGATGGCCGGCGGGTGGTGCTTGGCTTTGACGACTTGTGCGAAAAGGCCACGGCGGTGATCGACTACCTGGCGCTGGCGCAGCAGTACGATGAATGGATCATCGATGGGCTGGATGACCTGGCGGAGTGTTCGCTGGCGGCGCAGCAGCGCTTCGTCAACCTGGTGGATGTGCTGTATGACCAGGACCGACAGGTGACAGTGGTTGGTAAACGGCCGCTGGAAGAAAGCCTGGGCGGGCCGCTTGCCGACCTGATGCGGACCCGCAGCCGGCTGGGGCAACTGCACCAGGTAACCCCCTAGCACTGCATTGCCCGCACCGGCCTCATCGCCGGCAAGCCAGCTCCCACAGGTACGGCGGAGGCTTCAGGGCCTGTGATGAACCTGTAGGAGCTGGCTTGCCGGCGATGAGGCCCTGAAGGTCAAAGCATCAACCCGCCCTGGGCAAATCCGCCAGCACCGCCTCGATCTCCCCCAGCACCGCTGGGTCATCCAGGGTCGAAGGCGGTACATAGTCCTGCCCGTCGGCAATCTTGCGCAGCACCGCGCGCAAGATTTTCCCCGAGCGGGTCTTGGGCAACCGCTTCACCAGCCGAACCCGGTTGAAACAGGCCAGCGGGCCAATCGCCTCGCGCACGCTCCCTACCAGGTCTACCAGCAACTGCGCCTCGGCAATGCCCTCGCCGTCCTTGAGCACAATCAGCGCCAACGGCACTTGCCCCTTGATTTCATCGTGCACGCCAATCACCGCACACTCGGCCACCGCCGGGTGGCAGGCCACCAGGTCCTCCATTTCGCCGGTGGACAGCCGGTGGCCAGACACGTTGATCACGTCATCCGTGCGCCCCATGATGTAGACGAAACCGTCATCATCCAGAAAGCCGCCGTCACCCGTGTGGTAATACCCCGGGTAAGTGCGCAGGTAAGCCTGCAAATAACGCTCGTGGTCGCCCCACAGGGTCTGGCTGCACCCAGGCGGCAATGGCAAGGCAATGACGATCGAGCCCTGGTGGTTGGGGCCCAGCAAATGGCCCTCGTCATCCACCACACGCACGTGATAGCCCGGAACCGCCCGGTTGCTTGAGCCCGGTTTCGCCGCACTGCCTTCCAGCCCCACGCAGGGCGCGGTGACCGGCCAGCCGGTTTCGGTCTGCCACCAGTGGTCGTGCACCGGCTTGCCACTCACCCGCTCCAGCCATTCATGGGTGCTGGAATCGAGCTTCTCACCCGCCAGGAACAGCTGGCGCAGCGAGCTGAGGTCGTGCTTGCGGATCAGCTCGCCCTCCGGGTCTTCCTTGCGGATGGCACGCATGGCGGTGGGCGCACAGAACAGCGCGTTGACCTTGTATTGCTCCACCACCCGCCAGTAAGCCGAGGCGTCCGGCGTGCGGATCGGTTTGCCTTCATAGAACACCGTGGTGCAGCCGCTCATCAGCGGCCCATAAACGATCAGCGAATGGCCGACCACCCACCCCACATCGGAAATGCCCCACCACACGTCGCCGGCCTGCATGCCGTAGATATGGCGCATGGCATAGCACAGCGCCACGGCATTGCCGCCGTTTTCGCGGACGATACCCTTGGGTTTGCCGGTGGTACCAGAGGTATACATGATGTACAGCGGGTCGCCAGCATCCAGCTCGACGGGTGCCACCGGCTGGGCGCCGACCAAGGCTGCCTGCCAGTCCAGGTCGCGGCCTGGCTGCAGCTGCGCCTGCGCCTGCGGCCGTTGCAGCACCAGCACATTGCGCGGCTGGTGCCGGGCCAGCTGCAGGGCGCGGTCGACCAGCGGCTTGTAGGCAATCACCTTGTCGAATTCCAGCCCGCAGGATGCCGTCAGCAGCAGCGTGGGCCGGGCGTCATCGATGCGCAGGGCCAGCTCGTTGGCGGCAAAGCCGCCGAACACCACCGAATGCACCGCGCCAATCCGCGCGCAGGCCAGCATGGCCATGGCCGCTTGCGGCACCATGGGCATGTAGATGATCACCCCGTCGCCCTTTTGCACCCCCAGCTGGCGCAGCAAACCGGCCAGGCGCGCCACTTCGTCGCGCAACTGGTTGTAGGTGTAGGCCTGCTGCACGCCGGTGACCGGCGAATCGTAGATCAGCGCCACCTGCTCGCCACGGCCCTGCTCGATCTGGTGATCGAGGGCCAGGTAGCAACTGTTCAGGCGGCCATCGGCGAACCAGCGGTGGGTACCGTCGGCGTTGTCTTGCAGGGTGAGGGCAGGCTTGCGGTGCCAGGCCAGATGCGCGGCCTGTTCCGCCCAGAAAGCGGCAGGGTCGGAAATGGAATGGGCGTAGCTGTGCTGGTAGCTCATATCGAAGGGAACCCGGTACTTGTTGTTATTGAAGGGCGAAACCTGAGTATGGACCGCTACACCCGCGCCGCCATGGGACTAAAGTCACAACCGACCTGCAAATTTGCAGACAACGCAAAAGCGCCCCATAACGGTGCAAAGCCTCTAGAATAGGCCACCCTTCAGCCACCGAGCAGCCCATGGATATCGATCAGGCCCGAACCTTCCTGGAAATCGTGCGTTGCGGCAGCCTGGTCGCCGCCGCCGAACGCCTGTTCGTGTCACAGACGGCAATTACTGCCCGGGTGCAGCGCCTGGAGCAGCAACTGGGCTGCCAGCTATTTGTGCGCAGCCGCAACGGCGCCAGCCTGACCAGCGACGGCGAAGCATTCGTCAGTTATGCCAACCAGCTGGTACAAACCTGGGAAGCGGCGCGTCGTGACCTGCCGCTACCCGAGGGCTGCCAGCAAGTGCTGCATGTGGGCGGTGAAGTGAGCCTGGGCAACCCGATGATGCTCGACTGGGTCAGTGCCCTGCACCGTGAACTGCCCAGCCATGCCATCCGCAGCGAAGTGAGCGACGGCGAGTCGCTGCTGCGCAAGGTCGAAATGGGTTTGCTGGACGCTGCGCTGGTGTATCAGCCGACCTACGGGCCGGGCCTGCAGGTGGAACAGTTGATGGAAGAAAAGCTGATCCGCGTGCGCCGGGTCGACCAGCCAGAGCCCTACATCTACATCGACTGGGGCGAGGCCTTCCGCCGCCAGCACGATGCCGCCCTGCCCGACTGCGCCCGCCCGGCGCTCAGTTTCAACCTGGGCCCCCTGGCCTTGCAGTTCATCCTCGATCAGGGTGGCAGCGGTTACTTCCGCACGCGGGTGGTGCAGGCGTACCTGGACAGCGGCGTGTTCGAGCGGGTACCGCAGGCGCCGGAATTTACCTACCCGACCTTCCTGGTGTACCCACGCAAACGCGACAGCGAAGCCTTGCAGCAGGCCTTTGCCATTCTGCGCCGGCTGGTAGCCGCCGGCGCCAGCGACTGGTCACAACGCTGGGACCCGGTTATCTGAAGCCTCGGCTTTGCTGAGCAGTTGGCGCTTGAGGCCAGCGATCAGGTCGGTCTGGGTGATTACCCCCACCAGCTTGCCGGCATCGAGCACCGGCAGGCAATGCAGGCCCTGCTCGCACAGAAGCGGCAACAGGCGCTCCAGCGGATGCTGGCTGCTGACACTGACCACCCGCCGGCTCATCACCTGCTCCATGCGCACCGCCTTGCGGCCGAAAAGCCCGCGCCAGCTGAAGCGGGCACGCTGCATGGCCGGGCCGACCAGGTCGCTGAGGCTGACGATGCCCACCAGCTTGCCCTGCTGCAATACCGGCAGGGTTTTCAGGTGGTGGCTGGTCAGCATTTTCCAGGCCTGCTCAAGGGTGGTCTCGGGCGTGGCGAACTGCACATCGCGCGACATCACCGAAGCCGCGGTAATACCGCCAAGGCTGCGCTGCAGGGCGTGCTGCTCGGTGGCGAGGATGATGCGCTCCAGCTCGTCACGGGTGACGTCGACGAACTCACCCAGCTCTTCCAGGGCCTGGTCCAGGTCCTCGCCACGGATGCCGACCCGCTCACTGGGCAGGGGGTCGTGGGTATGGTGCACATCTTTGCGCGGCGCTACGCCTTTCGGGTAGCGCACACCGGTCAGGCGATTGTAGAGCACCGCCACGCTCACCAGGATCAGCGCGTTGAGCAGGATGGGCTCAAGCAGGTGGTCACCCATGGCGGTCAGCCCCGAGTCGGCCAATACCGCACTCACTGCCACCCCGCCACCCGGCGGGTGCAGGCAGCGCAGCAGGCACATGACCAGGATCGAGATGCCCAAGGCCGCAGCGGCCACCCACAGCTCCGGGCCGAAGCCTTGGCGCATGGCCAGGCCGACCGCGCCCGCCAGTGCGTAGCTGCCCAGCACCGGCCAAGGTTGGGCCAATGGGCCGGAATGCACGGCGAACACCAGCACTGCCGAGGCCGCCAGCGGGCCCAGCAGGTGCAAGGCGATGCCGGGGCCATAGGCCAAGCTGGTCAGCCAGCCAGCGAGGAACAGGCCGAGCAACGCACCGATACCGGCACGCAACCATTCTTTTGGAGAGGTATTCAGGGACGCCGGCAACAGGCGCTGCAGACGGCTTTCGGAACGCGAGGCAGACATTTAAGTAATCGGGATCTTTGGTTTTTCTGATTAAAAAGAAAGCCCAGCCGAGCTGGCCTGGGCCTCGTATTGCGCGTGCAATACCGCAAGTGGCTCCGTCCGTGGAGAGATGGAAACCGCAGGGTTTCGTGAGGGGATTTTGCCGGGTGAAGGGCAATTGGGCTAATTCAAAAAACTGCGGCTGTACTGCAATTTTTTTGCAGTACTGACATGGCTTCGGCGAATTGGGTACACCTGTGGGAGCGGCCTTGTGTCGCGATGGGCCGCACAGCGGCCCCGGCATTATCCAGCCTTGCGCGGCAGGTCGATGCTCACACGCAACCCGCCCAGCGGGCTCTCCAGCAAGGCCAGTCGCCCGCCCCATGCGTCGACGATATCGCGCACGATGCCCAACCCCAACCCATGCCCGTCCACCTGCTCGTCCAGCCGCGAGCCGCGCTCCAGCACCTGCTGCCGTTGGCTCTCGGGGATGCCGGGGCCATCGTCGTCGACCCACAGCTCGAAGCCCTCGGCATTGGGCTCAATGCCCAGGCGCACCTCGCTGTCAGCCCACTTGCAGGCGTTGTCCAGCAGGTTGCCCAGCAGCTCCAGGAAGTCTTCACGGTCCCATGGCAGTAACAGCCCGGGCGGCACATCACTTGCCAGCAGCAGGCCCTCGCCATGGATCATGCCCAGTGTCCCGAGCAACCCCGGCAACTCGGCGTCACAGTCGAACTGCGCGCCCGGCAGCGCATCCCCTGCCAGCCGCGCACGGTTCAGCTCGCGTGCCAGCCGTTGCTGGATCTGCTCCAGCTGCTCGCGCATCTGCGCGCGGACTTCGGGCAGGTCCTTCAAGCGCTCGCTGGAGGCCAGGCTCAGCAGTACCGCCAACGGCGTCTTCAGCGCATGCCCGAGGTTGCCCAAGGCATTGCGCGAGCGGCGCAGGCTGTCTTCGGTGTGGCTGAGCAGGTGGTTGATCTGCCCCACCAGCGGCGCCAGCTCGCTCGGCACTTCAGCATCGAGCTGTGAGCGCTGGCCCTGCTGCAACTGGGCGATCTGCCGGCGGGCGCGTTCCAATGGCCGCAGCGAACGGGTCACGGTGATGCGCTGCAGCACCAGCACCAGGATCAGCGCCACCAAGCCCATGCCCAGGCCGATCTGCTGCAGGCGACGGAAGCCTTCGCGCACCGGTGAGTAGTCCTGTGCCACGCTGATCGAAATGTCCTGGCCCAGGCGCCGATAGTCGGCACGCAAGGCCAGCAGTTGCTGCCCTTCCGGGCCGAGTTCATGGCTATCGGAAAGCCCGGGCGCCGATGGTTTGGGCATGTCCAGGTCCCACAGCGAACGAGACCTCCAGGTACCTTTGTCAAAATCGATGCGGAAGTAGTAACCGGAAAAGGGCCGTTGGTAGGCCGCCGAAATACGCCGCTCATCCAGCTGCAGGCCAGACGGCCCACGCACCAACGCCACCAGCAGGTTCTCGCTTTCCTTGCGCAGGCCGTTTTCCAGGTAGCGCTGCAGGCCAGCCTCGAACAGCCACAACGTCAGTTGCGCCAGCACTACACCGACCACCACCAGCACCGCCACCAGGCCCAGGCTCAGGCGCGCCTGGATCGACTTCACTCGGCGCTCCCAGCATAAATGTACCCTTGCCCGCGACGGGTCTCGATCACGCTACGGCCCAGCTTGCGCCGCAGGTGGTTGACGTGCACTTCCAGCACGTTGGAGTCGCGCTCGGTTTCGCCATCGTAAAGGTGCTCGGCCAAGTGGCTCTTGGACAGGATCTGCTGCGGGTGCAGCATGAAGTAACGCAGCAGCCGGAACTCGGCAGCGGTCAGCTGCACATCCATGCCATCACGGCTCACACACTGACGGCTTTCATCCAGGTGCAGCCCCGCTGCCTCCAGCTTCGGCTGGTTGGCCAGGCCCCGGGCACGGCGCAGCAATGCCTGGATACGCAATTGCAGCTCTTCGGGGTGGAACGGTTTGCTCAGGTAGTCATCAGCCCCAGCCTTCAGCCCCTCGATGCGCTCGGCCCACGAGCCGCGGGCGGTGAGGATCAGCACCGGCGTGGCCAGGCCGGCAGCACGCCACTGGGCCAGCACATCCAGGCCCGGCAAGCCAGGCAGGCCAAGGTCGAGAATGATCAGGTCGTAGGGTTCGCTCTGGCCCTGGTAAACCGCGTCGCGGCCGTCGGCCAGCCAGTCCACGGCATAGCCCTGGCGCTGCAGGCCGGCAGTCAGTTCATCGGCCAGCGGTACATTGTCCTCGACAAGCAACAGGCGCATTCAGTCGTCTTCCTCGTCTTTGAGCAGGGCACCGGTGCTGGCATCGAGCTTGATCTCGCGTACCACGCCTTCAACCGTCAGCAGTTCGACTTCGTATTCGTAGCGATCGTCGTCTTCTTCCAGCTCGGCTTCCAGCAAACGCGCCCCGGGGTGACGCCCCAGGGCGGTTTCCAGCAATTGTTCGAGCGGCAGGATGACGCCCTTCTGCCGCAGCTTCAGGGCTTCGTCCTGGTCAAGGTCGCGGGCAGCGGCCAGCGAGCACACGGCCAGCAGCGCCAGCGCGAGGTAGCGCGCCGGCCGCGGTAAGTGAATCATCAGTTGTCCCGCTCGTCCTTCAGCACTTCACCGGTCTTGGCGTCCAGCGCCACATCCCACTCGACGTTCTGGGTGTCGCGCAACTCGACCTTGTAGATGTAGCGGCCGTACTCGTCTTCAAGCTCCGAGTCGGTGACGGTGGCACCGGGGTGCTTGGCCACGGCGGTGGCCTTGAGCTCATCCAGCGACTTGATGGTCTTGGCGTTGACCAGTTTGACCACTTCGTCAGGCTGTACATCCTTGGCGAAAGCGGCATTGGCGCCCAGGGCGAGGGCGGCGGCGGTGAACAGGGCAGTCAAGGTTTTCATCGTTCTTCTCTCCTGAGAACTGTGTAAGTTGTCTACGGGGTTAAGACTAACCACCGGTCCTTAATTCAACCTGAAAACAGCTGGCGCCATGATAGCGCAGTTACACCGCCAGCCAGGCTCGGTCTCCTGCAGGAGCAGCCTTGTACTGCGAAAGGGCCCGTGCAGGCGCAACAGTTGTGTAGTCTGTACGGGCCCTTTCGCAGCACAAGGCTGCTCCTACAAGCCAAGAGATCCGCCATGAGCGCCATCCACATCAAGTACCCTGCCCTCACCTTCAAGGCCGGTGACCGTGCTCTGCGGCTCATCCGCGAGCGCGGCCTGCAGGCGGCCGATGTCGGGGTGCTGCCAGGTGCGGCCGGTGGCCCGAAGCCGCTGGGCATCCAGGGCCTGGACCTGGCACTGTTCGGCGAGTGGCTGCCTTCGGCACCGCGCCAGCGCGCCCTGATTGGCGCTTCGATCGGTGCCTGGCGCTTCGCCAGCGCCTGCCTCGAAGACCCCATCGCGGGTCTGCGTCGCCTGGGCGAGTTGTACACCGAACTGGATTTCGCCAAGGGCGCCACCCCGGCCGACATCAGCCACAGCTGTCAACGCATGCTCGACGACCTGCTGCAGGGCCGCGACGGCCAGCTGCTGGCCAACCCGCACTATCACCTGAATATCCTGGTAGTGAAAAGCCATGGCCAGCTTGCCCACGACCATCGCGGCCGCCTGGGCCTGGGCCTGGGCTCGGTGGTGGCCAGCAACCTGCTCGGCCGTTCGCGCCTGGCGCGCCACTTCGAGCGCATCATCCTGCACGACGGGCGCGCCACGCCGCCGCTCGACGCGCTGACCGACTTCCCCTCACGCTACCTGCCGCTGGACCTGGCCAACCTGCGCCACGCCCTGCTCGCCTCGGGCTCGATCCCCATGGTCATGCAGGGCGTGAAAGACATCCCCGGCGTGGGCGCTGGCACCTACCGCGACGGCGGCCTGCTCGACTACCACCTCGACCTGCCCTACCGCGGCGACGACCTGGTGCTGTACCCGCACTTCACCGACAAGGTGGTACCGGGCTGGTTCGACAAAGCCTTGCCCTGGCGCAAAGGCGATGCAACCCGCCTGCAGAACGTGCTGCTGATGACCCCTTCGCCGCAGTACCTGGCCGCCCTGCCCTACGGCAAGCTGCCCGACCGCAACGACTTCAAGCGCTTCATGGATGATGCGCCCGGCCGCAAGCGCTATTGGTACAAGGCCATCGCCGAAAGCCAGCGCCTGGGCGACGAGCTGCTGGAACTGGTCGCCACCGGGCGGCTGCATGAACGCCTGCAAGCCTTGTAACGGCCATGCTGGTAGACTGCGCGCATTATTGATTCACACAGAGTTAAGACAGCGTGGAAATTTTCAAAGAGTTCACATTCGAATCGGCCCACCGCCTGCCCCACGTCCCTGAAGGGCACAAATGCGGCCGCCTGCATGGCCACTCGTTCAAGGTTGGCCTGCACCTGACCGGCCCGCTCGACCCGCACACTGGCTGGATCCGCGACTTCGCCGAGGTCAAGGCGATCTTCAAGCCGATCTACGAGCAACTGGACCACAACTACCTGAACGACATCCCGGGCCTTGAAAACCCCACCAGCGAAGTGATCGCCAAGTGGATCTGGGACCAGGTCAAGCCACTGATGCCGGAACTGTCGAAAGTGCGCATCCACGAAACCTGCACCAGCGGTTGCGAATACACCGGCGACTGATTCGCCCGCGCTACTGGCCCTGCGTGCTGCCCATGGCATCGCGCAGGAAGCTGGGGGCGATGTAGCGCTGGTAATGCGCTTCTGAAAGCAGGAAGAACTCGCGATCGATGGCGTCGCGCAATTGCGGCAGTTCCCAGTCGCGGAACTCCGGCAGCAGCACCATGCCGTAGGCCTCCAGGTCACGGATCATCCGCGCCCCGCGGGCAATCAGCTGGTAAGCCCAGCAATATTCCGACTGCTGCTCGACAAAGCGGATGGAGCGCTGCTCCAGTTGCTGACGCAGCAGGCTTTTGTCGAATACCTCCAGCTTGGCCATCATCACCTGCACCAGCAACTGCTCAAGGCGCAGCCACACCGCGCGCTTCTGCGCGTCGTCGTAGCCGTTCCAGTTGATCACTTCGTGGTGGAAACGCTTGCAGCCACGGCACACCGTGTCTCCGTACACCGTGGAGCACAGGCCGACGCAAGGGGTCTTGATGGACTTGTTGGACATGAAAAACAACAGTTTGGCGGAGGAACACGGGCCCATGTTAGCCCTTTGTCTAACCAGGGTCACTCGTTAAAGTCATCTTCTGCGCCTTACTTTCGGGCTTTTTTTGCCGTAGAATCATCCGGCCTTTTCAAAGGCAACAATGTCCGTTGGAAGCTGTTTTCAAAGCGTCACGAGCACAGTTAATCCGGTAGAACGGCGTTGGCCCGGGCCATGCATCCCTCGCATGCCCGCGCCAGCCCTCATCAGCTCCCCGTTCTGCAGGCGTAAAACTTTGAAAGCAGCTTCTGTAAGGATTCTTTGCGACTCTGGCTGGGCGGCCCACAAAGCCGTGGCAGCGCATGGGTGCATTGAATGCTGGATAAGCGTCCCGGACCCCCTTTAGGGACCACTGATGAGGGAAATAACTGTGCTTGAAGCCTACCGCAAACACATCGAAGAGCGTGCCGCCCTGGGTATCGTGCCCCAGCCGCTGAACGCCGAACAAACCGCAGGCCTGGTCGAGCTGCTGAAAAACCCGCCGGCCGGCGAAGAAGCCTTCCTCGTAGACCTGATCACCAACCGCGTACCGCCAGGGGTCGACGAAGCTGCCTACGTCAAGGCTGCTTTCCTCTCTGCTGTTGCCAAGGGCGAAACCCAGTCGCCTCTGATCGACCGCAAGCACGCCACAGAACTGCTCGGCACCATGCAGGGCGGCTACAACATCGAAACGCTGGTCGCACTGCTGGATGACGCCGAACTGGGCGCCGTCGCGGCCGAACAGCTCAAGCACACCCTGCTGATGTTCGATGCCTTCCACGACGTGGCCGAAAAAGCCAAGGCCGGCAACGCTCACGCCAAGGCCGTCCTGGAGTCCTGGGCTGCTGGCGAGTGGTTCACCGCCCGCCCGGCCATCGCCGAGAAGTACACCCTGACCGTGTTCAAGGTGCCAGGCGAAACCAACACCGACGACCTGTCGCCTGCTCCGGACGCCTGGTCGCGCCCTGACATCCCGCTGCACGCCCTGGCCATGCTGAAAATGGCCCGCGACGGCATCGAGCCACAGCAGCCTGGTTCGGTCGGCCCGCTGGCACAGATCGAAGCCGTCAAGGCCAAGGGCTTCCCGGTTGCCTATGTAGGTGACGTGGTCGGTACCGGCTCCTCGCGCAAATCCGCTACCAACTCGGTACTGTGGTTCTTCGGCGACGACATTCCGTACGTGCCGAACAAGCGCGCCGGTGGCTTCTGCTTCGGCACCAAGATCGCCCCGATCTTCTACAACACCATGGAAGACGCCGGCGCCCTGCCGATCGAATTCGACTGCACCAACCTGGGCATGGGCGACGTCATCGACGTTTACCCGTACAAAGGTGAAGTACGCCGCCACGAAAGCGACGAGCTGGTCACCAACTTCGAGCTGAAAACCGAAGTGCTGCTGGACGAGGTCCGCGCTGGCGGCCGTATCCCGCTGATCGTCGGCCGTGGCCTGACCGAAAAAGCCCGCGCCGAGCTGGGCCTGGGTGCTTCCGACCTGTTCAAGAAACCAGAGCAGCCTGCCGACTCCGGCAAGGGCTTCACCCTGGCGCAGAAAATGGTCGGCCGTGCCTGTGGCCTGCCAGAAGGCCAGGGCGTTCGCCCAGGTGCCTACTGCGAGCCGAAGATGACCACCGTCGGTTCCCAGGACACCACTGGCCCGATGACCCGCGACGAGCTGAAAGACCTGGCGTGCCTGGGCTTCTCTGCCGACCTGGTCATGCAGTCGTTCTGCCACACCGCGGCCTATCCGAAGCCGATCGACGTCACCACCCACCACACCCTGCCAGACTTCATCCGCACCCGTGGCGGCGTGTCGCTGCGCCCAGGCGATGGCATCATCCACAGCTGGCTGAACCGCATGCTGATGCCTGACACCGTTGGTACCGGTGGCGACTCGCACACCCGTTTCCCAATCGGCATCTCGTTCCCGGCCGGTTCCGGCCTGGTGGCCTTCGCCGCCGCCACCGGCGTCATGCCGCTGGACATGCCAGAATCGATCCTGGTGCGCTTCAAGGGCAAACTGCAACCCGGCATCACCCTGCGTGACCTGGTGCATGCCATCCCTTACTACGCCATCCAGAAGGGCCTGCTGACCGTCGAGAAGAAAGGCAAGAAAAACGCCTTCTCCGGCCGCATCCTGGAAATCGAAGGCCTGGACGAACTGACCGTCGAGCAAGCTTTCGAGCTGTCCGATGCCTCGGCCGAGCGTTCCGCTGCCGGTTGCACCATCAAGCTGCCAGAGAAGGCCATTGCCGAGTACCTGACGTCCAACATCACCCTGCTGCGCTGGATGATCGGCGAAGGCTACGGCGACCCACGTACCCTGGAGCGTCGCGCCCAGGCCATGGAAGCCTGGCTGGCCAACCCTGAGCTACTGTCGGCTGACGCCGATGCCGAGTACGCCGAAATCATCGAAATCGACCTGGCCGACGTCAAAGAGCCTGTGCTCTGCGCGCCGAACGACCCGGACGATGCCCGCCTGCTGTCTTCGGTACAGGGCGAGAAGATCGACGAAGTGTTCATCGGTTCGTGCATGACCAACATCGGCCACTTCCGCGCTGCCGGCAAGCTGCTGGACAAGGTCAAGGGTGGCATTCCGACCCGTCTGTGGCTGGCTCCGCCAACCAAGATGGATGCTCACCAGCTGACCGAAGAAGGCTACTACGGCATCTACGGCAAGGCCGGTGCGCGCATGGAAATGCCAGGCTGCTCGCTGTGCATGGGTAACCAGGCACGTGTGCAGACCGGTTCGACCGTGGTTTCCACCTCGACCCGTAACTTCCCGAACCGTCTGGGCGACGCCACCAACGTGTACCTGGCATCGGCCGAACTGGCTGCTGTCGCTTCGATCATCGGCAAGCTGCCGACCGTCGAAGAGTACATGCAGTACGCGAAAGACATCGACAGCATGGCTGCCGACGTTTACCGCTACCTGAGCTTCGACCAGATCGCCGAGTTCCGCGAAGCGGCAGCCAACGCCAAGATCCCGGTGGTTCAGGCGTAAGCTGAGTTACAGGTTGTAAAGAAAGCCCCGGCAGCGATGCCGGGGCTTTTTTGTTTCAGCCTGTACTGGCCCTATCGCCGGCAAGCCAGCTCCCACAGGTACTCCACAGGTCTTGAGAGCTTTGGAGTACCTGTGGGAGCTGGCTTGCCGGCGATAGGGCCGGTACAGGCAACCTCAAATCACAAACAAATCCACAAACCTGTGCACCGCCATCCCCTCCAGCTGCTGCTGGTCCTTGCACACCTCCACGATCTGCGCACACCGCTGACGGGCAAAACGCGTCCCCAGGTTTGCCCTGAACTTGGCCTCCAGCAACGGTATACCCTCCCCTCGCCGCCGCCGATGCCCGATCGGGTATTCCACCACCACTTGGTCAGTGCTGCTGCCATCTTTGAAGAACACCTGCAGCGCGTTGGCGATCGAGCGCTTGTCTGGCTCCAGGTATTCGCGGCTGAAGCGCAGGTCTTCCACCACTTCCATCTTCTCGCGCAGGCGATCGATGCTCGGGTGGTTGGCATGGAAAGCATCTTCATAGTGCTCCGCCACCAAATGGCCGAAGATCAGCGGTACCGCCACCATGTACTGCAGGCAGTGGTCACGGTCGGCAGCATTGGCCAGCGGGCCGCTCTTGGAAATGATGCGGATCGCTGACTCCTGGGTGGTGATGACGATGCGGTCGATTTCATGCAGACGGTTGCGCACCAGGGGATGCAGGGTCACAGCCGCCTCACAGGCGGTCTGGGCATGAAATTCGGCAGGGAAACTGACCTTGAACAACACGTTTTCCATCACATAGCTGCCCAAGGCCTGAGGCAGACGCAGCTCGTACTGCCCGGCAGGCTTGAGCGCCAAGTCTTTGTTGGTATGACTGAACGATACGTCGTAGAACCCCCACTGCGGCGCCGTGAGCACGCCCGGCACGCCCATCTCGCCGCGCAGGGCGATATCGGCCAGGCGCACGCCCCGGCTGGAAGCATCGCCCGCCGCCCAGGACTTGCGAGAACCGGCGTTGGGCGCGTGGCGGTAGGTGCGCAGGGCCTGGCCGTCGACGAAGGCGTGGGACAAGGCCGAGAGCATCTGCTCGCGATTGGCCCCCATCAGCCTGGCACACACGGCGGTTGAGGCCACCTTCACGAGAATCACGTGATCGAGGCCGACGCGGTTGAAGGAGTTTTCCAGTGCCAGCACACCCTGAATCTCATGGGCCATGACCATGGCTTCAAGCACATCGCGCATCAGCAGCGGCGCCTCACCTGCTGCGACGTGCTTCTGCGACAGGTGATCGGCAACGGCCAGGATGCCGCCAAGGTTGTCCGAGGGGTGAGCCCATTCAGCGGCCAGCCAGGTGTCGTTGTAGTCCAGCCAGCGCACCGTACAGCCGATGTCCCAGGCGGCCTTGACCGGGTCGAGGCGGTAGGCGGTGCCGGGAACACGGGCGCCATTGGGGACCAGCGTGCCCTCTACCTGAGGGCCGAGTAGTTTCGTGCATTCGGGGAAGCGCAGGGCCAGCAGGCCGCAGCCGAGGGTGTCCATCAGGCAGTTGCGTGCGGTGTCCAGGGCCTCGAGGGACTCGACCCGGTAGCCGAGGGCGTAGTCGGCCAGGGTTTGCAACACCCGGTCGTAGTCCGGGCGGTCGTTGAGGTCTACGTTGGCGCTCATATCCAGCTCCCTTCAGAATTGCCGGGGCTGCTTTGCAGCCCTTCGCGGGCTCGCCCGCTCCCACAGGTGACCACAGCATTCAGAACCTGTGGTTACCTGTGGGAGCGGGCAAGCCCGCGAAGGGCCGCAAAGCGGCCCCGACGAACTAAAACCGAGCGCCAGTGGTGCTTTAGAAGCTATCGCCAGGCACGCGAACCCAGCCCTCCATCAGCACGCGAGCACTGCGGCTCATGATTGCCTTGGTCACTGTCCATTCACCTTCCACCCGGCGCGCCTCGGCCCCGACCCGCAGGGTGCCCGAGGGGTGGCCAAAACGCACAGCGCTGCGCTCGCCCCCGCCAGCGGCGAGGTTGACCAGCGTGCCCGGAATGGCCGCTGCGGTGCCGATCGCCACCGCCGCCGTACCCATCATGGCATGGTGCAGCTTGCCCATCGACAAGGCCCGCACCAACAGGTCGACATCCTCTGCCTGCACCGCCTTGCCACTGGACGCAGTGTAGGTGCTCGGTGGCGCAACGAACGCCACTTTTGGTGTGTGCTGACGCCCGGCAGCCTGGTCGACGTTGTCGATCAGCCCCATGCGCACGGCGCCATGGGCGCGAATGGTCTCGAAACGCAGCAGCGCCTGCGGGTCGCCGTTGATGGCGTCCTGCAGTTCGGTACCGGTGTAGCCGATATCCGCCGCGTTCACGAAGATGGTCGGGATGCCCGCGTTGATCAAGGTTGCCTTGAAGGTACCGACACCCGGCACCTCCAGGTCATCGACCAGGCGGCCGGTGGGGAACATCGCACCGCCGTCGTCACCGTCGTCGGCCGCCGGGTCGAGGAACTCCAGTTGCACCTCGGCCGCCGGGAAGGTCACCCCGTCCAGCTCGAAGTCGCCGGTTTCCTGCACTTCACCTTCGGTGATCGGTACATGGGCGATGATGGTCTTGCCGATATTCGCCTGCCAGATACGCACCGTGGCCATGCCGTTGCGTGGGATGCGCACCGGGTCGACCAGGCCGCTGCTGATGGCGAACGAACCGACTGCGGCGGACAGATTGCCGCAGTTGCCGCTCCAGTCGACGAACGCCTTGTCGATGCTGACCTGGCCGAACAGGTAGTCGACATCATGCTCAGGCTTGATGCTTTGCGACAGGATCACGGTCTTGCTGGTGCTGGACGTGGCGCCGCCCATGCCGTCGATCTGCTTGCCGTAGGGGTCGGGGCTGCCGATTACCCGCAGCAGCAGTGCGTCACGGGCGGGGCCGGGGATCTGCGCCTGCTCGGGCAGGTCTTGCAGGCGGAAGAACACGCCTTTGCTGGTGCCGCCACGGATGTAGGTGGCGGGGATTTTTATCTGCGGTACGTGTGCCATTGATGGGCTGTCCTGTCTGAAATGCATATGGCCTCTGGGGCTGCCTTGCAGCCCATCGCGACACAAGGCCGCTCCTACAGGGATCGCGTGACGCTGTGGGAGCGGCGTTGTGTCGCGATGGGCCGCAAAGCGGCCCCCGTTTCATGCTCAGGCGGTCGCTTCGAGGAAGTCCTGGGCAAAGCGTTGCAGCACCCCGCCCGCTTCGTAGATCGACACTTCCTCGGCGGTGTCCAGGCGGCAGGTCACCGGCACTTCCAGGCGCTCGCCATTGGCGCGGGTAACCACCAACGTCAGGGTCGCCCGTGGCGTACGTGCGCCTAGCACGTCATAGGTCTCGCTGCCGTCCAGGCCCAGGGTCTTGCGGTCGGTGCCCGGCTTGAACTCCAGCGGCAATACACCCATGCCCACCAGGTTGGTGCGGTGAATGCGCTCGAAGCCTTCGGCGACAATGGCCTCGACACCCGCCAGGCGCACGCCCTTGGCCGCCCAGTCACGGGACGAGCCCTGGCCGTAGTCGGCGCCGGCAACGATGATCAGCGGCTGTTTGCGCAGCATGTAGGTCTCGATCGCCTCCCACATGCGGGTGACCTTGCCTTCCGGCTCGATACGCGCCAGCGAGCCCTGCTTCACGCTGCCGTCTTCCTGGCGCACCATCTCGTTGAACAGTTTGGGGTTGGCGAACGTGGCACGCTGGGCGGTCAGGTGGTCGCCCCGGTGGGTGGCGTAAGAGTTGAAGTCCTCTTCCGGCAAGCCCATTTTTGCCAGGTACTCACCGGCGGCGCTGTCGAGCATGATGGCGTTGGACGGCGACAGGTGGTCGGTGGTGATGTTGTCCGGCAGCACCGCCAGCGGGCGCATGCCGCGCAGGGTTCGCTCACCCGCCAACGCACCTTCCCAATACGGAGGGCGACGGATGTACGTGCTCATCGGGCGCCAGTCATACAGCGGCGCCACCTTCGGCCCGCGGTCTTCCTCGATGGCGAACATCGGAATGTACACCTTGCGGAACTGCTCTGGCTTGACCGCGGCACGCACCACGGCGTCGATCTCTTCATCGCTCGGCCAGATGTCCTTGAGGCGGATTTCCTTGCCATCGACCACGCCCAGCACATCCTTCTCGATGTCGAAGCGGATGGTACCGGCAATGGCATAGGCCACCACCAGCGGCGGCGAAGCCAGGAAGGCCTGCTTGGCATACGGGTGGATACGCCCGTCGAAGTTGCGGTTACCCGACAGCACGGCGGTGGCGTACAGGTCGCGGTCGATGATTTCTTGCTGGATCACCGGGTCCAGCGCGCCAGACATCCCGTTGCAGGTGGTGCAAGCGAAGGCGACGATACCAAAACCCAGTTGCTCCAGTTCCTTCTCCAGCCCGGCTTCTTCCAGGTAAAGCTGCACAGCCTTGGAACCTGGCGCCAGCGACGACTTGACCCATGGTTTGCGGGCCAGGCCAAGCCTGTTGGCATTGCGTGCAATCAGGCCGGCGGCTATCACGTTGCGCGGGTTGCTGGTGTTGGTGCAACTGGTGATGGCGGCAATGATCACCGCACCGTCCGGCATCTGCCCCGGCACCTCTTCCCAGCTGCCGGCAATGCCTTTGGCGGCCAGGTCGCTGGTAGCCACGCGAGCGTGCGGGTTGGACGGGCCGGCCATGTTGCGCACCACGCTCGACAGGTCGAAGCTCAGGGTGCGCTCGTAGACGGCGCCGCCCAGGCTGTCGGCCCACAGGCCGGTCGCCTTGGCGTAGGTTTCCACCAGCTTGACCTGCTGCTCTTCGCGGCCGGTCAGGCGCAGGTAATCGATGGTCTGCTGGTCGATGGCGAACATCGCGGCGGTGGCGCCGTATTCCGGGGCCATGTTGGAAATGGTGGCGCGGTCACCCAAGGTCAGCGCGCGGGCGCCCTCGCCGTGGAATTCCAGGTAGGCGCCGACGACTTTCTGTTTACGCAGGAACTCGGTCAGGGCCAGCACCAGATCGGTGGCGGTGATGTTCGGTGCCAGTTTGCCAGTCAGCTCGACGCCGACGATTTCCGGCAGGCGCATCCAGGAGGCGCGGCCGAGCATCACGTTTTCGGCTTCCAGGCCGCCAACGCCAATGGCGATCACGCCCAGGGCGTCAACGTGCGGGGTGTGGCTGTCGGTGCCGACGCAGGTGTCCGGGTAGGCCACGCCGCGGTCGCTATGGATGACAGGCGACATCTTCTCCAGGTTGATCTGGTGCATGATGCCGTTGCCCGGCTGGATCACGTCGACGTTCTTGAACGCCTTCTTGGTCCAGTTGATGAAGTGGAAGCGGTCTTCGTTGCGGCGGTCTTCGATGGCGCGGTTCTTTTCGAAGGCCTGTGGGTCGAAACCACCGCACTCCACTGCCAGCGAGTGGTCGACGATAAGCTGCACCGGCACCACCGGGTTGACGGCGGCCGGGTCGCCACCTTTGTCGGCGATGGCATCACGCAGGCCGGCGAGGTCGACCAGCGCGGTCTGGCCGAGGATGTCGTGGCACACCACGCGGGCCGGGAACCACGGGAAGTCGAGGTCACGCTGGCGTTCGATCAGTTGGCCCAGCGAGGCGTCGAGGGTGGCCGGGTCGCAGCGGCGCACCAGGTTTTCGGCGAGCACGCGGGACGTGTAAGGCAGGCCGTCGTAGGCGCCGGGCTTGATCGCCTCGACCGCCGCACGGGCATCGAAGTAGTCCAGGTCGGTGCCTGGCAGGTGCTTGCGGAATGCTGTGTTCATATCGTTATCAGGCTCGGTCACGGTACGGTCGTGGATAGTTTTCTAATTGCTGTCCTGTGTTGGCTGCTCCGGCCTCATCGCCGGCAAGCCAGCTCCCACAGGTACAGCGCAAGCCTCGAAGGCGGTGCTGTCCTGTGTTGGCTGGTCCGACCTCGTCGCCGGCAAGCCAGCTCCCACAGGTACAGCACAAACCTCAAGGGCGGTGCAACACCTGTGGGAGCTGGCTTGCCGGCGATGAGGCCGGAACAGGCCACCCCATAGGTACAGCACAAGCCTCAAGGGCGGTGCAACACCTGTGGGAGCTGGCTTGCCGG